>Ga0210402_10006610_pt1 | contig 10257 bp, 11 predicted proteins | sample IncBWC7MmetaG_FD_161055 | JGI IMG/M metagenome (GOLD analysis project Ga0210402, IMG submission 161055) | Forest soil microbial communities from Barre Woods Harvard Forest LTER site, Petersham, Massachusetts, United States - Inc-BW-C-7-M | ecosystem: Environmental > Terrestrial > Soil >...
TTCGAATTTTCACACAGGCTGGGCCCGAGGCCGAAGTCCGGCAACGTCCGCTTTTGCGCCGCTGTCAGGGGCAACGTCGGACATAACGTGCTCAAACGTCATACACGCGCAAGGTCATCGTCACGGCGACCTTGCCGAGGGAGACATAGGCATAGGACAGTTTGGTGCCGGGGTTCATGAACTGGCAGACCTGGTTCACGCAGGACGAGCCCGGCAAGTTGGCAGTGAATGGCGTCGTGCCGAAGTTAAGCGTCGTCTTCATCCAATTCACGAAGACGTCGTGCTCGGCCAGCGACGTGCATCCGCTGGACCGGCTGGAACGAATCCAGCACCAGCTGAAAGGACGCAATCGGCTAGAAAGGCAACGGCATGCTTCGTTGTTGAACGAAAGAGCTGTTGAACCGTGGCCTTGAGAGCGAAGTGGATTAGCCCGCAATCAGCGCGGTACTCGCCACGATGATTGTCAGGACACCGGCGGAAAGGGCGACGCCCCAGACGATGGCTTCGTATCCAGGCATTGTTGAAATACCCTCCATCAAGCGACCGGAACAAGGAGAAGAAATCATCGATGGCCGATATGTCAGTATTGCTGCCTTTAGGTGGCGTCACATCTTATAGTTCTATGATGGGCGGATCAATTCGAACGTGCCAATAGTCACAGGCCGGCGCCACTATAAGCGCTTTAGCCAGCAACAACGACCGTGGGTTTGTCTTGGTGGCGCGAAGCGATCTGCAGCGACGCGGTGCACCTCCTGTCCATTCCTCAAACCATAAACGTGTCAAGGCGGACCCCATGACCGAAGAAGCCAAGGACTTCATGCCGGAACATCTGCGTGCTATCCGCAAGGACCTGGCGGATATGCGCCGGGAGATTAGTGGCTCCTTGCTCGGCGTCGAACAGCATGTAGTAGCGCTTTCTACCGACATCACCAACACTAGCGCGCGGCTGACAAGAATCGAAGACCGGCTCGCCCTTATCGAAAAACGGCTTACAAAGGGCACTTAACCGGTTCCAGCACGTTTGCCATTGTTTGTGGATGAAGGGACTTTTGTCCCGTGAACGGTTTCAGCCGAAGTCATGCGGCAGCACCCGCCTGCCCAAATGGCGAGCCAGATGGCCGTAGGCTGGCGCGTCACAAAGCCGTCCGGATCGTCGCGACAGCTGACAGCAACATGACAGATTGATTGCCGAGTTTGACGCACTCCGTGTGCAACACTTGCGCCTTTCATGTGCACGACGCTCAAACGACACCATCGTGTCAAGTAGCCGCAACACGTCGCGACATAATGGCTGGCGTCGGCATTTATTTTTCCCAGATTTCACCCGCCGACGTTGGGAGAGAGCGATGAAAGAATTGAGAACTTCATTGCGCGCGCCGGTTTCGCTGATGCGCGGCCTGTTTTTTCGCGCGAATTGCTCGCAATTCGGTCGCAGGCTGATAGCACCGGTGCTACTGGCCGGCGCCACGCTGGCGATGGTGTCTGGGTCCGCAGAGGCGGCCGCTCCGGTTCAGGCATCATGTCAACTTCATTCGGCTGGTGGGCACGTCAAGCGGGTCGTTTTCATCATATTCGACAACGTGCACCTGCGGCGCGACGATCCGAACGTGCCATCCGACCTCGAGCAGATGCCGAACCTGTTGAATTTCCTGCAAGGAAAAGGCGTCATCAGTGGCAATCACTACACTCCGCTGATCTCCCATACGGCCGACGACATTCTCACGGGGTTGACGGGGGTCTATGGCGATCGTCACGGCAGCCCGATCTCGAACAGCTTCGGGATTTTCAAGACAGACAATTCCTCGGCCGTTTTCCAGACGTCGTTCGTTTACTGGACGACCACGACCGCGCAGAGCCATCCCGAGGCCGGTGAGAACCTGCCTGTTCTCTTGAACGAGAACGGCAAGAACGCCGCGGCTCCGTGGCCGGTCTTCACCCGCGCGGGCTGCGACGTCGGCGCCTTCTCCCTGAATGGGCTGGCGATCGAGAACAAGACGGACATTGCGAACATCTTCGGTTCGTCAGTTGCCGCCACTGCTGCTACTCAGGACTATGAGGGCATCGCGATTCACTGCGCGAAGGGCAGCGCCCTGTGCAGCAACAGCTCCTTTGCGAAACCCGATCTTCTCCCCGATGAGCCCGGCGGCTATACCGGCTTCTCGGCTCTCTACGGCAACATCAACGTGCAGCCGGTAATCTCGCCAGGCGGTCCGGTGACAGATCTCGATGGCACCGTGATCACCGATCCGTTCTCGAACAAGCCTGGCTTCCCTACCGACTTCGATCCTTGCGCGACGGCTTCGCTCGGCTATGCCGCAAAAATGCTCGAAGCCGGCGTTCCCGTTGTCTACACTTACATTGCCGATGCGCACGATCCGCATCATCTGGACATTCCGAACGCGGGTTCCGGCAACCCGAACAGCGGCCATGCCTATGGTCCGGGCGAAGCTGGTTACGTCGCGGCGCTCAAGGCTTACGACCAGGCCTTTGGCCAATTCTTTGCGCGCCTCAAGACGGATGGCATCGACGAGACCAACACGCTGTTCATCGTTGTGCCAGACGAGAATGACCATTTTGTCGGCGGTGCACCCACACCCGCCACCTGCGACGGCGTTACCACGCCCTGCACTTATGCAAAGACCGGCGAGATCGAACTGGCGATCGACAAGGTGCTGCTCGCGCAGCGGTTGAACAGTACGCCTTTCTCGCTGCATAGCGACGATGCGCCCAACGTGTACATCAACACCAACCCTGGGGCGACCGCCAAGCTCACCCGGACCATGGAGAATGACGTCAACGCACTGGTCGCAACCAGCCCGATTACCGGCAATAGCGACCGACTGTCGAAGTTGCTGGCCGACCGGGCCGAAATGAAGCTGCTGCACATGATCACTGCGAGCCCGCAGCGCACGCCGTCGTTCACCATTTTCGGCAACGACAACTATTTCTTCGAGACCGGCAACAACAACGGCTGCGCGACCCCAACCGAACCCGTGTGTGAAGCTCCCGGCTTTGCCTGGAACCACGGCGACTTCCAGCAGCAGATCACCCGCACCTGGGTCGCCATGGCGGGACCCGGTGTGAAACAGCTCGGGCGCGACGACCTGGTGCTTACCGACCACACCGACGTCCGGCCGACAGTCATGGCACTACTCGGGCTGACGGACAACTACGTCTATGAGGGGCGCGTCATCGCGGAGTTCATGCGTGATAGCGCACTGCCCCCGGGCATCCGCAACGCCCTCGAAAACTTCGTGGAGCTGGCGCAGGTGTTCAAGCAGCTCAACGCGCCGAAGGGCGATCTCGGCCGCGCCAGCCTGGTGTGGGCGAACCGCTCGATCACGAGCAACGACAAAGTCTACGCTCGCTATCTAAATCGGATCGCCGAGATCACCGCAGACCGCGATGAGCTCGCCGGCCAGATCGAGACGGTGCTGAACAACGCAGCGTTCCACAACCAGCCGGTCAACGAGCGCGAGGAAGACGGCCTCGGCCGCCGCGCCAAGCAGATGATCGATAACGTCAAGGACCTCGCCGATCACGATCAAGACTGAGCTTCTGCCAGGTCCTGTTTGAGCATGAAGCCTGCCGACCCATGCCGGCGGGCTTTTTCATGAGCCGCCCCAGTTGAGACTTTCCGTGGCGAAGCCTCGGCATACCCATTGCAATTTCAATGTGCTCAATTTCGGTTCTTGCCCAGAGTGGCGGTCCGTGGCGGCTCTGTGTGTTACCCACCAGAGCCACTGCGGCTCATAGCGATAACTCGCCCCGGCATTTCGCCGGGGCTCTTTTTTTGGTATCGCCGTGTTCACACCGCTTCCGAGGCTTCAATAGGCGCTCAAGAACATGACCGTATTGGGCGCCCAGTGGCATTTCCAGTTGGGTAGCGCGCTGCCCCCAGCAGCAGGAAGAGTGCACTGTTTGCTTTGTACCTGGCGGCGGCCGGCTGCTTTCCGAACCCAGCATGACAAGATTCCCATTCTTCGTGCGTCCGCGCCACTTCCACGACCGACCGCGCTTAATCAAGAGCACTTCGTAAGTTGGAAAGGGATCAGGCATCTCAACTGGCGACCTGCTTACTGTTTTGCCTCACATTCGGCGTGCGAAAAACAAAATCGGTCAAGTTGGGAAGATTACGGATCGTTTTTCGCAATGCAGCAGCGGAATTTTGCTCTCCTTGTGGGGTTATACGCCCGCAAAACTGTTTGAAACTTGAAGCATCTGGAGGTAGATCAGGGTTGTTGAGACTGCGGTCGGTTTAACGGGGGTTCCGGGATTTCAATGGCCAGTAATTAACTGAATAGTTACGCCGCTTTGCGCTCACTCGATCGTGTTAATCGAACTTCACCGAGCGTTCGCCGTCATAACTGGCGTCTTCCTGTCTCTTTGAGACCAAGCGCAGTTTTTTTGCTTTTAGTAAGGGGCTGCGCCGAGATGTCATCCTCCGACAAGATCGCGGTCTTTATCGACGGCGCCAACCTCTACGCAACGGCGAAGACACTCGGCTTTGACGTTGACTACAAGCGCCTGCTCAAAGAGTTTCAGAGCCGTGGAACATTGCTCCGCGCATTCTACTATACGGCGATCGTCGAGGATCAGGAATATTCGGCGCTCCGCCCCTTGATCGATTGGCTTGACTATAACGGTTTCACAGTCGTGACCAAAGCGACTAAGGAATTTATCGACGCTAGTGGCCGTCGCAAGGTCAAAGGCAATATGGACATAGAGCTTGCAGTCGATGCCATGGAGCTCGCCGAGCACATCGACGAGATGGTGTTGTTCTCGGGTGACGGCGATTTCCGCTCGCTCGTGGAAGCGATGCAGCGCCACGGCGTCCGTGTCACCGTGATTTCGACGATTGCGACCCGGCCGCCAATGATTGCCGATGAGCTGCGGCGCCAAGCAGACGTCTTCACCGATCTCACGGAATTGCAGTCAAAGATAGGCCGCGATCCGTCCGGGCGACCGGCACCGCGCAATCACTCACCGCAACTCGCGCACCGTGGAAGCTCGATTCCACGACCCGGGGATGACGTTGATCGTGATGATTAGCGAGCTAGCTGGCAACCGCCGCGGGCCATGGCGCAAAAATGATCAGCCCTTGCTGGCCTCGCGGGCCAGCCTTTCAGCCCTTAAGCGCTCTCGGTTTGCATCGAAGGCCCTTTGAGCCTCCCGCTGCTCCCGCATCGCCTGCTCCGCATCGGCTCTGCGTGCCGCATCTCTAGCTTTGCGCTCTTCGCGACTAAGTATTCGGGGCGAACGATATGAAAGGTCCCGTGGCATAGCTAGTTAACGTCGTTTTCCGGTCGATGTTCCCATAGGAAACCCACGGCAACGTCACCTAGCGGCTTGGGCCGTCACCGGAGAATTCACCGGACCAGCCTGGCAAGGAGACAAGAGTTTGAATTACCAGGAGGATCGCTGAGCCAAGCGAATTTTTTCCGTTCCGCGGGTTGTCCTGCTGGGATCGCTGGCGCTTCTCGAAGGAAAGCGTCACAAACAGCGCCGGAAGCTAACCCTGAGACGGAAAAGAAAGGGTGTTGTGGTTCGGTGCAGAGCGGCCGCGATCGCGGTGCGCTCTCATCGGCTCACGAAGCACCTGGCCTATTACACTGTGACCACGTTGCTGCCCCACGACTCCGTGTGCTAGACTGTGAAAGTGCGCGCGACGGCAAGAGGCAAGAGAGGGAGCGGCGTATGCCTGTTTCGGTCGCCAACTCCCAGCTGATCTACGATGCTCTCAAAGCCTGCGACGTGAAGATCATGTCCGCCTTGCCAGAAACCTGGCTGGTGCACCTCATCCGCATGGCCGACGACGACCCCGAGGTCACGCTGATACGCGTCGCCAAAGAAGAAGAGGCGATTGGCATCTCCGCCGGGGCACACCTGGCGGGCGTCAACTCGGCGTTGCTGATGCAGAATCACGGCTTCCTGGCGGCGATCAACCCGATCGTCTCGCTGGCACTGTTATATAAGATTCCACTCCTGATGCTCATCAGCTACCGTGGCCACATGGGCGAGCGCGATCCCTGGCAGACGCAGGGTGGCATGGTGACCGAGCCGCTGTTGCGGACGCTAGGCATTCCTGTCTGGCAACTCTCAAACCCCCATGACGCGCAACGCCGCATCAAGGATGCGCAGACGCTGGCGCACGCGGCGCTCTCGCCGGTCGCCGTGCTGTTGACGCGCGAGCTGATGTGGGAGGAGTAGCCATGCTGCGCGCGGATGCCTTGCGGGCAGTCTATCCTGTGGTGCAAGACCAGATTGTCGTCACAATCATGGGCGCCGTCGCGGCAGAGCTCTACACCCTCGGCCACCGCTCCAACTTTTTCTATCTGGAGCATGCGATGGGGCTGGCTTCCTCGATGGGACTGGGCATTGCGCTCGCAATGCCGCGCCGCAAGGTCGTCGTGATCGACGGCGACGGCTCGCTGCTCATGAACCTCGGCACGCTGAGCACAATGGCACGTTACCGGCCCGGCAACCTGGTGCATATCGTCTTCGATAATGCAAGCCTGCTCTCCGTCGGTGGCTTTCCTACTGCGACCGCGACTGGGACCGATCTGGCTGGCGTGGCGCGGGCTTGCGCCATTCCACAGGTCGCAGAGGCGGACACGCCCGAGCGGCTCAAACAGGCTGTTGCGGACGCATTGGCAGGCGAGACGCTGACGACTATTGTCTCCAAGGTCGAGGCTGTTGGACCCAAGTCATTTCACATGGATTTGCCGCTGCTGGAGAATCGCTTCCAGTTCAAGCGTGCGCTGGAGGCGCTGCGGCAGCAGGAATAGGCAGCAGGAATAAGAACTGGCCTGCGCTTCGCGCAAAGGAGGCGAGCATGGCGGATGGACAACCAGTAAGTGCATTGGCCCAACTTGTGGACGAGCTGAACGCGGGGCGGATTCGCGTGGTGGACCTCACCACGACACTGGGCCCCGAGACGCCGGTGATCGATCTGCCGCCGGTCTTCGCGCCATCACCGGGGCTGACGCTTACCGAGATCTCGCGCTACGATGCGCGTGGGCCGGCATGGTACTGGAACGTCCTGAACCTGGGCGAACACACGGGCACACACTTCGACGCGCCGATCCACTGGATCACGGGCAAAGACCTCCCGGAGAATGCGACCGATACGATCGCGCCGCGCAAATTCATCGGCCCCGCTTGCGTCATCGATGTGACGGCGGATGTGCAGGACAATCAAGACTTTCTGCTGACGCCTGAGCGTGTCCAGTCCTGGGAGACGGCGCATGGACGTATCCCCGCCGGGGCATGGGTGCTGCTGCGTACCGGCTGGAGCACCCGCAGGAATCGCGAGGAATTCCTCAACGTGCACGAAGACGGCCCCCACTCGCCGGCGTTCTCGAAGGAATGCTCCGAATTGCTGGCGCACGAACGCGACGTCCTCGGCGTCGGCGTCGAGACCGTTGGAACGGACGCCGGGCAGGCCGGCACCTTCGATCCGCCGTTCCCCAACCATGGTACGATGCATGGCGCAGGCAAATTCGGCATCACCAGCCTGATCAATCTGGACAAATTGCCGCCCACCGGAGCAGTGGTCATCGCCGCACCGCTCAAGATCGCCAATGGCTCAGGTAGCCCGCTACGCGTCATTGCACTCTCACCGGTCTAGTCTAGCGCCGCGGAAATAAAAGGCCGCCGATCGGCGACCAGCGGCCAAGTTTGCGTTGGTGGTTCATCGGCTTCTAAACGGCCGAGAGTTTCGAACGGAGCAGGTAACCCTCAAGCGCCCAAATCTTGTTGCGCGCCGCATCGCGTGCGACCCGCCGGCCAATCGCGGCATCGAAGTTTTCCGGCGAGGGCGCGGCACTTTCGCCGACCACAACGTAGCCGTTGCGCAGCTTCAGCGCGCATACCGTCACGGTAGTGCCGGCGAACACATGATAATCCTCGCCGACAATCGTCGCGTCGATGTCCGCAGGCGTCAGCCGCGGAGCGTTCAGACCCTTGGTTTTCAATTCGGCTTCAATTGCCGCTTCTGATGCACTCAGCATTGGTTCTTCCTCGTGTGGGATGCCAGGAACCGCCCGGCGCGGATCAGCCAAGCGTTTCGGGAGCGCGCCGCATTGGGACGGATTTCAGGATCTCAGGCAAGAACGGCGCGATCATTTGCCGAGGAACGCCTTGACTCCCATCATGACGCTTCCGAGAGCGCTCGTCATCAGCGTTGAAGTGATCTTCAGGCCCATCATTGATCCATGGGCGCTCAATCGTGGCGCACCCTGAGGCCAGAGAACCGCTGCCTGGTTCTTCAACAGTTTCGCCCGACACGCGCCGCGGCCGAATCCCGAGACGAAGAACAAAGACGTGGTGTGGTTCGCGCGCGGCGACGATCCGACCGCTCTGCGCCCTTGTGTCCAGAAAATCTGCCAGGATGTGCGAACGGGCAGTTCCGACTAACCGCCCGTCGCTGGAACTGAGCCCGCCTGCGCCCAAAAGCGATAGAGCTTGTTTGAGAGCGAGGGACAGCACCGGTGTCTTCCTCAACCCGAATAGTTGCAAGGGCCTTTGAGCCCGTACCGAGCAAGGAAGGGAGTGGATGATGGCACAAATTGATCGCGTTGTCGTCGGCATCGACGTGGCCAAGGACAAGGTGGATGTGTGTATTCGCAGGTTCGCATTGCGGCAAGTGTTCCCGAACACCGCGCCGCCGGCCGCGACCGTCAGCGTCGTCGCCGAAACATCGGAGATTTCGGTATCCGACGTCATGACCACGATCGCAGGATTGTTCGCCCAAGTGCCCTGCAGGGCCTCCTCGAAATCGTCATCGGCCACGCCGAAGGCGATCTCGCCGGCGACATCGCCGTCCGCATCTTCGTCGACCAGCACCAGATCCGTCACCTGGCGATCCGGCCGAATCTCCGAGCTGACCACCGTCTTGGGGTTGGCGGCCAGACTGGAGGATGTCTCGCGGACTGCCTTGAAGACCGGATTCACCGGCGTCTCGCTGAACGTGGTCTCGTGGACTTTGGACAACTTGACGCGGTTCGTCGACTGCAGGACGGGCATGAGGAGCGTTCCTTCTAAGCGAACAGATCCAGATAGTACGGCACGGCCGACGACATCTTGAACCGGCCGCCCTGATAGTTGGTGGGATCGACGATCGCGGGACTCGGCGCGAATGTCGTCACGCCGTCGAACTGCTTGCCGCGAAACAGCGTGCGAAGCTGGTCCATCAGCTCAAGCGGTTGCGTGAGGCCGCCGCCCGTCTGGAACGACATCACGAGGCGGATGACGCCGCTTTCGCGGAACACGTTGCTGCCGGGTGCGCCGATTGTGATCTGGTCCTCGCGCGCGACCGGATATTCCACCGTCACATAGGGCGAGCCGTCCGGCGTGCCCTGCCCCGTGGTGTCGTCCTCGATGATCGCCGTCACGGTCCAGCTTGCATTGAGCCGCGCCATCACCGCGGCGACCAGCGTCCCGCTCGGCATCTCAGGCTGATCCCAACGCGATGGTGATCGCCGGCGTGTCCTTGATCGACGCGGCGAACTCGCCGAAGGGTTCGCGATAGGAAAAGCTGATGTCGAGCTGCGGGAACCGCATCCGCGCCAGTGCGGCGACGGCCTCGAACACGCCATTGGGCGCTTGGCGCGATTCCGGCGGCATGCGCTCGCCTTCGATCTTGCTGGCATAAGGCACGCTCGACAGGAACACGAACTCCCTGCCCTCCGGAATCTCGCCGGCGGGATCGGCCGCAATGCCATCGACGAAGAACGCGAACGAATGCTTGAACCGGCCTGACCGAACCGGCGCGAACGCCTCAAGCTCCGCGGCGATCCAGGCGAACACGTCCGGCATCAGATCGAACGTATAGACGATCTCGCCGTCCGGCCGGACGCGGTCCTCCGAGGCGCCGGCGACGCCATCGACCGCGACCGTGTGCTGCGGCACGAAGCCGAGCGCAGCCGCGTTGACCTTTTCGGCATCGGCAAGCTGCTGCCGTGCGAAATCCGCGAGCTGGGCGCTTTGCGCAGCCGGCGACAGGTCCTCCTCGAGGAGCGCGGCGATGTCGAGATCGCCACCGTCGATCGTTGCAGTGATCATCAGCCTTTGACCTTCATGCTGATGCGCACCACCTGGCCGTCGATGAAGACGGGATCGACGAAGGTTACGTCCTTGGGCGGCAGCCCGCGCATCAGCACCTTGTCCGTCGTGCCGGCGCGCGGAATGCTCGGGTCGACATCAAACGGCGGAAGCTGCGGCGGTGAACCGCCGGCCACTGCGCCTCCCTGATCT
>Ga0210402_10006611_pt1 | contig 10253 bp, 10 predicted proteins | sample IncBWC7MmetaG_FD_161055 | JGI IMG/M metagenome (GOLD analysis project Ga0210402, IMG submission 161055) | Forest soil microbial communities from Barre Woods Harvard Forest LTER site, Petersham, Massachusetts, United States - Inc-BW-C-7-M | ecosystem: Environmental > Terrestrial > Soil >...
CACCAGAACCAATAAGGGGACCGTCAAACCACCGGTCCCCTTCGGATAGCTCGCTAGGACCGCTGTAGTTCCGCAACCAGTTCCGCAACCAGGTCCTCAAGGCGATCGTAGCTGATGCCGGCGCCTCTAGCCATTCCGGAGGCGATAACCATGTCACGTACCACCAGCGACGGATAGCGCACTGTCGCCGTGAGGCGCGTCTTACCGCCCTCTTCGCTGAGTTCGGCCGTCACCACCGAGACGCTGTCGGGAAACTGCTCGAAGATCTCGGTGAACACGACGCGGCTTGGCGGCGTGATTTCCCGGTATTCGCCGTGGAAGGCGGCCTCCCCCTTGGGGTGGCGATTGACGAAGCGCCATGCGCCGCCGGGGCGAAAATCGATCTCACAGACCGGGACCGAATAGCCCTCTCCCAGGCGACCCCACCACTGCTTCACATGTTCGGGTTTCGTCATCGCCTCGAACACCAGGCGCCTCGGCGCATTGAACAGGCGCGTCAGACGGATTTCGTGATCCGATGGCGTGGTGACCTTAAAGCTCTCGCTATTTACTGTGCTGCTTCCTACCATGAGTCTTCTTCTCCTTTGCCTTCAGTTGTTGTACGTAATTGTCTAATCGATCAAGCCGCTCTTCCCAGACTTGCCGGTAGCGTTCGGTCCAATCAGACACTTCTTTCAGGGGACCGGCATTGATTCGACACCGTCGCCATTGCGCGTCCCGCCTCTGCGCGATCAGTCCCGCGCGTTCCAGTACACGAAGGTGCTTGGAGACGGCGGGCATACTCATTTCAAACGGCTCGGCGAGTTCGCCAACCGAGCATTCGGCCAAAAGCAGACGGGCCAGGATGGCTCTGCGAGTCGGATCCGCAAGCGCTGCAAACGTGGTGCTCAATCGATCACTCGGCATTGTGTTTCACTAGTTGGTTAATTAACCTAATGGTTTTATACGATAGACGGCAGTATTTGTCAAGAGAAACAATTGCACCGTTCGGGGGTCTTTCGCGGATAGAATCACGAAGCAACGCCGAAGGGCGTGCAGCAGTCGCCGACCGCCAACAGCCGCCAACCGGCGATGCGGAGCGGACTACCCGCCACTTGGCGGCCAGTGGCGAGTGAATTCGGCGACATGGCCGAAATTCTGTGAACATCCGGGCAGACGAGGCCGTAATAGAGATGTGCCTTGAACCGGATTAACTGAAAGGAGATGTGAAATGTTCGGAAGCAAAACTATCCGGGTAGCGGTCGCCTTAATGGCCGCCCTGTGGCAATTCCCTCAATTTGTAGTTCCTGCGGCTGCTCAAGCAACCCGCGCCAATGTCGCGGGAACCTGGCGGGTCACAATTTCCACACCGGATGGCACGATATCCGGAATGGCATCGTTTAAGCAGGCCGGTGATGTGGTGACGGGTTGGGTGGGGCCTGACGAAAACGACCCAATTCCCATCGATGGAATTCTCAAAGATAACAAGCTCACCATAAAAACGTCTCCTCAACCCGGACGGACGGCGGCCTTCAGTAAATGCGACCTGACGGTGAATGGCGACAAGATGGTCGGCACCATCGATACGAACAAGGGAACTATCGAGTTCGTAAAAAGCACGCGGTGATGGCAGCAAACGGCAAATCGGAAGGCCCTTCCGTTTCTCACCCGTGTCAGGAAAGCGCCCATGTCTGGTTGAGAGCCGCGCGGGGAAGAGATAGAACCCGCCTGACGCCGTAGGGGCGATCTGGCCGCAGCGCGCAGCCCCAGGGCTGCATCAGGGATCACCAGCCACTGGGGCGACTTGTGGAAGGCTTTTGTTCTGCGCCTCACCGTTCTGCGCCTCCCCATGGAGACGGCTTTTCCGGACCCACTACCCGAATCTTGAGGTCGCGGGCGAGGTTGCATCGGGACCATTCGTCGTCCCTTTCGTTGGCGACGCCGAGCGGCGATTGGCCCGACGCGACGTTGCGGTACCATGGCCGAAGGCTGGTTTTTCGGCATTTCTCATGCAGCCATTTCTCATGCAACGACGCGACTTTCTCAAGATTGCCGGGGTGGCGGCCGCCAGCAGCCGTCTGGTGGGCCAGCAGCCGCAATCCTTTCTGGCGCCAACCGGCTCGCAAGATGTTGCCAAGACCGATTTCACGCTGCAAATCGCGCCGATCACGGTGGAATTGGCGCCCAATCGCATTATCAGCACCATTGGGTACAACGGCGTCTCGCCGGGGCCGCGGCTGCGGATGAAGGAGGGCGTGCCGGTCACGGTGAACGTGGTCAATAACACCGACGTGCCGGAGTTCATACATTTTCACGGATTGCTTATTCCCTCCGATGTGGATGGAGCGGAGGAAGAAGGCACCCCCGCAGTGCCTCCGCACGGGAGCCGTCGCTATCAGTTCACGCCCACGCCGGCCGGCACCCGCTGGTACCACACCCACACTATGTCGATGGACGACCTGCACCGGGGCAGCTATACCGGAATGTTCGGTTTTCTGATCGTCGAGGGAGCCAATAATCCCGGCCGCTTCGATCAGGAACACTACCTGGCGTTGCGCGATTGGGAGCCCTATTTCACCAACACACTGATGGATACCGACGATCTCGACCCCGCGCTGGCACAACCCGAAAAGCCGGCGGTGCTGGATACGCGGCCGGTGGGCCTGGAGGTAACGGCCGATATTTATTCCATCAACGACAAGGCGCTCGGCGCCGGCGAACCGATCCGTGTGAAACCGGGCGAACGCGTGCTGTTTCATTTTCTGAACGCCAGCGCTATCGAGAACCGCCACCTGGCGCTGCCCGGCCATAAATTCAACGTGATCGCGCTGGACGGAAATCCCGTGCCCACGCCAGCGGCCGTGGACGTGTTGATGCTGGGTCCGGGCGAGCGCATTGATGCCTGGGTGGAGATGAACCAGCCCGGGGTTTGGATCCTGGGCGCGCCCGAGGACCCCGTACGCGAAGGGGGCCTGGGCATTGCCATCGAATACGCCAATCAACACAAGACCCCGCAGTGGACGCCACCGCCCAAATCCACGTGGGACTATACCCGCTTCGGCAAGCCGCCGTCCCAACCGGCGCCAACCGAGCGATTGGACATGGTGTTTGAAAAGGTGCCGCGCGGCGCCGGCAAATTCAATAGTTTCACCGTCAACGGCAAACCCTATCCCCACGACCAGGAGTTTCTGCTCAAACCGGGCACGCGCTACCGGCTGACGTTTCATAACCGCACCGACGATGCGCATCCGATGCACCTGCATCGCCACCAACTCGAGATCGCCGAGATTTATGGCAAAGCCACCTCGGGCGTGATCAAGGACACGGTTGTGGTGCCCACTTATGGGCGCGCCAGCGTGGACTTTACCGCCGACCAGCCGGGACCGACGTTGTTTCACTGCCATATCCAACAGCACATGGATTTCGGCTTCAAGGCATTGCTGCGCTACTCGTAGGGAACACGACGTCTAATCGCCCGTCAGCAGATTCCATCCGCCGCAATTAGGGCAGCGGTAGCTTTCCCAGAACCGCAGCCGCCGCTGCACTGGCGTGTGCTTGCGCAAGAACGCCTCCGAATGGCCCGAACCGCAGCGCACGCAGACATTGGCCCACCACTCCGCCGAATCCACCAGTTCGATGTTGCCGAAGTAGAATTCCCATCCGTATTGGCTCAGCCGGGTGCCGAATAGCAGGTCCGCGGTGCGCATCACCCAGGTCAGAACCGCCAGGAACCTTTCGTTGCCGTTAGCGAACAGCAGCAGACGCCTGGGTGGATGCGTGACGTTGCGCGCGTTCAAAAAAGACAGCCCGCTGAAGAGGACGCGCGTGCCGCGGCACTGCAAACCGGTCAGTTCTTGCAGCAGGCCGATCACCTGGCCGGGCGAGTGGAACGCGTTGACGTGCCCGCCGCCCGGCCCTAGCCCGCCCTCCCCCAGCCAACGATAGATGCGGTCGGTGAGCGTGCCGGCGTCCGGCACCGCAATGAACAGCCCACCGCCCGGCCGCAAAACGCGCCCGATCTCGCGCACCGTCCGCTCCAACTCGGGGAAGTGCTCAAGGCTGTGGTTGCTCACGATCAGGTCGAAGCATTGCGGTGAAAACGGCATCCGGGCGGCGTCGGCGGCCACGTAGGCGCCGGCATGGCGGGACGTGGGTATCGCCAGATCCAGCCGAACCAGTTGGAGATCGCTTCGATCGGTCTGGAAACTACCGGCGCGCGCGCCCAGATCGAGCACGCGCGACCCGGGCGGCAGGGCCGCGATGAGATGATCCATAAATCGTTGGGTTATGAACAGCATAGCAGGGGCTTTGCAGGCTGGCGATCGCGGAGTCTCAAGCCGCTTCGCAAGTCAGAGATCTTCAGGCTTCAGTCCGGTATGTTTGGCAATGCGAGAAAGCATGGCGCGACCAATTTCAGCTTTGTCGTGAAAGGCGAACTCGTAGTCGGGCCAACCTTGGCGGCGGAGGAGTCTGTGGGAGCCGGATGTCCGGACGATACGCCAGCCGATTCGCAAGAGCGCGGCCAGGACGCGGCTTGCTTTAGTTGCCGGCCAACTGCTCACGCAAGACCTGGAAGGAAACATTGAGGGCGGATGGCTGCAACTCTCCATGTGCAACCCGGTCGGCGATCACATCGATCGCAAGTTTCTCCGCGTTGCTAATGGCTTCCTCCCGGGTCTGCCCGTAGGTCATGACGCCCGGCAGTTCAAGGGCTTCCGCGATCCAGCGGCCATCGTCTTCTCTGTCGAGTTCGATCGAGAGGTTCACGTCTTCAGTGTATCGCACAGCAGTGTATCGACCGGCCGCCCATTTCAGTTCCCTTCCAGCAACTCCAAAAGCCGCTCCTGCACGGCTTCGGCGGTGGGGTTGTCCGGCGTGATCACCAGGATGGTGTCATCGCCGGCGATGGTGCCCACCACCGTGGGCCACCCTTCGTTGTCGAGAGCGACGGCGACGGAATTGGCGTGACCCGGCGATGTCTTCAAGACCACCAGGTTTTGCGCGCGCAAAACGTCGCGCAGGAATTCGGCGGCCAGCAGCGAAAACTGCGGGCCGGCCTCTTCGGGCGCCATTTCCTGGTAGCCTTCGCGCGTTTTGACCAGGCGCAAATCGCGGATGTCGCGTGACAGCGTCACCTGCGTGGCGGCGATGCCCTGGTTCTTCAACTCCTGGGCAAGTTCTTCCTGCGTGCCGATGCGCTTGCCGCGGATCAGCTTGAGGATCTGGCCTTGACGGTAGCTTTTGGTCATATGTCTATATTTCCGGGGTCGTGTCTATGAGCCAGTTCCTGGCGCCGATGAGAGCCTTGGCAACCGATTCCGGCCCGGTGCCGCCCACAACCTCGCGCGACTTCATCCCTCGCTTCGGATCCAGAAGACCGGCGAAATCGGCCGTGAACTCGGGTGCGAACTGCGCCATCTCTTCCGGCGTCCAATCGGCGGGTTTCTTGCCAAGGCGGCCGGATTCCAGTACGAACCGGCCCACAATTTGGTGGGCTTGGTGGAATGGCGTTCCGGCGCGCGCCAGGGCTTCGGCCAGATCGGTGGCCACCACCCAGCTCTCTGCAGAGGCAGCCAGCGGTTTGGCGGTATTCAGGCGGGCGGATTCGATGACCACCCGCGCCATTTCGAGCGAGGCCGCCAACTGATCGGCGGATTCGAAGAGCGGCACCTTGTCTTCCTGCATGTCGCGGTTGTAAGTCATGGGCAGGCCCTTCATGGTGATCATGAGGGATGTCAGGCAGCCCATGACGCGACCGCTCTTGCCGCGGATCAATTCGAGCGAATCGGGGTTCTTCTTCTGCGGCATCAGGCTGGAACCGGAAGTCACGCCATCGCCCAGTTCCAGCCAGCCGAACTCCTCGCTCGAATAGAGGATCCAGTCTTCGGCAAGCCGGCTGAGGTGAATCATAGTCACGCTGGCGGCATAGAGGAAGTCCAGGGCGAAATCGCGGTCCGCTGACACGTCCATGCTGTTGCGACTGATGGACGCGAATCCGAGGTCCTTGGCGATGGCTTCACGGTCGAACGGGAAGCCGCTGCCGGCCAGCGCGCCGGAACCGAGCGGCAAGACGTCGGCGCGGGCGTGGGCTTCGCCAAAACGCTCGCAATCGCGCCTGAACATTTCGAAATAGGCCAGCAGGTAGTGCGGCCACAGAACCGCCTGCGCGCGGCGCATGTGCGTGTAGCCGGGGATCACGGCATCGGGATACCGCTCGGCCAGCGCCACCAGCGCGGACATCAGGCCCCTCAGCAAGGTGCGGGCACGGTCACACTCCTCACGCAGCCACAACCGCGTATCCAGCGATACCTGCTCGTTGCGGCTGCGGCCGGTGTGGATCTTGTCGGCCACCGCGCCCGCGTGCTCCTTCAGTTTGCGGATCACCAGGGTGTGGATATCCTCGTCGGTTGCGCCTTCGTAGAAGTTGGGATCGGCAGATTCCTGCAGAATGCGGTCGAAGGCCTCCACAATCTGCGCGCGCTCTTCGGCAGACAGTATGCCTACCCGCTCCAGCGCGCGGGCGAAGGCTTGGGAGCCGCGAATATCGGCGCCGATCAGCCGCCGGTCGAAATCCAGCGATCCCGAGAATCGCTCGAAGACTTCCGACGGCCCGGTTTCAAAACGTCCGCCCCATAATTTCATTTCGTGCCCCGGTGTTTCATTTAGAGCCCCGGCGTTTCATTTGGATTTGGCGGACAGCGCCGCCCGCACCTTCATCGGCAGGCCGATCAGGTTGATGAAACCCAGCGCGTCCTTCTGGTCGTAGCTGGCGCCCATGGTGAAGCTGGCAATATCCAGCGAGTAGAGCGAATTGGGCGACTTGCGGCTCAGCGGCGTGACGTTGCCCTTGTAGAGCTGCAGTTTGACTTCGCCCGTGGTAGGCTCGCTGACCTTATCGAAAAAGCCGTCCAGGGCTTCCCGCAACGGCGTGAACCACAGGCCGTTATAGACCATTTCGGCCCAATCGAGCGCCAGTTTCTGCTTGTAGTGGAGCGTGTTCTTGTCCAAGGTGAGCGCTTCCAGTTCGCGGATGGCGAACATCAGCAGCGTGCCGCCAGGGGTTTCGTAACAGCCGCGCGACTTCATGCCGACGAAGCGGTTCTCCACCAGGTCGATGCGGCCCACGCCGTGTTCGGCGCCGAAGGCGTTGAGGGTTTCGAGCAGTTCGAAAGCCTTCAGGCGCGTGCCGTCAACCGACACCGGCGTGCCCTGTTCGAAGCCGATGGTCACCTCGCCGGGCTTATCGGGCGCCTCGGCAGGGCTCTTGGTGAGCATCCAGATTTCATCCGGCGCGGCATTGGCCGGGTCCTCCAGGGCGCCGCCTTCGTGCGAGATGTGCCAGATGTTGCGGTCGCGGCTATAAATCTTGGTGGTGGATTGCGCGATGGGAACGTTGTGCGCGTGGGCGTATTCGATGGCGTCTTCGCGGGAAACGATGGTCCACTCGCGCCAGGGCGCGATCACCGGAAGCTGCGGCGCCAGCGCCTTGTAGGTGAGTTCGAATCGCACCTGGTCGTTGCCTTTTCCGGTACAGCCGTGGGCGAAGGCGTCGCAGCCGGTGGCCAGCGCCACTTCCACCTGCTTCTTGGCCAGCAGCGGCCGGGCGATGGAAGTGCCAAGCAGGTACTTGTGCTCGTACACGCCGCCGCAGCGGACCAGTTTCCACAGGTACTCCGCGACGAATTCCTGGCGCATGTCCGAGACATGCACTTCGCTGGCGCCGGTCTTCAGGGCCTTGGCTTCCAGGCCGGTAAGTTCGTCTCCGCCCTGGCCGATATCGCCGCAGACCGCGACCACATCGCAGCCGTAGTTTTCCTTCAACCACGGAATGATGACAGAGGTATCCAGGCCGCCTGAGTAGGCGAGCGCTACTTTCTTGGGTTTGGTCATAAGGTTATCAAAGTCTTCTCAGTCTTCAGTTCTCAGTCATCAGTTTAGTTATCAGTTCTCAGTCATCAGTTTTCAGTAAAGACAACACCGCCGGGCGCTGGTTTTACTGATAACTGACAACTGATGACTGACTACTGTTACAGCATCATCAACAACAAGGCTTTCTGCGCGTGCAGGCGGTTCTCGGCCTGATCGAAAACCACCGAGCGCGCGTGTTCCATAATGGAGTCGGTCACTTCTTCGTCGCGCTTGGCCGGGAGACAGTGCATGAAGACGGCGTCGGGCTGCGCCTTGGCGAACAGGGCATCGTTTACCTGGTAGTCGTGGAAGGCTTTCTTGCGCTCGAAGGCTTCCTGTTCCTGCCCCATGCTGGCCCAGACGTCGGCATAGATGGCGTGCGCCCCGGAAACCGCTTCGCCGGTATCGTGGGTGATCGTGAGCGATGCGCCGGAGACCGCTGCCAGCCCTTCGGCCTGCGCCACAATATCAGGATTCGGGGTGTAGCCCGGCGGGCAGGCGAGCGCGAAATCCATTCCCAGCCGCAGCGAGGTCAGCATCAGCGACTGGGCCACATTGTTGCCATCGCCCACGAAGGCGAACTTCAGGCCGGTGAGATCGTCAAAGCGTTCGCGCAGCGTCTGGATATCGGCCAGCGCCTGGCAGGGATGGTAGAGGTCGCACAGGGCGTTGATGACCGGAACCGCCGACCAGCGCGCCAGGCCTTCCACCGTGGAGTGCAGGAAAACGCGGGCGACAATGCCGTTCACCCAGCGGTCCAGGTTGCGGGCGACATCCTTGAGAGGCTCGCGCACACCGATGGGGCCATCCACAAAGACGGCATCGCCGCCCAACTGCTTGATGGCCAGTTCGAACGTGAGGCGGGTGCGGAGAGAGGGCTTTTCAAATAGAAGGGCGATCGATTTGCCGGCCAGGACGTGAGCGTAATCGGCGGGCGATTGCTTGACCTCGGCGGCCAGGTCCAGGAGGTAGAGCAACTCTTCATCGGTGAGATCGAGGTCACGGAGCAGGTCCGACCCGCTGGCCTTGAGGATCTGATTGGGCATAAACAAAGCAGCCATTACGTTCGCCTCGGTTGAATTTTTATTCACCTGAATGAATAATCACACATCGAAGCGCGTCCGGTCAAGTGTCAGGAAGGCCGCCGGGGCTAATCGCCCTACCCCGCCCGAAGTCCGCGATGGAGGTGCAGGAGTAAATGGCGGAACAAAGCCAATTGGTTGGGTAAGTGGCTGGATTTCTCCGGGGGATGCCGGCTCGGGGGCGGGGGCGGGGGCGCCAGGGCTATCGGCCGCGGTTGCGGTCCGAGGCAGCCCAGTGCCGGGCGGGCAGGCTGACGCCTGTTCAATTGGGGCTTTCTGGAGATCCTGGAGGGCCTTGAGAGTGCGGAGGTACATGCGGTTGGTGTATTCGATTCGGCGCTGGAGGCGGCTGAAGGCTTCGAGAGCGTTCTGGTAGGAGTGGCCGACGGGGCAATTGTTTTGGATGGAATCGTCCATCCAGTCGGCATGGGAGAGGTTCTTGTCGATGCATTCGATCTGGTAGGCCCAAAGCTCGGCTTCGATGCGGCGGAGACGGCGTTGGGTCCACTCGGCCGCGATGAGGGTATCGACGAGCGCGAGTTGGTTGGGGTCGGCGGGGTGGTGGTGGAGGAGGAATGCGGCGGTGAGGTCTTCGAGTTCGGTACGGTCTTCGCCGGGAATGATGTGGGACCCGGCGTGGATGCCGGATTTCAGGGCGTTGAGAGAGGAAGCGGCTTTGCCTTCGGGGGAAGTGGGGCCGGTCGATTTTTGAGAGTTCAGACGATTGGCGTCGATTTGCGATTGGGAAGACATGTGGGAACCTCGCGGGGGACAGGGAGATGCGGAGCGCCCGGCCTGTCCTACTCCCAGCTAAGCATGGGAGGGCGGGAGTTCGGGCGGTCCTCTGGGTGTATGTTATTGAGGGGATGAGGGATGGGAGTTTTGAAAGGGTTGTGATCGGCTTGGGAAGCTGGCCCTAATATTGTAAACAAGTAATTTAGCGTTTACGGCTTTGCTGGTCGGCGATGGCAACCCACCTAGTTTTGAGGGCTGGTTCCAGGGCTACCGACCCCTACCTGGCCATCCCCTACGGCTTGGCGGTGGACGCTGCCGGTAACCTCTACATAGCCCAGGTGGACCCTAACAACAACCTGATACGCAAGGTGTCCGCGAACAGTCGCATCAATAGGCTAGCGAGGTCTACGACCTCCGACCGATAAGGCGTGGAAAGCCCGTAGCTTCTCTGGGGTTCTTGGCGTCCTTGCGTCTTGGCGAGAAACTCTTCTTGCCGTCCGTTGACGATTCGAGTAATGCCGTCCTTGATTTGATCAGCGCCGCGTTGAA
>Ga0210402_10006612_pt1 | contig 10251 bp, 11 predicted proteins | sample IncBWC7MmetaG_FD_161055 | JGI IMG/M metagenome (GOLD analysis project Ga0210402, IMG submission 161055) | Forest soil microbial communities from Barre Woods Harvard Forest LTER site, Petersham, Massachusetts, United States - Inc-BW-C-7-M | ecosystem: Environmental > Terrestrial > Soil >...
TTCGAGTCGGGCAAGGATCTCACGCAACGGGAAGTGAGCCTGATTATACTCACGGCCATGTTCAACGTTGCCATTCTCGGGGCGGGACGGATCGGACAGATCCATGCCCGCAATGCCGCAGGTTCGGCGGAATTGACGCTCAAATATGTCGTGGATCCGAACCGCGCCGCAGCTGAAGCGCTTGCGAATCAAACGGGTGCTCAGGTCGTTGACCTCGACGCGGTCCTCGGCGATGCTTCGGTATCCGGTGTCATCATCGCAAGCGCGACGAATGCGCATCTCGATCAAGCCTTGGCGGCGGCTGCCGCGGGCAAAGCCATTTTTTGCGAGAAGCCCTTGGATCTTGATCTGGCGCGTGCGCGAAAAGCGGGACCGCAACTATCCGGCGCAACCCTGCTCGTCGGCTTCAACCGGCGCTTCGATCCGCACTTCGCGGCGCTCAAGGCACGCATTGCATCGCAGGCCATCGGCAAGCTCGAAAGCTTGAACATCGTGAGCCACGACCCTGCCCCGCCGCCGCTTTCCTATATTCGCGTTTCCGGCGGTCTGTTCAAGGACATGGCAATCCACGACTTCGATATGGCGCGCTGGTTGCTGGGCGAGGAACCCACGGAGGTCTTCGCGAGCGCGAGTTGCCTGGTTGATGCGGCCATCGCAGAGTCCGGCGATGTGGATACGGCCCGCACTCTCCTGCGGACCGAGACCGGCCGCCTCTGCGTCATCAGCAACACTCGCCGCTCCGGATATGGTTACGACCAACGCATAGAGGCGTTTGGTTCTGCCGGCACGGTGCGCGCCGACAACGTTTTGATGAGCACGGTGTCCACCTGCACCGAACGCGGATCGGCGAGCGATGCGCTGCAAAACTTCTTCTTGGAACGCTACGCCGAAGCCTACCGCCGCGAAATGCGGCATTTTGTGGACATACTGCGGGATAACGAAACACCGGCGGTGGGCTACCGCGATGGTGTCGCTTCGCTCATCCTCGCTGAAGCAGCGGCGCTGTCCGTGAAGCGCAACGCGCCGGTTACGGTCTCGTCAGTCTAAGGTGCGAAAAATCCCGGCCGCTTCGATGCGACCGGGATTTCGATGCGATGTCGGAAACCGCCCGTTACCCGGTTTGCAGCCGCCGCCTACCAGCCCGGCGTAATCGCAAACTTCAAAACCTGCCCTGCGCCCGGCGGGGCCGCGCCCAGGTTTGACACATAAAGATGATCGCCCCAAAAAGTCATTGCCGTGGGAACCGCGAGACCGGTAATGACTTCCTCGATTTCACCCGAATGTTTCACACGCACCACTTTTCCGTTACCGGGGGCCGGATCTCCTGCGGCGTCCGAAAGCTCGAGCGCGTACAACAGCCCATCCGGTCCGAAGCGGACTGAGACCACGGTCGTGAACCCGGCTTTGGAGTCGACGATGTGATATCGCCCATGACTTTCAAATCCCGGGGCCGCGTTAAAATCGTCAAAGTCGCTTTTGCTGACGATTTGCACTCGGGCCCATTGGGGATTGATGGGAAACAGGTTGAGATTGCCGACATAGAAAGCCCCATCGCGCTCGGCAATGGTGGTCGGAACGATGTGGCCCTGCGACGCCGATATATCGATGATCGGTTCGATATGGCCGGATGTGGAGACAGAGAACATATTGCCGTGATTCGGTTCCACGGTGACCAAGCGGCCATGCGACGCAATCATGTTGTAGTAGGTTCCGTCCGGCTCGAAGTCATCCGCCGATTCAAACTTGGCTGGGTGCGTGCCCAGATACGCCACGCCCAGATCGGCAATGAGTTTCCACTTGCCGGTCGTCACATTTACCTCGGCGATGCCATTGTGACTTAGCGGGTTGCCATGTGAGCAGCCGCCGCCGCCGATCAGCGCGAACAGTTTTCCGTCGAGGAAAACCACGTCGGCAACGCCAATGACCGCCGTGCCGCCGGCACCGATCGTCGATGGAAATCCCGAGGCTACGGTGCTGAGATTGTTGTTGCTGTCGACCTTGGAAATTCGCGCGGTGAGACCCCCGAAATAGGGACCCACGTTCGGTACCTGCATACACTGCTTGGGTGAGGTTTGGTTCGTACCGCCCGATCCCGCTTCAGCAATGTATAAGGCGTGATCCGGCCCGACTGCCAAGCCTCTCGGGCCCAGCAGTCCGGATGCGACTACGGTCGCGTCGCTCGGAGTCTGCGCGGCGAATAGCTGCATTGGGCAGATGCACATGAATGCCGATGTAATGATGCCGGCCCTCATCAATTTGATAGTGCTCATCCTTGGATCCCCATGTTTAGTGTTGGTTGGACTGGGACTTTTCAGGACCTTGGAGCTTATGCCTACTCAAACGCCTGTTCAACAAGTGTTCAATAGCAAACAACCCCCGCACCGCATCATCCAGCTGAGCGAACGGGATGAAGTCGCGAAATCTTGGTTTGGGGGGGGCGTACGGCAGAACCGTCGCCCATGGACTTGGCTAGTCGATACCGTGGATGCGCAGGCTGATCAGTTGATCGAGCGTCAGGTTTTGCATGCCTTTGGATCGCAGCCCCTCGATGTATTCGGGCGTAACTCCATGGATGCGGAGCGCAATCAGCTGATCCGGCGGCGCGTGCGGGTAACCCAAGTGGCCGATCTCGCCGACAAACTCCGGGGAGACCCCGTGAATACGAAATGCGATGAGCTTGCCCTCGTCGGTCACGTTGATCCCTGCGCCGTGCAATTCGGTGACGAACTCGGGCGTGACGCCGTGAATTCGAAACGCTATCAGCTTGCCCGCATCGGCTGCTTCGAGTCCGGCGGCGCGCAGCTCGCGGATGAACTGCGGCGTCACACCATGAATTCGAAACGCGAACAGCTTGCCGCCATCCAGGCCGCGCACGTCCGCGCTCTTCATGGCACGCGCAAATTCGAAACTGACGTCGAAAATCGTCGCCGACAACAGATCCTTGCCCTCGAAAGAATACCCAAGCTTCGCCATCTCCGGCAGGTATTGGGGGTTCGGCTGAAACGTGAACAGCCCCGCGCCGCGCTGCTCCTGCACGAATCCCTTGCAGTCGATGGTTCCCGCGTCGCGCACGATGCTGAAGCTGACATCGTGCTTCGCCGCGGCCGCCCAATCGAGGCCCTGCAAATCCGCCAGTTTCCACGGAGAAGAGGTGTTGAAGTGATCCTCTCCTTGGGAACCCTGCATGGAGAATTGAACTCTGTCAGGCTGATCGGCCGGCGCCAGACTCCAACTTCCGCCTTGGATCGTGCCAAAGGCGATGAGCGGGAATAGAGCGAGAACTGCGAAGGCTCGTGTGATGCGCATGAGTCGGATGCCTGTTAGGAAATGTCCGCCACTTTCAGGGCGATGAGCTGGCGAAGAGTCAGGTCCTTGAACCCGTGATTGCGGATTCCCTGAATGAATTCAGGCGTCACGCCCTGAATCTTTGCCGCCAGGTAGTCATGCACGCGCAGGTTTGCAAGACCCGCTGCCGCCAGGCCGCGAACATACTCCGGCGTGACCTCGTGTATTTTCAGGGCCACAAGATCCGGCGCACTCGCTTCCACGCCCGCGGCACGCAGCTCTCGAATGTAATCCGGCGTGACCCCGTGAATTTTCATCGAGATGATTTGATCGACGGTCAAGTCCTTGAGTCCGGCGGATTGCAGACCCTCGATGTAGGATCCCCGCTCTTCGTTCGAAGCGCTCTTCTGCGCCGCCTCCCTGGCTCGATGGCTGGGTGCAGTCGCATCCGCGGCCTCGAGCCTCGCCAGATGAAGATGACGCGACATTACCACTTGCCGTGCGGGAACTGCAGGCGCCGCCAGTGTTGCCGAGGACGCGGGGGCGGAAATCTGAAGCGGTGCAACCGAGCTCTGGAGCTGCGCAACGGTGGTTCCCGCCATCAAAACACCCGCGACGCACAAGCCGCCGATGACCGCCAATCCGCCCGCCGACATGGTGCGCGCGGCGCGATTCAGCCCGAGCAGCCGGCCGATACGCGATGTCAGCACGCCGCCGTTGGCCGCCATTGCCCACATGGATGACGAGCGTGATTCTTCGAGTTGGGCCAGGGCGCGGGCGTACTCATGCGCGTTGCCGCATGTCTGCACGGCTATGTCGTCGCAACAATGTTCGCGTTCGTTGCGAATGACGCGGTTCACCCACCAGACAGCGGGGTGATAGAAAAGCAGGGTTTCCGTCGCAATTTGAAATGCGTTGACCAAAAGATCCCAACGCTTAACGTGCGCCAGCTCGTGAGCGATGATCGCTTCGACCTGCCAGGGCGACAGGCCGGCAAGCGCGGAGAGCGGCAGCACCACCACCGGCCGCAACCAACCGAATACGGCCGGCGACTCCGCAACTTTCGAGCACACATAGCGCACGGCACGCACAACACCCAGTCGTCGCTGCAGCGCCAGACAGGTCTTGAGCAAGTCGCCTGCGATCGGCTGCACATGTTGCCGACGCAAGCGCATCAGCAGCATCCACCCGCCGAGGGTTCGCAATGTGAACATGTAAACACCCGCGAACCAAGCCAGCACGGCGTAGCTCATCCAGTCGATCGAAATCCTGCCTGCTGCCGGCAGTGGGGATTCGGGTGAAGCGGCGATCGCCTGCACCGCTTCCAGGCCATTTCTAATCTCTGCCAGGCCGCTCATGGGGAATTGCCGCACCGACTCTGCAGGCTGCGCCAAAATGGCAAACGTGGCGAAGGGAGCGATCATCATCGCGGTCAACACGCATACGGCACCGGCGTAGCGTGCCTGCGGGCTGCGCAGGCGCGACAGCAAGGCGCACAGTACCAACGCCAGTACGGCTCCTTGCCAAATAAAGTGGAGTAAGCACCAGCCCAGCACCCGCACTGCTTCAGGATTAGTCACTTTGTTTTCCTCTCGTGTTCGTCCAACATGCGCCGGATCTCCTCAATCTCCGCGCGCGACGTCTTCTTTCCCGACAAGGCGTGCATCATCAATTGGCTCGCAGAGCCCGCAAAGGCGCGCTGTACCAAGTCGCTCACCAGTTGACGCTTGGTACTCTCGGCGGGCTGGCGGGCCACGTACACATGAGCGCGGGCATCCTCATTGCGAATCACCATGCCCTTCACCGTCATGATCTGCAGCATTTTGAGAACCGTCGTGTAGCCCGTGGCCTTCTGGCCATCCAGGACTTCGTGGACCTCGCGCACCGTGGAAGGCCCGCGTTCCCATAGCACCCGCAGGATGGCCAGTTCCATAACAGTGGGCTTAGGGCTTGACGATTTCTGCATGCCGGAAGGTTACTACGAATGCGTTCGTAGTTGCAACGAAATTCTTCGTAGGCGGCGTTCCTCGCGATCTCAATCCCGGAATGCCTTGTGCATTGCGTATTGCCCCCTGTGAATAAATTCACATTACCGCGACGCGGGCTCTGATCTACTTATGCCGGTGCCCAAGTCAATCCACCACGAGGGAGAAATATGAAGAAGCTCGTCATTGGTTCGCTCGCTGCCGTTCTCGTCACCACGGCAGCGCTCGCTTATGAGACCCGTCATCCCAATCTGCGGGATGCTTATGGGGCCGCTGAAAACGCCATCCATCACATCGAAGCAGCCCAGGCCAACAACAAGGGTCTCGAATTTGGCGGACATGCTGAAAAGGCAATCGATGCCTTGAGGCATGCCCAACAAGAGCTCATCGAGGCTGACAAGTGGAACAGCGAGCACCATCGGTAAACCAAACCGCTGCGCTTGCGCACTATGTCTAATGGCGCTTGAGGCGGCGCAGGGACCGCGACCGCCTCAGGCGCGTAGGACGCGTAAGCATTTTCCGACACGCTTTCGATACGTGTTGCACTGTCTTTCCTACAACTCACATTTGTTACCATCCGGGCGTTTTACCCTTAGGCGAAATGACGTGCCGGAAATCGAGCCCCCAAACCAAGATTATCGGGAAGAGGCCAGACGGATCCGAGGCGTGGCGGTGGGGGTGAAGAATACGCATGCTCGCGTTCAACTGCTGCTCATTGCCTCGCTGTACGAAAAGTTGGCGGAGCATGTCCGCTATGAGAGCAATGCGCTGTCGGACAACCTCTCGTAGGACAAATAGCCCACAAAAAAGCCGACATGCGCCAATGGAGTTGCGCCGCGGGATTAGGCACCTTGTCTACCAGGATCGGTAGCAAGGACACCCCGAAGCGTGACCCCAGAAGACCTCCATAAAGTCGTAGACGACATCGCTATCGCGATAAAGCATTTGGCGAATGACTTGGAGAGCCGGGAAAGGAACGGGGAAGTGCTCGACGCCGCAGGGGTTCGCGCCGTCGCCAAACGATTACAAACTCACGCAGCGAATTTGATGTCAGCGCTCGGCCGAATGCGCTCGTAGGCGCCCACCCGCGAGTGTGAACTTGGTCACAATCCGGCGAAAACAAAGTCAAACCATGTCGCCGCTACGGCTACCCTGCTCGGGTATCCGATTCATGTGAGATTCCAACTATGCGTCTAATTTCAATCGTAGCCGTGTTGCTCGCGGGTGCCGGCATTTGCCGAGCAGGCGACCTGAACATTCATGTCATTCTATCGGGTGAGGTCGCCCCCGGCGTATACGGTCAGGTTCAGTTTGGCAACGAAACGCCTCCGCCGCTCGTTTATGCGCAGCCGATGCTGATTGTGCCGCAACGCGTTCCACCGCCCCCCGTGTACTTGCATGTGCCGCCGGGACACGCCAAGAATTGGCGCAAGCATTGCCAGGAATACAACGCCTGCAATCGGCCGGTGTACTTTGTGCGATCGCGGGAATACGAACCAGGCTATGTACCCCGGGATGCCGACCACGACCACGACCACGACCATGACCATGACCGCGATCACGATCACGGCCGCGGTCACGATCACGATCACGATCACGATCATGGCCATGACGATCGGGACCGGCACGACGACAGGTGATGACAAAGGGAGGCGCAGCGGCCTCACCATAGCTCCTACCCGACCGCCGCGTCCCGGCGCGATTTTGTATTGCGTGTCGATTTGGCCCGGTCTCGTTCGTCGCTTGCAATAAGCGAGACAGAGCGGCGTGGGTGCGCGCCTCGCCCGCAAGGAGATTCTCGAATGCGCTATATGTTTATCGTCACATCCTCCCAGGTGGCCTCCCCAACGCCGGCGCTGATGGATGCCATGGCTAAACTCACGGATCGGGAAATCAAGGCCGGCCGCATGGTCGACAACGCCGGCTTGATGCCGCTGGCCATGGGGGCACGCGTGCAAATCAGCAACGGCAAGCTTAAGGTCCTCGATGGACCTTTTGCCGAAGCCAAAGAGGTCATTGGCGGCTATGCGATCTTGGAATTGCGCAACAAGGAAGAGGCCGTCGCCTCAGCGGTTGAATTCATGCAGCTGCACAAGGACTTGATGCCGGGTTGGGAAGGCACCTGCGAGGTGCGCGATTTAGCCCCGGGGCACTGAGCTCACACCTTTAGCCGGATCGCATGGGGGAGCACTTGCAGCTGCGCCGGCAGCCTTCCCACGCTCTCGCCGTCAAGCTCCAGCAGGACCGTCGATTGGCTCGTCGCGGTCGTGCGCCGGGTACGCGACACCTGCGCACCCGCCAGCCGCACGTGGCTGCCGTCGTAGAGCGCCGGGCGCTGGCGGATGAAATCCATCAAGCCGAACCCCGACCAGATCGTGACGTCGAGCTCGCCGTCATCAAGTTCCGCCGCCGGTGCCACGCGCATTCCCGCACCGAAATATCGACCGTTGCCGAAAGCGCAATTCGTGATCGCAAGCGAACGGGGCGGCAAATCGTCGAATTCGAGGGTGACAGTCTGATCGCGATAAACCGCCAGCGCTCGCAGCGTCGCGAGCGTAAAGGCCAGCTGGCCGCTGACGGCCTTCAGTCGCGGACTCACAAGACGCGCAACCAATCCGCCAACCCCAAACGACACCACATTGATGAAGATCCGCGTTGCCCCCGCGCCATCGTGGCCCGTGAAGCTCGCTAACCCCAAGTCTATGATGCGTGTGTTGCGCCCCCCAAGCCTCGCGCAGGCTGACTCCAGATCCAAAAGATCAATCGTCCTCGCGAAATCGCAACCCGTACCCAGCGCGACGACACCCAGCACGGCCTCGGGCGCAACCGGTGCGGAGCCCTCGAAAAAGCCGCCCACGACCTCATTGAGCGTGCCGTCCCCGCCCACAGAAACGATCATCTCAAAACCCTCACGCAGCGCGGCGCGCGAAAGGGCCGTGGCCTCGCCCGGCGCGCGTGTGATCGCGTGCTCAAAATCACCCAGCGAAGAACGCAGCAGTTTGGCAATCGAATCCCAGCGTCGGCTCGTGGCGCCTGCCGCCGAGGTCGGATTGACGATCACGAAGCTGCGATAGGCATCACTTGACGACATGCGATGCGGGCCGATCGGCCCGCTGCCAACTGGACGCAGCCGCGCCGGCCAGCTCGCGCAGGCGCTCCTCGTCGACTGCCAGCTCGGCCGCAGGTCCCTCGTGCACGACGCGTCCGTCGTCCAGCACGTAGGCGACATCGGCGATTTTCACGGCGGCGCGGACATTTTGTTCGACCAGCAAAATCGACATGCCTTCCTGGCGCAGCGTGACGATGACCTGGAAAACCTCCTGCACGATCTTGGGCGCCAGGCCCTGCGACGGTTCGTCCAGCAACAGGATCTTGGGGTTTAGCAGCAAGGCGCGTGCAATCGCCAGCATCTGTTGTTCGCCGCCCGACAGTTGGCGTCCACGGTTGTCGCGTCTCTCGGCCAGGCGTGGGAACAGTTGGTAGACACGCTCCATGGTCCAGGGACCGGGGCGCTGCAGCGGCACCTTCAAGTTCTCCTCGACGCTCAAATTTGCAAATACACGCCGACCTTCCGGGACGAATCCGACCCCGAGAGCGGCAATTCGGTAAGGCGGCCAGGTCGTGCACTCCTGACCGAACACGTGCACCGTGCCGGATCGCGCCGGGGTCAAGCCCATGAGGCTGCGCATCGTTGTCGTCTTGCCCGCGCCGTTACGGCCCAGCAGCGTCACCACCTGCCCTTCGATCAATTCCAACCCGACGCTGTGCAGAACGTGACTCTTGCCGTAGTAGGTATTCAGACCCTTCGCTTGCAGAGCAATCATAAGTCGCCTTGGCCGAGATAGGCCGACTGAACCCGCTCGTCGGCGGCGATCTGTTCGGGCGTCCCGTCGGCCAGCACCGTGCCTTCGGCCATGACCATGATTCGGTCGGCTAGATGGAACACCACGCGCATGTCGTGCTCCACGAGCAGAATCGACAAGCCATGATCGCGGTGCAGCCGCCGGATCAACTCGGTGATATCGAATGTCTCCTGATCGCCCATGCCGGCGGTGGGTTCGTCGAGCAGCAGCAGACGGGGTTTGAGCGCGAGCGCCATCAAGATCTCGATGGCGCGCTGATCCCCATGGGACAGTTCACCAGCCAATCGTTCGGACCGGTCGGCAAGCGCGCCCAACGCGAGCAACTCATCGACCCGCTCCATCACCGCCTCGGACTTGCCGCGCGACAGCCAAGGACGCCGAGCCATGCCCGAAGCGACTTCGACCGGGATGCGTAGGTTTTCACGCACGCTCAAGTCCGGGAACACTTCGGTGATTTGGAAGGTGCGGGCGATTCCCATTCCCACCCGCCGGTGCGCGGGCACGCCGGTTATGTCGATGCCGTCAAATAGGATCGCGCCGCCGGTGGGCGCAAGGAAGCCGCTGATCAAGTTAAAGAAGGTTGTCTTGCCGGCGCCATTGGCGCCAATCAGCGCGCGCAGTTCGCCGGGCGCAATCGATAGCGACACGGCATTGACGGCCTTGAGACTGCCGAAGCAACAGGACACCTGTTCGGCTCGCAACAGGCTCACAATTTACCCCTGCCTCGGAGCAATCCCAGCACGCCCCGCGGAAAAAACAGCACGACCAGCACAAAGACCAGCCCGACAACCGACATCCAGTTCTGAGTCACGCTGGACACGTAGTCTTGAAGCACCACGAAAATAGCGGCGCCGATCAGCGGCCCCCAAAAGGAGCGCATGCCGCCAAGGACCGCCATGATGACAAAGTTACCTGACATGTCCCAGCGCAGCGCGCGTGGATCGGTAAAGTTATTGAGCAGCGCGTAGAGCGTCCCGGCGAGGCTGACGAAGGCGCAGGAAATCACAAACGACAGCCACAGGTGGCGTTCCACGTCGATCCCCAGGAAGCGCGCGCGCCGCTCGTTTTCACGGATAGCCACCAGGGTGCGGCCAAACGGAGACTTCAACAGCAAGGCC
>Ga0210402_10006613_pt1 | contig 10251 bp, 8 predicted proteins | sample IncBWC7MmetaG_FD_161055 | JGI IMG/M metagenome (GOLD analysis project Ga0210402, IMG submission 161055) | Forest soil microbial communities from Barre Woods Harvard Forest LTER site, Petersham, Massachusetts, United States - Inc-BW-C-7-M | ecosystem: Environmental > Terrestrial > Soil >...
CCCAGCTTTTGGTTTCGCCGTTTGCAATGGGCTGGGCGCTGGTAACGGTTTGGACGACGGCCGGCGCGGCAAGAATCTCGGTGTCTGGCTTGCTGGCTTGTTTGATCGAGTCGGGGTCCATGTGGTCCCCGTGAATGTCGGTGATCAGAATGAGGTCCGCCTTGGGAAGTCCGGTGAACTTCGCGGGCTTGGCGGGATCGAGGTAGATGGTTTTGCCGCCCGCCTCGATCAGCGTGCTGGCGTGGTTCAGCGGAGTAATCTTGACCGGCCCGGCGGAGGTGGGAAAAGTTTGCGTTTGGGCAGTGGAAAGGGCAGCCACCGCGAAAACCAGACCGAAAACAGAGCAGACAGCCAGCTGGATTTTCATCGCAGGACCTCGTTTGTCATTCTCATCAACCTCTGCAAAACAATATACCCCGGCCTCCGGGCTTCCGGCATGCGGACAGCCGGAATGACAGTGGTTCGGGCCGACTCCGAGAGCCGGCAGCCGATTACTTCACTTCTGTTCGATCAGAACTCCGTCCCGGAAAGTGAACTGCCTTTTCTCGCCCGAAGGCAGCGTAACTGCCGTCTGCACCACTTCCCGCCCCCGCAGCGCGTATTCGTAGCGATACGTTTCCCGGTTCGCGAGTCTCTGTTCGGAGACGCGGCCCCCCAAATATTTGTTCTGGAGAAGCACATTCCAGTCGCCATCCATCACCGCGGTGAGCAGCCACGGGTCGTTGTCGGCTCCATTCATAAGGCGCTGGTACTCGAACCGGTACAAGACGCGAGACCCGTCGCTCACGGTATGGACATGCCCGTCCGGACCGTAGGAATAGCTCCGAACCTGACCTGCGTCGTCGCGCGCCGCAACAATTCGATCGGAGGAGTCGTACTGGAACGTGATCGTGTGTCCGCTCGGCGAAATCAGCTCTTCCAGGTTTCTCACCCGGCTTCTCTTCAGTTGAATGCGGTGACCTTCCGCATCCCCCATTTCAGTCGGGGCACCTTGCGCAAAATTCTTTGAGAAGTAAGCTTCCGGAAAATAGATCTTGCGGCCATCGCGAAAGCTCATGGTCCAGCCATTCCCGTTCCATGCCGTCATGGCCCCGTAGAACTCCGAGGACGAGCGGTCGTGCCGGAAAACTGCATCCGCGTATCCTGTGCCTTTCGAGATGCGGGGCATGTAGACCTGATAACCATCTTCCAGATTCAAATCCTGGTAGGTGTATGGAAATCGCGCTCCGGTGGGACAGATGTCATAGGGGTGATTCGCACCCACCCCAAAGGCCCGGCTGTGGGGCTCCCAGGCGAAGTAGGTTCGGGTCAGGGACAAAGGCATGACATCAGAAACGAAGAGATCCGTCTGCAGCAATTTGAAATTCCCGTTCCGAAGGTTTACGACGAATTGGTTCACGGGCGCATCATGTCTCACGGTCGGCTTCACCATGGAGATGGAAGTTTCGAACCGGAGCGGGCGCGCTCCAGAGATTGGAGAAATCACCAACCAGGGCTGCGATCCATCCCACGCGGGCGGCGAATCGGTGAATGGCAGAAGCTCAACCTTTACCGCCGGTTTCCACAGGAACCCGAACTCGGCACAAGTCAGCAGGCCGAGCACCAGCGCCCACTTCCAGAGTGGCGGGTGCCAGAAATTGTTCTTTTTACCCCCCTCCACAACCCCTCCGAATGTCGTCGGAAACAGAAAGGCGACCCAGCGGCCGCCTTTTCGCAACTCGGTATTCGTGAAGCTACTCTTCTTCTTCCTTCACCTCGCCGCGCTCGGCCTTGGCCTTCTCGATGATCTTGTCCTGCAGCTGCGAGGGCACGACGTCATAGTGATGCATTTCCATGTTGAAGCTGCCGCGGCCCTGGGTCATCGATGTCAGTTCCACGCCATAGGTCAGCATCTCCGACATTGGCACTTCGGCCTTCACCACCGTATTGCCACCCTTGTTGTCCATGCCCTGAATGCGGCCGCGGCGGCTGTTGAGGTCGCCCATGATCGATCCGGCGAAGTCATCGGGCACCGTGATTTCGACTGCCATGACGGGCTCGAGCAGCGTGGGCTTCGCGGTTTCCATGGCTTTGCGGAATGCGATGCGGCCGGCCATCTGGAACGACATGTCGTTTGAATCCACGTCGTGATAGGAGCCGTCATACAAAATCACGCGGAAATCCACGACCGGGAATCCGGCGAGATGTCCGCGGGCGGCCGCGTCCTTGATTCCTTTTTCGATGGCCGGAATATAGTTTTTCGGAATCGCTCCGCCGAAGATGTCGTTCACAAACTCAAACTGCCCGCCCCGCGGGAGCGGCTCCAGCTTGATCTTGCAATCGCCGTACTGGCCGTGGCCTCCGGTCTGCTTCTTGTGTCGGCCTTGGACGTCCGCTTTGCCCCGAATGGTCTCGCGGTAGGGCACTTTCGGCGCTTTCAGAACGACTTCGGTGTGGTAGCGCTTCTTCAGCTTCGCTACGACGACTTCAATGTGCTGCTGTCCGGTGCCCGCGATCAGAAATTCCTGCGTCTGCGGATCGCGGAAGAAACGCAGCATGGCATCTTCTTCCATCTGCTTGTGAAGTCCGGGGCCGAGCTTGTCTTCATCGGCGCGGCTCTTGGGCTCGATGGCAAATGTAATGGCCGGCTCCGGCAGCTTCACTCGGGGATACTGGATGGGCGCCGCTTTGTCGCCCAAGGTATCGCCGGTGAGCGTGTCTTTTAATTTCGCGACCGCACCGATATCGCCCGCGTGCAGTTCGTTCACTGGGACCGCCGTCTTGCCCTGCATGGTCGAAATGTGCGCAAATTTTTCCACCCCGCCACGGCTAAAGTTCTGCACCGTAGCATCGTTCTTCAACACGCCGGAAAAAACCTTGAAATAAGAAATACGCCCGGCGAATGCATCGGACACCGTCTTGAACACATACAGTGACACGGGCTCTTCGTCCGACTCGTGCCGCTTGGGGGCGTCGCCATTCCCCGAGCCTTCTCCCTGCACCCACTCGTGCTCGGCGGGCGCGGGAGTGTAATCGACGATGAAATCCATCACCCGGTCGGCGCCGATGTTGCCCAGGCCCGAACTGAAAATGACGGGAAAGATCTTGTCTTCGCGGATGGCGTTGTGCAGTGCCGGAATCAGATCGTCTTCGCCGAGAGTTCCGGCCTCGAAAAACTTCTCCATCAGTTTGTCGTCGCCCTCGGCGACCAACTCGACCAGCATCTCGTGGGCTTCCTGCACTTGCGCCCGCATGTTGGCGGGAATTTCAGTCTCCTTGCCTTTGCCGTTTCCGCCCAGCTCGTAGGTGTAGGCCTTCATGCGGACCAGGTCGACCACGCCGGTCAAACTTTTCTCGCTGCCGATGGGCAGCTCAATCGGAATCACGTCGCGGCCAAAGGCGGTGGTCAGAGATTCCATAACCCGCTCGGCGTTGGCGCGGTCGCGATCCATGCGATTCACCACGATGAGGCGAGGCGTCTTGTACTCTTCGCAATAGCTCCAAACGCGCTGGGTGACGACCTCCACGCCGGCCACGCCGTCGACCACGACAATCGCGGCGTCCACCACGGGCAGCGCCATCTTGGCCTCGTGGACGAACATGCTGAATCCCGGCGTGTCGAGGATGTTGATTTTCGTCGTGCCCACCGACGTCCCCCATTCGACCACGGCGGCGCCGGTCGCAATCGACATCTTGCGTGCGATTTCTTCCTCGTCGTGGTCGGTGGTGGCCGAGCCGTCGTCGACGCGCCCCAGTCGCTGGGTCGCCCCGGCGGTGAACAGCATGGCCGACACGAGCGTGGTCTTGCCCGCGTGCCCGTGTCCGACCATGGCTACATTTCGAATGTTTGTTCCGGAATAGACTTTCAAGTTGGGCTCCTTCGGCAGGCGCGGGAAGGCAACGGCCATGAAAGGATAAGGACAGGAATCTCGGGCCAGCCCGACGTATCCCATGAACCCCGCCTGCCAAAACTATGGATGCTACCACGCGGAGGCGGAAGCCTCAACCAGGACAGGAAGGCGTTTCGCACGAAACCCCTGGAACCCGGCAGTGCCGGGGAAAGCGATCGAGCTTTGCTCCACGAAAACGTTACTCCGCCCGCAAGGTGCGGGCGGGATCGATCTGCGCGGCGCGCCATGCGGGCACGCCGCACGCGATGACCGACACCCCCGCTAGCAGCGCAATCACGGCGAAATAGGTGGCCGGATCAAGGCGCGAGATGCCGAATAGCAGCGAGACGAGGGCATGGCTCGCCACCACCGCCCCAGCCAGCCCGATCACGATACCGAGAGCGCTGAGGGCCATGCCTTGGCGAATGATCAGGGCGAGGATGTCGCCGCGCGTCGCGCCCACGGCCACGCGCACCCCGATCTCACGCATACGTTCCGTGACGCTGCCCGATAAGACACCGTAAATTCCCGTCGCCGCCAGTATCAGCGCCACGACCCCAAATGCTTCGAATAGGACCAGCACAAAACGCCGTTCGGCCTCCGACCTGGCAAGCAGGCTATCCATGGTGGCAACCCGAACGATCGGCTGGCCTCGATCGATCGACCAGACCGCATTTTTGATCGCGGGCGTAAGTGCGGCGAGGTCGCCGGTTTGCGCGCGAACCACCAGCGACTGCGCCCGATCAACCCAGGACCACTGCGAAGTCGCAGTGTAGAAGGCATCCGATTCGCTCAGGGCCAGCGAAGCCTGCTTGACATCGCCCACAACGCCGACAATCGTGCCCCATGGCCGGTCCGCCCGGCCAATGTCGGGGCCAACGCGAACCCGCTGCCCCAGCGGATCCTGACCTGGGAACTTGCGCTGCGCGAAGGATTCGCTGATCAGAACGGCCTGCGGCGCTCCCATCACATCGCGTTCGTCAAGCAGACGGCCGCGGCGCAGGGGAATCCGCATGGCCGCAAAGTAACCCGGACTCACGGCATAGCGCAGGCCGGCCTCGGAATCGTCATTTGGATCGGATTGGAACTGGACTCCGAAGGATTCAAAGTCGCCGCTGAGCGGCAACTGGCTGGTAAAGGCCGCCGCGGAGACGCCGGGAACCTGGCGCACTGCTTCGAGGGCCTGCATGAAAAAGCGGTTGCGCGCGCGGTCGTCGTCGAACCGGTGGCCCGACTCTTCGACCTGCATGGTGAGCACGTGAGACGAATCGAATCCGGGATCGATCGCGAACAACCGCGTCAGGCTGCGCAACATCAATCCCGCGCTCACCAACAAAACAAGCGCCATTGCGACCTCTGCGACCACGAGGGTGCGCCGCGTCAATTGCCGGCCGCCAGCCGTGCGCGCGGAGTTTTCCTGCACTCCCCTATGCAGGTTGCCTCGCGCGGCCTGCCGTGCGGAAATCAGCCCGAGCCCCAGGCCGACCACCGCGGTGATGCCCAGGGCGAAGGCAAATACCGTGCCGTCCAGCCGGATCGCCTCTACCCGGGGCAGCTCCGGCGGGCTGAGCGCCACTAGCGCACCGACCCCGAACTGGGCCACTAACATTCCGAGTGCGCCCCCGAGCGTGGCCAGAACTAAGCTCTCGGTGAGCAGCTGCCGGACCAGGCGCGATGGTCCCGCGCCCAGCGCGGCACGCATGGCAAACTCGCCGCGGCGCCGCGCGCTGCGGGCGAGCAGCAGATTCGTCACGTTTACGCAGGCAATGAGGAGCACCAGAATCACCGCGCCGAGAATGGCCATCAGCGCCGGCTTTACGCCACTAACAATGTCATCCCGCAGGGTGTTGGCGATAAGGCCTTTGTCGAGAGACGCCCAGGCGGGCCGCGGAAACTCAGGAACAGGGCGGTGCGAGATCCTGTCCAGATCACCTCTGGCCTGAAGCAGGCTGACTCCGGGCCGGAGCCGTGCCACCATTCGCAGGTGGTGCCCCCACTCTCGAGTCTGTTGCCAAGCCATGTTCCCAGTGTCGTACTGCAGGGGTGCCCAGAACTGCGCCGAGGGAGCCAGGACATTGTCGAACCCGGCCGGCATCACGCCGATGACGGCGTAGTTATCGTCGTCGAGCTTGATGTTTCGACCGATGATGGCGGGGTCAGCGCCGAAGTGCGTACGCCACGATGCGTTGCTGAGGATGACCACTCTTGGGCCGCGGAGCACATCGTCGAAGGCCTGGAAGTCTCGTCCCATCGCCGGCGCGACCCCCAGGGTGCGGAAGTAGCTGGCGCTGACGAGCTGCCCGTCCAGCCGCTCGGGCTGAAGCGCGCCGCTGAGGGTTGGCTGCCAAGGATTCATGACAGCGATCGATTCGAAGGCACGACTGCGCTCCGCCAGTTCGCGATAGGTATGGAAAGTCTGCGGGATGCGCGACCCGTCGTCTCCGGCATACCAGATCATCACCATGCGGCCGGCATGCGGATAAGGCAGCGGCTCAAACAGGATTGGGTTGACCGCGCTGAAGATCGCCGTCGTAGCTCCAATCCCGAGACCCAGGATCAGAATTGCCGTGCAGGCAAAGCCCGGGTTCTTTCGCAGTTGCCGCAGCGCATAGCGAAAGTCATGCAAGAAAGTCATTGGTCCCCTCTTCGAACGCTGCCCACAATACAGACCAGACAATGGGCACGGTTGTCGCCGTTCCTAGCTTGGGCAACCCGTGGAGAATCAGCCTTCAGTTCGCTCCAGGACACCGGCAGGTGTTCGAATTTCAAAGTCCATGTCCGGAATCGAACAGCTCGCGCCTCTCGTGCCCCGGGGTTTGAGTTCGAGGAATTTGGACCCCAGGACGCATAGCCCCTCCGAGCGGTGTATGATTTCTCGGCATGCTAGGCGGACGCACCAGCGAGCAGTGGATCGCCCAATATGCAAGCAGCCATCAGCACCCGGTCAATCGCGTCTGCCATACATTCGGCATTCCCACAATTCTGGTCTCGGTCGCGATGTTTGCTGCCGGTTTCTTCTTCCATCGGCTGTGGCTCTACGCGTTCGGTCTGTTCGTGATCGGATGGATTCTTCAGTTCATCGGCCACGCCTTTGAAGGGAAGCCGCCCGAATTCTTCAGTGACTGGCGCTTTCTGTTCGTCGGTGTCCGCTGGTGGTGGGCCAAGATTAACGGCAAAGCCTGACCTGTGGACGGGCGCCCTGGCCCGCCATCTGCTTGCGCCCATCCCCGACTCTGTTCGATGTTGATTCCACCTTGGGGTCCATTTCCCATAACCAAGCAGGCAGCGCCTGACCGTCAGATTTCAGCTTCGGTTCGCGCTGGTCGGAACTTTTGTTCCGCTGGCGCCGCCGTTCGATGGGACTCTCCGGGAAAGACTTCGGCGAGCGCGTCTCTACGTCCTTGAATGGGATGCGCTGACCGTGGCGAACCGCCGCGTCGAACTTGACAACCGCGTCACTTGCGCCGGCTCCCACTGGAATAATCGGCGCGAAACTTATGCGGACTGCGGCTCTGCAACGATCGGCGAAGCCGTGCATTTTCCTCGTCCCACCCCAGGGTTGCCTGATATCTAGCCTCTGGACCTGGGACGTTCTTGCACAACCCCTCCCCGCATCGCGGAATCCAATACGCAATTCGAACCCCGCACGCGGAGGCCGCATGGACCAACACCAGCTGGGAATCGTGATCGGGGTAACCGCGGCCATTGTCGTGGTTGCCATCATGAGTTTTGTTCTGACGCGAAGGCACCGCAGCCAGAAACTTCGGGAACGCTTTGGGCCGGAGTACGACCGGGTGGTAAAGAAGGAAGGCGAAGTGCGCCGCGCCGAAGGCGTTCTGGAGATTCGGGCCAAGCGTCGCGAGAAGTTTGTAATTCAGCCGCTTTCGGAAGGAACCCGTGCCGATTTTGCGGAACGTTGGAGAATCGTGCAATCGGCCTTCGTCGACGACCCGAAAGCCTCGGTTTCCCAAGCCGATCAGCTGGTAAACGAATTGATGGAGACCCGCGGATATCCCATGGCTGATTTCGATCAGCGCGCGGCCGACATTTCGGTCGATCATCCTGTGGTCGTGGAAAACTATCGGGCAGCGCATGATATCGCCGTACGCCAGGACCGCGGCCAGGCTGGCACCGAAGACCTTCGGAAAGCGATGGTCCACTATCGCTCCCTATTCGAAGAATTGCTCGGAGACCGATACCCACAGCGAAAGGAGGCACGAGCATGAGCGTGCCCATGAGAAAAGACGAAGCGGAATTGGAGCCCGAATTTTTGGAGGAAGACCTAACTACGGCGGACCTGGCCCAGGGCAAGCGCCCGGCGGTGTCGGAGGATCGGCCACTCGCCGGGCATCCGGCCGGCGAGATCGCGCCCTCAAACCTACACAATATTTCGAGTGAGGTTCGCGGCCCGTCTGAGCGAGCCGCATCCGACGCCACGCCCCTGTTTCCGGCGAACGAGCTGGAAGAGTTGCGGAACCGCTGGAGTGCGGTTCAGACCGCGTTCGTGGATGAGCCCCGAACGGCCGTCGAGCGGGCCGACGGCTTGGTGGCTGCGGCCATGAAACGCCTGGCGGAAGTTTTCGCCGAGGAACGTTCCAGGCTCGAGCAGCAATGGGATCGCGGCGATAACGTCTCTACGGAAGATCTTCGCATTGCTCTGCAACGCTATCGTTCTTTCTTCCAACGTTTGCTCTCGATCTAACGTCTCGATCTAACACTGGGGGCGGACCTTAGAGGTCCGCCCCGCATTCTTTGCTCCCTCTGCTTCCCAAACTGTCTTCAGGATTCCTGATCTGTATTGATCAGACTCCGAAGCCCCAAGACTCCAGAATGATCAGAGCGGGATTCCGCGGATGTGGGTCTCGCGACATTAAGGAGAAAAACGTGCATCGTGGATCCCGACTACTCAGTTCACTTTTCCTGGCTACCGCCCTTGCCGGGTCGGTTGCGACCATGGCCGCTGCCAGCCCGCAAGACGACAAGAACCACGGAGACAGACAGAGCGATAACCACAAGCGCTACTACGACAGGCACCACAAGGACTATCACACCTGGGACGACAATGAAGACCGCTCGTACCAGCGATACCAGGCTCAGCACCACGAAAAACGAGCTTTCGTCGAGCTCAACAGCAGGCAGCAGACTGTCTACTGGAGCTGGCGACACAATAATCCAGACAACCGGTAACTGATCGCGACGCGCAATTTCGTAATCGCGGGAGAGCGGATGCCGCTGACTACAGCATCCACTACTCCCGCCCCAGTTTCTCGCGCAACATGTCCTCGACATCGCCAATCTTTTCACCCAGCACGTTCAGCTTGCGCGCCAGGCCCTGGATCTCCGCCTCCGCCCGCCGGTTGACGTCATAATCGAGTTCGCCGCGCAGCCGGTCTTTGGTGTCTTGCCGGTTCTGGCTCATCATGATGATGGGCGCCTGCACCGAAGCCAGCATCGACAAGAACAGGTTCAGCAGAATATAAGGATAGGGATCCCACGCCTTCTTCCCCAGCGCGGCATCGATGCTCATATACACCACGAGCGCGAAGCCAAACGAGATGATGAAGGTCCACGATCCGCCAAAACCCGCGACCATGTCGGCGAGGCGTTCGCCGAAGGTCGCGTCCTTCTCGATGACTTCATTGGGATGGCGGTTCGCGCGCAGACGCACCAGTTGCTGTGAGGCGTGAAACTGCCGGCCCAATACCCGCAGCATGTCCATCCCGGCCAGCGGCTTGCGCTGCAGCAGCACGGCAATGTCTTGCTGATCCACTTCCAGACACACCGCCTCGTCGATCGCGACCGCCTCGGTCTGATGCGGGGTCTGTTCCAGCATCGACGCGAAGCCAAAGAACTCTCCGTGGGAGGGTTCGTCGACGACAACTTCCTGCTGCTCTTGGTCGACGGTGGAGACTCGGACTCGCCCCGACACCACTACATAGGCCTGCCCGCTGGAGTCCCCTATTTTGTAGATCCGCTGGCGCGGCGCAAACCTCTTCAGACGCACCTGCGCCGCCAGAACAGCCGTTTCGTCCTCATCGAGCAATGAGAAAAGTGGAACGTGTTTCAATACTTCGGGGTTGCAAGCCATGGAGTGCCTCGTGGTTTGAAAATCTGGAGAGTTAGGAAAGCTGACCGCCAAGAGCGCCAAGAAAGGCAAAGTACGCGAGAACGCAAAGTAAAATCGTCACCGTCTGTCTTCGCGCTCTCTGCGGCTCTTCTCTGCGATCTCCGCGGTCAAAAGCCTGTCCTTCGGATCGCACTGAGGATTTCACAGAAGCCGCACCGCGAACAACATGCAGGCATGGCACCAAAGCCCCCCTCGGAGTTAAAGTGTGTACAACGTGAACACACATACTTTCGGTGCTTTTCTGATCGCCCTCAT
>Ga0210402_10006614_pt1 | contig 10250 bp, 4 predicted proteins | sample IncBWC7MmetaG_FD_161055 | JGI IMG/M metagenome (GOLD analysis project Ga0210402, IMG submission 161055) | Forest soil microbial communities from Barre Woods Harvard Forest LTER site, Petersham, Massachusetts, United States - Inc-BW-C-7-M | ecosystem: Environmental > Terrestrial > Soil >...
CAAAATCTCCGCGGGGGGCAAGTCGAGGTCGGGCGAGACCACCGGAAGATACGTCTGAGCCACAGCGACTGAACTAAAACTCGTCAGCATTGAACATACGATCCCGCGCGTAACCTGCCGGCGGTGTCTGCTGCTTGTCGCTGAAGCAGTCGCTGACGTTTGTGACGGGGAGATGCCAATGCTGCTGTTCAGCGGTTACGACGCGAACGGGAACGACGCATTGTGGGTGACTGACGGCACGGCAGCCAGCACCTGGGAGCTATTTGTTCAGTGCGTGCCGCATTATGGCTTGTTGAGAATTGACTGAGACTATTCCGGGGGAGCGTCACAATGGTCTTGCCGAGTTTGGCGTACAGCAGCCTCAACGATCCGTTGGGCACCAACGGCACCGTTCCCTTCGGCATCAACGTTTCAGGCGAAATCGTCGGGAATTACGTCGATAGCAATGGCGTCCTCCACGGCTTCCTGTACAGCAATGGGACTTACACTAGCATCACTGATCCCTCGGCTCGCACCACTGCCGGATTTCAGGGATTTGGCACCTATGCGCACAGCGTCAACGATTCGGACCAGATCGTCGGGTATTACGTCGATGGCACCACCAATGGCGTCCACGGCTTCCTTTACAGCGGCGGCACCAACGGCACCTACACCACGCTGGACGATCCGTTAGCCGATAAGGGCGGCGGCATAGGCACGGTTCCCCGTGGCATCAACGATTTGGGCCAGATCGTCGGGTATTACATCACAGGCGGCAGTTGGAAGGGCTTCCTTTACAGCGGCGGCAGCAACGGCACCTACACCAACCTCCCCGACGATCCCTCGGCGGTCGGCGGGCCAGGCGTCGCTCCCCTCGCCATCAACGATTCGGGCCAAATCGTCGGGTATTACAACGACAGCAACGGCAACTCGCAGGCCTTCCTGTACAGTAACGGCATTTACACTACCCTCGTCCCTCCAGGTGCAAGCGGCATCGATGTCGATGGAGACGGCATCATTGCATCCGGCATCAACGACGCCGGCCAGGTCGTCGGCTGGTATTTTGACAGCTCTGGCATTGAGCACGGCTTCCTTTACAGCAGCGGGACCAACGGCACCTACACCACACTGGACGATCCCTCAACGACCCCCGGCACGACTCTGGTGGGTCCCCACCTTATCGCGGGCACCGCTGCGGCGGGCATCAACGATTTGGGCCAGATCGTCGGATATTATCACGACCTCAGCGGCATCAGCGGCTTTTTAGCGACCCCTACCGCATCAACTACGGTGGTGGTTTCAATCGATAATACCGACGTGAACGTTGCGCACGGCACCGGCACCGTGACGTTCGATTTTAGTGAGGCGCCGGCCGCTTTCACGCTGGCTGACATCAACACAGTAGGCGGAACCCTAAGCAATCTGAATCAAGTCACCGCTAGGACCTACACTGCAACCTTCACAGCGTCTCCTGATACTGACATCGCGAACGCATCGGTGAGCGTGACCACCACGTCTTCTGTGAAGTTCAGCAGCGCAGTCGCGACCTTCTATGAGATTCCAAATAATTGGGCGCCGTCGCAAATGATCGACGGGATCTTCACAGGCCCGCCGCCTGGTCCAGGCCAAGACCCAACTTTTGGTGGCGTTAATGGGTGGTCGATCGCTGGAACGCCGGACGGCGCCGATGCTCTATTAACCCTCGCAAATCCTCTACCTGCGGGCCAATACTACCTCACTTTCAGAATTTATCAGAACTACTACGGCAATCCCGGTCACATACTAGGAGATTTTGCGCTCGAGTACACAACAGCGGCATCGCCGATATTATCCAGCCCGCAGACGCCTGTTTCGATCCAGAATGCATCTTCGCTTAATGGAACGACCTTTTCTTTGCTTTCGCCGGGAGAACTGTTAGCTGATACTAGCCACAACGCCGTAGGTACCGATACTTATACCGTTTCAGCATCAATCGATTCAGCTACTCCGATTACTGGCGTATTTCTCGATGCGATCAAAAACTCCGCTCTCCCAGGCGGCGGTCCCGGCGGGCAGTATGGAAACGGAAACTTCGTCGTATCGGAGTTCACTTTGGACGCCAGTGCCGCGGCCAGCACAGCGCCGTTCACAATTGATACGGTGGTGCCGACCGATGTGGTCTCGATCGACAACACGCTCGTCAACGTTGTCAATGATACCGGGGTCGTTACGTTTGCATTTAGTGAGGCTCCGGCCGCATTCACCCTTGCCGATACAAGCGCCGTGGGAGGCATTCTGAGCAACCTCCAGCACGTCAATGCCACCACCTATACCGCAACGTTCACTGGGGCAACCGACACCGCCATTACGGATGCGTCCGTCAGCGTGAGCCCAAGTAGTTACCACGACTCAGCTGGCAATGCCGGTGAGGGCGGTAGCACGGCGCCTTTCATGGTGGAGACAAGGCTACCGACAATCGTGATCGATCCAGTCGCAGGCGATGACGTTGTGAACGCTGCGGAAGCGCAGCAACCGCTAGTCATAACTGGTACCTCGACCGGAGTTGCTGGTCGGACCGTCACCGTCAGGCTCACTAGCGATAGCTTCACCGGAACAATTGGCAGCGATGGCACCTGGTCGGTGACGATCCCGGATCCTCAGTCATCTCTTCACAGCACAGGATTAGCGGATGGCAGCTACACCATTTGGGCAGACGTAACAGACCAATATGGGAACCAGGGTGAGACGACGCGAACGCTGAACGTACATGAGACACCGCCGACAATTGCAATCGATGCAATTACAGGCGACGACGTGCTCACCACTGCCGAAGGGCGGCAACCGCTGGCCATCACCGGCGCCTCCACCGGAGTGGTCGGTCAGACGGTCACCGTTGGCCTGAACGGCGCACAATACACCGGTACGGTTGCAAGCGATGGCACCTGGTCCGTGACCGTGCCGCAGTCTGCCTTGCTCACGTCGGTGCTATCGGACGGCAGCTACGCCGTCACGGCGGATGTCTCAGACCAGTACGGCAACCCGGCTCAGGAAGCGACGCGGTCCCTAACGGTTCAACATGCTATTGTCATCAATAGCATCACTGATCTTGAAAACATCAATAACGATTTATCAGGCAATTACGTCTTGGGGCAGGATATAGATGCAACCGCAACGGCAACATGGAATAATGGAGCTGGTTTCATTCCGATAGGTGATTTTCAGCATCCGTTTACAGGAACGCTTGACGGGAAAGGCCACGTAATAAGAAATCTAGTCATTAACAACAATGATCCGACCGCGCAGGGAATAGGGTTGTTCGGATACGTTGGCCAAGGCGGAGTGGTAGGGAACGTTGGACTAGTTGGCGGATCCGTCACTGGTACCGGAATTGTAGGAGCTCTCGTCGGCGTTAATCGCGCAGGCAGCATTATACAATCTTACTCTGATGGAATGACAGTCACCGGCGACTCCGCGGGAGGTCTCGTCGGCTTGAATTACGATTTAATTACGAACTCGTACTCCAACGCCGTTGTAATTGGAACTTCGGCGGGCGGATTAGTAGCCGCCAATGCTTCTCTGTTCATGAACGAAGCTAACCCGGAGACCTACGGTATCATTCAATATTCCCACGCAAGTGGGACGGTGACTGGGACCGGCAATGCGGGAGGGCTAGCGGGCTCCAATGGGGGCGGGTGGATCAGTGGGCCGAGCTACTATGAAACTGGGGGCAGCCATGATCCTGGTTCAGCGGTTATCGACCACTCTTACTCCACGGCCGAAGTGTTCGTGACCGCCGGACCTGACGGCTCCGGCACCACTGGGGGAGGATTAGTTGGAGGAAACGCCGGAATTGTCGAGCAGTCCTTTTCGACAGGCGCAGTTACGGAACAGCCGTTCGATTTTTATCCCGTTAACAAGCTCATTGGGGGGCTGGTTGGGTCGGATTGGAGCGGGACGATTATTCAATCATATGCAACCGGGCCCGTCAGCGCACATGACTCCGGCCTCTTGGTCGGCTCCCTGATCGGGGCCGCGGACTCGGGACCCGTCAGCACAATCATTACCCAATCCTATGCGATCGGTCCTATAACCGCAGTTGGAACTCCAGGCTACCCCCCATACACTGGAGGTCTAGTCGGATATCAATACTACAATCCGACAGCAGCCACGAATGCGTACTGGAATACTGACACAACTGGGCAAACATCGAGCGCGGGCGGGACTGGTTTAACTACTGCCCAGTTTATGGCCGGATTGCCGAGCGGTTTTGATTCCACAGTGTGGGGGACTAATCCGAGTATAAACAATGGGTATCCGTATTTGCTGGCGAATCCGCTGCCGCCACTACCGGTGCTCACAGTCCATAATATTCCCGGCGCTGTTCGCGGTCAGGCGATTGCCCTGACCACGCTGCTCACGATCTCCGATCCTGGAAATGTCGGCTATAACCAGCTGGAGCTGTGGGACTCGAACGGCACGCCGAGTGGCGGCCAGTTCGTTGTGAACGGAGCACCGCAGAGTGGCGGCCGCGAAATTGATATTTCGCCGACCGACATTGTCAATGCGGTGTTTGATGTCGGTCTGCTTGGTGGCACTGATACGATCTGGGCGCGGCTTCTGCAAAGCAATGCCCAACTCACCGATTGGCAAAAATTCTTGGTGGCCGCACCAATCGACACGCCGCCAACCGTTACTCCGAATAGCTTCAATTTGATGGCCGGCCACCGTCAGAGCTTTGCAGCATCATCGCTGTTCACGGCAATCGATCCCGAAGGTGATACAATCACCCAATACGACTTCTGGAATGGCGGGGCTGGCGGCGGGCACTTCGCGCTCAATGCACAGGTGCTTGGCGCAAACGAAGACAACTATGTCACAGCGGCGCAATTAGCGCAGACCGTCTATGAGGGCGGATCAGGAAGCGACACGCTGTGGGTCCGCGCGTATGACGGTGCTCTGTGGAGTCCCTGGTCACAGAGTTTCACGGTTACGGCGCCGATCGACACGGGACCGCTGGTCACGCCCGTGACGGGAAACCTCCCCGCAGTCCACAATCAAAGCTTCGCTGCATCGTCGCTGTTCCACTACTCTGATCCATTCGGCGACTTAGCCACCGAGTATGATTTTTGGAATTCGGGCAGCGGCGGCGGTCACTTTGTACTGAATGGGACCCCGCTCGGTGGTGGCCAAGACAATTATATCTCGCCGGCGCAGCTCACACAGCTCTCGTACCAAAGCGGTTCAGGTGCAGACACCCTGTGGGTCAGAGTCACCGATGGAACGGAATGGAGCCCATGGTCTCAGGCCTTCACCGTGACGGCCCCGATCGACACAGGACCAGTTGTGACTTCAAGCAGCTTGAATGCATCTCGCAATCAAAGGTTCGCTGCGTCGTCGCTGTTCAACTACTCTGATCCTTTCGGAGACCCCGCCACTCAGTATGACTTTTGGAGTTTGGGTACTGGTGGCGGGCACTTCGAGCTGAACGGTACGGTATTGGGCAGTAGTCAGGATAACTTCCTGTCGGCGGCCCAGTTACCAGACCTGACCTATCAGAGCGGCTCGGGTGCCGACACGCTATGGGTGCGAGCGTTCGATGGCGCGCAATGGAGCGCTTGGTCGAGCGCGTTCACAGTGACAGCGCCAGTCGATACGGGACCTGTGGTGACCTCGGTCAGTGCGAATCTATTTGCAACACACAACGAGAGCTTTGCGGTAGCTGGTCTGTTCGCATCCTTCTCAGGTCTAGGCTTCCTCCCAGGATATGATTACGGCGAAGCCGTCGGCGTGAGTAATGATGGCTCGGTTGTCGCGGGTAATGTTAGGCCCATCGGAAGTGAGTCGAATGGTTCGTCCCAAGCTTTTAAATGGACAGCCGCTACCGGTGTAGTCGGCCTCGGATTTGCCGCTGGCGATAACATGAGTAGAGCCCTGGGTATAAGTGGCAACGGCGCGGTCGTAGTTGGTTACAGTCAACTTCTCAACAGCGGCTCTGGGGGACACGCCTTCAGCTGGAGTTCAGCAACCGGTGTGGTCGGTCTTGGCGATGTGACCGGCGGCAACAATAATAACACCGCTACTGCCGCAAATGTTGACGGTTCCGTAGTTGTCGGTGGGGCATCCGTCTCATTCAGTTTCCAAGCAACTCGTTGGGCGGCACCGACAGGCATGGTCACCATCGGCAATCCGCCTGGCTCTAACTTTAGTCGAGCTTTAAGCACTAACGGCGACGGCTCCGTTGTGGTGGGCTACGGTGTTGTGGGGGCCGGGTCAAACAATACGAGCAGTCAAGCCTTCCGATGGACTGCATCGACTGGCTCGGTTGGTCTTGACCTTCTGCCTGGAGCCCTCGGGAGTATCGCCTACGGTGTAAATGCTGATGGTTCGGTAGTGGTAGGATTAGATATGCGTTACGGCGATATTAACGACGAGGCTTTTCGTTGGACCGCATCGACCGAATCGATCGGCCTCGGGTTCCTGCCTGGTGATAACTTTAGTCAGGCGAATGCAGTAGATGCCGACGGATCGGTTGTAGTTGGCGAAAGTGGAGGGAAGGGAATCTACCATGCTTTTATCTGGACGCCTGCCACCGGGATGCTGTCGCTGCAAGATCTGCTCGTTGCGGACGGAGTGAATGTCGTCGGGTGGAGCGATCTGATTGCGACGGGCGTTTCGGCGGACGGGAAGGTAATCGTTGGCAATGGTGTCGATCCGCTCGGATACAATGAGGCATGGATTGCCAACCTCCCCTTGAGCGGCACCGCGCTCTTTGGGGTGAGTGACCCGTTTAACGATCCGATAAAGCAATACGACTTCTGGGACAGCGGGAGCGGTGGCGGACACTTTGTGCTCAACGGCGTGGCCCTGGGCGCGAACCAGGACAACTACGTCTCGGCGGCGCAGCTGCCGCAGGTTACGTACCAGAGCGGCTCGGGCCCCGACACAATGTGGGTCCGCGTGACCGATGGCAATGAGTGGAGCGCATGGTCGCAGAGCTTCACGATCACTGCGCCCACCGATACGGGACCGATCGTCACATCCATATCAAACATCAACACAATTGCTGGTCAGACCTTCGCAGCATCAAGCCTATTCACGGCCAGTGATCCTTTCAACGACCCCATTCAGCAATGCGAGTTCTGGGATACGGGCAGTGGTGGTGGACGCTTCTTGCTCAACGGCCAGCCGCTCGGTACCAACCAGGACAACTACATCTTAGGAGCCCAGCTGCAACAGACAAGCTACATTGCCGGATCGGGCACCGACACGCTTTGGGTGCGCGTTAGCGAGGGCGGGCAATGGAGCCCCTGGTCGCCAAGTTTCACTGTGAGCGATCCGACGACCATCGGTGCGGACGAGACGCTCGAACTCTCCTCTGCCTATTCGGGGCAACTATCGTTTGTCGCTGACACCGGCACTCTCAAGCTCGACAGCTCGGCGAGCTTCGAAGGCACCGTCGCTGGAATGTCCGGCCAGGACACAATCGATTTCACCGACATCGATCCAACAAAGGTACAGAAGCCGAACTATGCCGGCGATGCCTCCGGCGGCACTCTCACGGTGACTGACGGCTTGCATAGCGCGAATATCGCATTGCTCGGCAACTATCTCGCTTCAACTTTCGTCACATCAAGCGACGGCCATGGTAAGACGAATGTTGTTGAGCACGTGGCGTCAACCGATCAGACCGCGATCTTGGCGCAGCCTCAGCATTGAGCAACACCGGGCCAAGCGGGCGCCTCACACACGCTTCTTGTTGACATACGGTCGCCAGTCCGAGCGCACGTCCGCACCCGCGTCAACAACAGCAGTTTGTGCCGTTGCAGTCACCTTCTGCCAGACCAGTCCTCTTCGGCTTCCCGTTTCACCGCGGGCGCGCTCGGGTTCTTCGACTTGATCCAATGCGGCGACCGACCCGAGTTATAAACTGAATCCCGCCGCTTTGATACGATGCCTTCTAACCCGAGTTTGCAGGCGTGTTCGAAAACGAGCGGGCCGTCTTCCTCGTCCAGGTGCTCGTTGAACCGGATGCCAAGCGGCGCACGCGCCAGTATCCGTTCAAGCGTGGCCTTGCGCACGGCAAGCGGATCGCGCCGCAGATCATCGCCGTTTAGCTCGATCAAATCGAACGCCCACATGAACACGTCCGCGTCGTGCCGCCGATACCGGATGCGATCGAACGTTGCTATGCCATCATGCCCACAGGAGACTGCATCTCCATCGATGATGCAGGACCGCGGGTGCAGCTGCGCGAGCGCTTGGACAATGAGGGGAAAGCGGTGAGTTAGATCATTGCCCGGACGGCTATAGAGCCGCACCCGTTTGCCTTCCTTGCGGGCGATTACCCGGAAGCCATCATGCTTGATTTCGTGCAGCCAAATCGCACCGCAGGGCGGGTGGGGGGCACGCGTTGGGAGGCACGGCACAACGAACCCCGCCGGCAGGGGACGCAAACGCGACGGCATGTCGTTTCATAGAAACCGGGCCGGAAAGAGTCGAGTCAGCGCGGTATCTTTTGCCAACTCGCTAAGAACTGAGCTTTGGCTTGGTCAATGCTCGGTGCGCGCCCGTTGGTGGTAATGCCGAGCTTCGGATTGACGTAGACCGTGACTGACCAAAACCACCGCAGCTCGGGCCGGCTAAGCCGGTCCTCGTAGAGACGCCCCACGTCGCGGCCGTCCTCGACAATGACGTAATCGAGCCAATCCCGGTATGCAGGCGATGACAGGCCGGTGGGACGCAGCGTCAGCATAGGGCAGTCCCCCATCGTTGCCAGATTATCGGGCCGCATCCTATGTCTAGGCTCCAATGTCCGCTGATCGAGGTGAAGCGGTCGCTGCTGTTGCAGTGCGGTAAATTCGGGTTATGACCCTGAGCTGGCTTAGGCCGGATCGAAATGCCGCACTGCGGCGAACCCTTGTTGCTCAACAATCTGTTATGCTGCGACCTTGGCTTGGGGCAGCGGATGCAACTTGCTCAACTGAAGCGTCGCGAGTTCATCAGGCTTGTAGGCGGCACGGTAGCGGCGTGGCCGCTCGCGGCGCGCGCGCAGCAGGGCGAGCGCATGCGTCGGATCGGTGTGCTCATGAATACCGCTGCGGAAAATGCGCAAGGTCGTACCGGCGTGTCCGCGCTGCGACAAGTCCTGCAACAATTGGGTTGGACCGAGGGCCGCAATTTGCGGATCGACATTCGATGGGGCGAGAACGATGTCGAGCGTGATCGCCTATACGCGGCAGAATTGGTTGCGCTCTCGCCGGATATCATCCTGGCAAGTGGCACATTGAGCGTAACGGCGGTGCAACATGTCACGCGCGCTATACCAATCGTGTTCGTGCAAGTCTCCGATCCGGTCGGAGCTGGACTTGTCACTTCGGTTGCGCGGCCGGGCAGCAACGCTACCGGGTTTATGAACTTTGAATACAGTTTGAGCGGAAAATGGTTGGAACTCCTCAAGGAGATTGTGTCGCAATTGGCACGAGCGGCCGTCGTTCGCAATCCCGCGAATCCGGCAGCGATCGGTCAGTTCGGTGCCATTCAAGCCTTGGCGCGGTCGCTGCGGGTCGAGGTCAGCGCCGTTGACGTGCGCGACACCGACGAGATCGAACGCGCTGTCACGGTCCTTGTCAACGCCGGGAATGGCGGGCTCATTGTGGCGCCGAGTGCGGGAGAGTCAATTCATCGCGGTCGGGTCGTTGAGCTTGCGGCCAAGCACAAGCTGCCCGCGGTCTACTCCGACCGATTCAATGTTATTATTGATGGCGGTTTAATTTCGTACGGACCTGATCGCATTGATCAATTCCGCCGTGCTGCCGCCTACGTCGATCGCATTCTCAAGGGCGAGAAGCCTGCCGATCTCCCCGTGCAGGCACCGACCAAGTTCGATCTCGTGATCAACCTCAAGACTGCCAAGACGCTCGGCCTAGACGTGCCCGCAGCCGTGCTCGCGCGTGCCGACGAGGTGATCGAGTAAGTGCGCCAGCACAAAGCTGGTGCGATCCAGCCGGTGAAAGTCCGGCCCAAGTAAGGAGTAGCGTCCGCTTGGTAGCGAGTGTTGCGTGGCCGCTGGCGACAGCGGTTGCGAAGCGTACACAGCGATTGCTCGGGGTGTGGGATTGAGCCACGAAAGATCATACATCGCAGGGGCCGAGAGTATTTACTCGCTCGAAGGCAACATGTGCGGCACCGCTATGCGAGGTGCTGTCGCCCTGCCGGGGTCTAAGGCCACATCACGTGCAAAGGGATCGCATCGGAAGCTGGGAGGTCTCGCGTCTGGCCGTCAGATGTTGCGT
>Ga0210402_10006616_pt1 | contig 10248 bp, 9 predicted proteins | sample IncBWC7MmetaG_FD_161055 | JGI IMG/M metagenome (GOLD analysis project Ga0210402, IMG submission 161055) | Forest soil microbial communities from Barre Woods Harvard Forest LTER site, Petersham, Massachusetts, United States - Inc-BW-C-7-M | ecosystem: Environmental > Terrestrial > Soil >...
GTGAGATGGCGGGAGATGGCGAGATTGAGAAAGCCCTGCTCCACCGCCGAAAGGCGTTCTCACGCCAAGGCGCGAAGACCGCCACGAAGTCAAAGACGTTCTCTGCTGCCTGCGCGCCGAGGGCAGGGGCTGGGCTTCGCGCATTGAGATCGGGGCCGGGGGGCCGGGGGGCCGGGGGTCAGGGGCCAGCGGCGGGGTTCGGGTGGCGAAGTGTCTCGTGATCGGTTGGGGTCTCGATCGAGGTGCTAGGAATTGTTGAAAACCGGCTGGCTTTGCAACCAGTACCGTGCCAAGATCTACCTATGCCTGAATTCACGATCGAGAAACTGTCCGGCAGCGAGCCTGGAATACAGATCCTCAAGCTGGCAGGACCCTTTACATTGTCGGGAGTCTTCGAGTTTCAAGAAATTGTCCGGGGCGAAGCGTCACCCGGAACGGTTATCGATCTGGCGGATGTGCCTTACATGGATTCGGCTGCGCTCGGTTCGCTTCTCGGCTTGCATGTGTCCTGCCAGAAGCACAATCGAAAGTACGCTCTGGCTAATGCGTCCGATCGTTTGAAGACACTGTTCAGGGTCGCGGGTGTGGAAAGCCTCTTGGTGATCTGCCCGTCTCAGGCTGAAGCGGAAGCCAAGGTGGGAGCGAGCGCGGCCTCGGCGTAAAGACGAGCACGTACGTACGGTCGGCGGGTTGCGAACCTGGGGGCTCGCTCGACGGTTGCGGCAGGCGGATTGACAATCCGCCGCAGGTTAACAACCGGTTAACAACCTGCCCCACAGAGGTACCCTAACAACCTGCCCTACAGTGCTAATATTGTGGCAATCGGACGATGCAGTACTCGATCTCCCGCAGAGCGCTTGCGCTGGCGACCGCTATAGTCCTGCCGCAGGTTGTCCTGATCTATACGTTCGGAGCCCTGCCCTGGGTCCGCTGGCTTTCACTGGCCGCGGCGGTGACCGGGGTCGCGATCGCCGGATTGTGGTCATGGTCATTGGCCCGGCGGATTAAGGGCCTGACCGGCTTCGTTAACCGGTTGCTGGACCTGACCAGCAAGCCTCCAAAACTGAAGGCGGGCGACGACGAACTGGGAGAGTTGGTGCATTCACTCTCCGAAGTAGCTCCCCAGGTCGGGGAACTGGTCAATCAACTCAGCACGGAACTGATGCGGCGTGAAGCCATTCTGGCCAGCATGACGGACGCGGTTCTGGCGGTGGATGCCGGGCTCAACGTGACGTTCTGCAACGATGCGTTTGTGCGCGCGGTCGGCAGCCGGTCCAACATCGAGGGGGTGCCTTTGATCAGGGTCGTCCGGGACCCCGGGCTGAATCAGGTGCTCAAACACGTAGTCGACTCGGGCGAAATGGTGCGCAAGCGATTGCAACCGTTCTCGCCCGGAGGACTTTCCTTTGACGTTTATGCGGCGCCGCTTTCCAGTAGTTCCTGGCGAGGCGCCATCGCCATCCTGCATGACGTGACACCCATCGAGCGGCTGGAGCGGGCGAAACGCGACTTCGTGGCCAACGTCTCGCACGAATTTCGAACGCCGCTGGCCACCATCACGGGCTACGCTGAAACATTGCTCGACGGCGGCCTGGAAGATCACGCCAACCGGCGGCGATTCGTGGAGATTATCCAGGCCAACGGCGTGCGGCTGAACAATATCGCCGCGGACCTGCTGACGCTGTCGGAGATCGAGGATGGGCGCCCGGGCGCCGGGGCTCACCCCATTTCCCTCAGGCAAGCCATTGGCAACGCCATCCGAGCCATTGAACCTGCCGCCAGCCTGATGCATGTGAATCTCTCGGCGGACCCCGTTCCGGATCTTTTCGTCCTGGGATACGGCATACGATTAGAACAGGCCCTGCTCAATTTGATCGATAACGCCGTGAAATTCAATAAGGAGGGCGGAGACGTCAGGGTATCCGTGTTGGAGAGCGACAGCGGCCAGATAGAGATTCGGATCTCCGACACGGGAGTAGGCATCCCGCCGGAAGATCTGTCGCGGATTTTCGAGCGCTTTTACCGGGTGGACAAGGCCCGTTCCCGCCAGGTGGGAGGGACCGGCCTGGGCCTTTCAATTGTTAAACATGCAATCGAACAGATGAATGGCGCCATAGCCGTGGAAAGCCGGCTGGGAAAAGGCACGGCGTTCCGAATTTCCCTGCCTGGATTTCGGGTGCCCGCTGGCGAACCTTAACCGTTTAGTCATCGTATATTGACAGACGTCTCGTAACCTCATCGTTGATCTCCCCTGATTGTATTCGACTGACCTGATCCATATAGAATTCGGCGTGTGCAGGTTGCACTCTTGCCAGGAAAACCTACTGAAAGGAAGGATTGCGAAATGTACAGAGCGAGAAAAGCAGGCTTCGTGCTGTCTTGTATAGCTGTCACCATGATGAACGCGGCCTGGGCCGACGACCCGGTGCCTGCGCCTGCCACCGCCGCCGGCGCCGATTCTTCCGCGGAATTGCGCCGCTTGAAAACCCAACTCGATCAACAGCAGAAACAGATCGAGCAGTTGCGCGCCGCCCTGGAGGCGCAGAGCAAGATGTTGGACAAGATAGGCGCAACGGAAAAGACAGGCGCACCTGCTGCCGCCTCGGAGCACGTTACGCCTCGGAATCTGGGCCAGGTCGCTTCCACTACGCCGATGTTGCCGCCTGCTCCACCCACCCCTGCCCCCAGCCCCATGTACACCCCGCCGCTGCCGGCGCAGGATGCCGCCCCAGCCAGTTCACCGCTGCAGGTCAAAATTGGCGACACCACTATCATCCCAATAGGCTTCATGGACCTGACGGCGGATTGGAAAGACAAGAATGCCGGTGGGTCTCTCGGCAGCAACTTCGGCAGCATTCCCTATAATAACGCCACCACCGCCAAGCTCTCGGAATTCCGCTTCAGCCCGCAGAACTCGCGCATCGGCTTCCGGGTGGATGGCAGCTGGAAGGGCGCCCACTTCATCGGGTACAACGAGTTCGACTTCCTCGGCACCAGCGGCGGCAACAACCTTAGCGTCACCAATGGCGCGTTTGTACCGCGTATTCGCCTCTACTGGGTGGATGTTCGCAAGGGCCAGTTCGAATTCCTGGCCGGCCAAAGCTGGAGCATGCTGACCCCCAATCGCAAAGGCATCTCGGCTCTGCCGGGCGACCTGTTCTACAGCCAGGTAATCGACGTGAACTACATGGCGGGCTTGACCTGGACGCGTCAGCCGGGCGTTCGGTTCCTCTATCATCCGAGCGATCAGGTGACGGTGGGCGTCTCCTTCGAGAACCCGGATCAATACATCGGCGGTTCCGCCGGCGGCTCCACTGTGGTGCTTCCGGCGGCTCTAACCACCCTGGCGGGTACGCAGTTGGACAACCAAACCAACGTTCAGACCATACCGAACGTGCACCCGGACATTATCGCCAAGATCGCATTCGACCCTAGCGCCAAAGTTCACCTTGAAGTGGCGGGGATGGAGCGTACGTTTAAGACGTGGAATCCGCTCACCAACACGTACTTCACTAAAGTGGGCGGGGGCGGTTCCGTCAACGCGAATGTGGAGGTGGTGAAGAATTTCCGCCTGGTGACCAATAACTACTGGAGCTATGGCGGCGGCCGGTATCTTTTCGGCCAGGCTCCGGACGCGGTAGTGCGCGCCGATGGCAGCGTCAGCCCCCTTCACTCTGGCAGCACGCTGAACGGCTTTGAGGCCGTCGTCAAAAACACCTTGCTATACGCCTACTATGGCGGTATCTACGTCGGCCGCGACGTGGTGGTGGATGCCAACGGCACCAGCCTGGTGGGTTATGGCTACCGCGGTTCGTCCAACAGCCAAAACCGCGCCATCCAGGAAATCAGCTTCGGTTTCAACCAGACTCTGTGGAAGGACCCCAAATACGGAGCGCTCAACTTCATGGGCCAGTACGAGTATTTGTTGCGCTCTCCGTGGTACTGGGCCGCCAACGTCGCCGGTGGCAAGAGCACGCACGACAACACGATTTTCTTCAACTTCCGCTACACGCTGCCGGGCAGCGCTCCGCCCGTAAAAATTGAAAAGTAGGCCCCCGGGGTCCCCGTCGGTGTGGCGGGAAGAGCCGCGCTGCGGGGACCCGAAACCCTTATGAGCACCTCATCCAAACCGGCCTTAGAGGCGAAACCCATCGCTCGGGGAGCGGACCCAGTGTTACGCCAGGCAGCGACCGGAAACCCGAAGCTGAAGGTCGGCAATCTGAATTTCTACTACGGCGCTTATCAGGCGCTGCACGGCATTTCGCTGGAAATGGCCGCTAACCGCGTAACCGCGCTGATCGGCCCGTCCGGATGCGGCAAATCCACCTTTCTGCGCACTCTGAACCGAATCCACGAAACGATTCGCAACGTCCGCCTGGACGGAACCATCGTGCTGGACGACGAAGATATATTCGATCTGGATGTCACGGCTTTGCGGCGGCGCGTGGGAATGGTTTTTCAGCGCCCCAATCCCTTCCCGAAATCCATTGCGGACAACATCGCATACGGATTGCGGATGAACGGCCTCGCCGCGGCAGGCGAGATGAGCGACCGGGTGGAGCAATGCCTGCGGAGAGCCGCGCTCTGGGAAGAAGTCAAGGACAAGCTGAAGGCATCGGCGTACTCGCTGTCCGGCGGCCAGCAGCAGCGCCTGTGTATTGCGAGAGCGCTGGCGGTCAATCCGGAAGTCCTGCTGCTGGACGAACCATGCTCGGCGCTGGACCCGATTGCCACCGCTAAGATCGAAGAACTTATGTTTGGCCTCAAGGACCAGTGCACGATGGTCATTGTGACGCACAACATGCAGCAGGCGGCGCGGGTTGCCGACTGCACGGGATTCTTCCTCCTCGGCAAGTTGATTGAGTTCGATAAGACGGACACCATTTTCAAGAATCCGTCATGCAAGGAAACGGAAGATTATATTACGGGACGGTTCGGATAGGACGGCCAACCGCTTGCTTACGCGCGCGGCTCCGATATCGATTCCGAGCCGTGACCGTCAGGGAGCGGATGCTAACGTTCTGTTTCACTTGAAAGTGGGTCTGGAGTATCTGTGAGACAATTCACCGTCGAACTGGAAGAGCTCAACCAAAAGCTGCTGCAAATGGGCGGTCAGGTGGAGACCGCCATCAATCGCAGCGTCCGGGCCCTGGTAGATCAGAACAGGAATCTAGCCGAGCAGGTGATACGGGATCATCGGCAGATCGGCCTGCTGGAGATGGAAATCGATGGTATGGCTACCCGCCTCCTGGCGCTCCGCCAGCCGGTGGCCCGCGACCTCCGGCTGCTTACGGCAGCCCTCAAGATCAATACCGACCTGGAGCGCATCGGCGAACTGGCCGTGCACGTGGCCGAACGCGCAGTATTGCTGATGCACCATCCGCTGGTCAGACCATTAGTGGACATTCCTCACATGGCGACGCTGGTGCAATCGATGCTTCTGAAGTGCCTGGAGGCGTTTGTCAACGGAGATGCCGCGCTGGCGCGCTCCGTGCTGCTTTCGGACGATGAAGTCGACCGCCTGCGGGACGCCGTGTATTCGGAACTGCAGGAGACCATGCAGCACGACCCTGGGGTGGTTCCGGCAGCCGTCGATCTGATCTTTGTGGCGCGCAATCTGGAGCGCATAGGCGACCACGCCACCAACATCGCCGAAGACGTGGTTTTCCTGGTGCAGGGAGTCGACGTACGCCACCATGCCGACACTCACTAGGCGGCGGACGACATTTCATTTCGCTGTAACTATTTTGTAACAAATAGCAGGTCTAACGAAGCTATACTGAGCCCGAATGCAAAGGAGAAAACGAATGACAAGACGTATTTTCGGATTGACAGTCGCGGTGGTGGCGCTCGCCGGTGTAGCAGCGGCTGCCCTGTCGGTTACTGGAGCGGGTGCGACGTTTCCGTACCCCATGTACTCCAAATGGTTTAGCGACTACCATAAGATGTACGCCGGTATCGAGATCAACTATCAGTCGATCGGTTCCGGCGGTGGCATTAAGCAAGTCACCGAAGGCACCGTAGATTTCGGCGCCTCCGACGGACCGATGGATGATACGCAATTGGCCGAATTCAAGACCAAGCGCGGTTGCGCCGTGCTCCACTTTCCCACGGTGATGGGTGCGGTGGTACCGACGTACAATATCCCAGGCGTGACTGGTGAACTCAATTTCACGGGCGAAGCGCTGGCCGGTATCTACCTAGGCAAGATCACGAAGTGGAACGACCCGGCCATCGCCAGCGTAAACGCGGGCGTGAAACTGCCGGCCACCGATATCGTTGTGGTTCACCGCGGGGAGCCCAGCGGCACCACTTACATCTGGGTCGATTTCCTGGCCAAGGTGAGTCCCGAGTGGAAGAGTAAGGTGGGCGTAAAGACCGCGGTGAACTGGCCGACGGGACTAGGCGCCAAGGGCAACGAAGGCGTTTCGGGCCAGATCAAACAGACCGAGGGTTCGATCGGGTACGTGGAACTGATCTATGCGATCCAGAACAAAATGTCCTACGGTAAGGTGAAGAACGCCGCTGGTGTCTTTGTGAAGGCGGACCTGAAGAGCGTGACCGATGCGGCGGCCAGCGCCGCGGCCGATATGCCGGAAGACTTCCGGGTTTCCATCACCAACGCTGCCGGCAAGGGAGCTTTTCCGATTTCGAGCTTCACCTGGCTCCTGGTTCCGGAGAAGATTGCAGATCCGGCGAAGAAGAAGGCGATTAAGGACTTCCTGACGTGGATGCTGGGTCCGGGCCAGAAACTCACCGGTCCGCTGGCTTACGCTGAACTGCCCAAGTCCGTCGTCGCCAAAGAGACCAAAGCGATTGCGAAGATTCAATAAGGGCCCTCGTTTCCGGGGTCGGGATAGTTGACATGTCGAGTTCCGTTACGGTTCCCAAGAGTGCCCTGCCTCAGCGCAGGGCACAATCCTTTATCAGCCGCCTGAAGTCCGGCGAAGAACTGGCTTACCTGATCACGGTGACGGCTGCCGCCGTGATTATCCTGCTCACGGCGCTGGTGCTTTACGAATTGATCGCCCAGTCCGGCCAGGCCCGGCACAAGTTCGGGTGGAGTTTCCTGTTCACATCGACGTGGGATCCGGTGGCGGGCGATTACGGGGCGCTGCCCTTCATCTATGGGACGGTAGTTACTTCGGTGATGGCGCTGCTGATCGCCATACCATTTGGCCTGGGGGCAGCCATTTTCCTGGCGGAGATGGCGCCGCCCAAGATCTCCAACGCCATGACCTTTCTGATCGAACTGCTGGCGGCGGTGCCGAGCGTGATTTATGGTGTATTGGGGATCTTCGTACTGGTGCCGGCGCTCCAAAAGAGCGTGGTGCCAGCGATCAAGTCGGTGGCCGGGTCGCTGCCGATCTTTCAAGGCACCTTCTACGGCGTGAGCGTTTTTTCCGCCGGGATTGTGTTGTCGGTGATGATCGTCCCTTTTATCATTTCGGTTTCAAGGGAGGTTCTGCTGGCGGTGCCGCGGGACCAGCGGGAGGCGTCCCTGGCCCTGGGAGCGAGCCAGTGGCAAACCATCTGGCGGGTGGTGATGCCGAACGCTTCGACCGGCATTACGGGATCCATCTTCCTGGCGTTGGCCCGCGCGCTCGGTGAAACCATGGCGGTCACCATGGTGATCGGCAACGCGCCGCAGATCAAGGCATCGTTGCTGGCGCCGGGGAACTCGATTGCCTCGATGATCGCCAGCAGCTTCACGGAAGCCACCGACGACCTCTTCTTGAGCGCCCTCGTCGAACTGGGCCTGGTCCTCTTCGGCGTCACTTTCGTCTTGAACGGTCTGGCCCGTATACTGATAATGACGACCCAACAGAAGGGAGCGCACAAGTGAAACCAAATTCGGCAATTAAGAATCTGGTTAACTATACGATGTTCGCCGTTACGGGGCTTTGCACGGTGATCGCGGTCGGAATCCTGTTCTTCATCCTGGGGTACCTCATTTTCAACGGGGGCAAGTCGCTCAGTCTCTCGTTCTTCACGAATCTGCCCGTTCCGGTCGGTGAGATCGGCGGCGGCATGGCGAACGCGATCGTAGGCAGCGGCAAGGTGCTCGGGCTGGCGACCGTGCTTGGCATTCCGATCGGCTTCCTGGGCGGCGTATACCTCTCGGAGTACAGCAACGAGCGCGTAGCCTTCACCATCCGATACATTACGGACCTTCTGAACGGCGTGCCTTCGATCGTGATCGGGATCGTGGTGTACGCCATCATCGTACATCCGATGGGCCACTATTCGACGTTCGCCGGCGGCGTCGCCCTGGGGATCATGATGATTCCGATTTCGGTGCGCAGCACGGAAGAGTTTCTGAGCGCGGTGCCGCAGTCCCTTCGGGAGGCTTCCCTGGCATTGGGCGCTCACAAGTGGAAGTCCATCGTGACCGTGGTGATTCCGGCCGCCATGCGCGGCATTATTTCGGGAACCATGCTCGACATTGCCCGCGTGGCGGGAGAGACCGCGCCGCTGCTGTTCACGGCGCTCGGCAGCCAGTATTGGAGCCCGGGTTGGAATGGGCCCACAGCCACGCTTCCGGTGATGATCTACCGGTACGCCATCTCGCCTTATGAGGATTGGCAACGGCAAGCCTGGGCCGCCGGTTTCGTGTTGCTGGCCCTGGTGCTGCTGATCAACATCGTCGCCCGTCTGGCGCTTTCGAAAGGAATCTATGTCCCCAAAGGGTAGAGCGCCTTCATCGCAGGAGACTCCCCCCGCAAGGCAAGAGCAGAAGAACGCCAACGGCCCGGCGCTAAAAAAACTCTCGGCCGTGAACCTGGATTTCTACTATGGCGCCTTCCAGGCTCTACAGAATATCAGCCTGGATTTTCAGGAAAACCACATTACCGCTCTGATCGGTCCGTCCGGGTGCGGGAAGTCCACGTTCCTGCGAACCCTGAACCGGATGCACGAGACGGTCAAGGGAACCAGGCTGACCGGGCAGATTCTGCTGGATGGAAAGGATATCCTGAAGGAGGACGTGAACTCGGTGCGGCTCAAGGTCGGGATGGTGTTCCAGCGGTCCAATCCCTTTCCGAAAACCATCTTCGAGAACGTGGCCTACGGCCTGCACGTCAACAGTTTCCAGGGCGGCAAGGCGGCGATTCGCGAGGTGGTGGAGAAAAGCCTGGTGAAAGCCGCGCTGTGGGAGGAAGTGAAGGACAAGCTGCACCAGTCCGCCTTCGGACTATCCGGCGGGCAGCAGCAGAGGTTGTGCATCGCCCGTGCGTTGGCGGTGGAACCCGAAGTTCTTTTGTTGGACGAACCGTGCTCGGCGCTGGACCCGATTGCGACGGCCAAGATCGAAGATCTGTTGTTCGCTCTGAAGTCGGAAACGACGATTGTGATTGTGACCCACAACATGCAGCAGGCGGCGCGGGTCAGCGACTTCACCGGTTTCTTCCTTCTTGGCAAGATGATTGAGTTCAGCACGACGAACGTGATTTTCCAGAACCCAACCCAGACGGCAACGGAAGACTACGTTACCGGCAGGTTTGGGTAGAGCGCGTTTGGGTAAAGCATGCGGACATGGCACAAAATCGGCTGGGAAAACCGAGCCGGCGTGAGGTGGGGATTTGCGGCATTTTAGTATCGAACTGGAACAGTTGAATCAAAAGCTGCTGGAAATGGCCGGCCTGGTGGAATCGGCCATTCATCATAGCGTTCGTTCGCTGGTGGAGCAGAATCGGGATCTGGCACAGCAGGTGATTCGGGACGAACCGCAAATCAACAGGATGGAGATGGAGATCGACGGTCTGGTCACCCGCCTGCTAGCGCTGCGGCAGCCGGTGGCTCGCGACCTGCGATTTCTGACGGCGGCGCTCAAGATCAACACGGACCTGGAGCGTATCGGCGACCTGGCCAACCACATTGCGGAACGGGCGCTATCCCTGATGCACCATCCGCTGGTGAAGCCGATGACGGACATTCCCAAGATGGCATCGCTGGTGCAGTCGATGCTTCTCAACTGTCTGGATGCGTTCGTCAAAGGGGACGCGGACCTGGCGCGTTCGGTTTTGTTGGCGGACGATGAAGTAGACGCCCTGCGTGACGCGGTGTACGCGGAACTGCTGGCGATCATGCAGCGCGACCCGGGAATCGTTCCGGCGGCCGTGGACTTGATCTTCGTAGCGCGCAACCTGGAGCGCATCGGCGACCACGCCACCAACATCGCCGAAGATGTCGTATTCCTGGTTAAGGGCATCGATGTCCGTCATCATGCCGAGCACATCGAGCGAACCG
>Ga0210402_10006617_pt1 | contig 10248 bp, 6 predicted proteins | sample IncBWC7MmetaG_FD_161055 | JGI IMG/M metagenome (GOLD analysis project Ga0210402, IMG submission 161055) | Forest soil microbial communities from Barre Woods Harvard Forest LTER site, Petersham, Massachusetts, United States - Inc-BW-C-7-M | ecosystem: Environmental > Terrestrial > Soil >...
CGTGCCCCGCGTTCGTGCTCGGATTCGCGGCCAAAGCCGAGTAATTTGGGCTCGACCTGTCAACCGGTTCCGTCAGCCCTGGGTTTACAGGCCGACCTTCGAGATCGGGACTGCGCGGCGCGCGCTTTCGCGCGAAATTCACGCGCCGCGGTGAGCCGAAGAGCCCCGCATTTCTCGGGCAACCCTTGCCGCCCGGCTGATTTCACAGCATGGTCGCGAACGGGCAGCCATGAATGTACCTGTGGTCGGCGAGGTGTTCGCCGGCAAATACGCGATCGAGGCGGTCGTCGGCAGAGGTGGGATGGGCGTGGTCTTGGCTGCGCGCCATCTCGAGCTCGAAGAGCGCGTCGCGATCAAGCTGATCCTCTCCGACGACGGGCCGAAGGCCGCAGACTTCGTCGCGCGCTTCGTGCGCGAAGCCAAGCTTGCTAGCAAGATCAAGAACGAGCACGTCGTGCGCGTGATCGACGTGGCGCGCCTGGAAAGCGGCGAGCCGTACATCGTGATGGAGCTCCTCGAGGGCCAGGATCTATCGGAGCTCCTCGCACAGCACGGTCCGCTCCCGCTGGAGCTCGCGGCGCTCTATCTCTTGCAGGCCTGCGAGGCGATCGCCGAGGCGCACGCGCTCGGCATCGTGCATCGCGACCTGAAGCCGGCCAATCTGTTTTTGACCACACGCCGCGACGGTCGACCTTGCGTCAAAGTGCTCGATTTCGGCATCTCGAAATTGGTCGGCGACGCCGGCCAGGCCATGACCAAGACCAACGCGCTCTTGGGCTCGCCGTACTACATGTCGCCCGATCAGCTGGTGCAGTCCCGGGATGTGGACGCGCGCTCGGACGTCTGGGCCTTGGGCGTGATTTTGTTCGAGCTCTTGACCAAGCGCTACCCGTTCGACGCCGAGGACGCACCGCAGCTGATCGCTCATATCTTGCACACGCCGCCGCCGTCGCTCGCGACCGTGCGGCCCGACCTACCCCCAGCGCTCGGCGAGCTCGTGGCCGCAGCGCTGGTCAAAGATCGCACCCAGCGCATTCAAGACGTCGCGGAGTTCAGTCGGCGCCTGGCTGTGTTCGCGCCCGAGGCAGGCCGTTATTCGCTGCAAGTCATCACCGGTACGCTCAGCCGACAAAGCGGCGCGCTGCCGAAAAGCGCGTTGCCCGCAGGCAGCTCCGGCGCGTGGGGTGCAGCGTCGCCTACGGCGTCGCCTTCAGGCGCTCCTGGCACGACTGCGCCCGGAGCGTCAGTCACATTGCCTTCGAGTGGTTCTGGCGGCCGCACCGCGGTGATCGTCGCCGTGCTCGGCGCGGTCGTCGCGGTCGTGGTCGGCGCGGTGTTCGCGTTTCGTGGTCGCGGCGTCGCGCCGTCCTCGGCCGAGTCCTCCCCGGTCGCCGCCACCGCGCCGGTCGCTGTGTCGGCCCCGGCTGCGCTGCCCGCGCCCACGGTTAGCGTGGCGTTGCCGGTGCTCGCTCTGCCGGTCGAATCGGCGGTCGCGCCGCCGACATCGGCCGTCCCCACAGCTGTCGCCACACCGGCGCCCAAGGCCGCCAATCACCCCGCGCCCGGCACCGGCGCCGCTCGTCCGAACCGAGCCGCACCGCACGTCGCCGCCGGGCCCGATCCATTTGGAGGAGTCCGTTGATCGTGAGCAAAGTCTGGTTCTTTCGCGCTTTCTTCAAGTCCCGGTGGCCGCTCTGGCTCGTCTGCGTGGCGCTCCTTTCGCTGAGCGGCACGGCCGGCGCGCAAAGCGACAAGGCCGCCGCCGAAGCGCTGTTCCGCGAGGCGATGCGCCTGTCCAAGGTGAGCGACTTCAAGAGCGCGTGCCCGAAGTTCGAGGAGAGCTTGCGCCTCGAGCCGTCCCTCGGCGCACAATATTACCTCGCGGATTGCTACGAAAGGGTGGGCCGCACCGCCAGCGCTTGGGCGAACTTCAGCGAGGTCGCGGACAAAGAGCGCCTGGCAGGTGACACGACCAAGGAGCGCGCCGCGCGCGACCGAGCGAACAACCTCGAACCCAAGCTCTCGCACCTGAGTGTCGAGGTAGAAGATCGCACGCTGCCCGGTTTGACCGTGCGCCGCGGCGATGAAGCAATAGGCTCCGGGCAGTGGGGCTTGTCGGTGCCGGTCGACCCAGGTAGCTACGTGCTGCAGGCCTCCGCGCCTGGTCACAAGGATTGGTCGAAGACCGTCGAGGTGCCGAACGGCGCCGCGGTGACCGAGCGCGTTCCGGCGCTCGAAGTCGCGCCCGTCGTCGCGGCCGCGCCCAGCCTGCCACCGCCGGCTCCGCCGCCGCCCGCTGCTCCGCCCGAGCCGACCCCTGTACCAGCTCCATCCCACATCCAGCAAACCGTGGGCGTCGTCGTTTTGGCGACCGGCGTGGTTGCCCTCGGCGTGAGCGGCGTGCTTGCGCTGCTCGCCAAGAGCGCGAATACCGATTCCAAGCGCGCCGGCGAGTGCACGGCCGACAACGTTTGCCTGTCGCAAAAGGGTCTCGATGATCGCAATCGCGCGGTCTCGCTCGCTGACGCGACGACGGTCGTGTCCCTCGTCGGCGCAGCCACTGCGATCACCGGCGGAGTGCTCTGGCTCACCGCTCCGCACAGCCACGGTGAAGCGGGTGCGGGTCGAAGCACTCAGTTCGGAGTCGGCATGAATAGCCTGCTCGTGCGAGGTAGCTTCTGATGCTGTTGCGGAAGCCGTCGCTCGGCTTGGTTGTGTCGTTGGCCGGCTTGGTCGTCCTCGCCAGTTCGTGTCGTTCGATCTTGGGCATCACGCCCGGTAAAGACGGCACCAATGGGAACGGCGGCAGCGCCGGCACGGTCGACGGCACCGGTGGCACGGGCCTGTCCGACACCGGCGGCAGCGAGCAGGCGACGGGCGGCTCGGGCGGCAACGGCTCGGGGGCCTCGGGTGGCAAGGGCTCGGGTGGCAAGGGCTCGGGTGGCACGTCCGCGATTGCCGGCACCAGCAGCGCTGAAGGCGGCGAAGCCGGTGCGGCTCCCGCGGCGCTGCTCCCGGCGGGAGCGTGCGCGGACTGCTTTGCCCGCGATTGCGCGGCAGAGCTCGCGGCTTGCCAAGCGGATACCACCTGCGTCGCGGGCGTGCCTGATTGGCTCGGTTGCATGGAGCCGGACGCTGGCACGTGCGTGACGAGTGATGCGGGCGCGCTGCAGGATTTCGAGAACTGCGGCGTGAGGAGCTGCGACTTGTGCCAACACCTGACCGACGACGCGCCCACGATCGAAATTCTGTCTCCGTCCAACGGCGCGCAAATCGTCGTTGACACCAGTCAGAGGTTCGAAGCGACGGTGCGCGTCAACAAATTCAAGGTGCAATCGCTAGCCGTTAGCTGCGGTACCGACGTCAACTGCGGCCACATTCATTTCAATCTGGACGACGAGGACAACAACAACTGTCGGATAAGTCTGTTCTACAATCAGTACGTCTACACGGTGGACGCGGACAATATCGCCGATAGCTTCGCAGACGCCGCGTTCTGCAAAGTGCCGATTTACGGCAAGACCGTCACGTTCAGCGCCAGCTTGAGCGATCATGCCAGCCACGCCGACCGAGTGCCGCCGGTCAAAGCCACGGTGTTCGTCACGCTCACCCAGCCTCCCCCGTGACCAAGAAGAGACGCCGAAAGCGTCTGGAACCGGCAGCGCTTGCGCCAGCCGGCGCAGTAGCAGTGCCGGCGAGCGAGCCCCCTGCCAAGGCTCGAGTGCGCCCGGCCGACGCGGCTCGCCCGAGTGCGCGCGCATTCTGGGTCGAGCGCTTGGTGCAAGCGTTGTCCGCCGAAGCGGCACTGCCGGCGATTCTGTCGCTCGCGGCGCTCCTGCGCATGGCGCACTTGGTGGCGCTGCGCTCTTCGCCCTTCTTCGCCGGGCTCGAGCTCGATCATCGCTACTACGACCAGTGGGCGCTCGGCCTGGCGCGCGGTGACGCCGCGAGCCCCGGCGTGTTCTTCGTCGACCCGCTGTATGCCTATTTCCTGGCCGCGATCTACCGCGTGCTCGGGCACAATTTGCTCTGGCCGCGCGTGCTGCAGCTTTTGCTCGGAGTCGGCACGTGTTGGCTGGTCGCGCGGATTGGGCGGCGCGTGCTCGGTTCGGTCGCGCGCGGCAACTTGGCGGCGCTCGGCTGCGCGCTGTTCGTACCGGCCATCTTTTACGAAGGCGAGCTCGAAAAAACCGCGCTCGGCGTGTTCCTGTTCACGCTGGCGCTGGCGCTATTTTTGGCGCGCACGCGCGGCGCAGCGCTCGCTTCTGGGCTCGCGCTCGGGGCGGCCATTTTGGTGCGCGGCAACCTGCTCGTGTTCGCTGTGTTGGGCGCTCTCGTCTTGCTCGCCGAAGGCTACCGGCGCGGGCGCGATTTTGCGCCGGCCGCGCTGTTCGGCTTGGGCACGCTCGTGGCCATCCTGCCCGTGACCGTGCACAATTTTCGCGCCGAGCACGAGCTCGTGCTCACCACCGCAAACTTCGGTCAGAACTTGTACCTCGGCCAAAACCACGAGAATGCTTCGGGCAGCTACGAGGCGCCGAGCTTCGTTCGGCCGGACCCGGCGTACGAGGAGAGCGACTTTCGCGCCGAGGCCGAGCGTCGCACCGGGCGCACCTTTAGCGCGGGTGCCGCTTCGAGCTATTGGGCGAGCGAAGCGCGCGCGGAAATGGCCCGCGCGCCGGGCGAAACGCTCGCCCGGACCTGGCGAAAATTCCGGCTCTTTTGGCACCAATTCGAGACTCCTGACATCGAGCTCGTGGCCGACTACTCGTGGGTGCTCGGTCTGCCGCTTTTGTGGTTCGGCTGGCTCGTGCCGTTTTCGCTTTTGGGTGCGCTCGTGCTCACGCGGCCAGAGAAGAACCGCGATGCGCGCCTGCTCGCCGGCATCGTGCTCACGTACACGATAACGGTGCTGTCGTTCTTCGTGCTCGCGCGCTTTCGCGCGCCGCTGGTGCCGGTGCTGTGCGTGTTTGCCGCGGGCGGCATCGTGTGGCTCGAGCAACGATACCAAATCGGCCCGCGCCGAGTTTTTTGCGGTGGGGTGCTCCTGTGCGGCGCGGCGCTCGCGTTCACGACCGTGTACCCCGCCGCGCTGGCCGAAAAGCGCAAGAGCTCGCTGGCCATCGCGTATCACAACCTGGGCAGCGCGCTCGAAGAACGCGGCGACATGGAAGGCGCGATCCGGATGCACGAACGCGCCGTCAAAGTCGACGACGCGGCGGTCCCGGCTTCGCTGCGCGAGCTCGGCGAAATCTACCGCCAGCGCGGTGATTTCGCGCGCGCCGAGCCGCTCATGCAGCGCGTGCTCGAGCTCAAACCCGACAGCCGCACGGCCAAAGAAGCCCTGGCGCGGCTGCACGCGGCGATGGGCCGCCCGGACTCAGCGGCATCCGCGTCGGCGGCTGCGGCGCCAGCTCCGGCAGCGGCAGACCCGGCGCGCGCCGCGGAGCTCCGCCAGCAGGCGCAGGCCTATCGCAAAGCCGAGCAGTGGGATCAGGCCATCCTCGCGCTGCAGCAAGCCATCGCCGTCGGTGCTTACGACGAGAACCTGCACTACGCGCTCGGCGGCTGGATGGAAGCGCACGCCGCGCCGACCAGCATGATCAGCTATTGGTCGGCGGAAGCGAAGACCGATCCGAAGCCGCAAACTGCTTACTACTATTGGGCGGTCGGCCTCGAGCGCTCCGGTGACGACGCGGCTGCGTTGAGCAAGCTCGGCCAAGCGCTCGAGATCGATCCCGCGCACGAGCTCAGCGAGCTCCGTATCGGGCAGATTCTCGAGCGGCAGGGTAAGCACGCCGAAGCGCTCGCGCACTGCCAAACGGCCACTCGGATTTTCCCCGATTTGCGCGTAGGCCACGAGTTTTGCGCGAAAGTCCTGCACTCGCTGGGGCGGAGCGCCGAAGCCGAGCAAGAGCTCGCGCTGGCCCAGAGCAGCGATCCGAACACGCCGCGGCGCTTCGTGTATTGGGCGCGTTACTTGGCGGAAAAGGGGCGCCAGGCTGCGGCGGTCAAAGAACGTCGGCAAGCGCTCGCGCAGAACGCGAACGATGCCGAGGCGCGCGCGTTGCTGGACAAGCTCGCGCCCAGCGAGCCGCCGTTGCTGGGCGCGCCGGCTGCTGCCGCCGGTGCGCTCAGCGACGCAGACGTGCAGACGCTGCGCACGCGCCTCGGCGCGGAACCGGCGGGAACACCGGTCTGGTTCGTGGTCTCGTTGGATCCGAGCGCGCAAGCACTCGCCCAGGGGCTCGGCGGGGCGTTCCGCGCGGCGGCCTTTCGTGTGACCGAAAAGGCCGCCACATTTCCGCTCAAGCCCGGCATGTTCCTGTTTGCCGCCGAGGATCAGCCGCCGAAATACGTGGAGACCGTGCGCGCCGCGCTCGAAGCCATCGGCAAGACGCCTTCGGTCGGGCGCGGCTACCGCGCCTATTACGAAGACAAGTTGAAGACGAACCCCGCCTATCAGGGCTTCTCCTTCACGAGCGATCAGACGTACCTGATCGCAATTGGACCCCAGCGCTAGGCACTCCCGCGCCGCGCTCCAATTGTCAGCCAAGGGCAGGTGGGGTACCGTCTCGGCGTGTTGCGTGCTCGCGGCGTCGCTGTTTGGTTTGGGGTCGCATCCGCGTTGCTGAGCACGCTCGCCTGCAACGACAGCGGGCGCGGTCGAAGCACGGACGCGGGCAGTTTCATCGAGCCGGACGCGCAGGGCGATGCGGCTGATGCAGCTGATGCGGCTGACGCGGACGGAGCTCCCGACGAAGGCTCGCTCGATTCAGCCCCGCCTGGCTTCCCCGACGCGCTCGCTCCGCCTTGCAACGGCAGTTCCGAGCTCTGTAAGCAGCGCTTTTCAGCGCTCGCCTTTCTCGGCACGCACCTGTCGCCTGCCACCGATAGCAGCTGGGCCACGCAGACTCAGGGCCGCAGTCTGAAGGACCAGCTGCAAGTTGGCGGCGTGCGTGTGCTCGAGCTCGAAGTCCACTCGGACGGCGGCGTGCTGGCAGTGTGCGCGGGCTCATGCAGTCTGGGCAGTCAATCCTTGTCCAGCGTGCTGCGTGAGGTCGCTACGTTCCTGACTGGAAACGAAACGGACGTGCTCACGCTCGTATTGCGCGATTTCGCTCCGACGAGCGCGCTCGTGAAGGCCTTCGACGATCAGAATCTGCCCGCGCTGGCTCGCACGCAAACGCCGGGCGAGCCTTGGCCGACCCTGCAGGAAATGATCGACGCGAAGCAACGCTTGGTCGTGTTCATCGACGAGCTGCCAGCGGGCACTAGCGACGCAGGCGAGCCGGATGCGAGCGCTGACGGCGGATTGCCCCAATGGCTGCATCCGTTGGCGGATTGGGCTTGGGAAACCGCGCCGAGCGAAGCCACGGACTGCGTCATCGCACGCGGCGACGCTAGTCTGCCGCTCGCGATCCTGAATCACTACGTGCCAGGCGAGGCGCCAGCGGACCCACAGCTGGTCGCCGCCCACATGGCCGAGACCGTCGCCGCGCGCTTGCAGCGCTGCGTCGACGATCGCGGTCACGTGCCCAATTTCGTGTTCGTCGATTTTGCTGAAGTCGGCGATCCAAACGGTGGAACGCAGATCGCCGACGGGCTGCGCTAGTGCTACGGCGAACCGCGCGGTAGCTACAACTTCATTGGGATCGGCTTAGCGCTTTCGGTAAGCGTGCCATCGCCCAGCTGTCCATTTCTGTTGTAGCCCCAGCACATGACGGAAGCATCCGCTTGCAACGAGCAGAAGTGAGAGCTTCCAGCGCGTATCTTCTTCGAGCCGCTGAGCACCAGCACGGGCGACAAGCGATTCGTCTTCGTGCCGTCGCCAATTTCCGCCCCGGAGTTGTCGCCCCAGCAATACACGTTGCCAGTGGTCGAGCGGGCACAGGTCGACCACATCGATGCGGTCACTTCGGCAATCGGAGTCCCGGAAAGGGCGGTCACCTGGCTGGCGACCAGCGCGGAGCTCGTCGTACCCAGGCCAAGCTGCCCATAGGCGTTGTAGCCCCAGCAATATACCTTGCCCGTCGCGTCTGCCGCGCAGGCATGGTATCCGCCGTCAGCGACCGATACCGTCGCGCCTGAAAACGAAGCGCCGTTGCCATAGGCCCAGACCGTTGTATCTCCAGTGCCGAGTTGGCCCACGGTATTGGAACCGCCGCAGGCGGCATTCAAGCTGGAGTAGTCCAGGTAGCACACGTTCTCATTCAGTGACCACTGCATGGCCTTTCCGCTCATGACTTCGGGCGTCAGTCTCTGACTGGTCGTCCCATCCATGAGCTGATTGTTGCCGTTGTAGCCCCAGCAATACGAGGTGGCCCCAGCAGTTGCACAGGTCACGGAGTCGCCAGCGCCTATGCTCGAAACACCGGCCAACCCCTGGACTTGCACCGGAGTGGTTGGGCTAGGGGTGGTCGAGCCGTTGCCCAGATCCCCGCTAAAGTTGTCACCCCAACACCACATCGTGCCGTCTGTTTTTCGCGCGCAAGCATGAGCGCTGCCGACCGCGAGCTCAGCCACGTTGGTCAGGCCTGTCGGCGTTCCGGTCGAGCCGCCGACTAGCTTCACGGTTCCGTCCGCTAGCACAAGGCCGGTCACGGTCCCCCCGAGCGAAATGTCAACGACAGCGGGCGCAAAATTGCCCGTGGCAGCGACCCCAAAGTCCTGTCTGAAGTTGAGCGTGACCGCATTCGGTCGACCGGGCGTGACGTCGACGTTGACGGAGTCCGCTGTCCAGGCCGGCGCCGCGGTAGCAATCGACGTGCACGCGACCGTGTACGCGTTGGCGCTAACCGCAACGGTGCCTTTCGTGAACGTCGCCCCGAGCGGGACCGTTCCAGACCAGGGTGATGTGCTGACGGTGAAACTCTGAGTCGCCACGGCGGCGCCGCCCGACGTCAGATTCACTTGCACGCAAGTGACCCCCGTCGGAATCGTGGCCAACCCGAGAGTGATCTCGCTCGGTGCGCTCGGATCTTCTTGCTGCGAGCCACCCCCGCCGCTGCCACACGCGCTCAGCACACCACCCAACGCCTGCACCAAGACCAACCCACAAACGCCCGCACGCCTCATGATGTCTCTCTCCCGAAAAACGAGCCTGGAACCCCCAGCTCGCAATTGTAACGAGGTATCCCACACCTTCCTCGACCCTGTCAAGACTCCGCGCGCCGAGAGGCGGTTGAAGCTTGGTCAAAACATCCGGGCGCGAGCATTGCTCGCGCCGAGCTCGAGGCGCAGTTCCCGCCCCTCGCTCGCGCAGTCGGGCAGGGATTTTCAGTTGTTCAGCGCGCCGGACATCACCCAGGCGACCACGTCGGCGCCCGCTGCGGGGTTGGCGGCCGCGTTGTCGAACGGCATGTTGCCGGAGGTCGTGTTCACCCAGCGTAGCGGCGATGAAGTCGAGCTGCCGAACGGCGAGGCTGGCGGGTTGGCCAAGTTGATCAAGTTGGCGGGGCTCCGCGTCAGCGCAGCGTAGAAGCCGGCTTGAGTGTTGTCCGGATCGAAGAACGTGCGCGGCGTCCCGGTCTGGTGGCAGTTGTAACAATGCCCGGGTGTCGTGGCAGGCGTTGGCGCAAAGTAGTTGTTGTACAGAGTGGTGAACGTCGGAGCCACGACCAGCTGAAACATGATCGTGCGCGCGGGCGGCGTGGTTCCGGTCGCCGTGAGCATCACGGTCATGGTGCTAGCGGGCGCGCTCGGGTCGGCCGAGAACGTCAAGGTGCCGGCGTTCGTGTTTGCCGGAATGGTGAGCGCGCTGGCCGTAACACCGCCGGGCAGAGTGGAGACGCTGATCGCCACCGAATCCGTGTACGCGGTCGTGCGGGTCAGCGAAATCGCAGCGGATGCCGTGCTACCCGGCGCAATGTACACGGTCGTTGGCGCGATGGAGACGTCGAACAGGGCGTCGACGACCTGAAAATTCGCGGTCTGCACGGAGTCGACCCAGGTCGAGGTGTCCGTGTTTTCGAGCTGTGCCGACGCGACCATGGTGTGCGGGCCGTTCGGGAGCCGAAGCGCCGGCGCATCTGCGGCATCGATCACCAGCGCGTAGCCGAACGTGAACTGATTCGTGATGTCCGCGCCGTCGAGCGTGATCGTCGGGCCGTTCCGAACCGGATTGACTGCACTCCAACTGACGCGAGCCGCGAACGGCGAGGTGATGATGGTGCCGTCCTTCGGCGACTCGAGCACCAAGCGCGGGTCGTTGCACCCGATCAATAACGCTGACACGCCCAACATTCC
>Ga0210402_10006618_pt1 | contig 10248 bp, 15 predicted proteins | sample IncBWC7MmetaG_FD_161055 | JGI IMG/M metagenome (GOLD analysis project Ga0210402, IMG submission 161055) | Forest soil microbial communities from Barre Woods Harvard Forest LTER site, Petersham, Massachusetts, United States - Inc-BW-C-7-M | ecosystem: Environmental > Terrestrial > Soil >...
GTGCTCCATCCTCCCCGACCTTGACGTGATCGGGTTTCGATTCGGTATTCGGTACGGCGACTTCTGGGGGCATCGCAGATTCAGGCATTCGCTGGTCTTCGCCGCTATTCTGGCGGGTGCGGTCGCGGCTGCCGTATTCCGGCGCGGATCGTCCGGGATCGAGCGGTTTCCCCCTCTTCGCATATTTGTTTCTTGCGACCGCCAGCGATGGAGTGCTCGACGCAATGACGAACGGCGGGCTGGGGGTCGCGTACTTCTCGCCGTTCGATAATCGCCGCTATTTCTTGCCGTGGCCACCCATTCTTGCCGGAAGAGCCAACCAGACGTGGCGATACCGAATGAGTAAGCAGATCGCCGAGAAGTCTTGCGCTCAGTGGCACGCCGGAAGCGGCATTTCGATGTGATTGAACTCCCAAGCCTCCCTGAGTTTGGTGATGATTGCATCCCTCCGTGACATCTCGATTCCAAGCGGAGTGAAATCGAATTTCGCCCAGAACAAGAAGTTCAAAAACGCAGCTTTGCGGTTTGCGGATACTTCGCAGGCGAAGTCCATGCGGCTGTAATCCCACGTCTTGGACATGGTGACAAATTGGCTCACAACGTCCTTCCCCTTTAGGTTGAACATCTCGGGAACGCAGCCCTTGAAGCTATCTCCGAAGTAGGCCGCCTCGACGTTGATGATCCCTTGAATAGAAGCATTGAATGCCGGAAGCTGTTCAGCGGGAATCCAATACTCCACGTGTGCGGACGAGCCCACGGTATGCGGCGTGAACCCTTCGAGATAAGAAGTCGGCACCGCGAATTGGGTCACGTATCCGGCAAAGCCCGAGACGTCGTCTTTCGTGTTCCACTCCCGTACTATTTGTGTTGCGTACACGACGTTCGCCACGGGATAGAAGATCGGCTGGTGAGGCAATCGCGGTGGGAACTCCCGCATACCTGAGTCCCAGATGAGGGCGAGTTCGTGAAGCCCGACAGGACGAAAGACGGTCGTCATGGCTGGCGTGGCCCCAGCATTCCCGGAGAGTTGTTCCAAAATCTCAGATACGTGTCGCTCACGAGTTCCGAGATTCTGCGTCTGTCCACGTTCTCCGGCAATCCGCTCTTCCCTTCGGCTTCTTCGAGTTCGCTGAACAAGGTATTTGCCAGCGTTAGCACCCGCTCAAGGGAACCGTAATTCCCGGTGCGAATGGTGATCAGCAATTCCTTTTCGGGGCGGGGCAGTGTGATCGTGCCAGAGCGCATCAACTCGATGCCCTCATTGAGTAGACGGATTACGTGCATGGCAGCCTTTATGTCGTACCCGTGAACGTCGATCAACTCGTGCCTCTGCCCTTTCTTCCCAGTTCCGATTCCTTGCAATCGGCGTACTTGTGCATCTGCAAAGCCACGGAACTGAAGAGCCGCTTGCCGCGACAGAAATACTTCCCGGTTCTTCAGAATTCCTTCCCAAGGTTGCGGCTGTGGCGAATTGTCCGGGGAGAACAGAAAGTGCAAAGCGGTCGGGTTGCCCTTTGCCGCCAGCCCTGCCCACTTGCGCAAGGAGTACAGGCACACGTCCACATCGTCGGGGCCGTTCCGGCGCTCGTTGCCTGCCGTGCTCCAAACGTAGAAGTCTTGCTTGTCCAGGCCCAGCACGAGTTCGGGCGGCTCCAGATATACGCCGTAGATATCGAGGTCGTCAGTATCTTTCACCTTGGCACCATGCAATTCGCTGCCGCCAACAAACAGGTGAATGAGGCTGTCGAGATGCGGGAATCCCGATTGCTCCACGGCGGACATGAGTTGTTCGGCGCGGGTCATTGCTGACAGTCTAGCGTAGGGGTGCATCTCCTCTACCAGAACAGCCGACTTTGAGTCTCCCCAAGTTCCACGGGCGCGGAGCATTCCTTGTCGTCATTGGCCACGTGATTGACCTGACTGCTCACCAGATAGCATCGCATCAGCCGCGCATCGAACGGCTTCAGCAGTTCGGACGCGGCACCGATATTGGTCACCGGACCGAGCCGCAGTTCGCAGCCCTCGGGATCGGGAATGACTGGCATCCGGTCATGCACCGCTGAGGTTACGGCGTCCATCCCGGAGGCTCGCGAGCATTCATTTGCCAACGACGCCGCACTGAGATAGATACTAATGACGGAGCGCCACCATGCCCAAAACAGCAAAGAAAATCGCCCTTGTCATCGCCGCCTTTGTGGTGGTTGTATTCACCATTTTCCTGTTCAACCAGACGATGCAGATCGTCCAGTCGGCGCGGGCGGTGAACCCCGTTCTAGGCAACGGAGTGCTATGGGGGCTCATTTTCACCTATTGCATATTGCTCACGACTCCCTTCGTGCTTTGGTTCCGGCTGCCGAAACGGATGCGGCCTCCGGAAACAACGGAGGGCGAAGTTTATGATCGATTTCTCCTCGATTTCAAGAAACGGCTGTCCCGCCATCCTCGACTTCGTGGGCTCCCTCTGAATTCCACCGCCGATATCGACACGGCGCTTCAAACACTCGATAAGCACGCGGACCATGTAGTCACGTCTACCGCATCCGCAGTTTTCCTGAGTACAGCGGTTTTGCAAAGTGGTCGATTAGATGGTTTGGTGGTATTTGCCGCCCAAACAAAGCTGATTTGGCACGTTGCCCACGTGTACTACCAACGACCGTCCCTTCGAGACTTTGCGCAGCTTTATGCAAACGTGGCTTCGACTGCCTTTATCGCTGCGGGCATTGAGGACATTGATGTCGATGTACTGGTGGGGACGATGTTCGGATCGACGGTTGCAGCAATTCCGGGAATGCACCTTCTCGCCAGTTCCGTCTTGTCTGGTTCCGCGAATGCCTTCCTGACTCTTCGGGTCGGAATGATCACTAAGGAATACTGCCGCTGTACGGTACGGGTTGAGAAAGCGGGACTCCGTAGGGCCGCGACTCTCAAAGCTGCAAAACTGCTCGGCTCGATTGTTAGAGAAGGAACAGTGAAGTTGTCGAAGGCCACGGTGAACGCAACGAAATCAAAAATGAGCCAAGCGTTCGACCGGGTAGTCAGACGGCGTGGAACCGTGGAAACCACGTAGGGCTGGTCTCAAAACCTTTACCCTCGTGGCCACCTCGGACAGCCAATCCTATCGTTTGTAGCTCAACAAGTTGCGGCTCTTGCGGAAGAGACCCTTTCGGGCCATTGGGCTTGCAGCCCAAAGGAACGCGACACTCGAAGGGTTCACCTGTCAGCACGGAGAGGCGGGAACGAGCGAGGCTGTGATTCTATTTCTTAATCGCTTACTTCTTCAGCCGCTCGATCTGCTCCAGATGATTCGGCCCGTGTTTTGACATCATCTCCACATAGTCGGCAACCGTGACCCGGTGATCGACTTCAGGATGGCGTGCCGACTTCTGCAAGTCTTCTGCTTTCAGTCGCCGCAGCAACCTTACATTGGCGTGGCGGTTGAGTCCATAGAGAGCGACCAACTCCGCGGGTGAGGATTCCAGATACCCCAGATTCTTCGCCCAAGCGTCCTGATCAATCGGCGCAATCACCGGGTCTCTGTCGGCGAGCATCTGCCGAAGTCGGTAGGCGTACAGGATTTCCATATCGGCGAGATGTCCAAGAATCTCCCAAATGCACCATTTATCCGGCGAGGGTTTGTAGCGCAGCGTTTTCTCCGGCAAGCCTGACACTGCCGCAGCAATTTGTCTGGGGCTTTCCTCGGCGGCGTCGAGATGCTTTTTCAGTTCGGCTTCGGTCACAAACGCCTTCCTCCGTAATCTGGGTACTGTAAAATTCGATGCCTGCGCAAGGATAATCTCCCGCGCCGCAACGATGCTAGTTGGGCTTCAGGCGGACTCGGGTTCTTGCAAGCTTCTGTAAGACCGCCGCCCCTATTGCCCGCCACGGACGGAACTCAGAATTCAGAAGGAGCATCACCTCAGGGATTTTTGCCCTTCCCACGCGCCAGTTCGATGATCGCAACAATCGCGTAGTGCTACCGGGTGGAGCGAACCAGTTTGCCGCACCCGCTGTAGTCCAGCGCTTTCACGGCGCACTTTATCGCCAACTACCCAGCAGAATGCAGATTGTAGGTCAGGATGCGAAGCGCAAGTGCTGCCGCGGCGACCGCCAAAATGAATACGGCGGGTCCAATGCCTTTGACATCGCCTACACGCAAATGCGACACAGACGCGCCCACAAAGTAGATGACGAGGCCAATGCCTCCGGCCACTCCGAGGAGAGGCCACCAGATACCCAGAACTACGCCCAAGGCACCGGCAAACTCGCAAGCTGCCAGAAGCGGAAAGTACTTCAACGGCACGCCGACGACTTTGTGAATGACCTGCACAATACGCGGATCACGGCGAATCTTCCCAATGCCGGAAAACGTCACCATCGCCGCGAGGAGGATTGTAATCACCAGATATGCAATACCCATGCGGACCTGCTCCCTCGTTGCGGAATATGATACGGCAGGATTGTTGACGAAATCAGACGTGGCTGTTGAAAAAGTCCGTGCTACCGGGTGGAGCGCACCGGTTCCCGGGCGGGACTTGCACCCGCTGGAGTCCAGCGCCTTTTCACGGCGCACTGTTGCGCCAGCTGTCGTTAGACGGGCAGCCGGAAGAGACAATAGCCGCTACCGATACGTGATGTTTTGCCGGATCACTCTTGTCATGATTCGAGGACTTCCATCGGCAGGCGTGAACCAGCGGCGTCGCTCTGTCCAATTGCCGTGATCATCGTACATGACCTCCCACTCGACGCTCCCCGGACAAGTACTCGGTTTATGTGACAGGGGATCGACAAACGTATCTTCCCCGGTTCGTTCTTTACCAGAGGCGTCCAGAAGGCGCATCTTGGTAAGGATTCCGTCACGGTCGAAGTCGAAAATAGCGTGAAGGACTAACTTTCCGTCGGTATCGTAGAAGTTTTGCTGGCCCGAGTGCTTCGCGTCGTCGTACTTGACTTCCAGCTTTCCCGGCAGCGGGGAATAGTCATCGCCTGATCCCACCTTATAAGGATCGGTATTCTGCTCAGTCACACGTCCCTTATCGTCATACTTGAAGGCTGCGTGATACCAGAGCTTCAATGGACTCCCGTCGGAGACCCTCAAATCAATTACTCGCTTCGCCTCATCGACGACCTGAACCTGCTCGAAGAACTTGTGACGCTGATATTTTCGCAACTCGCTCAAAGTAATCTTTTTTCCCTCGTCGGCGTAGGAGATTTCCGTCACGGTTTGCGCATAAAATTCGTATCCAAGGAGCCTGCCTTCTGGGTCATACTTGAAGTTTACGTAATCGTTCATTTCTTGCTTGTCGCGGCCAACCCTAAACTCCGAAAGGCGGCCATCTTTGTCATAGCCGCACCGTTGCCACTCATTCCAGTCTGGAAGTTTCCCGTCGGTTCGGTGATGTTCGACCGTCTGGCTTTGCAGCCTTGCGTTTACCCAAACATTCGTCGTATTCCGCACCTCCAACGAGTCCTCGTCGATGCGCTTAATTAGGTGGCCGTCACCGCCGAACTTCAAGGTAGTAGTTGTGTGATAGGGGTACGGACTTTGGTTCGGCGACTGGGTCTCCTCGCGCTCCACGCTGGCGACGGGGCCTTTCATATCCACAGTGTTCTGATACTGTAGACCGCCTTGCAAGATCACCGTCATCTGCGAAAAAATCGGAGGGTTTGTCGGAGGACCCGGAAGCTCAGCGATGGCTTGGGCCGCTGGTAGAGTGGACATCTGGGCCGCTGAGAAACTGCACAGCAATGCAAAGCCGATGAAGCACAGCAACGAGCCCCGTCTCATACGGGCCTTATGTTACGACCGTCCCGGCGTTGCGTGCAATTGAGCGTAACAAGGCCCGCCCGTCCTGAATGTAGAGGTTTGTCGAACGTTGATGTAAACAGATGGAGTGAGAGGCCGGCGTCCACGGGACGCATCACGCCTTCCGGCAAGTCTCTCATTGCCTATGCTGCCGCCTCGATTGCCACTGGGTGGAGCGCACCAGTTTGCGGGCGGGACTTTCACCCGCTGAAGTCCAGCGCCTTTCACGGCGCACTCTTTCGGCAACCGACTTGCACATAACACGGACGGATCAAGCTAAGGCTGGGTGCTTCTCTTTTGGTTTGCCACCACGAACCTAAAATCCGGTTCAAACTCGTGGCTGTGTGTGTCTTGGTTGAACTTTCCTTCCAGCCTGAACTCTGCATCAAAGTCACCCAGCGAAGGACAGCATTCACCGTCTTCAGGCTTGTAGATGCCCGACTCAAACGTAAAGATACCTTTGGCAAACCGATAGCCCCCGTTGCGCAGCCCTTCGCCCTCCTTCAGTAATGTGGACTTCGTCACATCTTGAAAAGGGACAATCGATAGTTTCTGGTCGCTGGATATCGTATAAACATCGTGATCAACGATTCCACCCGAGCCCGACACTCGGGTCCGGATGTAGAGGAAATGCATTCCTTTGATGGTGATAAATTCTTCTTCGAAGTCGTCGTCAGAGGAGAGTTTGCCGTCGACGATCACGGTTTCAGATTGCAGTACCTTAAGGATTTCCAATTTGTCTGCCTGTTTCACCGCAACGAGGATGAGATCATCCTTCAGGCTGAATTGTGCTGTCGGTTCTGCGCGATAGTGGGCGACGAGGATTTCCTGAGGCGTAGGCTCACTGCTGATTTCTCCTTCATCAGATGCAATGAGCTTGCGTCCTACAGGATGGTCTTTATCCGGAGGAATCTCGCGTGGCAGTTCCGACTTGGCGACGAAATCGCCTTCCTCCAGCTGAATAAACCGTTCCTGACGGCTTGAGCTGACACTCGCGGTTTGAGCGACTACCGCGGACGTGAGCAGGATTCCTCTTAGCCAAGTCATGCCACATCTTACAGTGAGATTACCCTTGAGTGGCCTAACTGTTGGGAACAGGCGTGGCTGTTGAAAAACTCACTCAGCGGAAAATCGCCGAAAAAACTTTGCGATAGGAAGCCCTAGGAAGGACGATCCCCGTTTTGGTAGACATTTTCTATGTCCCAAATTTCGGCTGTTTTGGGAGAAATGGACTTTTTCAACATCCACAGGCTTTTACGCTGCACCCCCGGCAACGGAACTGGTGCCGCCCGGCTAGTCGCATGGAAATCCCTAGCGGGGAGACAACCGACTTCGATTGCCATCGGGGTGGAGCGAACCACTTTCCGGGCGGAAGTTGCACCCGCTGAAGCCCGCCTTTCACGGCGCACTTTTTCAACAACAATCAGTAGTCGTGAAAAGCGTTTGGTACGATTCTTGTCATGGAACGCGATTGCTGCTGCCCTCAATTCCAAGAACTCGGCTCGACGTTGATCGGAAAAGCGGCTTTAGAGTTGTCTTGGTTTGGAGAGGCCGAAGGCCATTTTCCTGCTATTTGGAGTTCAGGCTTCCCAACAAGGAGCCTCTGGATCACTCCGATGGTGGAGTGGAAATCTAGTTCTGTCCTTGGTGTGGTTGCAACCTTGGAGAGCGGTACGCACCGGGAGCACTTGATCGTTCCGTTTGTTAGTTTCGTTGGCGAAAAACAACCGACTTCGATTGCCATCGGGTGGAGCGAACAGGCACGGGGCGGGAATCGCACCCGATGAAGTCCAGCGCATTTCCCGGCGCACTTTTTCAACAACTGACTTCCTGTAATCAGCGTAATCAGATTGGCAAACCCGCAACAAAGTGAGCAATCAAGTCAGCCGCCTTGCGTGGTTCTCGCTGTAAGGCAAAATGTGGTGCGGCAATCGAAACAAGAGCCGTGTCTGGTTTTAGCTCCTGAATTTCTTGAAACGACGATTTCCTCACCAATCGGTCCTGTTCAGCCTGCAAGTAAAGGGTTGGCACACGCACATGAACCAATTGCTCACTAGCATCGCACGCCAGAACAGCTTGCACCCGCCATGCGACCACCTCAGGAGAGACAGATCGCAGCGTGCGGCGCACGTCGTCTCGAAGTTCGCGGGGTGCATGCGCTCCGATCAGAAAATACTCGATAACGAAGCGAGGCGGGGGAATGCGAAAAAAGTAAGGATGGGCAAGTGTTTTCATGAGACGCAGCCAGCCGCGCACCGGATTTCTAATGAAACCAGCACAAATTACCAACCCTTTCAGACTCGCAGGGTTTGTTGCGGCTAATCTCACCGCCAAAGGAGTTGAGAACGATTCTGCCAGAAGGACAAACGGTTGGGTTTGCGGGACGGCGTCTACGACGAAAGAGAAGAGATCGGCATAACTAAGAAGACGGTCTGTGGGATATCGGACGATTCTGGTGTCCAGACTTGGCGTTAGCGAAGAAACAAAGTTTGTGAACAGGTTCCCTGTTCCGTCTAATCCCGGAAGCAGAACCAATGTCGTTGAAGGCAAGCTCTCTCCAAATTCTTTGGTCAGAGAGCATTTTACAAAACGGAGCGGAGCACACGACGGTGATTGACGCTATCAGCCGATTTCACGTTTTGGCCGCTGGTCATTCGGTTCATTCGACAAGAGCGGCACCAAAACGACCTTCAAGAATCTTCAAGATATCCTGCGTTAAACTGTTCTTCCTGAGGTCGCACTCCCTTCAATGACCAAACAAGAGAAGAAGCGCCTGTCATCGGTGCTCCGTGCCACTGAGTACCTGTTCCTTGAGAACATCGCCCTCAAACTGGTGCTCGAACATCGTGAAATCCCAAACTGGCAAAAGCTACTGGACCATCTTCTTGCCGACAAAGAAATGCTGGCTGGGGTACGGTTGAAATTTAGGGACGTGTACAACGAAATTGAGGGCTCTGCGGACCCGTCTGGCGCTCTGGATACACTCTTGGGAGAACTGCCTGCGTCGAAGAAGCCGCATTAGAGATTACGTCCCCATCCCGGCCCCCACCACTCTGAGAATCGAAGCACCCGCCCAATGTCAGAGTACATCTCATCTTGTGAACGCCACCGTTCGCAGTCGAACTCGTAAATGTCGTAGTTCTGACTCGCAAGCCACTGCACATCATCCGCGGAGAATTTGCCAATCGAGTCTCTGCCAATCTGCGGGACTGTTGCTGAATAGGGTCATGGCACGCAACAGCATCCTAGGCTAAGTCTCGTCAGAAGACCAAATGAACTCTACGCCTCATCGCGCCTGACAAACTTACCGTGAAAGACATCGAACAGGCTTACGACTTGAAAAGTGGCGAAGTCGAAATGGCGCGGCAAACTCCTCGGCAAAGCGCAAGAGCGGGGCCTCTCTGGGCTGGAAATCAACCCTTCGTATGGGGCCGAAGGTACGGCGATATTTCGGGCTGTAGCTACTGCTCCGGAACACCTTCTGGCGTAGGCCGGGTAACTGTCAAAATCAGATGGCATGAGAAGTCCGGTCTTCCACGGGATGCATTTACGATCGGCCTCATTGCCTCCGCTTCCGCTCCGATTTCTACCGGGTGGAGCGCACCAGTTTGCGGGGCGGGAGTTGCACGCGCTGACGGTCCAGCGCCTTTTCACGGCGCACTACTTCGCCAATCATCTCACCCCGTTACAATGCTGATGTGGCCAGCTTCCAAGCAAAGTTGTTCCTGCTCTTGCTCGTAAATTCCGCACTTCTGGAAGCGCAGGAAGTCAGAGTAGTCGATCTGCTGAATGTCAACCAACGCACCGAGCTACGATTTCCGTCAGCCCCGTCCGACTGCATACCCGGTGAGCCGTGCGTCGGCGGTGGTGTCGGCGGCGGTAGCATTGCAGATGGGGCACCCGACCCGCGCGACCCACGTGCGTTGGGCGTTGCGCTTGATCGCGTAACGCCAACAGACATTACTCTGGACAAATTCGAAGCGGAGTTTCGTCTTCTAAATACGGGACTCGCTCCGATCAATGTCCCGGTCTGGCCGCACTTGAGTGACCTTCAACCTTCCTTAGAATCGCAGCCGTTCTCATATCTCAGCCTCGCTCTCGAAGTCCGCCTTTCTGGCACTGGCCCCGCGCAGGCGTTCGGTGTCGGGTGGGTTGAACTGTATGGCTCTGCGGAACGTGAGGAGACGATCATCACCTTGAAGCCGGGAGAATGGGTTCGAGTGACGGCAAAAGTAAAGCTGCACACGTGGCCAACCAAGCCAGTGGAGGCTCGGCTACGAGGCGATTTCTGGTTCCATGACAACGTCTTCAAACCGCGACTTGGTGGCGGTTTCACGGAGTCGCTGAACGTATACCCAAATCACACCCTCTTTCCCGCCGTGGCGGTACATTTCTCACCGACACACCACGCCACGCAAGAGTCTGACCTACAGAAACCGTAGCTG
>Ga0210402_10006619_pt1 | contig 10247 bp, 10 predicted proteins | sample IncBWC7MmetaG_FD_161055 | JGI IMG/M metagenome (GOLD analysis project Ga0210402, IMG submission 161055) | Forest soil microbial communities from Barre Woods Harvard Forest LTER site, Petersham, Massachusetts, United States - Inc-BW-C-7-M | ecosystem: Environmental > Terrestrial > Soil >...
GATCACTTGATCGGCCATTGGCGCGGTACGCGGCGAGGTTTTGTCGGACTCAAGTTTGCCGTGCCGGGTTTTCGGGTGCCGCTGATTGGCTCCGAAGTCATCATGCGTCCGAACAGCCCAATCCGCAGCGGCACGATCGAGGTGGTTGACGGCAAGTATATGGTGTTCTCCCCCGACTTCGGACGGGCGCCGGTCCGCCTCGAGGAGCGCGGCGACGTCGAAGTCGTTACATACGAAGAACGGATCGCGTACCACGGCGGCCTGAAGGCGCTTGTGGCGATGGGTATTCCGAAGGAGCGTCTGACCTCGCCGCGTACGCGAAGATGGCGGAATGGGTCGGTGGAGGAATCTTTCGGGGAATGCCAGTGGGAGATGCGGCGGCAGCCGGACGGTTCGATACTTTACGTGATCGACACGGAAGCGGCGGAAACGGCGCGCCAAGCCGCAAAAGCCAAGTACGAGAACATGCTTCGGGACGATCGGGACCAGGCGGACACCAAACCTCTGCGACCGTCTTACTTGACGCTTGTAGTCGATAACGAATCGAGACACTGACCGCCGCGGCGCCCGCGCCGCAAGCAGCGCCTTTGCGTGAACGAGCTAATCGATGCTGTCGGTTGGCGTTGGCGGGATATTCAGTGGTGCGCGCGTGTCGAAGAGTCAGCTTCGAGCAGCTTGCTCCAGTAATGGTAGTAACCGTCCGTCCACGGCGTCACTGGTTCCAACAGGGCGACGCTGTTGTTCTTGGGCGTGTTGACCATGGTGCTGACTTCATACGCGAGCATCTGGCTATCGTCGTATTGCCTGAGCACGCTCCAGGCCTCATCGACCGAGCCGTCGAGCCAAATGGCGCAGTCCTCGCGCTTCAGGATGGCCGGCATTCGATGTGGGTTGTTCCCGGTATTGTGGATGTTTTGCATCAAGGTATTGGCCGGCAGCGTGATATGGGCGCAACTTTCGATCGCGGTCCCGTCGGCCTTGAGTGATCGATCCCATAAGCCGGCGAATGCGAACACCGGCTGATCCTTGAGGTGAATGTAATAGGGCGCCTTTCTGCACGCCGCATCGATGTGCCACTCATAGAAGCCTGTGGCGATTTGCAGGCAACGCTGACCGCGTTTCCACGGACCGCGATAGGACGCGGCCGTCTGGAGCGTTTCTATACGCGCGTTGATGATCGTATACTTTTCCACCTCGCCCTTGGCAGAGAATGGGATCAATCCCCAGCGCAGCCGCGCACCCTGGCGCTCACCGTCGACGCTTCGCACGATGGGTACTTGTTGGGTAGGGGCCACGTTGTAACTCGGCGGGAACTGCCACTCGGTGTGCGCGAGATTGAACTCGCGCTCGATGGAGGCTTCGCCGGGAGACACGTAGCGACCGCACATTTAATCTGAATCCTACGTGGGATATATCCTCGTCGATATACAGTGTTTTGCTGAGGCGAGAGCTGCGTGAATTGCCGCCTTCGAGCCGGCCCGCACGCGGCGCGACCGATGATTCGCCGTTGTCTCTACGGCACTTTGCCCGGCAGCAATTTGTGTTCGTTGCGGACCAGCTCCGCCAACTTTTCGTACAGCGACGCGATAACCAGCAACTGAACTCGAGCGAGCGAGTCCTTCAGATGAGCCGCGATGACACGAATGCGCCTCGCTTCTTCCTCATAGTTTTGGTCGCCTGAGGGTGACTCGGCTCTGGCCACGATCTTGATCCCCACAGGTGAACGACAAGGCGAGGCAGGTTACCAGAAGGATTTTGTAGGAGAGGAAGCGCATTCGGGACTAAAATCATGTCGGAGCATTCCGACACGAAGGGAATTCGCTCGCGTTGCCCGCGCGGTTAACGCGATCCGCTGGGACTCTCGGATCGCTCACGCGGAGGGCATTGTTCGGCCACCAGCGCGCGAATGATTTCCGCCAGGCGTAGCGCCCCAGGTCCGGCGTAGTCGCGGTCGGCGAATACCAAGTAGAGGCTCTCCCAGCGCTCGGCGCCCTCGCGCAGCGCCAGCGCCTTGAGTTCGCCGCGTTCGAGTTCACCGCGCACCGTCTCTTCGGGATACCAGGCGAAGCCTAGACCTAGGCATGCCGCGTGAATCGAGGTGGCTTTATGGCTCACCGTCCAGCTCTGTTCCGCACCGAGCCAGCTGCCGCTGCGCCGCTGGCTCCCCGTATCTCGGATCACCAGATGGCGATGCTTGCGCAGATCCTGCAGTGTCAATTCGCGCCCGAGCTGATGCAGCGGATGTTTCGGGTGTGCCATGGGCAGGAAACGCAGGCGCATCAGGGTATCGCCGGCGAATCCCGGCGGCACCTGCGAACAGATTGCGAGATCCACCTTGCGCTGAAGCAGCGCTTCCTCGGTACCGCTGATTACGCTCTCATACAGTTCGATGCGCGTCTGCGGCCGCTCCTCGCCGAAGCGCGCGAAGCTTTGCAGCAGCAGCCACGTCGGAAACACGATCTCCACCGCGAGCCGCAGCTCCGGTTCCCAACCTGCCGCCAGGGTCCCGGCGGCTCCTTCGAGTGCGCCGGCCTCATCGAGCAGTGCCTTGGCGCGCCGATATAGAACTTCGCCGGTCGGGGTGAGATGCGCCTTACGCCCGATCACTTCGAATACTTTCACGCCGAGCAGCTCTTCCATTTTCTGCACCGCATAGGTCACAGCGGACTGGCTCTTATGCAGGACCGCGGCGGCCTGGGCGTACCCGCCGGCATCGACCACCGCCAAAAGCGATCGCCATTGCTCGAGGGAGATTCGCGGGTGAGCCGTCATTTCATCCAATCTATAGATAGATAGACCCTAAATATTCTGCTTTTTTATCTAATCAATCAATATTCAAATGGCGTCTAAGGGGCTCAGTCAGACCGTTCCCGTGGAACCCAAGGAGATGTCATGCCAACCTTGTTACAGATAAATGCCAGCATCAACGACAGCAGCGGCCAGTCCAGCCAGCTGGCCAACCAGTTCGTGGCCGCCTTCCGTAATCGCTTTCCGCAGGCGAAGATTGTCATACGCGATGTCGCCGCCGCGGAGCCGGTGCCGCATCTGAATGCCGAGCGCTTTGGCGCGTTCGTTACCAAACCGGAGGATCGCAACCCCGAGCAGCATGCGGTGGTCGCGTATTCCGATGCCTTGATCAACGAACTGCAGCGCGCCGAGGTCATCGTCATCGGCCTGCCGATGTACAACTTCGGTGTGCCTTCGCAGCTGAAGGCCTATTTCGATCACATCGCCCGAGCCGGAGTGACCTTCAAGTACACCGAAAAGGGTCCTGTGGGTATGCTCAGCGGGAAGAAGGTGTATGTGTTCGCAGCCCGCGGCGGCCTCTATGCCGGGACGCCCTTGGATACGCAAACGAACTATGTGCGCGACTTCCTGCGTTTCCTGGGCATGACCGACGTGGAATTCGTCTATGCCGAGGGCCTCGCCATCAGTCCGCAGAGCAAGGAAGAGGGGTTGGCCAAGGCCGCGGCTGAGATCGCGCGTCTCGCCGCCTGACCTCTACCAGTCAAGGAGAAATACGCATGACTACTCGCAATTTGGTCCAGGTCATCGAGTCGACGCCGACCTCCGACGGCGCCGGCGTCAAGCTGCGCCGCAGCCTCGGCAGTCAGCGCGGCGTGCACGTGGATCCGTTCCTGATGCTCGATGAGTTTTATTCCGATGATCCCGACGACTACATCGCAGGCTTTCCCTCGCATCCGCATCGCGGCTTTGAAACCGTCACTTACATGCTCGACGGCCATATGCGCCACGAGGATCACCTCGGCAACCGCGGCGATCTCGGCCCCGGCGACGTGCAATGGATGACGGCAGCGCGCGGCATCATTCACTCCGAGATGCCGCAGCAGAGCGAAGGCCGCATGCGTGGCTTCCAACTCTGGCTCAATCTGCCATCGAAGGAAAAAATGAAACCTGCGGGCTATCGGGACATTCGGGCTCGCGAGATTCCTTCGGTGAAGCTGGCGCAGGGCGGCGAGGTGAAAGTCATCGCCGGCACGCTCGTCGTGAACGGGGAGAGCACATCCGGCCCGGTTAACGGCAGAGGCGCCAAGCAGAGTACCGATCCGCTGTACTTCGATGTGCATCTGCCGGCAGGGGCCGAATTCAACGCGCCGGTGACGGCAGGGCACAATGCCTTTCTGTACGCCTATGAGGGCGGCGCCAAGATCGGCGCCCCCGACACAGCCAAGCCGCTGCCGAATCGCGCCGCCGGCGTTTTGTCCGATGGCGACAGCGTGCGCGTGCAGGCCGGACCTCAAGGTGTGCGCTTCCTGCTCCTGGCGGCGAGACCGTTACGCGAGCCCGTGGTGCAGTACGGTCCCTTTGTAATGAACACGCGCGAGGAAATTGAGCGGGCCCTCGCCGACTATCGCGATGGGCGTCTGGCCGCGGCGACGTGACCGGCGTTTGAGAACATGTGACCTAAGTCAATGGTGAGGTTGGCTCCAGTAACGTAACGTTGCATCACCAAGAGCGTCCCGGAACTGAAGAGGTGGATCATGGACATCGAAAGACAGGCACTTCAAATGATGGAGTCGCTGCTGGAAGCGCCGAGCTTCGAGCTGACGGCGAACCGGAAAAAGCAGGATGTCGATGCCATACGCATGGCAGTGCTGCGGCGGATGGCGAGCGCCGATTGCGACGCCGGCGAGCTCGAGACCTCGCCCGTCTACCGGAAACCCAACTGAAGCGTCCCTGTTCGTGGCTGCGCGAGGGACTGCGCAGACCGAGACGGGGGTAACAGTATCGGACCCCAGGGATGGGCGAAGCTGGCCCCCTGCAATCAAGGATTCTCAAGGATTATTAATGACCGAGCTAGACGCGTTCTTTGTGTCGTTCTGCGTGGCATTTATCGTGGCGAGCGATCGATTCAAGGCACTCGTCGCCGGGTTGGGTCGGTTGATTCGCTCCAGCCGCTAGTTTCCGCGAAGCGGTCGGCACGCTCCGCGCTCGCCAGGCTAGGGCCGCCGCGCGTACTGCGCGTCGAAGAGCGCTTCGAGCTTCGGGTGTACCCCGCGCATCTGATCGACCACTTCCTTGGCCCAATCGAAGTACTCGCGCTTTCGTTCGATGCTCCAGTCCGCCGGTGGCGACGCGTTCAAGTCCCGCAGGTTGCAGATCTTGTCGGCAAATTTCACGAGCTTTGCCTGATCGCTGATGCTGGACGCGTGCAGCACCTGTTGGCGCTTGCGCTCCGCTTTTTTGAGTTTTTTGTCGTCGGTGACCTGAACGACGATCACGGCGACGGCGGAGCCGAAATGGGCTTTGAGCTCTTCGGCCGTCGTGTCGGTGTCCTCGATCGTGTCGTGAAGCAACGCCGCCATTAGCACGATCACGTCCTTGACCCCTGCTTCGTTGGCTAGAACGTTCGCGAGGGCGATGGGGTGATTGATATAGGGCGACGCCTTGGCATCCTTTCGCCGTTGGTCGCGGTGCTTGTGGGCAGCGAATGCGGTTGCCGCGATGAACGCGGGCAGGGGCGGCGAATCCGGTAAACTCATCGCGTCTCCCAAATCCTTGGGAACATCCCAAGGCGCTTGCTATCGGTGGTCGCTCGGACAATCCTATCGCAAATGCGCCCGAACCACTGCCCGGCGGGATGCTCCGCGGCGCTCAGAGCCCAGCGTTTTTCTTGGTCACCTGTGCGATTGCCGACCAATCGATGTCTTCGCCTTCCTGCGCGATGGTTTGCAGCAAGTGGTCGCGCAACAGGCTGAGCAGCGGCATGGGCACCCGCAGCGCCTCTGCCGATTCACCGACCAGCCGCATATCCTTGAGCCCGAGCGACGCCGCGAATCCCGCCGGCCTGAATCGCTCTGCGGCGAGAATTCCTCCGTAGGTGCGATACACCGGCGCGTCGAATAAAGTGTTGCTCAACACTTCCAGCAACTGCGGCTTTGCGACCCCGCCTTTTTCGGCGAGCGCCAGCGCTTCGCCCAGCGCCTCGATGGCCGACAGAATCATAAAATTGCCGCACAGCTTCACCAGACTCGCGGCGGACGGCGTCTCGCCGACGTAGAAAACGCGTTGACTGATGGCCGCCAACAGCGGGCTTGCGGTTTGCAAATCGGCCGGATCCCCGCCGGCGACCACGAACAATTTGGCTGCCGCCGCCGCCTCCGGCCGGCCGAAGACCGGCGCGCACAAGAAGCGTTGCCCATGTGCGCGATGCGAGGCTGCGATCCGGCCGGCGGTGGCAACCGCGATGGTGCTCATGGAGACATGCAGCGCGCCTGGCTTCAACCCCGCGACGAGGCCGCTGTCGCCGGAGAGAACCGACTCGAGAGCGGCGTCGTCGGCGAGCATCGTAAAGACCACGTCGGCGTCGGTCGCGGCTGCCTTGGGGTTATCCACCATTCTGGCGCCGAGGTCGACCAAAGGCCGGCCCTTTGCGGCACTGCGATTCCAAGCCGCCATACCCGGATGAGCGCGCGCTAGATTCGCGGCGATGGGCGCGCCCATCGCCCCTAGACCAATGAATCCGATACGCATAACGTCCTCCCAACGATGGACCGCTCCCCTCACCGGCCGGTTCGCGGCCGATACCCGTCAGTCGGGGCCGATATCCCTCAGTTCGCGATGATACCCGTCAGTTCGCGCTGAAACGGCACTTCGTCGGTCGAGGGGCAATCGAATTCGCGGGCGTGTCGATGGCCCGCATACACGGCGGCGGCGATGGTGCCGGGCGCTAGGCAGTCGCCGATCGAGGTGAAGCCGAGGATCCCCGCAGCCGTGACGGCCTCAGGCAACGCACCGAGTTCTTGCGCCAGTTGATCGTTCGGCAGGCGCGAGGTCACCGTGACAACCGCAGCGGTGGGCAGGGTTGTTTGCCGTGCCGTGTAGGTACACTCGAGCACGATACTCGAGCCGTCAAACTCGGCGATGTTGCGATTGGCGAGTACCTCGATCCCGAGGTCGAGCACCCGCTTTTGAATGGCATGCTGTTCCAGCGTGTTCACGGTCCACGCCGAAACTCGGTCCGCGGGTGTGACCAGGGTCACCTCGCATCCGTCCAGGCGTAATTTCTCCGCCAGCACCGCACCCAGGTAGTAGTGGTCGTCGTCGAACACGACGAGCGGGCCGGACACGAATGCGCCGGCCATCAATTCATCCGGGGTGAGGACTCGGTCCGCCCGGTCGAAACCTCGGATGGGACGAGCATTGGCCCTGCCCACGCCGTCACGCCGCCACTGCGAGCCGGTTGCGATCACCACGCGTGTCGCCCCAAATTCCAGGATTTCGCCGGCAGTGACGCGGCTGCCGCGAAGGATCTGCACGTTCTGCATTTTGTTCAATTGATTGAGTCTGTAGTCCCGAACGCGGGCCCAGGCCGCGAGCCCTGGGAGCTTTGATTCGAGCGTGACTCGGCCGCCCAGTTGCTCGCCGGCCTCGGCAAGATGCACCGAATAGCCGCGACGGCCCAAAACCCGCGCACACTCGAGCCCGCTGGGACCCGCGCCGACAATGAGGAACGAATCGCTTCCGGAGCGGGTCGGCAAGGTTTCGGGGTGCCAGCCTCTTCGCCACTCTTCACCCATGGTGGGGTTTTGAGTGCAGCGGATCGGCGTCATGGTGTAGTCGCCGGTCACGCATACATTGCAGCCGATGCACTCGCGAATGTCGTCGAGATCGCCGTTCTCGATTTTCCTCGGCAAGAAGGGATCCGCGATGGAGGGACGAGCGGCCCCGATCATGTCGAGAACCCCGCGCCGGATTTGCGACACCATGGTGTCGGGTGATGTGAAGCGCCCGACACCGACCACGGGCTTGGTCGTGACCGTCTTTACGAATCGAACGAATTCCTCTTGATAGCCTTCAGGCGCAAATCGCGACGTCTTCGAGTCGTTGGGCCAGTCGCTGACGTTGACGTCCCACAAATCCGGCAACTCCGCGAGCATGGCGACGACCTCGCGGCCCTCGGACTCGGCGCCGATGCCGTCGGCGCCTCGTAGTTCATCGACGGCCAAGCGCACGGCCACGGCGCAATCGGCACCCACAGCCTCCTTGGTGTCCTCGATCAGTTCCCGCAGCAGGCGGGCACGATTCGCGAGGCTGCCGCCGTATTCATCGCTTCGGTGGTTGTGCCGGCTTTGCAGGAAATGCATGGCAAGCGAGAGGCTGTGACCGGCATAAACATAGATGATGTCGAAGCCCGCGCGGCGCGCGCGCAGCGCCGCATCCCGATGCCAGCGCCGGTAGCTGCGAATATCGGCTTTGGTCATGCCGCGCGCCTGCATCGGGACATAGCTCGCGGGGTTGGCGAGGGGGCTCGGGGCCAGGGAGATTTCGCGAGAGTAGAGATTCGATGCGTTCATGCCCGCATGGGCCAACTCGATGGCGGCCAATGCGCCGTATTTATGAACGGCATCGGTCATGAGAGCGAGCGCCGGCACATCCCGGTCGTCCCACAATCGGCCTTCGATGTACGGAGAAATATCGCTCGAGGGATGGATTTCCACTTCCTCGGTGCTCACGACCGCCCAACCACCCTCGGCTTTCACACCGCGCATCGCGGCGTGAGCCTGGGGCCTTGCGTATCCCATCCCATTGCAGTGCGGGACCTGGTAGAACCGATTCTTGGCGACCACCGGACCGATTCGAACGGGTTCGAACAGAATGTCGAAACGGGCATCACGGGTCACTGCGTCGTTCTCCAGCTTAAAAAGCGCATTTCTCAGCGAGCGAAGGAGCGGTCCGGGATGATGCCCCGACGCCGAGCTACCGACTGAGGTTCAACCGCTCTCCGTATCCCGTCAACTCCAGATAGCCGCGGCCGACGACTTTGCCGAGCTCATGGGCTCTGACTGCACCTTCCCAGTAGATCGCCCCGGTCGAAAGCCGCGTGTCATTTTCTTGGTCATCGAGCAGTGGTTCGAGTTCGATTTGCCGCGGTCCCGCACGCACAGTCCAGGCGATTGGATAGGCAATTCCCGTTCGGGGTGAAATCCAGGAACGGCCCGCCCGAAATTCCATGTCGGATGGTTGCAGAATCTGTACCGTGCCGTCTGCCCCGCGCAGCGTACCGCCGGCCCAGTGTTGACCGCCGCCGGGGCCGCGGATCCTGTACGCCATCAATGCCGCACCGTCGTCGAAATTCAAGCCGATCCAGTCCCAACCGACGGCTTGTGCGTCGAGGTATTCGCTCGACCATTCGTGATCGAACCATGCTTCGCCGGTCACGCCGTCGGTGCTGCCGCGACGCGTGATGGCGCCCGCCACTCGCATGTGCGGGAGGCTGTAGTAATAGCTTGCGGCCTCCGCGGCGGGGCCTTTGCGGCTGACTCCGGCATCGCCGTTGAGGAGAACGGGTTGCGTCGGCGAGAGCGTCAGATCGAACGAAAAGTCCTCCGCATCGATCTTCGCGGTGTAGGCGGCCGCGTCGTGTTTGAGCCGCCACCGGTCGATCCACACATCGGTATCGCCGGTTGCCGCCTCGGCGAGTCCCAACCCGGCGCGCCGGATCCGCTGGTCCTGCCACAGCCGGCCGCGCTTCGGGTCGCTGATGGCGCAATGGGCGATGAGCAGCTGATGCGGCGTGAAAGAACTGGGATTGCTGTCGTCGATGTCGGGCTTGGTGCGGAAAAAAGTGATTTGAAAACCCAGCGGTTCGCCCCGCTCGGTGCTGAGCCAGCCGGTGACGTACCACCACTCGGTGCGAAATTGCGGGTGGCTGCCGTAATCGACGGGAAACAGCAGCGGATGGCCGGCGGTGACGGGAGCGTAGGCGGGGGTAGCCGCCGCCGCGATGCTGCAGGCAGCCGCGGCAAGGCCTGCCGCAACGCCGGTGGCGAACCTGCCCGCCCATTGCAAGAGTCGCAAGTGCGTCACCAGTCTTCGCGCACCGCGCGCACGGCATCCTGGCTCGTGGCGGCGCGTCCGCTCCAAATGGCGGTCACCGCCGCAGCGGCGATGAGCGTCAAACTCAAGATAGCGAGCTGCCAGGCGGGGACGGCGAGGTCGATGCTCCAATTGAACGATTGGCGATTGATCACGTAGACAAGCACCAAGCTCAAGGCGCCGCCGAGTGTGAGTCCGTAGCCCACGCCGAACGCGCTCGTGAGAATGCCTTCGCTCGCCAGCATGCCGACGATTTGCCTGCGCAACATGCCGATGTGACGCAGCATCCCGAACTCGGCACGGCGGGCGAGGGCGGTCGAGCTCGCCGCAAAGCTCACGCCGGTGAGGCCGATGATGACTGCAATGGCCTCCAGGGCGTAAGTGATGGCGAAGGCGCGATCAAAGAT
>Ga0210402_10006620_pt1 | contig 10246 bp, 4 predicted proteins | sample IncBWC7MmetaG_FD_161055 | JGI IMG/M metagenome (GOLD analysis project Ga0210402, IMG submission 161055) | Forest soil microbial communities from Barre Woods Harvard Forest LTER site, Petersham, Massachusetts, United States - Inc-BW-C-7-M | ecosystem: Environmental > Terrestrial > Soil >...
TGACGGTTTCCTCGGCTCGGCCGAGCTGCGGATTCCAGTCGGCCGCCTGCCTCTCCCCTATCTTGCCGATACTGACGCCGCTGGGACCGTGCAGATCGTGCCCTTTTACGACTATGCCCGTGACTGGAACGTCAACCACCCCACTCCCTATCCGCAGCAGATTTCAGGAGTTGGCGCCGGGGTGCGCTGGTACATCGGTTCCGGCATTACTGCAGAATTCTATTACGCGAAGGCGCTGCGCCATGTGCCCGTCGGCACCTCGATCGAGGATCGCGGTCTTTATTTCCGGGTGACGTCTGTCCTGTTTTAGCGGATCCCAATAGTCACCGAGACCGCCTGCCGTCCACGGTTTGCCGGTCGTATCTCGCCGGTTCGACCAGGCCCACTTCGTTCATCAGCGCATCTAAGGCGGCATGCCGATCGAGCGCCTCCATATCGGCGGCGGCGGCGACCGCATCGTACCAAAAGCCGGCTTGTGCAAACAGCGCGGCGCGCCGACTCGGCGGGGCGCCATGCAGAGCGCTCTCTAGCGTCGGATCAGGCGCGGTGCGAAGCAGTGACGCACTGGCGACTATGTCGCGCGATGGCGCTTTGGGGTTGAGAATCACGGAGACCGACCAAGTGTAAAGCACCCCTGGCTGCAGCTGCACATGATAATCCGCGGTACGAATTGCGTATACGCCAGCCTGGTGCGGCGCTGGAATATTGACTTCGATCACCGGGTCGGGGCGTAAAGGTGCGCTGATTGTGAATTGGATCCGCCAGGTAATTGGCTGCGATACATAGAAATAAAGGATCGGTGTCGGACTCGTCGTCTGTCCGGCATTTCCGTCTGGAGCAAGTAGCTCAATCGTGGGGAGCGGCATCGTCGCTTTGACGGTCCCGCGGGATGCGCCGCCCACCCGCCCGCCCGGCGCACCGCGAGCTGGTGGTTTGTATTCAGGTATTGCTGAAACCTCCTCGTCCTGCGCCGCCGGCGGTGCTTGCGCCGGCGACGATGTGGGCACCAGCCAAAAGGCGACGGACAGCAGCGCGGTGACGATCAGATTCTTATTCATCCCGCTGCTCCGTCCGCCTCGCTGCACTAGAGCCAATTCCCGATGAGCAGGAAGGGCGCCCAAAAGGCAGGATGCGCATAGCGGGGGTCGGCAGCCAAGGCACGCTGCGCCTCTTGAAGGGCATGGGCCTTCGAAAGCTTACCGGATTGCAGGTTGCGGTGGAAATTTACGACCAATTCTCCCGAAGACTGATCGTTTATATACCATAAGGTTGCGAGCGCGCTCCTCGCCCCCGCTTTGAGCGCAACCCCAGCGAGGCCAAGGGCCGCTCGATCGTCGCCCGAGGCCGTTTCGCAGGCGCTTAGTATCAGAAGCTCGAGCGCTTTATCGCGGCGCTCGCCGAATTTGATGGCCGCCTCCAGATCGTCCATGGTCAATTGACCGTCGAAGGCGAGCACAAAAGTCTGGCTCGGATCGGTGCCGAACTGCCCGTGCGAGGCGATGTGCACGATATTGTACGGCACCCGCCTCAGTTCGGCCTCGAAACGCGCTCGGCTGAACGAGTCGTTGAGCAGCTCTTGTCCCCCCTCGATGTCGTGCACGGCCGCGACCTCGCGTTCGACATTGGGCAGCGGGACATAGCCCTCTACGCTTTTCGAGACGCCGAGGACCAGCGCAGTGCCGGTCGCGGCATTGAATGGTCTTGGATCAGTGAGATGCAGGCTCGGCGCGATCGCAGTGGCGTAACGGTCCACCAGGAAACCCTTGCCGTCGTGCAAGGCCGCAAACGGGACGGTGCGCAATGTGTAATCGGGCACAATGACGAGTGTATCGATGCGGTGGGCGGCGAGGACAGGATCGATGGGGCGAATGATCTGGTCATAGAGCTGCCGGGCCGGCACCAGGTATTCGTTTGTCGTGCGCTTTTCGAGCAATTCGCGGAAGCGCGCGACTTCGTCGCGTAGGTTCGTTACCGATATGGGCGCAGTAAATTGCCGCAGCTCATCGCCGAAGCTGACCAGAAGCTCGAGCCGATCTGACAACGAAATCGGATAGATGACGGCGGTTCCTGGCGCGATGGTCTCGATCGAACGCCTTTGCGCCACGAAACTGGTGACGCAAGCATCCCGGAAGTAATCCTGAAACTCGGTCTGCTTGAGCTCCTCGATCGTATCGCGCGCCTCCCTGAGGAGCGGTGCGGCCCGGCCCGGATCGGAGGAAGCCCGGCGCAACAGCAGGTCGCTATACTCGAGATAGACCGGGCCGAAGGTGATCCGATACGAGGAACGGCCGTCGCGGTATTCGACCGGGATATCCTGCCGTACCGACTGCAGTTCCTCTACGGCGCGACGATAACTGGTCAGCGCCAAATCCATCTGCCCGCGCTTGCGTGCAAGGCGCGCCCGCTGCCATTCCCATCGAAATGAAAGCTCGGGCTCCGACGCTTGCTGAGCCGCGAATGCTGCCCGGTCGGTCAGGCTCGACGCTTCATCGAGCTTGTCCTCCCGCTCGTAGAGATGCCCGAGACCGCCCTGCACCAATGAGGAGAGCATCGCGTTGTGGATGGCTTCGGCATTCTCCGCCGCTATTCGGAAGGCGCGAACGGCAATCGCACGAGCCTCGGGTGGGATACTGCCGTCCATTTCGAACACGGCCGAGCCGGCCGAAACTAAAGCCATTCCTCGATTGTACGAGGCCGGCAACCGTTCGAGCGCATCGACCGCCTTGGTCAACAACGCGGTGGCAGTTGCCATATCTTTTTGGCGCAAAGCGAGACGCGCGCTATTGGTTTCGGCGGTAGCGGCGAGCGCATCGTCGTGAGCCGCTTCTGCGCTCGCGATCGCTTCCGCATAGGCTCTGACCGCTTCCGCTGGGCGCCGGGTCGAAGCGTAGAGATTGCCGAGATCATTTTCGCTTGCCGCTACAATTGCCGGGTCGCGCAGGCGACCCGCGAGATCGCGGCTGCGCTTCAGCAGCGGTTCGGCTACCGCAGTGCGGCGCGACATGAAGGCAAGATTCCCGAGCGCTCCGCTGCTCGCTGCAATCAATGCCTGATCCTTGCTCTGCTCAGCCTTTGCGAGCGCCGTCTGCAGATCGCTGCCGGCATCGCGGAAAAAACCCTCAACCCGGTACGCCTCGCCGCGACGGGCCAGGGCCTGGGCTTCGAGATCCGCAGCGCCGCTTAGCCGGCACAACCGGATTGCCTCGGACCATTGACGTGTCGCCGCAATGATGTCGCCGTTCCGGAAGGCCGCCGTCCCGCGCCCGATGTAATCGAGCGCTGCCGCCCGGCCGGTCTCTACCTGCGCATTCACCGGCGAGATAATGAAAGCAGACGCTGCGAACAGTGCCCAGAAGACAATCCGATTCATTTCTCGGTCATGATGATTAGGGTTCCAGTCTCCCCGGCTACGATGCGCCGATAGTGAAACGCGACACAAGGGTCATCAGGATTTTCCCGATGCAAAGTCTCGAACAGCTCGGCGGCTTCTGGTCGGGCTGCCTCCAGCGCGCCAAATGCCACACGGTATCGGTCTATCTCATCGGCATCGGAAAATCGCGGGTCAATCGGCTCGAACACCTCGGTTGCCCCTTGCCGACCTTTGACGACAAAGGCGCCGATCGGGCGGAAACTGTGGCGCTGCGTTTTCCGCACTGCCTCGCCCGAAACGCAGATCCTGGTACCGATCGTCTTGTTCAGCCCATCAAGCCGCGATCCCGTGTTCAGCAAATCGCCCTGAGCGCCATATTTTAGCCGCGCCCGGGTTCCGATGTTGCCGACCATCGCCGTGCCGGTATGGACTCCAATTCGAGTATGGCCAAAATCGATGCCCCGGGTCTTCTGCCCGGCGCTGAACCGTTGCGCGAACTCGTCTATCGCCAACCCGGCACTGACGGCCCGATCCGCATGATCTGCTTGCTCGTTCGGAGCGCCGAAAAATGCGAGCACCGCGTCGCCGACGAATTCGGTAACCATGCCGCCTTCGTTAAAAACCGCTCCACACACACCTTCGAAATAGTCGTTGCAAATGGCCGCTAAAAATTCAGGCGCGATGGTCTCGCTGAGCGTCGTGAAGCCGGCGACGTCGGTGAACAGGACCGAGAATTCCCGCTTTTCACCCCCCAGCTTAGGCAACGCGTCCGACGCCAACATTTGTGTGATGACGGCGGGCGGAAGATAATGCTCGAAGCTCTTGCGCAAGAGCGCGCGGGCGCGATTGCTCGCCGTGTGCATGAGCCGGTTTGTCAGTCCAGTCGAGGCCATCCAGGCGATCGCGGCGGGACATGCGGGCAGCAGCACCGCAGCTCCGAACGCACCATAGACGATCCCCGCCAGAACCAACAGCCCAACCGCGGAGACGATCAGGGCTGGAATTGTATAGCGGATCAGCAATCCAAGAAGCATGCCGGCCATTGCCCAGCCCCAAATCCAGAGATCCTCGACGTGACGCGGAAATCCCTCGAGGATCGGAGCGCCGTCCATAGCTTCTCGGATCAGCTGATCGGCAACATGGGCATGTACAACTATCCCGTTCACCTGATCTTCGCTGTTGAAACCAGTATTGAACGGAGTGGAGAACGCGTCATGCACGCTCTCCGCGTTGACGCCGACAATGACCACCCGCCCACGAACGAGCGACGCCGCATCGGCACCGCGCATGATCTCGCCGATGCTCTTGATTGGAAAAGGGTTAGGGCCACCGTGAAAGTCGACCAGAATCTGATACCCGCTGCTGTCGAGCCGGGTATAAGGACCGCGCGTGTCGTCTAGCGGCGACAGCACGGCTTTACCCAGACGCAGATCATCCCCGGTCGCCGGAGCGGGCCTTATATGGTCGGCTGCAAGATACCGCAAGGCCAGCTCCATACCCATCGCGGTAGAATTCTCGTCACCGGCATATAGCAAGGCGCGCCGAATCACATTCCCTGGGTCAGGTATGAAATCGGCGAGAACGGCACGCTCGGTGCCGCGAAGCATTTGCGGGGGCAATATTGCCCGCTTCGAAGCCTCCTGCAGCTTGAAGATCCAGACGATTTCCTTGTGCCGGGCGAGAACCGCCGCAAGCCGCTCGGTGCCGGCCTTGTCGTCGGGCGGCTCAGGTCTGTCGCGATAGATGTCGACGCCGATGGCCCGAGGGCTCCAGCTCGCGAGCCGTTCCAGCAGATCGGCGAGTAGTCCATCCCTCAATGGCCAATCGAAATCGGCGATGTCATCCTCGGTCGCACCGACCAGAAATATCCGGTTGCTCGGCTCATGACCGGCCCACACGACGCGCAGCGCATCATAGATCAGCAGCTCGAAAGGCTGCAGCCAACCATCGCTCCGGGCCAGAATGATCGCTGCGACGATGATGTTTGCGCCGACCAGCGCCTTAAGGGCAGGGCTGTGCAGCAGACGAATGATGCGACCGCGCTCGGCCGGGGAACGGCTTAATGGCTCGGTGGCGGCGCTGCTCACTGGCTCAACCGCAGCGCATCGTCAGTCGCGCGGTCGCATGAATGGGGGTACCGCCCGCGGGGAGGGTGGCTTCGGGGTCCTGCGGCCCGCCGCCGGGCCGCTAAAGGTGGGCTTTCGCCGGTAGCTAGACCGAACGGCCCGAAGCTGTGGAAGAGGTTGCTGCGGACCTGCTTGCCGAGGTTGGCGCCGATCGAATAGTTGGGTCCGACCAGTGTCTGGGCCGGCGAAAAGCGGCCGTCGACCGAAATATGTTGAGCGGACGCCACGCGCGGCACGAAACTGGTGAGCGAGCCGGCAATGGCGAGAGCGAGACAAGCTCTTGAGAACCGAGCCACGCCGAAAGTTCCTGCCCAAGTCTGCCGTTCAACTATGCGGGAGACAGCTGGCTGAGTCCAGCTTGAGCTGGCAGCCACAGCGCCGTCGGGATGAGCCTCAGCCGCAGCGCATGGTCAGGTGCACGGTGGTCTGGAGGGCGCCGCTCGCTTCGGTCGGACCAGCGGCCGCCGGCGGGCTGGGCCCGACATCGCGGCCGGCGATGTAGAGCGCCGGAAGGGTGGCTTCCGGGTCTTGCGGCAGGCCGCCGCGGCCCGCTTGGACGAGGCTCGAGATCGGCTGGCCGGCGCGCGCCGCGCAGGCCTCGCGCAGCACCTCGGTGCGGCTCCGCAACTGCGTCGACAGTACGACTAGCGCGCCGTTGACGTCGACCAGCGGGCCGTTAATCACGATGGTGCCGGAGATGCCGAGCTCCGAGCTCGCCGAGACGATGCTGTCCGACGACGGGATGAACTGATCGGCAGTGATCGTGATGTTGCCGCCATGGCCTTCGATCGCTTGGGCGATGATGCTGCTGTGGTTGAGGATGGCGAACTGCGGATCGATCGCAATGTTGCCTCCATTGCCGGTCTCGCCTTTCACCGAGGTGGTGATCTCACTGCTGACGAGATAGAGAAAATCGCCCACGTTTAGGGTGATGTTGCCGCCGCTGGCCGTCGATGTCTCCGCCTGGGTCGAGATCGCCGCGCCATTGTTCATCAGCAGGCGATCCGCCGAGACGGTGATCGACCCGGCGTCGCCGCTGCCTGTCGACTGGGCGGTGATTTGCGGTCCCGGGTCCGGCAGCACAATGTTCGAAGCCACCATGACATTGACATCGCCCCCCTTGCCCGGCCCGGCGGTGGAACTGGCGATCTGCGCCCCGCCCTCGACGGTCAGGGCGTTGGCGTTGACGATCACCGAGCCGCCCGGCCCCGATTGCGGTCCGATCGCCGAGGTCGCGATCTGGGTGGCTGGATCGCCGTTGCCGTTGAGCACCAATGTCCCCGGCGTCGTCACACTGACCGAGCCGCCGGCGCCGGTTCCGGCGGTGGTACTGGCGATCTCGGCGCCCGTCATCAGCGCAACTTGAGGCGCGGTCACCGTCACCGACCCGGCATTGCCGCTCGCCGTCGGGGTGGCTGAGGCGGTGATCCCAGTTCCGGGATCCGTCAATGTCAGCGGTCCTTGCACCGTAACTTGGACGGAGCCGCCGTTGCCCGACCCGGCGGTGCTCGTGGTCACCTCCGCGCCGCCCGACAGCGCGATCGCGCCGCCCGCCATCAGCACGATTTGGCCGGCCTGACCGCTCGACCCCGGCCCGGCCGACGCGGTAATCCCGCTGGCGCTGTTGGGACCGCCTCCCGACAACGTCACGCCGTTGGCCACGGTCACGCCAATATCGCCGCCTTTGCCGGGCCCGGCCGTGGTGCTGGCGATCTGCGCCCCGCCCTCCACCGTCAGCGTGTCGGCGCGAACGGTGACCGAGCCGCCCGGCCCGGATCGCGTATCCGTCGCCGAGGCGGCGATCTGGGTGGTGTTGGGGACGCCGGAGCCGTTGAGCACCAGCATACCGGGTGTCGTCACCAGGACCGAGCCGCCGGCGCCGGTTCCGGCGGTGGTGCTGGCGATCTCCGCGCCGCTCATCAAGCTGATCTGCGGTGCATTCACGATAACCGACCCGGCACTGCCGCTCGCGGTCGAGGTTGCCGAGGCGGTGATCCCGCTCCCGGGATCGGTCAAAGTCAACGGCCCCTGCGCGGTAATCTGCACGCTCCCGCCATTCCCGGGCCCGGCGGTGGAGCTGGCGATCTGCGCGCCGCCTTCGACGGTCAATGCATTGGCGTTGACGGTCACCGAGCCGCCCGGCCCGGAATTCGGTCCAGTCGCCGAAGCGGCGATCTGGGTCCCGGCGACGCCGGCGCCGTCGAGCACCAGCGCGCCGGGCGTTGTCACAAGAACGGAGCCCCCTGCGCCGGTGCCGGCTGTCGTGCTCACGACCTCAGCGCCCGAGCCGATCGTGATCTGCGCTGCTCTCACTGCGACCGATCCGGCATTGCCTGAAGTCCCTGGCTGGGCTTCGGTTGCAATTCGCGTTCCCGATCCACCCATAGACGAGAGGCCAGCGACACTGACGGCAACGCTGCCGGCGCTTCCAGTGCTCGCCGGCAAATTGCCGGACCGTCCGAAGGCGCTGCTGGAAATCTCACCGCCGTTGACGATCGAAAGAGCCCCGGCCGCGACGGTAACGTCACCCGCCTTCCCCGTGCTCCCCTCCCTGGCGTTCGCAACAAGCCCGGTCTGCAGATTGGCGCCTGCCCCAATTCCATCGATCGTCAGCTGACCGTCAACCATGACAGAGACGCTGCCGCCCTTTCCGGATCCGAACGTATTGCTTGAGATCTCGCCGAAAGTACCGGCGATCGACAAAGCTCCCGCGGTGACGGCGACAGTCCCGGCATCCCCGCTGGCTTGGGTTTGCGAGCTGATCCCTGTTAGGACGCTGGAGCCCGGTGCCCCGACGATCGACAGCTGGCCGGCGACAGCGACGGACATACTGCCGCCGTTCCCGGACCCGAGCGTGGCGCTCGATATTCGGCCGTCGTTCGCGATGGACACGCTGCCCGCGCTGACAGTCAGGGGCCCCGCATTTCCGGTACTCCCGGACCGCGCTTCCGAGGAGATGCCTGTGAAGAGGGGCGCCGTCGCCCCATCGATGGTCAGCCCGCCGGCAACGCTGACAAAGACACTCCCGCTGTTACCGGGGCCGAAGGTGTCGCTCGTAATCGCCCCGGCATTGAGGATGGAAATGCTACGCGCGCTGACGCTGACGGTACCCGCATTTCCGGTGCTCAATGGTTCGGCTTCCGAAGTGATCCCAGTAAGAAAGCCGGACACCATCGCCCCATCGATCGTCAGCCCGCCGGCAGTGCTGACCGATACGCTGCCGCCGTTACCGGACCCGAAAGCGCTGCTCGAAATCTCACCGGTACTGACGATGGAAATGCTGCCGGCGCTGACGCTGACCGCACCGGCGTTTCCGGTGCGTCCAGGCTCGGAATCGGCTATAATACCCGTCGGCGCCCCTGGCATTCCGCCTGAGCCGTTGAGCGACAGCATCCCGGCCACGGTAACGGACACATCGCCGCTGTTTCCGGCCCCTCGCGTGAGACTCTCGACGCGACCGTTGTTGGTGATTGTCAAGACCCCGGCGGTGACGGTCACATTACCCGCATTGCCGGAGCCCCGGGTCGCCGAGCCGATCCCGTCCAATATCGAGGGAACCTCGCCGATCGTCATGTCGATCGTGACCTGTCCGGCGACCATGGCGGAGAAGTTTCCGGCGTTCCCGCCAGCAACCGCCCGAGTGCCGAGTGAAGCGCCGGAATCGACGATGAGGGAGCCGATCGATGCCGCGACCTCGCCTCCGGCGCCGGTCCCCGAGCTTTGCGCAAGCACGCCTGCGCCATTGTGTAGGGTGAGTTCCCCCGCGACGATGGTTATCGACCCGCCGCTGCCAGCGCTTGAGCCGGCGCCCGAGGTGGTCGAAAAAATGCCTGTGGACAGGTTCAGGGCCGCGCCGCCATCGAGCAGCACCGAATCCGCGCTGATCGCGATCGTGCCGCCGTTGCCGGTCGCCTGGTTGAGGCTTCTTAACGCGGCCCCATTGCTGAGGGTCAGCTGACCGCTTTGCACGGAGAGCGGCCCGCCGTCGCCCGAGCCAGTGGTGCCGAGCGTCACCGTGCTGGCGTCGACCCGAATCACGCCGGCCGGAGCCGTGGAGATGGTCACTCCCGGACCGCTGCCGATGCTGGAGGCGATAGCCTGCACCTGGGCGCCATTGCTCAGCGTGACTTGACTGTCGCCGCGTAGAACGACCTGCCCGCCCGGTCCGGAACCGGAATTGTTGGCCTCGATTGTGCTGGCATCGATCGTCAAGGCGCCCGAGCGGATGAACACGCTGCCGCCGTTGCCGGGCACACCGGTATTGCTGACGGTGAGGGTCGAGCGAGTCGAACCGAGCGTCGCTATCTGTACCGGGCCGAAGCTCGTCACCGTCAACGCCGAGTTATCGCCGGGATTGACCGGCACCTCGCCGACGCCGGCGACGCCGGTGACATGGATCGTCCCGGCAGGAGCTTGCAGCCTCCCGCCGCTGATCGAGACTGGACCGGCAACCAAGCCGAGCGTTCCCGGTACCGGCCCGAGGGTGCTGCCGTTGACCGTGATCGCTGCCGGCTGCGCTGTGAGAAACCCGAAGGCCGCCGGGGGCGCGGCGCTCAGGGTGCTGCCATCAGGGTTGGTCGCCTGAAACTTCGCCCCGTCCGACATTTTCAGGTAATCGGCGGTCGAGGCATGAAAGCTGCCCGAGACGTTGACCGTCGCGTTCGGCCCAAACACGATCCCGCTCGGGTTGATCAGGTAGAGATTGGCGCCGGCGATGGTGGAATTGATCGCGCCGTTGATCGAGGAAACG
>Ga0210402_10006621_pt1 | contig 10245 bp, 10 predicted proteins | sample IncBWC7MmetaG_FD_161055 | JGI IMG/M metagenome (GOLD analysis project Ga0210402, IMG submission 161055) | Forest soil microbial communities from Barre Woods Harvard Forest LTER site, Petersham, Massachusetts, United States - Inc-BW-C-7-M | ecosystem: Environmental > Terrestrial > Soil >...
TGATCTACCCCTGAAAAAGTGCAGAAGGAGCATGACTATGCCGACTATCAACACGAGGTGAATGAGGCCGGTGGAAACGTGAAAGGCCAAAAAACCAAGCAACCAAAGAATAATAAGAACCGCGGCGATTAATCCAAGCATGTCTTTGACTCCCTTTCCCTCTGAGAGCGCCCACATCGGAAATCGTTTGATGGAGCGAAGCACGGATGCCGGCTTTTCGCCGGATTCGCGCTTATGGATATGACGCTAGCGGATTAAAGGATTGAAATCTGTTCGATATGAGTCACATTCGCAATGCCGGAGTTCCGCAACCAAACAAGAGAGCTGCCAGCTGGAGTTTTCTTCTTTGACGGATATTGCTGCGGAGCTGGCACCGCCAGCCATGATCATCTTCCCGCAGCGTTCGTTCGGGTTCGGTATCCAGCGAGGCTAATTAATCATGCAGGACGACACTGAGGAGGGAATTGTTGACGTGGATTTCGCCGTTGTATTTGATGAAACCAAGTTTTCTAAATTTGTTCATGAAAAAATTGACGCGGGACCGCGTGGTGCCGATCATCTCCGCCAGCATCTCCTGCGAAACCTTGGTGAGGACCTTTTGAGGATGTTCCCCTGCGCCATAGCGGGCGAGCAAGAGCAAAGCGCGGGCCAGCCGTTTTTCGCTGGAGTTGAAAAGCTGGTCGACCAAATCCTGCTCAACCCGAATGTTTCTCCCGAGCATATAGGCGATGAAACGGTCGGAGAATTCATGTTCCGCGTGGAGCACGCGAATCATCTCGCCTTTCTCAATGCGCAGCACGGTGGTAGGAGCGACGGTGGTCGCAGTTGCCATGCAGACGGACTGGCCAGCGAGGCATCCTTCGCCAAAAAAATCGCCTGGGCCAAGGATTGCTACAACAGCCTCTTTGCCTCCCTCATTAACGACGGTGAGTTTCACTCCACCTTCTTGGATGTACAAAACATGATTTGCGGGATTGCCTTGATGGGAGATGGTTTCCTTTGCAGGAAACTTGCAAACCGTTCTCCCGACGCCGGCGGAGTCGAGAAAAGACTGCACATCGAACGCAGAGAATCTTGATTTCGCTCTTTCGGGGGAACGAGCGGCCTTGGCGGGTGCACGTCGAACGGCAGAAGACACCATGCGTTAGAATAACAGGGAAACCGGTCCTGCCGACTGTTCAATAGTGCACACTCCGTGCCGGAAGCCTTTGCGGCCCAAGCATGGAAGTAGACTCCAAGAAGTCCTTAGAAATCAGTGTCTTACAGGTGATTTCGCGGGGTCCGGAGAACTTTGCGCAAGGACCGGTGAACTTCCAGTCGCCCATCTCTTCCCTGGTAGTTAATGAATCCTTGCTTCCTGAATCGATTCATGAACACATTGACTCTTGAGCGCGTAGTGCCCACCATCTCCGCAAGTACTTGATGATTCAGCACGGGTATCTCAACAACCGCGGCCCCTTTTCCGTTTATATGGGCCAGCCGCAGAAGCACGCGCGCGAGCCGTTGATCCGCAGCGGAAGTCAACAGGTGTGCGACGTGATCCTGGTAGTTCTTGACACTGGACAGCAGATAGGTCACCAAGGAATTCGACAGCTTATTCTTTCTTCGGACCAGTTGGAGCATCTTTTCTTTCTTGATGGTACGAATGGAACTGGCAGTCAACGCGACGGCCGTGGAAATGCGAAGAGGATAGCCCGCCAGGCAAAGCTCGCCAAAAAAATCGTGCGCGCCCAAAATGGCAGTAACTGCGGAGGGTTGGTTTTTCGTTCGAGTGGTGAGGCGCACGCCGCCTTCTTGAATGTAGAAAAGTGAGTAGGCAGGAGCGCCTTGCTTGTAGATGTTTTGTTTGTCCCGATAACAAGAAACCGTGCCGCCCAGGCTCTCTCCGGACGGGAAACCACCAAGATGGGAGGCCATCTGGTTCTTGCCCTTCATAGGTCTTTCCACTCCTGCTGCAGTCCAATAAACATTTATGGCTTTTCAGCTGACTTTAGAGATTTACGCTGGGTTTCTTGCGATAACTGGAAAGCTTTGTTGGCATGTTCCAGGGCTTGTTTGGAGAGCTCGTGCGCGGTCTGGTGATCCTCTTTCCCGTGGTGCGCGGCGGCAGCACGGTGGGTGTGCGCGGCCAGTTCGTGGAGTTCAGCAGCCCTTTGGTGCGAGTTATTTGGCATAGCGTTCCGATCTGAGTGCTGGCGCTAATTTGCGGTGCTTCTATCCTTTTTTGCTATCCAATTGTGGACATTCCGGCTCGGCACAAATGCCAAGCGTGCGCTAATTCGCGGCCTTCGAGACCATTGTTTCCATGAATCCAAGCATGGCCTGCTTCAATTGGGAGTCTACTTCGTCGGCGATGGTCATCACGTCGAGCAGCACGGTGCTGAAATCCACACTTCCCAGGTTGTTCTGCAAAGTATTAAAGATGCTGACCTGCAAGATGCGCGACTCTTCCACTACCATCGGGACAGTGTAGCCTTGCATGCGCCGCAGAATCCCATGTTGGCGTGCGGCACGGGAAATGGGAGCTTTAGCATCGGGAGCGAGGAGCAGACGGTTCACCAGGTCGCGCAGGAGCAACGGGAGATGGCCGGTACGCTCCTGGTAGGTCAAGGAGATGGCTATCAGCTCCTCAGTGCGCTCGACACGCGACATCCAGTGCTGGATGGTGGCATCCAGATCTCGCTCGAGAATAGCGGCAACCGGTTCCTTGGTCACCGACGTATGGGCCGAGGAATCCGCAAGTTTCTTGCGGATGATTTCGGAAATCTCCGCGATGCCGATGGGCTTTACAAGGACTTGATCGGCCTGCAAAACGAGGGCAGTCATGGCCGCATGAAGCACCGGGTAACTGCTGAGCAGGAGCGTTGCGGCGTCAGGCTGTGTATGGCGCATGGCATTGATGACTGCAAATCCATCACAAGCTTCGGGCATGTGCAGTTCGGAGAGCAGGACGTCGAACTGTTCAGTGGAAATAAGTCTCAGCGCTTCGGTTACGGACGCGGCAGTTATGACAACGTAGCCTTGGGCTTCCAAACCTTCTTGGAAGACGGAACGAATGTCGTCGTTGTCGTCCGCTAGCAGAATTCTAGGTTTCTTCATTGCTGGCAAAGGGTTCCCGATGAAGAATGGCATGCGAGAAGCCGCAATACTGCCCTTTACCGGACATATTTGACCCTGCTTAGCCGTTTGCGAATCAGACCGACTCTTCCCCCCACGAGGGTTTTTGTTTCTTAAGACGCATGTAAGTTCTATACGCAGTCTTGGCTATCCAATTGCTCTGAAGGTGTACCCCTTCGACCGGGAGTCGCACGGGGCGTTGCGCAGTGAGCAGAAGCAATTCCCCGAATTGTCTTACGAGTGGAAGCACGGCAATCAGACGCAGGATGAGCAATGCCAAACTGCGCGGCAGTTTAACAACAAGCGGGACTCGCGGCCGGAGCGGACGAATGCGAAGTTTTGAAAAATACGGCGCCGCTTCGCGGTGCATCGTTTTTGTCGTCAAATGCTCGATGAGGATGCCGTCAGCGGAATAGCGTCGCGCGCGGGGGAGGCCCAACAGGCGTCGATTTAGGTCGTAGTGTTCCACGCTGGCCACATATCGCCCGTCGTCGGTCAAGGCTTCCGCGACCATCCGATACATGGCCATCCGTTCGTCACGAGAATCGAGGGGAGTTAGAGAAAGTGCGCGATCAAACGACCGGCTCGCGAACTTCAGGTGATTGATGTCCGCGTGGACGCGGCCAACATGGGCACCGGCGGGGAGCCGGTGTGCGAGTAGCCGGAGAGCGTTAATGGAAAAATCGACCGCGAGGATCCTTGCTCCAGTTTCTGCGATGAGCGAGGTGAACCGACCGTCGCCGCAGGCAAGTTCCAACACCGTATTCGATTGGGAGGCTTGCAGTTCTTTCAGGTGTGCTGGAACTTCCAGCCTATCGGATAAGACCGACCTCCATCCGTCGGCGGGGGGTATGAAAGACCCCGGGTTTGTGCAATCGTAGTCGATCGTGTCCCGGATGTTCATCTCGTGCTGGTCTTCCGTAGTAAGTTGATGTGGCAACAAGCGGGCGATTCCATCTTCGATACGAAATTCAGATCCGCAAACCTCACAGTGCAATCGGGCATCTAGAATTCCATCGCCGAGGATTCGGTCTTCCTTGACGATCGCCAATTCAGCACCATCCTCGTTGCAGCGGAGCATGGAGACCATATCCTTTGGAAAAGGATGATTTGTATGGTGGCCCCCTTTAAGAGGAGTCCGCTGCCCAAGATGTGTTTGAGGCTGGTTCATAATGGTCAACTCCCACGGCGATTTGCGGATTCCAGTTAATCGTGCAGAAGCACCAACCTGAAGTAGAATCTGAAGAGGTGGTTAGTCTCAAACTGAGCTTTACTTCAGTGGTGATCGCAATACCCGCTCATACGGACCGCGCTGCCCAGGAAAGATCGGATGAACATCGATAACGCCCGGCGACTCATAGAAAGCATCCCGGGCGAGGCGACGGTCGTTGACGTTGGAGGAGGCGCTGCTCCGTTTCCGCGCGCGGACTACGTGATTGATGCCATGCCATACGCGAATCTTGGCGGAGGCAGCGACGAAAATATCCACGAAAAACTGGGAATCAGTCCGCGATATTCCGCGGAGCGATGGATTCAAACGGACTTGTGCGACCGCCATCCGTGGCCGATCGCAGATAAGGCGTTTGATTTTGCTATCTGCTCACACTTGCTGGAAGACATCCGCGACCCGATATGGGTTTGCTCCGAACTGCACAGGATCGCCAAAGCCGGGTATATCGAAGTGCCCTCTCGAGTTGTCGAACAATCCAAGGGTGTTGAGAATCCTCGCCACGCCGGCTACTACCATCATCGATGGCTCATAACGCGAAGCCAGAATGGACTGGAGTTCCGGCACAAGCCACACGTTTTGCATTCCGTCAGAGATGCCATCGTTACCCACCTCTCACCCGGACGGCGGATCAATCCAAGACACGCCATCGTAACCTTGGAGTGGGCCCGCGACTTCAGCGCGCTGGAAGTTCTTGAGTTTGACGAGCGGAAGATCATCGACGAGTTGTGTCAGTTCGCCGCAGAGGCGCGCCGTTTACCCAATCTCACTGTGAAACTGCCCATCCCGATGGTCCAATCCATTAAACGCCGCATCTTCTATTACAGGCTTTGGCTGGGGCAAGCGGGCTAGCGCTCAAGGGATACCATGCACCCGGAAGAGGTCAGCGTCATAATTCCTTACTATCGAGCGAGTCAGACCATCGCTCGTGCTGTAGAGAGCGCATTACGGCAGACGGTTCGTCCGCACGAAATTCTCATTGTTGATGATGGGTGCCCGGAGGACGCGGCTCTGGCGACTAAACAGTTCAGTTCTTCCGTGAAACTGATCCGTAAGCCAAACGGCGGAGCGGCAAGCGCACGGAATTTGGGAATCGAGCATGCCCAGGGTGAGTGGATCGCATTTCTCGACGCCGATGACTACTGGGAGCCGTTAAAGCTTGAATGGCAACTCGCCGTTTCAGAGGGCGTCGGACTGATTGGCGCCAAGTGGTATATGGAAGCGCCAGGCAGACCGCGCTGGATCGAAGAAGTCGAGGAGCCCGCTTTCTTCGGCAGAGTATTCACGCCCCATGGCCGTGAAGCGTTCCGGGTGGCCATGAACCTATGGACGAGTGCTCTATTGGTGCGGCGGCGCGCGCTGGGTGAGCAACGATTCGTTCCTGGCCTCGAGCCTGCCGAGGATCGTGATCTTTGGATTAGACTGGTGGCATCGACCGCTGTGTATCTTGTGCCTGAACCACTCGCTACCTATATCCAACTTCCGGGCTCACTCTCCAACAGTGATTCCGATCGCGATTGTGCGAGCATGCTCAAGGTAGTGCATCGCCATGCCGCTCTGCTTGGAGCAAGAGGGGTGCGTGAACAAGAGGCCATCGCTTACCGGCGTTGCGCTGGCGTGCATCTTGCCAGGGGAAACCCGCGGTCCGCAATTGTTCCAGCGGCACGCCGGCTCGCGATTCAGCCGGCGTCTGCGCAGGCGTGGTGGATCATGTGTAAATCCTTGGGGCGATCCATACTGTCGTAGCTCTCCTTTGCGAAATCGCTTCGACCTTCGACAGTTGAACTCCAATCGGGAATTGAGTTCTCTATCGCCCATGCCCAGTTGCAGCGTATTCATTCGCTCCGGCAACAACCGAGTCCAGGTAGTAGCCCCTCTTCTTCGCGAGGCATGCCTCAAACAGTGTTTGATATTGATTCCAGGTTTCCTGGATGCCAAACTTTTGCGCCCATCGGCGAGCTGCTTCCCCCAGAGCCGGCAAATCGCGCCGCGCGGCCGCTTTGAGGATTTGTTCGGCCAGAGATTCCGGCTGGCCCGGTGCACAATACCCTGCCATTACACTTTCTGGCGCCAGCTCGGTTAGGCCGGGAAGCCTGGTCGAAACCACCGGCAGGCCTGCAGCCATGGCCTCCATCAGGGAAATGGGAAGACCTTCATCGATGGACGAGAGGACGAAGAGATCGAGAGTAGACAGAAAACCGGCGACGTCGTGACTTATGCCGTGGAGGAAAACCTGATTCGCAATTCCAAGGGATTCCGCGGTTTGAGAAATCACGGGGCGGCAAGGGCCATCGCCCAAGATATGCAACTCAGCGTCCGGCAGCGCGGCAGTAACCAACGCAAATGCTCGAATCAGGGTAACGTGGTCCTTGGCAGGTACAAGGCGCCCCACGCAACCCACACGAAAGCGGGAAAGAGCGGTAGACCGCGGTGCTGGGCGGACTGTAAATTTATCGAGATTAATCCCGTTGTAGATGACCGAAGTGTTACTCCTGGAAAGTCGATCCCTGCTGACGTAATAGTCCCTCACTCCTTCCGAAATGAAGACCACAGCGTCAGTCCATCGCACACACCGGCGCCAGATCCGTTCACAATGCGGATCCCGATTCATATTTCCGCCGTGACGAGTGTTGACGACGACGGGAACCCGGGCCAGGCGAGCGGCTGCAATGGCGTAGTGGAGAACCAAAGCGTTGTGGGCGTGAAGCACGTGAGGACGATCCACTCGTAGTCTGGACACAAGGTCCCGGACCAGTCGCAGAGAAAACCCGGGCGTCTTGCCAAAGGAATGTAGCGGCACGCCAGCGGCCTCAGCTTCCGGCGCGAATAGACCTGGATGAGAGGTGCAATAGATCGAGGGCTCATGGCCTTCGGCCTTTTGCTGGCGTGCCAGGTCAACGGTGAGCCGCTCCATGCCTCCTAGATCAAGACTGGGTAATAACTGGACGATTTTCATGAAGAAAGTGCCCAAAAATGCAAAAACGCTTGGCTCAGTCTAGTAGGGTGAGTCTCCTTCGGTGTAATACCAACTATCTGCTACGGCGGACTCGGTGCCGGAGAGCCGAAGGTGAGTAAATAGAGTCTTAGAAGGTTCGTGCCCTTGAGTTCGGACTGACTTGCTTTCTGGCACAACCGACGATCGTCGTGAGAAACCTTGGCGCATTAGAGCGTTAGCAAGAGTTCCGGCGGGACAGCTTATCGACAGTGACGCCAGTCCATCGCCCGAAGCCAAGACCGACCAGGATGAAAGCAGGCAATTGAGATCCTCCGCGCCGCCCGGGGCAAGCAAGTCAACGCAAATGGCTGAAACGTCCTGGACGTAGTAAATCAAGTAGCCCAAAAGTCTCGACTCATCCGCCGTTAGCAGACCTAGAGTCTTGTACTCTCGCAGCGGGCACTCACGATATCGCCACTTCAAGAAACGCCGGTTGCGAACGGTCAGTGCCGTAGCTTCACATCTCAGGCCATTCCAAAGCTCCTCAAATCGTTCATCGAAGCAAGCCAGGGCCTGTGCGACCCTTCTGTCTTTCCGCCGTCCGAGCGATTGCCAGGCAAGGAATCCCCGATCAACGATACTGCCGATTAAAGGAGCCATCCCTTTGAGCTTCGTGGACCGCAGCAGGTAATGAGAGGGACGAAGCACCTTGGCGTATCTATGCACAGAACAGAATTGGCGATACCCGACATACCTCATGACGCACGCACCGCCGGAATTTGGCACTCCATAAAAAAATTGAATTTCGGGGCTCGCCGAGGACAGCAAGGCTCGCTGAAGCATCAGGGCGGGCTGAAGAAAACGATGTTCTTTATTGACGGCAAGGTCGCATGCCACGCCGGCCGTCGTAATGCTGTTTCCTAGTTTAAGAAGACGTATACCCAGGGAAGTCGTACCGACGGGCTGGCCGTCCGCTTTCAAGGTCCAGATTTGCCCAGGTCCGAAGGGATTGTTGAGGAAATGCCAGTCGTACTTTTCCTCCAGATGATTGGTGTCGGCGAGGTTCCGGCGCCACAAATCAATGATCACTTGTCTGTCTTTCTCGAGATGGGCGGAAACCACTGCGTACTCTGGCATGATCAACAATTCCGCGCTTTCACGACACGCGAACTTTCGCGTCGCGCAGTTCAAAAGACCTGGCTGGCCTTGCATATTCGAGAATTTTTTCTTGGAGCTTGCGAGTGTTTTGTTCCGCGTCGAAGAACTGCTCGACGCGCTTTCTGGCGCGTTTGCCGAATTCACGACACCGCGATTCATTTTCGAGGAGCGCCAAAACCGATTCGGCCATGTCGGCGACATCTCCAGGAGGAACCACGAATCCTGTCACTCCATTTATCACCGCGTCCGGCATCCCTCCGTTTTCCGAGACCACCGCTGGAATGCCCAACGCCATGGTCTCCAGGCAGGTGCGTGCCAGCCCTTCGATGAAAGTGGTCGGGCAATGCACGAAGATATCGACGCACTGTATGACAGCTGGAATATCATCGCGCCAGCCGGTGAAAATCACATATTCATCCAGGTCCAGAGAGTGGACGAGATCTCGGAGTTCTTGGGTCAAAGTGCCACCATCGGGTCCTTCATTCCCAACGACTAAGAAAACTACTTTCGGGTAACGCTGGGAGACGGTGGCCGCCATCCGGATGAACTCCGGCAAGCCCTTGCCTGCGGTAATCCTGGTGATCGCTGCCACCACCTTCTTGCTTGCCAGTATTCCCATTGATTCGCGCATCGCCCCTTTTGCCGGTAGCGATGCGAAGCGCTGTAAATCGAGGCCTTCGTAAATATTGACGAGCTTTTTGGTGCCGGGAGTATTTTGTTGGTCGGTTTCGGTGGCTTTGGAGATGCTCACGAACAAATCGACGAAGGGATTCAAGAAATGTTTAAGGAGTCTGGATTCGCCGATGCCTCCAGCCTTGCGGCAGATGCAGGGTCGGCCGGCGAGCTTGGCGGCAAGTACGCCGGGGACGTGAAAGTGCACGTCCTGATTTAGCACCACGATATCGATGGATTCTCGCTTGATGAATCTCCAAACCTTCCAAGTCAACGGCAACTGGACGCGAAAGAACTGCGAGAGGATTCGAGCAGCCGTTCTCAGTTTGCGCAAACTCCTGAGGCTGGTATCAAAGAGAGCGGAGATGCCGGCGGAGGTTTTCGGGACGGTTGCCAGATGCGGTTGGAAAAAGATAACCGGGAAGCCGCGGCTCTGAAGTTCCACTAGGGTTTTGCTGGGATTGGAAAAATACAAACCCGTGATAACGTCCAGCCTGGATTGGTCCACGTGTAGGACAAAATCTCGAATGAAATTGACAGATCCTCCAGGACCCGTGCCGCTCTCCAGAAGGAGAATGCGAGCGGGACGCGAGGCGGACGATTCAGGTTCAGGCATCATGGGGCACCTCGGCTACGTCTTCACAGAGCGCAGGCGGGCGATGGAGATAGCACGTGGCCCGACGGGTTGAATCAATGATGTGGTAGACGCGAGCCACTTGTTCGGGAGTGAGGCCGATTACGGGGGCAACTTCTCCGGCCTGGACATCGTGGTTCTTCGCATAGAGGCACAGGTCCATTTTGTCGTAGGGGAGCGGGAAATAGAATTCCTCCTGCGATTGGTCCAAAGGATAGGTGTCGGTCGTTGGAGGCCGCTTCTGAATCTCTTCCGGTATGCCGAGGTAGGCAGCCAATTGATAGACCTGGGTTTTGTAGAGATGAGCGATGGGCTTCAGATCGGCCGCGCCGTCTCCATTTTTGACAAAGAACCCTTGATCGTACTCAAGGCGGTTCGGAGTGCCGACGACAACATAGTTAAGCAGGTCCGCGTAATAGTATTCCATCATCTTGCGAGTACGCTGTTTGAAATTAGTCGCGGCAACCACTCCCAGGTAGGAGTCCAGAGTCAATCTGGTTT
>Ga0210402_10006622_pt1 | contig 10244 bp, 8 predicted proteins | sample IncBWC7MmetaG_FD_161055 | JGI IMG/M metagenome (GOLD analysis project Ga0210402, IMG submission 161055) | Forest soil microbial communities from Barre Woods Harvard Forest LTER site, Petersham, Massachusetts, United States - Inc-BW-C-7-M | ecosystem: Environmental > Terrestrial > Soil >...
TTTGCCTGTCCACAGTGGGAGGCGTGGGCATCCAGTCGGTGATTGGATAGGTAGGCACGCGGGTTTCGTCCATGTGCAGGAAGGCGATGCTCTTGCCGTCTGGGGACCAGAAGTAATTGCTGCGCACACCCAGTTCTTCGGCGTAGACCCAATCGACCTCGCCGTTCAGCAGATTGGCATCTTTCTTTTTGTCGTCCTTGTCTTTTTCCTTGTCGTCCTTTTCCCGGGTAAGCTGCTTTTCGGTGTCGCCGGGGAAAGTGCTCACGTACAAATTATGTTTGCGCACGTAGGCCAGGCGGTTGCTGTCGGGTGAGAACTTGGGATCACCATTGGGATCGGACGACGCGCTGAGTTGAACGGCGGTGCCGGTCTCGATCGAATAAAGCCAGAGCTGACCTTGAGGAACAAAGAGCAAGTGCTTGGAATCGGGCGCCCAGTGGTAGGGATCGACGTGATAGCGGGTAATGCGCTCTATTTCGCGCTCATCCTTGATCTTTTCGGGAGACGGAGCCAGCGTCGCTAGTTTGGTTTCACTGATTAGCAGCTTTTTCTGGCCCGTGGTGGCGTCCACGACCCACAGCTCGCCGTGTTCACCGGCGTCGTCGCGCTGGATGAAAGAGAACGTCGCGTGGTCGGGAGTCCACTGGATGGTTTCCGGTGGGCGTCCGGTAATGCCGCCGCCGGCGAAGATGGCCTCGATGGTGAGAGGTTTTTTGGGCGGAGTGGACGTCTGCGCGACCGCTAAGGGGACGAGTAACCATAGAATCATCGAACGGATGAATTGCTTCACGAGACAACTCCGCGAGTAAATTTGGCCATTTAAGGGTAAGGCTCAAAAGTGTACACCGGCAGAGCGGGTTCGTGCGGCTGGCCACAAACCATCCTCCGTGTCATTCCGAGGAGCGGAGCGACGAGGAATCTGGGTTTCCCCGGCCAAGCCAAGAAACCAGATCCCTCACTTCGTTCGGGATGACAACAAAGGGTGAAGGTGGCAGCACCTGAGAAGCTCCCAGCAACCTCTTACCAATGTGCGTGTTAAAATCGTAGAAGTGCTACTCTTAAAGATGCTTCCAGACGTGCAAAACCTGATCGCACTGCAACAGGCGGATCGGGAAGTCCTGCGATTGAAGGAAGAAATCGCTGCCCTGCCCAAGCGGGTGGCTGCCATTGAAGAGAGGTTGGCTGGAACCAGGGCCATCCTCGAAAAAGCCAAAACCGCTGTCAAGGCCGACGAAGCGTCCCGCCGCAAATTCGAAAGCGCGATTTCCGACCAGCAACAAAAGATCTCCAAGTATCGCGACCAATCGCTCGCCGTCAAGACTAACGAGCAATATAAGGCACTGCTGCACGAGATCCAATTCGCCGAGCAGGATATTCGTGCCAACGAAGACAGGATTCTGGAGTTGATGGTAAATGCCGAGATCCGCGAGAAGGATGTAAAAGCGGCTGAGGCGAAGTTAAGAGCCGAGACAGCAGAGATCGAAAAGGAAAAGATCGACGCCCGGCAGCGGACTGCGGAAGACGAAAAAGAATTAGCGGAGTGGAACGCCAAACGGGACACGGCGCGAGCCGGAGTGGACGCCGATTTGCTGCGTCAGTACGACCGGGTCGCAAAGCATCGCGGAAGCGGCCTTTCCGAGGCTCGCGATCACAAGTGTTTAGCTTGCCAGGTCATGCTGCGTCCTCAGACCTACAATGAAGTGCGGGCGGGAACTCAAGTGGTCGTCTGCGAGTCCTGCCAGCGGATTCTTTACCACGATCCGGCGCATGACGAGGAGCCAGATCCCGCCGTGATCGCAAGGCGGCGGAGGGCCCACCCCAAGTTCGAGTCCAGCCAAGCCTGGTATTACCGGCCGAGCTTCGAGGATCACGGGGAAGTGTTTCTGGTTTATATCAACAGCAAAGGGATGTCGAGCCGGCACGTATACGACGGTTCATCCGGGCGTGGAGTTGGCGACATCCTGGTCCGCGAAGGGGAGTACCGGCTGGCCTTTCCTGAGGACCTCACCGACGATGCCATCCGCCTGAACGGGAACTGGTCCGAGTCCGAACTTGAGGAGTGGGGAAACGAGCTTCCTACCGCAACGCTTGACGCTCTGCATCGAGACCTCGATCTGGCGCGGGCGGAGTCGCGCAAGCACAGTCACGCCAGAAGCGAAGCGATCGCTTCGGAACATCCCGCCGCTAGCTGAGAGTCCAGCTCGAACCTACCATTTGTCGTCCCGAGCACAGCGATGGACCAGGTTCTTCTCGTCGCGGGAAAGAACCGAGATTCCTCGTCGCTTCGCTCCTCGGAATGACAAAGCAGAAGTATGTCCACCGCAGGCATGTCCCCACGTGACCCTCGCCGGGTTAAGATTCTTTCATGCCTAAGAAATCTGCGGACCTGCACGGGCTTCCCGTGGTCAAAGTCTCCCGTAAGGGAGCGAACCGCCTCAACGACGGGCACGTATGGGTCTATCGGTCCGACATCGTCACGGCGGATGGCATTGCTCCCGGCTCCGCGGTTGGAGTGACGGACGAGCGCGGGAAATTCTTGGGCACGGCTCTGTACAGCGGCGCCTCACAGATCGCGATCCGCATGCTTTCGAAAGAAGCTATAAGGGATCTCGATGGTTTATTGCGGAAGCGCCTCCTGGAGGCGATTGCATATCGCGAGCAAGTGGTACGCGACACGGATGCCTACCGCCTTGTCTTCAGTGAGGGGGATTTCCTGCCCGGCCTGATTGTGGATCGCTACAACGACCTGCTCTCGCTGCAAGTGTTGACCCAGGCGATGGATAGCGAAGCGGTGCGCCAGGTTCTCGTCTCCGAGCTAACGGAGCGGTTGAAACCCGCGGCAATTGCGGAGCGCGTCGATCCCCGCGTGCGCGAGTTGGAGCAACTGCCTGCCCGGTCCTCCAGTTTGTTGCAAGGCGAACAGAAGACCACCGTGTTTTCCATGAATGGGGTTCGCTTTCACTACGAAGCGTTTGAAGGCCAGAAGACCGGCGCATTTCTGGATCAACGGGAAAATTATGCCGCTGCGGCGCAGTATGCTCGCGGCGAGGCGCTGGACGTCTTTTGTTACCACGGAGGCTTTGCCCTGCACCTTGCCCAGAACTGTTCCAAGGTCACGGGAGTAGATAGTTCAAGGCCAGCGCTTGAGGTCGCCGATCACAACGCTGCCTTGAACGGGCGTGAGATTGAATGGATCGAGGCCAACGCGTTCGACCTGCTTCGCGACTACGCCAGCGCCGGGCAACAGTACGACACCGTCGTCCTCGATCCGCCGGCTTTCGCCAAGAGCAAGAGCAATCTGGAGACGGCCCTGCGAGGGTATAAAGAACTCAATCTGCGGGCTTTGAAGATGCTCCGCCCGGGAGGGATCCTGGTCACCTGTTCGTGTTCATACCACGTTAGCCCGGCGGACTTTCTGGAAGTGGTGGCGCAAGCCGCCCGCGATATGCACAGAAATCTTCGTATTGTGGAGAACCGAACCCAAGCCAAGGACCATCCCATACTACTAACAGTGCCAGAAACCGCTTACTTGAAGTGCATTGTATTGGCTGTAAGCTAATGAAAAAGCAGCCAACAAATGTATTGACAATAACACACTCAAATTTTATGCTTCCTTTGCGCTAATTAGGCATCTAAGGTAGTGTAAGGAAGCCCTAAAATCAGATTTCCAAAAGATTCTTGTAGGAGGAATTGAGCTATGACCGTTCTAACCCGTTGGGAGCCTATCCGTGAGTTCGCCACGCTGCAAGACCGCATGAACCGGCTGTTCCGTGATTCGTTCGGTGGCGACACACAAGACCAGTCTTTAGCCACGAGCGCTTTTGCACCGCCCGTGGATGTGTACGAGGACGACCACAACGTCACCCTGAAGATCGAAGTTCCGGGCATTGACGAGAAGGACATCGATGTCCGCATCGAGAACGCCACTCTGACCGTGCACGGCGAGCGCAAGTTCGAAAAGGAAGAGAAAGAAGAGAATTTCCGTCGCGTGGAGCGGCAGTATGGAAGCTTCACTCGCTCCTTCACCTTGCCCCAGACCGTGGATACGGAGAAGGTCTCGGCTACCTACGATAAGGGAATCCTGAAGATCAACCTGGCGAAAAAGGCGGAAGCCAAGCCCAAGCAGATCAAAGTCAACGTCGGCAGCGAGAAGACCCTCGAAGCCAAGGCTCCAGGCAAGGCCGCGTAAGCTGGCAGTTTGCTTGTGCAGGGACGGGTCTCTGACCCGTCCGGTCGAGCGAAGCTCGACAGTTCTTGACGGGAGACGGCAGAGGTGACCGTCTCCCGTTTTCTATGAGCTGTCATTCTGAGCGAACCGAAGAATCCATGCATTTTTTCGGCCCAAACAAATACATAGACCCTTCGCTTCGCTCAAGGTGACAATAGTAGTAAGGAAAAGATTATGGCAATTCGATGGGATAAATTCACAGTCAAGGCACAGGAAGCAGTCCAGCGCGCAAGCAATATGGCATCGGAGCACGGCAATCCCGAGCTCATGCCGGTGCATCTTCTGGCCGCACTGGTCGAGGACAAGGAAGGCATCGTTCCGCCCGTGCTGGAGAAGATCGGCATTGGTCCGCAAGCCGTCTTGCACGATGCCTACGGCGTCATCGAGGCCCTGCCAAAAGTCTCGGGCAGCGCGGCCCAGCCAACGACTTCCAATTCCCTGAATCAGTTACTGGACAAGGCTTTCAAAGAAGCCAGCAACTTCAAGGACGAATACGTTTCGACCGAGCACCTGCTGCTGGCAGCAGCGCAACTCAAGCGCGATCCAGCACAGGAAATCCTGGCACGTCATGGCGCAACTTACGATGCGATCCTGAAAGCGCTCACCTCCGTGCGGGGCTCGCAGAAGGTAACGGATCAGAATCCCGAGGAAAAGTATCAGTCGCTGGAGCGCTATACCCGCGACCTGACCGAGCAGGCTCGACGCGGCAAGCTCGATCCCGTAATCGGCCGCGACGAAGAGATCCGCCGCGTAGTTCAGGTCCTCTCCCGGCGTACCAAGAACAATCCGGTGCTGATCGGAGAGCCGGGCGTGGGCAAGACCGCCATTGTTGAAGGCTTGGCGCAGCGCATCATCTCTGGTGACGTACCCGAAGGGTTGAAGAACAAACGCGTGGTTGCGCTGGATCTGGGTGCCATGTTGGCGGGCGCGAAATACCGCGGCGAGTTTGAAGACCGCCTGAAGGCCGTGCTGAAAGAAATTGAAGATTCCTCGGGCCAGATCATCCTGTTCATCGACGAGTTACATACGCTGATTGGTGCGGGCGCGGCCGAGGGTGCGATGGACGCTTCCAACATGCTTAAGCCGGCGCTCGCTCGCGGCGAACTGCGCGCAATTGGCGCGACCACGCTGAACGAGTACCGCAAGCACATTGAGAAAGATGCGGCCCTGGAACGACGTTTCCAGATCGTCTTCGTTGGTGAGCCTAATGTCGAAGACACCATCGCCATCCTCCGCGGATTGAAAGAGCGCTACGAAGTGCATCATGGCGTACGCATCAAGGACTCGGCGATCGTCGCGGCCGCCACTCTGTCGCATCGCTACATCTCCGATCGATTCCTGCCCGATAAAGCAATTGACCTGATCGATGAAGCGGCAGCCTCGCTGCGAATTCAGATCGATTCTCTGCCCACGGATATCGACCAGCTCGAGCGCCGAGCCACGCAACTGGAAATCGAGCGGCAAGCGTTGAAAAAGGAAACTGATCCGAACTCGAAAGAACGGCTTTTGCTGATCGACAAGGAACTGGCCGAGATTCGCGAGCGGTCCAACACGCTGAAGGCCAACTGGAAGCGGGAAAAAGAACTGATCGCGCGCTCCCGTGCTCTCAAGGAACAGATCGAGCAGTTGAAGATCGAAGAACAAGCCGAAGAGCGCAAGGGAAACTTGCAGCGCGTGGCCGAGATCCGTTACAGCCTGCTGCGCCAGGCCGAGGAAGAGCTCAACAAACTCACCGCCCAGATGGAAGTTAAAGGCAAAGCGCGCATGCTGAAAGAGGAAGTGGACGAAGAAGACGTCGCCCGGATTGTCTCCAAGTGGACCGGCATTCCGGTGTCGAAGATGCTCGAGGGCGAAGTCAAGAAGCTGATCAGCATGGAAGATCGTCTCAGGCAACGCGTAGTCGGCCAGGACGAGGCGCTGGAGCGGGTTTCAAACGCGATTCGCCGTTCGCGGGCCGGCTTGAGCGATCCCAAGCGCCCGATCGGTTCATTCATTTTCCTGGGACCTACGGGCGTGGGAAAAACCGAACTGGCGCGCGCCCTGGCTGAGTTTCTCTTTGACGATGAGCACGCCATGGTGAGGATAGACATGTCCGAATACATGGAGAAGCACGCAGTATCGCGGCTCATCGGCGCGCCTCCGGGATATGTTGGCTATGAGGAGGGCGGGCAGCTCACCGAGCAGGTGCGGCGGCATCCTTACGCAGTGATCCTTTTCGATGAGATTGAAAAGGCGCATCCCGATGTCTTCAATGTGCTGCTGCAAATGATGGACGATGGCCGGCTCACTGACGGAAAAGGCCGCACGGTGGATTTCCGTAACACGGTGATCATTATGACTTCGAATCTTGGATCGTCATTCCTGCAGGCGGAAGGACTGCGCTCGGAGAAGGATTTCGAAGAGGCCTCGAAGCACGTGATGAACGCTCTGCACGGGCACTTCAAGCCCGAGTTCCTGAATCGTGTGGACGACATCATCATCTTCAAACCACTGGGCAAGGAGCAGCTGGTAAAGATTATCGAGCTGCGTCTCGAAGATGTGCGGCATTTGCTGGCTGATCGCAAGATCTCAATCGAGTTGACCGACGCTGCGAAAGATCTGCTGTTCGCCGAGGGCTTCGATCCGAATTTCGGAGCGCGTCCGCTGAAGCGGGCGATTCAAAAGCTGGTGCAAGATCCGCTGGCAATGAAGATTCTCGATGGCGAAGTGCTGCACGGGGATCACGTGATCGTCGAGGCGGACGAGAAAGCCGGGAAGATGAAGTTCGAAGTCAGCCGTCGCGTGGGCGAGAAAGAACCAGCAAAGGCAAAGCGATAAGAAAATCAGCCACGGATTTCACGGATCTGAAAAGAATTGGTTTGAAGTTGCTGATCCGCGTGAACCGGTGAAATCCGTGGCTAGTCTTTTGCGAATGCTCGCTTTACCGGTTCCTGATACAGATACCAGACGATTATCACGCGAACGATGATTCCCAGTCCGCCCCAAAGCAATGACGCACGAAAATCCACCGCCGCAGCTGAAACAGCGGGGACCAGCATCACCACTCCAATGAATCCCACAGCAATGGCCGCTCGCCGCGCCCAGTTGTTCAGCCGCAGCAATCCCCATCCTATGAGCACTCCAACTCCTGCCATTAACAAAAACATGTAAGGCCCAGCCAGCTCCAAGCCGCTGAGCAGCGGCGCTCCCAAAGCCATGGACGCTGTGCCGGGGGACACCAGCATGATTACGCCAAGCAATCCGAGATAAATCGCAGCAAGGAAGAAGAGGGTTGCAATCGCTGCGACACCGGTAGGAATCGAGGAAGGCGGCTTCGACGCCTCTGCCACGGACTTACCTCAGTGCACCATTGAATCACAAACGACGCTGTAGAGACGTAGCTGGCTACGTCTCTACAGTCGGTCGGATTACGCCAGATCGAACAGCAGGACTTCGGCGTCTTCCATGCCTTTGATGGCTAGTTTCGCCTCGTCGCTCACCGCTGCGCCATCGCCCTGATTGAGCGGTTTCCCGTTCAACTCCACCGCACCTTTGGCGACCTGCAACCACGCATGGCGGCCCTTCGCCAGCGCATGGGTGACTTCCTGTCCGGGAGACAGGAGGGTAACGTACAGGCGCGCGTCCTGGTGGATAGTCACGGAACCATTCTTGCCGTCTGGCCCGGCGATCAGGCGCAGCTTGCCGCGCTTTTCTTCATCCGGAAACGCCTTCTGTTCGTAGCTTGGCTCATGACCTGCCCGGTCGGGCATGATCCAAATCTGTAGCAGATGGGCCGCCTCGGTTGGCGATGGATTCATCTCGCTGTGGCGGATGCCGCGGCCGGCGCTCATGCGTTGTCCGTCGCCGGGGCGAATCACCGAACCCGTGCCCAGGCTGTCCTTGTGCTCAAGCGCGCCGTCCAGAATGTAAGTAATGATTTCCATGTCGCGGTGCGGATGGGTGGGGAACCCCTCGCCGGGCGCGACCCGGTCTTCGTTGATCACGCGCAGGGAACGAAATCCCATGAAACGTGGATCGTGATACTGGTCGAAAGAAAACGTGTGGCGGGTATTGAGCCAGCCGTAATCGCCGCCACCGCGTTCATTGCTGCGTCGAATGTTGATCATAATAAAATCCTCGTTGTAACGACTATTTCGCTTAAGTTAGATGACCGAAATCCGAAAGGGATTCAGGGTGCTCCCCAGAGGCGGGAACCGCTTGAAAAAAGACGCATGACGTTCGGGGACGCCGCGAGAGTGAAGAAGAATCGCCATATGCCGATGGCTTCAAATAGTGCTTGGCAAGAGAGCAATAAACCGGAATGCGCTCGTCCTGGTGATCGTGTTTCTACAGGGCTGCAATGGAAGCCCGCACAGCCCAGTGGCCGCAGGATTTGTAAATCAGACCCAGCATTCCGACGCCGAACTGCAAGCTATCTGGACGGAAGCCCAGCAAAGCGTGGCCCAGAAAATCGACCTCAACCCGCTACAGCGACTTTCAAACAACGTGTCTCCGGACACGCTCCCCGGCGATCCACGTGCCTGGAGCGTGGAACCTCGTCAGCTTTTGGTAGAGGCTGTACCGGACGTTTCATCAGAGGATTTGTTTGCTGCCACCGGGGAGCACCGGTCCGACCCGACGGGCATAATCGCCTGTCCGCAGCCCTGTAATGTGCGATACACCACCGCATACTCTTTCTACCGGCCTGAGCTCACGAAATACGCTGCATCCTGGGAATTTGCGGGAGACAACTTCAATGTGATCCTGGAGTACGAATTTGAAAACCAAATCCTGAATGCGCTGGGCTACACTATGACGTGGAGGTAAGACACGTGAAACAATCTTGACGTCATCCTGAGAGACCGGCAGGTCTCGAAGGAGTGAGACTGCCCTCGGCCTCGCATCACTTCTTTTCGGCTTTCTTGCTGGAACCCTCTGACTTTGACTTTTCGCTCGATTTCGAAGACTTTTCTTCCTTCTTCGAAGCTGACTCCTCTTTTGAGGCCGATTCCTTCTTAGACGCCGCCTCATCCTTGGACTTGGAATCTCCATTCGAGGAAGACGCGGTCGCCGAGGGCTTCTTGGCGTAGTCGGTGACGTACCACCCTGAGCCTTTGAACTGCACAGCGGGCGCGGTGATCGTCTGCTCGACCACACCGCCGCAGTCGGGGCATTTCTTCATTGGGAGATCGGAGTACTTCACGATCCGTTCAAAGCGGTGATGGCACTTCTTGCACTCGTATTCGTAAAGTGGCATGGACTCCTGAAACGCAGGCGAGGGCCGCAGTTCCTGCTTTTGATTTTAGGGTCCGTGGCAGTTCCCCGTCAATTTGTGAGGCAGGTACGGGTGGGAGTTGGAGTGATAGACTCCGGTCGAAGGTAAGCGAGACATGAAGCCTGGCGCAACCCCCGCTATTGCCAATTCAAGCCGCATCCTTGCGCCCGGACTCTATCTGGTGGCTACGCCGATCGGCAATCTGGAAGACATTACTTTGCGAGCGTTGCGGGTAATGAAAGAATCCGACCTGATCGCCTGCGAAGACACGCGCCAGACTCAGAAACTGCTCAACCACTACAGCATCGCCACGCGCACCACCAGTTACCACGAACATAACGAGATGACCCGCGCCGCAGAGCTTGTGGTTGACCTCGAGCAGGGCGCGCGCATTGCCCTGGTGACGGACGCGGGCATGCCCGGCATTTCTGACCCTGGATTCCGGCTGATCTCGCTGGCGATTCGGCATCATGTGCCGGTCGTGCCGATCCCGGGCGCGTCGGCGTTTCTGGCAGCTCTGGTAGCCAGCGGCTTGCCCACAGATTCATTTCGCTTCAGCGGTTTCCTTCCCGCGAAGGCTGGCCAACGGCGGCAGATTCTGGAGGACATTCGGGAATCGCCCCGCACACAGGTGTTTTACGAAGCACCCCATCGGGTAAAAGAAGCGCTGGAGGACATCGTCGAAACTCTCGGCAGGCAGCGCCATGTGGTTATCGCTCGCGAAGTCAGCAAGATTCACGAAGAGTTCCTGCGAGGGCACGC
>Ga0210402_10006624_pt1 | contig 10241 bp, 9 predicted proteins | sample IncBWC7MmetaG_FD_161055 | JGI IMG/M metagenome (GOLD analysis project Ga0210402, IMG submission 161055) | Forest soil microbial communities from Barre Woods Harvard Forest LTER site, Petersham, Massachusetts, United States - Inc-BW-C-7-M | ecosystem: Environmental > Terrestrial > Soil >...
CCTAGATTCTCCAGCCCGCCGCTGAAACGTTGCGCCTTGGTCGCCATCCCCATCTGCTCGTAAAGCGTGGCCCCCCCATTCGGCGTGTGCAGCAAAGCATCCTTCTCGGAGCGGTCCAAAGTCATGTGATAATCGCCGCACATGCACGTGTCCACAAACTCGATGATGACTTCCTGCCCAATTCCTTCAATGTAGCGATACCGCCACTCTTCAAATGGAAACGTAGATGTCTCGCCCCCACCCTCTTCGATGGGACGCTCATAAGTCCCCCCGCTAGGGTGCGAATCGATCTCGTCCGCCGGCCCATACATTATGTACATACGGCCGCGGTCGCTTTTCCAGCCGGGGATGCCGGCGGCGAAGTGTTCGTTGGCGTATTCTATGCGGCGGTAGTGCTCTTCTTTGAATTCGTTTTCTTCGGTGTCTGGGGTGGGATCGCGGCGCTGCCAGAAGGCTTCGATGAACTGATCGCGCTCTTCGTCGTTGGAGAGTTGTTTGAAGGCCTTGCGCTCATCGTCGGAGATAATGTAGACGACGTCTTCGTCCAGCCACTTCTTGTAGGTTTTGCTGAGTTCTTGCTTCAGAGCCTTGGCGTTTTCTTTCTTTTGCTTTTCGCTGAGTGGGCGTTTCAGCGGATCGACTGCCGGGGCGGTGCTATTCGGGGCAGCGGCCTGGCCACTCGTAGTCTGATCGGTGCTGGCTGGCTTGGCACCCTGCTGGGCCACTGCGGACAAACCCAACCCAAAAAGGGACAGCAATAAGAACGATGAAAGAAGGTAGCGTTGTAAACCTACCTGGAACATAGAAAGGGTACTCCTCGCACACTATCTCGTGACTAACATTCTATGTCTTCGGGTATCTGAAGGCAAGGCTAACCCGCACGCCCTTAACAAATTGTAGGATGCAGGCAACTGTTGCGGGGGTGCCTGCCTCGGTACGATTCGGATGCGGTGTCTTTTCTTGTGCGATCTCTATTGCTATGGACAAAAGGCGTTAACCACAGAGGACACGAAGGTCCACAAAGGAAAGCACATAGCTACCGGCCTGTGGTTTTTCTGGGTTCGCTCCGTCGCCTCATACACGACTATCTTTTTAATGACGCTTCGATATAGTCTGCCAGGACCTTGGCTGTCTGAGCGTTTAGCGCGGGTTGCGGGCTGTCCGGGCCGGCCTTGGTGGCTAGCGTCTTGGTCTTGATTCCGATGTAGACGGCGTCGTAGGTGGTATCGCCCAGGTTCTCTACTTTGTGTTTGAACGCGGGGTACCAGCGGGACTCGCCGGGTTTGGCGTAGACCTCTTTCGTCTTTCCATCCTGGTCGGTAAAGCGGAGGTGTCCTGCGGTGAGAACTACGACGACTCCACCGGGATGGTCGTGGAGGCCGGATTTCTCGTGGGGGCCGTAGTGGACGTCCACAACCTGGACCCATTCATTTTCAAAGGCCAGTTTGTAATGCTTGGATTCGACTTTGGTGGGATCCTGTGCCAGAACGGGATTGATCACAACATATGCAAACACTACCGCCCAGAATAGCTTGGACAACATGCTTTCCCCCTCTGCACGAGCGATCAGATTCTGTGCGATGGCGCAACGCTACTCTGGACCCAGAGTGCTGTCAACAATGGAAGCGAGAATTGACCCAAAGTGGTTAGAGGGAGATCGACTCGGGTTGTGGCTCTTCAGCGATCGGGCGAGTGCAGGGATCCTTCGTTGGGAGTCCTTGGCAAAGCCAAGGACTCCGCTGCCTCAGGATGACGGTACTTGAGGATGAGACTGGTTGAGTTGCGCGCTGTATATTTGTTGGAACGTCGGCTGGTCTGTGGAAAATCTTGTCAATAGGCAAAATTTACACGAATGGGGTTAACTTGCTGCATCTAATCCAAATATAATTGTAGCAAAGTTGGCGGGTTTACCTATTTCAACATGATATAATGGAAGCAGACAGTCAAAGAAAGGGACGCGGCCTCTCCAGGCCGCGTTTTTTATTGCACCTATGAAATCAGGCGGGAAATCAGTCGACAGATGCAAAGGTCATATCAAGAATTGCAAACGGCGCGGCGAATGGTCGGAGCTTCAGTTTATGGCTCGAGCCGCCAGAGAAGGTCTGCGCATAGCCAAGCCGTGGGGAGATTCGTCGCGCTACGATGTGGTGGTCGAAACCGGCGGGCACTTCGTGCGGGTGCAGGTGAAGTCCACGGCCAACCGCCAGCCAAATGGGGGATACGTTTGCGGCGTCCATCCGAGCCCCAACAGCGCGCTTTACAAGCGAGGAGACTTTGATTTCCTGGCAGCTTACCTGATTTTTGAAGACGTTTGGTTCATCATTCCGGGGGGAGTGATCGTCCGACCGAAAAGGAACTCTATCACGCTGTATGCTGACGGCCCGGACAATCGCTGGACGGATTATAAAGAAGCTTGGGATTTGCTGCGCAATCACCGGCGGCGCCACTAGTTTGTAGTCCAGACCGGACGCGCCGGCAAACGGAAGTCCTTGGCTTTGCCAAGGACTTTGCTGCCTCAGGATGACGAATGATGGTAACGACAATAGACTTGCGAATCTGCGTGAGAGGCATTCTTTCGCCCCGCTGGGGTTCGACCATTTCCCGCCCGCGATCATGTGAAGCGGCCCGCGCAATCACGTTGAGGCGTGACCGCGGTCACAGTCAGGACTCGGGAATCGTAGGAGGATGGGTTCGTTCAGCAATCAAAGCATTCGTACCGTTGCACGATAGATGCTGGGAGGTGCGACGGATTTGCTCCTTGGTTGTTTGGTAGGCTGCGTGACTGACTGGCAACAGGAAACTCGCGGCCTTTTTTATTTTTGCTATTATTTCCAGGCCCCGATCTGGGACTGCCGGAGTCTGAACCGAACGCTCGGTAAACAGGCCCAGGTCTCGAAAACTGGTTGCCTTGGTTTGCCGGTCGTTAAACCCTTCATTTTGAGCGGTCCTCGTAGCCACAGGGTAGGTCTTTCGGCTGCGTTTGGCTCAGATTGAGTAACAGGATGAGTAGCAGAACGTTAGGCAAACGCTCCAGTCTAGGGTCGGTGAGATCAGGCGTCAGGGCAGATTGGGGGTTAGAGAGAGGCGAGGAGTTAGTTCCCCACTCGCACGTGGTACCGGGGTTTTGAGTGAAATCGCCTGATAACGTCATCCACCAATCACAAGTACTCGACTGCTCGTTCAGGGGCTCGAGTTTTGTTCTGAATCAGTTTTCCAGAATCGGGCCGCGCAGGGATCCGTGCAGTCCCGCCATTGAAGACAACCGGAGAATCCGACTACGGCGTGATCTCAAACACCGACCCGAAGGTCGAGTTGCTGTTCCCGGAAGTCGTCCCGTAGATATTTCCTGCAGCGTCGAAGGTCACACCAGCATACGGCAGCGACCCTGGGTGATCAAGGAAGGCGTGTAGCACGGTCTCGTGCCACCCTCCCTGCGAGGAAGGCGCGAGCTTAAAGACCACACCCGCATTTTCCCGACCACCTTCCCAAGTCGTGCCGTAGAGATTCCCTGCCCCATCTAAGGTTAGAGCGGCGTAGGGCGTAGTTCCGTCCCTCCCACCTTTGAAGTTGTGGAGCACTTTTTCCTTCCAGCTTCCGTCCGCGTTGGGCGTCAACTGGAAGACCAAGCCTCCGTAATCGCTGAACTCCGTCGTGCCGTAGAGGTTCCCCGCTTGATCGAAGATCAGACCGTCAAGGGGTCCCCCACCGTCAGGGCATCCCTTTACGGAACAGAAGCTGTACAACACGCTCTCGGTCCAGCTTCCGTCCCCGTTCGGCGTCAGCTTGAACACGGTACCTGAGTTGTTAATGCCGCCAGAGTACGTTGTGCCATAGAGATTCCCCGCCTGATCGAAGATCACGCCTGCGAAGAGCACGCTGCCGTCACGGCATCCCTTTACGGAACAGAAGCTGTACAACACGCTCTCGGTCCAGCTTCCGTCCAAGTTGGGCGCTAGCTTGAAGACGGTGCCACATCCCCTATTGCAACCGGAGCTAGAACCACCCGCTCCTGTCGTACCGTACAGATTGCCTGCATCATCGAAGATCAGACTGTCAAGGGGCGAGGTCCCATCGCCGCAGTTGCTGAAGGAGCAGAAAGCATACAGCACGCTCTCCGTCCAGCTTCCGTCTGAGTTGGGCGTCAACTGGAAGACCGTACCAGAACTGTTCGCTCCGCCAGCAAAGGTCGTACCATACAGATTCCCGGCTGGGTCGAAGGTCAAGGTGGCTGAGGGCCCCACTCCGTCATTGCCGCCTCCGAAGCTGTGGATCACGGCTTCCGTCCAGCGGCCATCCGAGTCCGGCGTTAGCTTGAAGACTGTGCCCAAGTCGCTGGCTCCGCCGGAAGCCGTCGTGCCATACAGATTACCGGCCTGATCGAAAATCAAGCCACCATAGGGAGTGTATCCATCCGCTCCGCGAGTGAACTTGCGCAGCGACTTGTACTTGCTCTGCGCACAAGCATCTGGCGCCAATACCAAAACGAATATGACGATCACCAGCAGAATCGCCCCCGCCAATTTACTGTCGTGCGACATGAATTTCCTCCTTTTGGAGGCACTTTTTCCCCGAGCCAAGAACAGCAATTGTTGAAACATCCCCATTACGCTCAAAACCCCTCAATGAGCGAAATCGTCTGGTTGGAACAGTTAAGATGTACGCATGCTCAAGTCGCAGGCCGGGATAATTTGAACTCAGGGGTTCGGTGGAGGGAGTCAAAATGGAAGGAACACAGTTTCGATACGTGATCAAGTTCGTCACGGACGTGAACAAAGCGGTAAAGTTCTACCGTGACACAGTCGGTCTCCAACTTAGGTTCGAATCACCCGGCTGGAGTGAATTCGCGACGGGCGAAACCACTCTCGCCCTGCACCCGGCTTCCGACAAGAACCCAGCGGGAAAGGTCGAATTCGGGTTCACCGTCGCCGACGTGGAGGCCTTCTACCGGGACATGAGCGCAAAAGGCGTGCTCTTCAGTATTCCGCCAAAGAAGCAGGATTTCGGCGGGTTGCTGGCCCAGTTCGTCGATTCAGAAGGCGCACATTGCAGCGTGGCCGCAAAGGCGGCATAGAACCCATCAGATCAGGGAGAGCCACCGTTCTGAGTGCAATCGCCTGGTTTCAGCAGTAATCATGGAACTCGCTCGTGATTCAGCGTAAAGTGCAGACGTGAAACCAACAACATGGATTGGGATGATTGCCGTCGCTCTCTATGTTGTTGCTGTTCCGCTGCCGCTCCATGGTTATTCCGGATTTGTCGTTTTCGCCTTGCTGCTTTCGTCAGGATGTTTAAGCGTGATTGCTGGCCGACGACGTTGGCCGTGGCTCATCCTGACCGTGTTAGTGGCCGCTACGGCATGTCTTCTGATTCGTGCTCTGGCGATGTAACTGTTGAAAAATCGCGATTGCACTCATTGACCGAGTCGCGAGCTCTTAGCCACAACGGAGACATCTACGGACTGAACCTAAGCTGTTTTCAACGCGGATGTGCAATGCGGACAGCGGGTTGCTTTGATCGCAATGGCAGAGAGGCAGAATGGGCAATCTTTCGTCATTGCGACCGACGCCTTTTGTTCGTTCTTCAAACGGTTCACTTGGCGAATAAGTGTGAACACCACGAAAGCAACAATCAAGAAGTCGAACACGGCGTTGAAGAAGACGCCGTAATTGATGGTAGCCGCACCCGCGGCTTTGGCCTCCGCGAGCGTGGCATATGCATGTCCAGAAAGGTTAATGAATTTGTTCGAGAAATCCGAGTGGCCCGTGAACAATCCGATCGGGGGCATCAAGACATCGGAGACGAAGGAACTCACCACTCTTCCGAAGGCTGCGCCCACGATGATGCCTACCGCCATGTCGAGCATGCTGCCGCGCATTGCAAACTCTCTGAATTCTCCGAGCATCCGCCCTTTGCTCCCCAGCAAGGCTTTCGGGCTGCCTAGGTGAGCCATTCCGAGATTGTCGAGAATGGGATCGTTCCCTGTTGCCATCATGCACCTCCGTATCACGCAACATGCTGCTCGGAGCCGCCTGGCGTGTCAAGTGATGCCCTTGTGCAACCGCGATTCACACGCCATGACTTGATGCACGAATAGTCAGTTGTCGCAACATCGCGATTACACTCATCATCCGATTGCCCTAGCTTTCTTTTCCCGAAGCATAAGGTCTCGCGAATCTTGCGCCGTTCATATAATCGCTGCGGCGATCCTCGCGGCCAGAAAGCTGGCGCAGTACGAGGCGGGGACGCGAGTTCCGGCGACCGTCAGCGCGATCGCGGATGCCATCCAGTGGGCCGAGCAGATTATGGCGAGGATCGATCAGCGGTGCCGAATAAATGAGACATGCACTTTTGCTAGCAACCGGTAAGAATACTCAAATTGCACGACCGCGCCTTACTCCTGTATCTTGCACGCAAAGGATATGAGCCTTTTGCTCATGAGCAAGCGCGAATCCAGTTCCGAGGCATCTGAAATCCCCCACTCGAATTATGTCGCGAAAAACGAGTAACGTGCGCAACAGCAGTTCCGGTACCGAAAAGCGCGAGACCTGGGGCACCCGGTCGGAAAGCCCTGTCAGACCGTTTATCCCGGCTGTTAGTTCTATTAGTTGTGAAGGTCTCCCAATTCAGTTCAACTTCTGAGCAAGCGTACGGAGGAGATCGATTTGGAAACGCTGCTCACGAGAGTTCAGAAGTTCACTGTGCTTGCACTGTCTGCAATGCTCTGCGTTGTGGTGCTCCTCTCCACGCTGCACCTGGGCGTGCTGATCGCCGACGAAGTCTGGCAACCGCCCCGGTTTCTGATTCGAGTGCAGGGCCTGCTTGAGATTTTTGGATACTTCCTGCTGGTGCTGATCGGAGTGGAACTGGTAGAGACGCTAAAGGCCTACCTGAAGAAGGACGTGATTCATATTCGCGTTGTCCTCGAAGTTGCGCTGATCGCTATGGCGCGCAAAGTGATTGTTGAAGAACCTAACACGGTGCCAAGCATGACATTGTTCGGGATTGCGGCCCTGATTCTCGCACTGGGCATTGCGTTTCACGTCGAGCGGCAGGCGAGAAGAGAACCGCCTCACGATTGATTGCGGAGCATGCCTGATATATGGAACCGCACGGCGTTCCATCCCAAGCTCCTACGCCCTGACCGCCGTCCGATCTCATCCCCGAAGTGGTAGACTCTGAGGTTTTCCTGCTTAGGGGAGATGGTCTTATGAACATTCAGCGTGTGGGAGTTGTCGGCGCCGGGACGATGGGCAATGGCATTGCGCATGTCTTTGCTCGCAGCGGCTACCGGGTTGTGTTGTGCGATGTGGAGCAGCGGTTTCTGGATCGAGGGATGGAGACGATCGGAAAGAACCTCGACCGGGAAGTCGCGAAGAACAAAATTACGGCGGAAGACAAGGCGGCGGTGTTGAAGCGTATTGAGGGCGTGACCGAGCGGGCCAAGCTCGCTGCGTGCGATTTCGTGGTGGAAGCGGCTACGGAGAAGTTCGACATCAAAACGGAGATATTTCGCGATCTTGACCGGCTTTGCCGGCCCGAAATTATTCTTGCGTCGAACACTTCGTCGATTTCCATCACCAAGCTGGCGGCTCTGACCAAACGGCCCGACAAGGTCATCGGGATGCACTTCTTCAATCCCGTGCCGGTGATGAAGTTGGTGGAAGTGATTCGCGGCCTGGCTACCTCGAATGAAACTTTTCAGACGGTGCGCGAGTTAGCGGTGAAACTGGAGAAGACTCCGGTTGAGGTGAACGATGCGCCAGGCTTTGTCTCCAACCGGGTGCTGATGCCGCTGCTGAACGAGGCCATGTACGCGGTAATGGAAGGCGTGGCCACGGCGGAGGCAGTGGACGAGGTTTTCAAGCTGGGGATGGCCCATCCTATGGGTCCGCTGACCCTGGCGGATTTCATCGGCCTCGATGTGTGCCTCGACATCATGCGCGTGCTGCAGGATGGCTTGGGCGATCCCAAGTACCGGCCGTGCCCGCTGCTGATCAAGATGGTGGACGCGGGGTGGTTGGGGAGAAAGAGTGGGCGGGGGTTCTACAGGTATTAGAGCTGCCAGGCGGCCGGCTGAGCCAGTCGAGCGCCTAAAGGAATCTGGAACTAGTTGCGTGTGTCATAAGCCGCCGTTTCAGGGCGGTCGATTCGTGAGAAAGACCCTGTGGAGGCCAGTGATGAGAACGTCACTCATGATTCTCTTCGTCTTTGCTGTTTGGGGCGCGCTCGCAGCTCAGAACTCTCCGCCGCCCGCAGCCCTTCGCGGAAATTGTACCGATGAGGCGCCCGGCTTTCAGGAGTGGTTTCATCAGACACGCCTTTCTTATGGTGAGCCGTACTTCGCTCCGAGCAAGCGGAGAGAGCAGGTACTGGACCACTATTCAAAGCTGGCGCTGCAGATGTCGCTGGAGGAAGTTGAAAAACTCCTAGGCAGGCCCGACTTTTCAACTCCTCGCCCGGCCGCTCGTTTGGCAAGCACGCCCGAGCCGAAGGAGCAACAGTGCATGAGTCAAGTCGCATACATCCTAAAGAAAAACAGTGGAAACATGGCTGACGTGGAAGACGTCGCCATTTATCTGTTTTTTTCCGAAAGCGGAAAGCTGTACTGGGCTGCTCCACAGAACCTGCCAAATCTCGAGCCATTGGGGTCGCCGACTGATGAAAATAGTCTCGCGGTCGCCAAACGCCAGAATGCCTTGTGGAAAGAGTACGTCTTCGCAGATGATGGATTTGCCATCACTCTTCCCGAAGCGCCCAACCCCCACCCCGACACCGCACGTCCAGATATGACCGTATACACGGTTTCCGTGCTGCCAGGCGTGATCTTGAGCCTGCGTGTTTCCCACGAAAACAGGGATTGTTTGGAAAGTTTGGCACAACTGAAGGACGAGGCGCGCAAGGGCAAATCGAACACGGAACCGTCGTCGGTGAGGGATGTCTCGATCGACGGGTACTCAGGAGTGGAATTCCAATATGCTAATCGTTCTTCCTCAGACCGATTCTATTGCGTAAACGGCAGGTTCTACACGTTCTCCAGCCGTTGGCCGAGCACTCAGCCTTGCCCAGCCACCATAACACGTATGGTCAGTTCGTTCCGACTGCTAAACACCGAGCCCCACAGATAGCAAGCGTACTGTTTCGTGTCCTTATCCAAAGAGCCGGAGTACCTTTGTAACATCGCGACTGCGCGGTAATCCGCAAAGCGGCTTTTTGTGAGGCGGGTTGATCAGCTCTAGATCTTCTCCTCGGGGAATTCCAACTCCAGCCCTAACGGATCGGTGAAGCGGTTGGTTAGGTTGGCTAGGCCGACCAGCAGGTGCACGTCGACAATCTCGGCGTCGGAGAAATGCTTTTTCAGCTTTTCGAAATCGGCGTTGGTGATGTCTCGGGAGGCGCGGGTCAGCTTTTCCGCGTAGGCCAGGGCCGTCTGCTCTTTCTCGGTGAAGCGGGAGTTGTTGCCGCCTTTGAGTGCTTGCCAATCTTCGGCGGTCAATCCGACTCGCTTTGACGACGCTACGTGATGCTGCTCGCAGTAATGGCAGCCATTGATGAGAGAGACGCGGAGATAAATCATCTCGTACAGCTTGCGGTCGAGCGATCTGCCTACGCTGGCGTAGAACGGCAGAAAAGTCTTCAGCATATCCGGACGATGTGCCAATGCCTTTTGCGCGTTCCCTGGTTTGCCGCGCAGAGCCTTTTCGTAAATCTCTTTAACTTCAGGAGGGGCGTTTTCAGGTTCAACTAACGAAATGCGTGCCATGAGAACCTCGTGGGAAATTAGAATCGCACTCCGTATGATAAAGCAGGCGTCCCAGTGTGACGCGAGGCAAGCCAAGCGGTAAAGGTATGACGTTGCAAACGCGAGTACACAGATCCTTCGCGCTGCTCAGGATGACAGCGTGAATTATGTTCGGGCTCGTGGGGAAATTCGGAAATCAGCTTGACGGGTAAATCAAGAAGTCGCTACTTCCTGCCGGGATGAGCTTCTCCCTTAGTGGAAAATACGGAGTAGGGCCACTCGTTCTCTTTCTTCGGTGGAGGCACGACGGTAGCCGCGGGCTTGGGCTCGGTTCCCCAGTTCGCCGGGGCAGGCTGGATGCACCAGATATTCCCGGGCTCTTCCAGCGCGATTCCCACCAGCCAGTATTTGCCTTCCGTTCCCAGCGGAACGCAGTTTCCCACGCGGGCCGGAGCGCTCGTACCCCCAGGAAGTTCGTCGAGCAAGACCGCCAGACCCGGTT
>Ga0210402_10006626_pt1 | contig 10240 bp, 8 predicted proteins | sample IncBWC7MmetaG_FD_161055 | JGI IMG/M metagenome (GOLD analysis project Ga0210402, IMG submission 161055) | Forest soil microbial communities from Barre Woods Harvard Forest LTER site, Petersham, Massachusetts, United States - Inc-BW-C-7-M | ecosystem: Environmental > Terrestrial > Soil >...
CGTAAGCTGCTCTATCAGTTGACCGGCGGTTTCCGGGTCGTCCTCGACGACCAGAATGCGGCGGTGACCTCCCGTCATGGCCTTTCTCCCACGATCGCCGCCAGCCTACCCAAGTGCGTCGGCGGCGATCATCACAATGATGTGGTCCAGTACCGTTCAATGCGTCGGAGCCGACCGCCACTAGTAGCCGTAGTCTCCGCAAGCATTCACCCATTGCAGCCCGTACCGCGTCCACACCTGGCGCCAGCAATCGTCGTAGCTTGCGTAGAAGTAGGGTGCGCCAACGAACGCAAAGCGATTGAAGCGATGATGGAAGAAGCGGTGATTGAAGAAGTGGGCGTGGTGCGGCGACGCTGAGCGCGACCAGCCGGGTCCCCATGCGGCCCGCGACATTGGTGCAGCGGCGAAGCTCACCGCGCCGACGCGCGGGCCAACTCCCAACGCATGCATCCCCATTCCGCCACCCATGCCGTGCATCCCCATTCCGCCACCGCCGCCCCTGAACGCGAGGGCGGGTGATGCCAGGGCAAGGGCGGCGACGAGGGCGCACGCCATGACGCAACTTGCGAGCCTGTTGCTCATCGAAAAGTCCTCCGTTGTTGAACCGGGCATGACGTAGAAAGAACAACAAACAGGAGGCCGAAATTATTCTGCATTTTCAAATGACTAATAAGATAGATTCTGACATCGAAGTCAGTATCGGCTCAGCCCCACTGATCACAACCTGGTCACAGCTGGAGAAGCCATGGCGTCAATTCGGCAAAACGACAACAACCATGCGAATGCAACTCCCTTTTCGCACACCCGAGTTTCCCGGTTAAGGTGTACGCGCGCAACATGGGACCGATTAACCTGCGCATCATTCCAGACGCAAGCTGCTCGACGATAGCGCCGTTCGATCATTTGAAATTCGACAAGCGTTACTGTGGTCAACATCTATTTCGTTGATGAGGTTCTCGAAAAGAATGGCTCCCGTTTCTTTCATTAACGCTCTGGCGTTGACCAGCTCCTGCCGTCCTTCGGCTATCTGATCGCTAGTTGGAGATCGGAGAAGCAGGTCAGCACGAACAATGCGAGCGAGGCATTCGGGAATGCGGGCATGCCGCTCGGTCGCAACTTTGATTGCCTCATCAACCGTGGCGAGTGCGCTTGAATTATCGCCATTCAGTCGGTACGCATTCGCCAGATCGGCGAGAATCCGGGGTTCGGCCTCTAAACCTGCTTTTCGGGATCGAGCGAAGCTTAGTGCATCAGACAAATCCTGAATCGCCGATGTGAGTCTTCTTGCGACGATATGAGAAAGACCACGGCAGGCTTGACCATAGACTCGCAGATAGGGGTTGCCGCTTTTTATGGCCAGAGAATAGGCTCGCTCCGAATGCTCTTGCGCCAATCCGATGTTTCCCTCCACCCACGCAAGGTCGACGTAGGCCCAACTCGGTATAACATGGTGGAGAACATCTATTTGGCCACTCTCCAATTGAATGATGCGATCAAGGAATGGGCGGGCCTCATCCTTCCGACCGAGCATCATCAACGTTTGGCCGCGCATCACAGTTAGCCAGATCTCGACATCGAAACCCAGCGTCTGTCTGTCAAATTTTACGATCTTGTCCGCCTCTTCCGTTGCCTCAATATTCATGCGAAGCGCTTCGGCCATCAAGCCTGACATCCTCAGTGCGTGACAGAGCACAGCCTTGAGCGTGATTTGAACGCTGACATCACTACCCTGGTCGGCAATCGCCTTGGCTTCGCGGATCTTTTCCACATACTCATCCGCCGATCCACCGTTTGCCAAAATTCTTCCATACGCTGCGTGAATCAGCGCGTTGGCCCTCACATCCGCCAAGACCAAGGCTAGCTGCTTGGCTTCTTCGAAATAGACGAGAGCATCCTGTGCAGAGATTCCTTCCCGCCAACCAAAATTTACAATCTGACCAGAGGCCATCATCTTTAAGTAGTTTATCGGCTGTGATGGGGGCAAATTCGACAGCAGCTCACGAACCTTCTTCCAGCTTCTCATCGCCTGGCTTGGATCGTTCGCGCCAATCCAAACGGCGGCGCGCATGTTCTGTTGTGCCGCTTTGAGGTTTTCACCGGCTTGCTCCAGGTGATATGCCAGTAGAGACGCTCGTTCATCGGCATGATCCTTAAAGAGACTCTCGATCGCTTGCGCCACTTTTGAATGAAGCTCGCGGCGACGTTCGCTCAGCAGCGATCGATAGGCGACCTCTTGGATAAGCGGGTGACGAAATGCAAGCAGCCGCTGTTCGAAGGGTGGCACGTCGTAAAGTAGCTCAGCCTGTCTCAAATGCTGCGCAGCTTCGGATAGCTCGGCTGGGATCAAACCGGCGACCGCATCCAGGATTGGCGTTGAAATCTCGCGACCAACAACCGAAGCGATCTCGAGGACCTCTTTTGCGTTCTCCTCCAGACGGTCGATCCGAGCGGCTACTACGGCCTGCACTGTTGAGGGTAGAGGAATTGAATCGATGCCCCCTTTCAATCGGTATGCGCCCTTGTCGCCTTCAAAGTCACCACGTTCTACCAGGGCATTGATCAGCTCTTCCAGGAAGAACGGATTCCCCTGGGCGCGTTCGATGATATTCCTGCTCAGCAGCGCGAGCGATGAGTCGTTACCAAAATGGTCCTGCAACAGGATAGCCGCCTGTTCCGGCGGAAGCGGCGGCATGTTGATTTGGCGATAGTGCGATCGTTGCATCAGCGGCGCAGCAAACCCTGGCCTGAAATTGACGACCAGAAGGGTCGTGGTACCGACAACCGCATCAGCCAGAGCCTCGATAAACTCTTCGCTTGCGGCGTCGATCCAATGCAGGTCTTCGATGATAACAACCGCAACAGGTACCCGAGGTGACTTTGGCAGGGTTCTCACAAAATCGAGCAAAAGCGTTTTTCGTGTTTTTGGGTCGAGCTTGATTGCTGCCTGCAATGGGTCGGCAAGGCCTAACAACTCCAACAATACGGGCGATAACTGCTCAGAGACGGGGAGGGCTGCCAACTGGTCGAGGACACGACGACGAGAAATGTCGGCTGCTTCTTTGACGCGAAGGCCAAAGTAATCCCGCAACAACCCCAGCACTGGCTGAAGCGGCGTTGCCCTGCCGTGAGCCAGGACGCGAGCCTCATAGACGCGGATATCCTTTTGACGGCAACTTTCGGCAAACTCGAAACAAAGACGGCTCTTGCCAATGCCCGCCTCGCCGACGACACCCACAACGCGACCATCTCCCTTGATCGTATCTTCGAGTTCAAGCGAAAGAGCGGAGAGTTGGTCGGTTCGGCCAGTGAGAGGACTCAACCGCCTTCCGCTTCGAAACACGCCGCTCGAGGGAGCGTGCTGAAGTCCTCTGAGTTTGAATATCTCGACGGGTATCGCGATCCCGCGAATGGTTTTTGGGCCTAAATGTTCGACTTCAACGAATTGCTTTGCGGTGACGTACGTCTCCTTCGAAACGAGGATGGACCCGGCGTCCGCCATTTGCTCGAGGCGATTGGCAAGATGCACATTCGCTCCAGCGGCATCATAAGTCTGATATATTCCGTGCTCTATTGTTTGAACGACAACTTCCCCCGTATGAACGCCCACGCGGATATGCAAATCGGGATCGTTCAAGCGAGCTATCCCGTCCTGCATCGCAAGAGCGGCCAAGCAGCCGCGCACGGCATGATCTTCATGTGGTTGCGGAGCGCCAAAGATTGCCATCACCCCGTCGCCTTGTGACTTGTTGACGACGCCTTCGTATCGCGTGACGGCTTCTCTCATTAGATTCAGAACGGGCTGCAGGCGCCTCATTCCGGCTTCGGGATCGCCAAGGCTGTCAATAAGCTCGGTGGAGTTGCGAACGTCCGCAAATAGAATCGTAAGCCGTTTACGCTCTCCACCTTTGGTGTTCAGCGATTTCAGTACGTGCTGCCAGGATTGATTGGGTATTTCTGCGGCTGTTGTCTTCAGAGCAGCACTGCAACGCCCACAAAAGCGAGCCGCCGGTCCGTTCAAGTGCCCGCAGGCGCTGCACTCAATTCCGAGAGCGGCCCCACACCCTTCGCAATACTCGTTGGTCGCCTTGTTTTGGTAACCGCAACGCAAACATTGCATCGGTGGGCCCCTAAATTCGAGCAGAAGCGACGCTGCATCTAAGGATCGTCATAGCTTTACCTGCCGATCAGTACTATGCCGCGTCGCAATTGGAATTTTCCGATGCCTCCCAGTTGAGCGTTTCTCCCCCGCAGGATTGTCAGAGACCAGGTCGGTTATTTTTTGCCTGCCTTTTTTGCTGCTTTCTTGCCAGCCTTCTTGGCTGCTTTCTTGCTTGCCTTCTTGGCAGCCTTCTTTGCGGATTTTTTTGCAACAGGATTCGTAGTTGATTTCTTTGCGGGCTTCGGTTTGAAGAAGGGAATAGGCCCTGTTTCAACATTGCCGTCGCTGTCTGGAGGGTCATGCTCTCCTGGTGCATCGTCCAAGGCTTTATCAATGTTACATCGAAGAATAAGGGCGCAGTAGGACTTACCGTTCGCATCGTACTGGGGAGTGGGTGTCAGCTGATTAACGCTGGTTAATTTGGTGTAGTCAGTATTATCAAATAACTCAAACTGGGCCTTTGTAAGTGTTTCGGCGTGCACCGTCGAAAACGTCACGTAGTCAACGGCACTAGCAGGGTTACCATCATCGCTCAAGATGAGTGTGAGTTGACTTCTTATCGCGTCGCTGACGGCCTTAGGTAGGCTTCCTCCGCCTTTCAAAAGATGAAACCACCGCAATCGGCTGTTCGGATTTGTGGGAACGCTCGGGCCGCCAGTGACGCTGATGGCTAGACGATGAAATACGCGATGCAGGTGATGATGGATGTCGAAAAGCTTTTCCGTTTTGAAGAAGTCTCTGAGCTCATTAAGGTAAGTTTCGCCGCTGGTGTTGACCTCGTCTGAAAATCTCTTGTTGAGCACTTCGCAAATTTCGGCGTCTGATTGCGAATTGATGAAGCCTCCCATAATCGCCTCCTGAATTATCAGATGTAGGTGATGCAAAATCCTTCAATCATCGGTGGCCGGGTCCGCTCGAAAAGTGCGCGGCTTCGCAAAGACCATTCTCGGGCCCAACAGCCTGAGGTTGAGGCCTTTTTGGTGTATCTATCCTCTTTAGTGTATCCGTGTTTTGAAGCTTGTCCAGAACTCATGACCTGGTCTAACTCCTCGAGTGCGGCCCGTAACTGAAGGCGTCGACCTGATTTTTGTAAAAGTTTATTGGCTCCGACGGTTACAGCCCAATAATCCGACGCGCATTCGCATGCGAGAGAGCGGTCCCGTTTCGAACGGCAACCCCGGGCAAGATGATGTCCGGCTTCGTGAAGAGTGATGAATGTGAGCGATTCGGCGCCAAGCTTTGGGTGAAGGGCCAAACCCCCGTAGATTTTGACAACCCGCTTGTCTGCTAGCGCAAGCGCCTGGGCATTGATGACTGGGAAATCAAGTCCGAGTTCGAATGTCAAATCAGGGAAAGCATTTTGGAAATCGTTGAGGAGGCTATCCAGCAAAGCCTCCCGATTAGTGCCCTTTGCCTCGAGCATCTCCTGTTCAGACAGTCTGTCACTAAACAGCATGGCTGTGCCAAACCTCGCCCATTTGCCGCGCCGCCTGTCCAGCATTCACGACCCTGCACCAACCTACTTCAAGAGCGCGAGCTTCAGCCACGAATATTGCATCGCAATCAATTGCCTCTGTTCGGTTGGGGGAAGCCGAAAGACCCCCTGGGGTGATTCGCGGCAAGCTGGCTGGCTGCATTTCGAGCGGGTCACACCCCGGTCACTGCGTGGCACCGAAACAGCGGGAATTGCGTAGCTCGCCAGAAAATCGTACATTGCGTAAGCGGCTGGGATTGAACGATTTTCGGCTCGGTTAACGGAGGCGACGCCGGGAGAGCACTACCTTGGCAGGGTAGGGGTCACAGGTTCGATGCCCGCCGTGCGCAAGATCGATATGTCCCAGCCCATCTTGTGCGTTCATTAGCCGTACGTCCGGCGCAGCCAACCCGCGGCGGCAGGGGGCTACGCGTCTCCTGCACCTTGCGCGGGCGAGCCGCGGGCGGCACATTCGACCGCAAACGGGGACCGCAATAGCGACCTGCAAGAAGCGACGCTGGAAGCGCGCAAGGAAACGAGCAAGGAACGAGGATGGCGGCCACGCGGATCGACTGCGATATCCATCCCGCCGTTGGCGGGACGCGCACCACGCTGCTGCCTTATCTCGACGATCACTGGAAAGAGCAGGTGGTGAGCCGTGCCATCGACGGTCTCGATCTCACCAGCTATCCGCCCAACATGCCGCTGTCGGGTCGGGCCGATTGGCGGCCCAAAAATGGCAAGCCCGGCAGCGATCTATCAATGGTGCAGCGTGGCGCGTTCGACCAGCTCGGCGCAAGCCACGCGATATGCAATGTGCTGTACGGCGCGCAGGCGGTGTATGATCCCTACATGGCTGCCGCGTTCTGCAAGGCGATCAACGACTGGATCGCGACGGAATGGCTGGCGCGCGACAAGCGGTTGCGCGCCTCGATCGTGATTCCCTTGCAGGCCCCTGATCTGGCGATCGAGGAAATCGAACGTCGTGCCGCCGACCACAGGTTCGTGTCGGTACTGGTGATGGCGCAAGGCGAAAGCCTGCTTGGGCGACGGCATTACTGGCCGGTCTGGCAGGCGGCCGAAAAACACCGGCTGCCGATCGCCGTTCACGCCGGCAGTCAATATCGTTCGGCGCCGAGCTCGGTCGGCTGGCCGTCCTATCGCTATGAATATTATCTCGCCGAGGCGCAGGCGTTTCAGGCCCAGCTACTCAGCCTGATCTACGAGGGCGTTTTCCTGAAATTCCCGCAGCTGAAAGTCGTGCTGATGGAATCCGGCGTCACCTGGCTGCCGGCCTTCATGTGGCGCGCCAACAAGACCTGGCGGGGGGTGCGCGTCGAAGTGCCCTGGGTCGACCGGGAGCCTGCCGCGATCATGCGCGACCACATTCGCCTGACCACGCAGCCGTTCGACGGCCCGCCCGATGCCGCAGGCGTCGCCGACATCATCGACATGATCGGCTCCGACAGGATGTTTTTGTTCTCATCGGATTATCCGCACTGGCAATTCGACGGCGACGATGCAATACCGCCGCACCTGCCGAGCGCTATCGTATCGCGCATGTGCGCCGACAATCCGCTTGAGACCTTTCCGCGGCTTTCGCTGGCCGCTTGACTCGTTAGGAGGATCGCATGAGTGAGGTCATCGACCGCCCGATGCTCGAGCAGGAAGCTCCGGCAAAGAGCAGGCTCAAAATCATCGACTGCGACATCCATCCGAGCTTGCATGCGCGAAGCGACCTCAACCCGTTCCTGTCGAAACGCTGGCAGGAGCATCTGAAGACTTACGGCGATCATCTGCGCACGCCCTATATCGGCACCACGCCCTATCCGCGCTCTTCGCCGTTGATCGCGCGGCGCGATGCATGGCCGCCGACCGGCGGCCCGCCGGGTTCCGACCTCGACTTCATGCGCAAGCAGCACCTCGATCCGCTCGACATCGAGTTCGGCATGCTGCAGGTGCTGGATATGTTCATCTTCTCGCAGCAAAACCTCGAATTCGGCGCGGCGATCCAGCGCGCCGTCAATGAATGGCAGCTTGCGCACTGGACCAGCCGCGAGCCCCGGCTGAAGGCCGCGATCCTGGTCGGTCAGGACGACGCCGCAGCCGCAGTTGCCGAGATCGAGCGCTGCGCGAAAATCGGCCAGTATCTGCAGATCAATGTTTCGCCTCGCGCCAACGAGCCGCTCGGCCGACGCCGCTACTGGCCGATCTATGCCCGTGCCGAGGAGCTTGGCATGCCGCTCGGCATTCATGTGGGCGGCTATGGCGGCCACGCACCGACCGGCGGCGGGTGGCCGTCCTACTACGCCGAGGAGCACCAGTCGAACGCACATTCGATGGCGGCGACGCTGACCAGCCTCGTTCTGGAAGGCGTGCCCGAGCATTTCCCGCGTCTGAAAATCGTGTTCATCGAAGGCGGTTTCGGCTGGATCTCGTCGACGATGTGGCGAATGGACCAGCATTTCGAGCGCTTCCGCGCCGAGGTCCCGCATCTGAAGCGTCGTCCGTCCGAATACGTACGTGAGCATTTCTGGTTCACGACCCAACCGATCGATGAGCCCGACGAGGCGAGGCACCTGCGATCGCTGATCGAATGGGTCGGCGTGGATCGCCTGTTGTTCTCGTCGGATTATCCGCACTGGGATTTCGACGACCCGCGTTTTGCCTTCAAGACGCCGCTGAGCGAGGAGGAGCGCGCGAAGATCTTCAACAGCAACGCGCGCGCGCTTTACAAGCTCTGATCCGAACTGCCATGGCCCGTCACATTGTCGCCCGCACCACAGAGATTCCGCACGGCGGCAACAAGGTGGTCACCCTGGACGGCCGCGACATCGTCGTGTTTCATGTCAATGGCGAGTTCTTCGCGCTGCTCAACCGCTGTCCGCATGCTGGCGCGCCGCTCGACAAGGCCGCCTGCGTTGCGCGCCTGACCTCTCCGGAGCCCGGCGTCTATCAGCGCTCGCGGGTCGGCGAATTGCTCCGCTGCGCCTGGCACGGGTGGGAATTCGACATGCGCAACGGGCAATCCTGGTTCGATCCCAAGCGCGTCAAGGTCAGAACCTATCCTGTCGTCATCGAGGATGGCGAAACGCTCGCCAAGGGTCCTTATGTCGCCGAGACGTTTCCGGTTCACATCGAGGACAGCTACGTCATCGTCGAGACCTGAGTTCCCGATTACCGCTTCGGTCACTCGCCAGACGCATTCGACGTGCTATAAGGCGCGCGTCCCTTTATCAAGACGGGTGGCGAGCGAATGTCGAAGCAGTCGATGCGGGAAGAGGCCGAGCGGCTGATCCGCGAAACCATGGCGCGCAAGACCATTGTCGTGAAGCAGGGCAACACGCGCATTGAGGCCGTTTGCGGAAAATGCGGCGCGCCGAACCGTGTTCTGGCGGAACGAGGTGCGACGCGGGTGAAGTTCGCCTGCAAGCAATGCGGCCATAAGCAAGAGACGCTTTGATCCACGTGATTGCCGGATCCATGAAGTTTCTCGACCGATGAATTTTCCATCCCTGTTTTCGCCGCTCAAGGTCGGCCCTTACCAGCTGCAGCATCGCCTTGTGATGGCGCCGTTGACGCGGATGCGCGCCGATCGATCGAGCTTCGCGCCGCGGCCCCTGAATGCGCAATATTACGCCCAGCGCGCCACGCCTGGCGGGTTGATCATTGCCGAGGCCTCGCCGGTCATGGCGACGGGCCGCGGCAATCCGGGCACGCCCGGCATCTACTCCGAGGAACAGATCAAGGGATGGCGCAGCGTCGTCGATGCGGTCCACGCCAGGGGCGGCTTGATCTTCCTCCAGATCTGGCACGTCGGCCGCGTCTCGCATTCATCGTTTCAGCCCGGCGGCGCACTTCCCGTCGCGCCGTCCGCGGTTCCAATCGTCGGCAACGGCATGCTGGCGATGACGGCCGATGGCAAAATGGTGCCCTACGAGACGCCGCGGGCGCTTGAGACCAGCGAGGTGGAGCAAATCATCGAGGCGTTCCGGCAGGCGGCAGAGAATGCAGTGACGGCCGGATTCGACGGCGTCGAAATCCATGGCGCCAACGGCTATCTGATCGAGCAGTTCCTGCAATCGCACACCAATTTGCGGACCGATCGGTATGGCGGCGGGATCGAATATCGTGCGCGTTTGCTGCTGGAGATCACCAAAGCCGCGATCGGGGTCTGGGGTGGGAATCGCGTTGGCGTGCGGCTGTCGCCTTACGGCGTCGCCAATGGCAGCGGTGAAGCCGATCCGATGCCGCTCTACACCCATGTCATCAAGGCGCTCGATCAACTCGGCCTCGCCTACCTGCACTTCATCGAGCCGCGATCGAGCGGCGCGGGTCGCGCCGAAGTCAACCATCAGAACGTGCCATCGGCCATGGTGCTGTTTCGCCCCTTCTGGCGCAGCGTGTTGATCTCGGCCGGCGGGTTTTCAGGCGAGGCGGCGGAGGCGGCAATCGCCGGGCGTCATGCCGACGCCATCGCGTTCGGGCGCATCTTCATTTCCAATCCGGATCTGCCGCGTCGCCTGCAGTATGGCTTTCCGTTGACGCCTTACAACCGCTCGACCTTTTATGGCGGCGAGGAGACGGGTTACACGGACTACCCGGTT
>Ga0210402_10006628_pt1 | contig 10239 bp, 9 predicted proteins | sample IncBWC7MmetaG_FD_161055 | JGI IMG/M metagenome (GOLD analysis project Ga0210402, IMG submission 161055) | Forest soil microbial communities from Barre Woods Harvard Forest LTER site, Petersham, Massachusetts, United States - Inc-BW-C-7-M | ecosystem: Environmental > Terrestrial > Soil >...
GCGGCCCTTGCATCGAACTGGAGCACTCTTTGCCAAGCGAAGTGGCTGCGATTTCTCCCTTCGTGGATAAACTCATGCGATTGATCAGGAAGTGCGGCTGTGCCGATGAGGGCGAGAGTGACGTTGAGGTGGCACTGCGCGAAGCTCTCGCGAACGCGATCATTCACGGAAATCATGAGAACCCCGGAAAGTACGTCCATGTTCATTGCCGCTGTGAATCCAGTGAAATCTCAATCGCGGTAAAGGACGAAGGACGAGGATTTGACGTTGATGCGATAGCGGACCCGACGGCGCCCGAGAACCATGGATCCATTCATGGTCGTGGGATTTACCTGATGAAAGCGCTGATGGATGAAGTGCGCTTCGAAGAAGGCGGGGTTGTCGTTCGTATGCGAAAGGGCGCCGGCCAAACTGCCGGCAACGCTCGACAAAGGAGCTCGCGGAGGTAGGTAACTTTCCGATTCGAAAGCGATATTAGAGCATCTACTAGAGAGAACAGTTATGTCTGCCATTATCCAAGCCAACCCCCTCGAAAAGTTGTCTCAAGAAGGACTGCCAACCGGAGATTCGTGTGTCCTGATTATTTTTGGAGCTTCGGGCGATCTGACGAAACGGAAACTGATCCCCGGTCTGTATAACCTCGCATGTGAGGGCTGCATGAACCCGCAGTTCGAAGTTCTCGGGATCGGCCGCACCCCGATGAGTTCTGAGGAGTTTCGCAAGAAGAGCGGGGAGGCGGCTGCCAAGTCGAAAGACACACGCGACTTCAGCGAGTCGGGATGGAAGGACTTTGAATCGCGGCTGTACTACATGGTGGGTGACATCAACGATTCGCACTTCTATGAGCAGTTGCGGGTTCGTTTGGAGGCGATGGAGAAGAATGGTTCGAGCCCAAACCATTTGTTCTACGTATCTACGCCCGCCTCAGTAGCGGGACCCATCATTGAAGGGCTGGGAGCTGTAGGACTGAACCGTCGCGACGAAGGGTGGACGCGAATGGTTCTGGAAAAGCCCTTCGGGCGGGACCTGGAATCGGCGAACGTACTTAATGACATGGTGCACGGCGTATTCGACGAGAAAGCCGTGTACCGGATCGACCATTATCTTGGCAAAGAAACAGTGCAGAACATCCTCGTTTTCCGCTTCAGCAATTCGCTGTTCGAGCCGGTGTGGAACCGGAACTACATCGACTATGTAGAGATCACCGCTGCCGAAACGGTAGGTGTCGAAAACCGCGCGGCGTTCTATGAAGAGACGGGTGCCCTACGTGATATGGTGGCGAACCATCTGCTTCAGTTGCTTGCGTTGACTGCGATGGAGCCGCCCATAGCGTTTGACGCCGACTCAGTGCGGGAACAGAAGGTTCAAGTATTTCGATCCATCCGTCCGATGAGTGTCGAGGACGTCGCACGATTCACCGTTCGAGGGCAGTATGGTTCCGGGGTGATCGACGGGAAACCGGTACCGGGATATCGGCAAGAACCAGGCGTGAATCCCAACTCCACAACCGAGACCTACGCAGCTGTGAGGTTTCAGATTGAGAACTGGCGTTGGGCGGGAGTTCCTTTCTACATTCGGACCGGGAAGCGTCTCGCACGAAATTTGACCGAGATCCGCGTGCATCTCAAACCGACGCCGCAGGCACTGTTTGCGAACACATCGTCGGGGATTGATCCGAATGTCATAACAATCAGCATTCAGCCAGACGAGGGAATCTCGATCGCGTTCGACGCGAAGCGGCCGGGAACACAAGTGCGAACGGTGACGGTTCAGGCCAACTTCTCGTATCAAGCGAGCTTTGGGTCAAAGGGGCCGGTTGCGTACGAAACACTCCTGCTCGACTCGATGCGTGGCGATGCAACGCTATTTACGCGTCGAGACGAAGTAGAGGCCGAGTGGCGCATCATTACGCCGATTGAAGAAGCGTGGACCCAATTGCCGGTGCCGGACTTCCCCAACTATGCTGCGGGCAGCGACGGGCCAATCTCGTGGCATGAACTGCTCGGAATCAGCGGCAGTACAGCTGAGCGGTCCATCGATTATGGCAAATAGTGTCTGGGTTTGTTCTCACGCACGCACCGACTTCGCCGCGTATCCCTGACAAAGCACTAGCAGCTCTTCGCGCAAACGAACCACCATCTTCCGGCGCACCAGCCTCCAACACCGCGCGCGTCGCCCCTTCCATCGCCGAATAGAATATGCGCGCAACAAACTCTATGTCTTCGACCGTGGCGCCTGCGGCTTCGGCCAACGCAACCGTCAGCGCTCGCTGTATGCGTTTTGATAACCGTCGTACAATTGCCGCCCCTTGTGGTTCTGCGGCAGCCGCATACGGTGCCGTGGAGGCATCTGTGCGTTCTAGCTTTGCGTTGACAAAAGCCTCTACCACTGCAACCACCAGTACCTTCACCGCAGCGCCGCGATTTGCGCGAGACGCGCCTTCCACCGCCTCTGCTACCAGCATTTCTTCGCTCAGGAGTTGCAATGCGCGATGAACGGCAACGCCAGAAAAGACGAACTGCGCCGCGTCCACAGAAATGTCTTTGTGAATGGAAAGGAAATGTCTGTGTTGATTGAGCTGCATAACACCGGAGATGCCACGATCAGGACGGAAGTGCAGGTGATCGTTGAACACGTTCTGAGCGACCGGCCTGGCGAGTGGCGTGTGTCGATTGTTGGATCTCGTGCGAAGGAAGATTGGGAGATGAAGGTCGAAGGTCCCAACGGTTTTGAGCGATCGTACACACTGGTAGGAACTGCAGGAGAACATCAACCTGCGGCCATCGGGAATCTGCTACTGAGACTGCTGCCCTCGAAGACGTCATAAAAACCGTCCGCTCTGGCCGGTTTCGAGCAGGCTTCCGTAAAAGTTCGCCCGGCATCTGGTCGCAGATTCCATTCTGGCGTGCAGAGTACGTACGCGATTCGATTTAGCGACCCCGCTAATCCGGAACTCTTAGGGGTGATAAACTCGCTCCAATCCGGCCTAGTTAAATCATTTATCTTAAATCATTTGGGAACGTTTGGAGCCAGAGCTACGGAAATGTAATTGACGTACAATACATCGTACGATATATTGTTAAACATGATTAAACAAAACAATTACGAAAATTTATTAACCTCAACACGTCTCGATAGAGCCTTCGGCCACGAACACGGTCGCGAACGCTACCGAGAACACACCCGAGGACACGACCACAGCGGCGAAAACAGTCGCGAACATGGCCGAGGACACGCCCGAGGACTCGGACATCATCACGGGCGCCGCGGATTCCGTCGTGGAGGCCCTGGATTTATGGGCGACTTCGCCGGCGGCGATTTTCCTGGCGGCCGCAAGCTCGACGCGATCGACATTCAACTGGTGATCCTCGCGTTGCTCGCCGAACAACCAGCGCACGGGTACGAGCTGATCAAGACCCTCGAGGAACGTTCGGGCGGATTCTATACGCCGAGCCCAGGCGTGATTTATCCCGCGCTGACTTACCTGCATGAGATCGGTCATACCAGCGTGGAGCAGCAGGGGACTCGAAAGCTCTACAGCATTACGCCTCAGGGCAAGGCCCATCTGGAAGCAAACCGCGCGAACGCCGAAGCGATTCTCGAAGCTCTGGCGCGAATTGGCGGACGAATGGAGCAGGTGCGCGAAGCATTTGCAGGCGTGGGCGATTCTGACGGAGGCGCTTCCGATGAAGTGCATCGTGCGCGCCACGCTCTGAAGCACGCGCTGCGCCATAAACATGGGTGCGATCCAGAGGAAGCGAAGAGGATCGCCAAAATTCTTGATCGGGCTACGGCGGAGATACTGGGAGAGTAGGTGCGACCGCAGGCGCAACCCCAAAACTGAAAGACACACCAACAGAAAGAGAGATTCATGCCAAACACTTTGCTGAATGAAACCTTCAAGAGCGTAATTCCGGATGAACGAGTCCGCGCGGTAATCCGGCGACTGGAGGCGGAACGTCGCGGCGCGCAGGCCGGCAGTCCGAACGATGACGGCCAAAGTCGAGATCCGCATGACTATGCGGACCGGGGGTTCTCGATTCGTCCTGACCAAGGCGACCTGATCTATCTTTTGTGCCGCGGAATGCGCGCTACACGTGTGGTCGAGTTCGCGACTTCGGTCGGAATGTCGACCCTTTACTTCGCGGCAGCTATGCGCGACAACGGCGGCGGCTGCGTGATCGGTTCGGAACTCGTCCCGGCGAAAGTCGCGACGGCGAAGCGCAATCTCAGCGAGGCTGGTCTCGCCGCCTATGCGGAAATTCGCGAGGGCGATGCGCGGCAGACGCTACGCGATTTGGGCGGTTCATTGGATTTCGCCTTGATCGACGGCTGGCCGCGCGATGAAGAGCCTTCGCTGGCGCGCGAGGTGATTGGGATCGTCGCTCCACAACTTCGCGCTGGCGGGTATGTGATGAATGACAATGCGGAGCCGGATTTTCTGGAGTTTATTCGCGATCCGGGCAATGGGTTTATTTCGGTTACGCTTCCACTTAAGAAGGGAACGGAGCTTTCGGTGAAGGTGGCGTAATGAATCGCCATATCAAAGGACACCCCAGCGAAGCAAGGAGGGAAGAAAATCGTCCACAAGCTTCAGAGATGGATCCGACTTTCTGCGAACGATCGCCCCGAACCAACACGTCGTTAGGAGGAACGCTAATTGCAAGAGATTCCCAAGGCTGCAACCCGAGTGAACAGTCCCAAGATAAGACCCAATCCACCGAGGAATTCCGCTGCAATCGCAAGAAACGCGAACACGGCAGGGATGTGCATCATGCCGGTGAAGAAGCCCATCGCGCCGGTGAACCCGTATCCACCGAACCAACCGAGCGCTTTTTGCGCGCCGTGCGCGAAAAACACCACTCCAAGAACCAATCGAAGGATAGTGATGGCAGCGTCGTCATTCGTCGCTATCAGTTTGCGAATCATAGAGTCCTCTCCTACGAGCTAATTTACTGAAGTTGGGTCAACAGCAAATAGGATGAAGTATCCTTATGTAAGGATTCTTTTTGTCGAGCTAAACAGGGAAGTGCGGCAGGAGAGCGATTATGTCAGGCGACACAGCTCTGCATTCCTCCAGCGATCAAGAGTGCTATTTAGAGTGGCAGACGCAACTTTTTCAAAAATGCGGCATAGCGAGGATCGCCACGCAGATTCTTTAGCAGCGGGTCCCATTTGGTGCTTGCTACTCCGCCGTCGTGCTGCACATAAGCTCGCTCCAGCCACTCAAATGCTTTGTCTGGCTCCTCCCGGAAGGCATAAACGTCGGCGATTTGGAACGCGGCACTCGTCTGATACTTGGCAATTAACTCGTTCAAAGCGGAGTCGGACTCTTTCTTCCGGCCAAGCGCGTGATACACAACGGCCTGTCCTTGTAAGCGCAAGGCGGCCATCGGTTCTAGCTCGATTTCGACTAGAGCATCCTGAACCCGTCCCTGCGCCAGATACACCAAGCCTAACCATGCATGGTCACCGGGAAGACCAGGATTGAGTTCTAGCGCCTTCTTGAAGTTTGCTTCTGCTTCCTCTTGGCGGCCCATAGCCCAGCAGACCTGCGCCAGCGATTCGCGAGTCGCCGCGTTGAGCGGATCCAATTCAATGGACCGGCGAACCAATTCCAGAGCTTCCTCAAAGTGGCCAAGGGAACCTGCCAGGCCGGAGGCGCCAAGTAGCACTGCGGAATTTCCGGGGTCCAGGGCCAGAGCGCGTTGTAAGGAAGCATTCGCTCCCATCCAGTCCCAATCGACAAGCCTCTTCATCTGACCGATTCGCGCGTGGGCCTCTGGCAAACTCGGATCCAGGGCTAGAGCCTGCTCCGCTGCTTCCCGCGACTGCCGCTGGCCCTCCTCATGGGGAATAAAGCCTCTGTCGGCCTGGCGGAAGCGGGCGCGAGACAAACCTACCCAGACCGGCGCGTAGTTGGAGTCAAGTTTGATCGCCTGCTCGTAATAGCTTGCGGCTCTGTTCAGATCTCCGTCGTTGTCCCGGTCGAGGAAAAAACGTCCCTCCATGTAAGCGTCGAAGGCCTCCGCGTTGACAGGACGCACCCGCGTCAAATCCGCTTGCTGTTGCGGAGTCAAACGGATTTGGATTTCCCGTACAACGGCTTTAGCTACATCATCTTCCAGGCCGAGAATATCTCGCGGGCGATAATCAAAATCCTCGGCCCACAGATGGGTCTGGTCTTTCACCTGAAGAAGTTGGACAGTGATGCGTAGGCGGTCCCCGTTTCCTCGAAGGCTGTTTTCCAGCACATACTGAACAGAGAGGTCACGCCCGATCTGGTCCAAGCGTTGATCACTGTGTTTGTATCCCATCACGGAGGTTCGCGCGATGACTCCGAGTTGTTCTGGGTGCAGCCGAGCTAACTGAGCAATCATTTCTTCCGTGAGACCGTCAGCGAGATACTCCTCTTTAGGATCGCCAGTGAGATTCTGGAAGGGCAGTACGGCCAGCATGATCTTTTCCGATCTTGGCGGCGGAACAGCCCGAAAACGCCAAGAAATATAGCCGGCGACAAGCAAAACGACTGCAACCGCACCCAGGACAGCACCGATCCGCCAGTGACTCCAGGGTCTGGGGACTGCTTCATTGACCTTTGATGACTCTGGGAGAGTTAAAGCCGGTGTTCGGGAGTTCTCGTTGCCACCTTTTGCGTCGACGGCTATTCCGGGTCGGGAGACGCCGGACGTAAGAACTTGAGCCGCATCTCGTTTCGGGATGTCCGCAGCTTCGACAAGTACGACATCGGCTGTGAACTGGTACCCCTTTCGTGTAATCGTAACGATCAACCGGTTGTCTTCGGAATTGTCTGCCAGCGCCTTACGCAAGTGCGAGATGTATTGCTTCAGGTTCCCCTCTTCTACGAAGGTGTCCCCCCAGACCGCTTGGAGCAATTCTTCCTTTGTAATTAAACGGTTGGGGTTTTGAGCCAGGAAAAGCAGGACGTCGAAGGCTTTCGGGGTGAGGGGGACGGGTGACTCGTTGCAAGAGAGTGTGCGTCTTTGGGGATCAATCTCAAACGGTCCAAAGCGGTACAAGCAACCCATCGCAAAGCCGACTCGGTCTTTCATTGAGATCTTTCCCAGTTTTTCACCTTTTTTTACCGATTTCTTGACGACTTTCAAAAAGCCCTTCGTGCAGAATGCGACAAATCGTCAGGGTGATATTGACGGGTACTTTGCAGGCTGATGAGGCCAAGTATAAATGATGAGCACATCTAAATCAGTCGAACAAGACCTCGCACAATTCGCAATCGAAGCCCACGGTGGCCTCGAACGCTGGAACAGATTCAGCACGGTATCAGCCCACCTGATACAGGGTGGCGTGTTCTGGGGTGTCAAGGGTAAGGCGGGCGTTCTCGGGGACGTGACGCTCAAAGTCGACCTTCGCAACGAGAAGGTTTCCCACTGGCCGTTCGGTTCTCCGGATCGAAGGTCTCGCTTCGAACCCGAACGGGTCGCGATCGAGAACGCGACCGGTGAAGTACTTGAAGAACTCCTTCAACCCAGATCCTCATTCAAGGGACACACTTTCGAGACCCCTTGGACTGATTTGCAGCTTGCATACTTCGTGGGATGTGCGATGTGGACCTATATGAACAGTCCCTTCTTCCTTGCCCGGCCGGATATTCAATCAGAAGAAATCGAGCCGTGGGAAGAAGGAGGTGAAGCATGGCGTCGCCTGAAGGTCCGATTCCCAACCGATATCGCAACGCACAGTACAGAGCAGACACTGTACTTCGATCAGCAAGGATTGTTGAAGAGGCATGATTACCACGTCGAGATCAGTGGCGACATAGGTGCAGCCCACTACGTCTCCGATATCAAGAAAGTTTCCGGCATTGTCTTTCCGACGAAGCATAGGATCCTTGGTCTCCAGCCGGACAACCATCCCTCTCCCGAACCCTTGGTCGTGTCGATCGATGTGGACGAGGTTGTCCTGTTTTAGGAGACCTAACCGTGCGAGATCACGGGCTGTTTTGAAAGAGTCAAGGATTTCTTTCGGAGGAATCTGTGCCGTCTTCAAACTGGACGAGACGTGATTTTCTGGAGACGTCGCTGAAAACTGGAGCGGTCGTCGCGGCTGTCCCTGCTGCCCTACAGAGCCAAGATTCAATAGTAACGGAGGCCCTAGCGACAACAGGGCCGAACATTGCGGGAGCTGTCCCGATCACGTTACGCATTAACGGTAAAGAGCGCCAATTGCGCGTCGACCCTCGAACCACGTTGCTGGATTGCCTTCGTGAGACCGCTGCTCTCACGGGGACGAAGAAGGGCTGTGACCATGGGCAATGCGGCGCATGTACGGTGCATGTGAACGGCAGGCGCGTGAATTCATGTCTTAGCCTGGCCTTGATGCAAGAGGGGGCAGAGATCACAACCATTGAAGGTCTCGGCTCGCCCGGCGCGTTGCATCCGATGCAAGCGGCATTTGTTGCCTGCGATGGGTACCAGTGCGGATATTGCACGTCAGGACAGATCATGTCGGCGGTTGCGTTGCTCAAGGAACAATGCGGCCCCGACGATGCGGCGGTCAAGGAGCTGATGAGCGGCAACATCTGCCGCTGCGGGGCCTATGCCAATATCGTTGCCGCGATCCAGCAAGTTCGCAAAAACATTTAACAGCAAGCAAGAGCGATTTCTATGCATACCTTCGAATTCATTCGGCCAGCAGATCCTGCGGGAGCAATTGCCACTGCCGCGCAGGCGAAAACGGCTCAGCAGGGAGCGGATGTGCGGTTCATCGCTGGCGGCACGACGCTGCTCGATCTGATGAAGCTGAACGTCGAGACGCCAGTGCAGCTGATCGACATCAACCGTTTGCCGCTTGACAAGGTCGAAGCTACGACTGACGGTGGCCTGAAGATTGGCGCCACAGTTAGAAATTCAGATCTGGCCCACCATCCGACGGTGCAACGAGATTATTCAGTACTGTCGCAGGCGATTCTCAACGGTGCATCGGCGCAACTTCGCAATATGGCGACGACGGCCGGCAACCTGCTCCAGCGAACGCGATGCATGTACTTCCGCGACACGGCAATGCCATGTAACAAGCGCGAGCCCGGCACCGGCTGTCCAGCCATCACGGGCAGCAACCGAATGCTCGCGGTCCTCGGCACAAGCGAACATTGCATCGCGACTAACCCGTCAGACATGTGCGTGGCGATGGCAGCATTGGAGGCAAGGATCCACGTACAGGGAGCGAAGGGTTCGCGCGCAATCCCCATCGGTGACTTTCATGTTCTGCCCGGCAGCACGCCCAACCGCGAAACGGTGCTCGATCCAGGCGATCTCATTACGCACGTGACGCTCCCGCCGCCCACTACCGGGAGCAAGCAGATATACCTGAAGCTGCGCGATCGGGCGTCATACGAATTCGCGTTGGCGTCGGCCGCGGTCGTTATCACAGTCGAAAGCGGGAATGTGACGAAGGCCCGTATTGCCCTCGGGGGCGTGGGCACCAAACCGTGGCGGTCGTCCGAGGCCGAGGCTGCTCTGCTCGGTAAGCCCGCCGTTGCCGTTACCTTTCGCAAGTCGGCGGAAGCGGCCATGCGCCACGCTAAACCGCAGAGCGAGAACGGTTTCAAGATCGAATTGGCAAGGCGGTGCCTCGCGCATGCCCTGAAGATGGCGATGGCAGCCTAGTTTCACATGAGAGAACATGCAGACAACACCAGAAACACCCATCGCTTCTCCGGTTGGTCGTGACACGCCTCGCGTGGATGGGCCTCGCAAAGTGAGCGGGCTGGCACAGTACACCTCGGATTTTCAGTTTTCCGGGATGCTATACGCCGTACCCGTTGAGGCAACGATTGCCAACGGCAGCTTGCTCAAGCTCGACACCGTTGCGGCGGAGAAGATGCCCGGTGTGCGCGCGATTTTTCATCGCGAGAACATCGGACCAATCTTCCGCTCATTCCCGGAACGGGGGTTCGGAGGCATTTGCGAGGAGCGGCGTCCGCCGTTTGAGGATGATGTGATTCGGTATTACGGCCAGTACATTGCGCTTGTTGTTGCGGACGCGTTCGAAGCCGCCAAGGGCGCTGCCGATGCGATTCGCGCAACGTACGCCAAGGAGAAGCCAAACGTCGAGACTCACCTTGATGCAGACGACGACCGTGACGTGGTTCTCACGACCTACGGCCCGCGCCAACGACTACAAAGCCAGCGCGGGGATGCTGAGAGCGCGTTCGCAAGCGCGACGGTCAAACTCGATCGAACCTATGTTACGCCGGCC
>Ga0210402_10006631_pt1 | contig 10236 bp, 10 predicted proteins | sample IncBWC7MmetaG_FD_161055 | JGI IMG/M metagenome (GOLD analysis project Ga0210402, IMG submission 161055) | Forest soil microbial communities from Barre Woods Harvard Forest LTER site, Petersham, Massachusetts, United States - Inc-BW-C-7-M | ecosystem: Environmental > Terrestrial > Soil >...
CGCGGAGGCGAAGGCCACGTTCGAGGCCATCTTCGGCCTGCTCTTCATCGTTTACTGGGCGGCGATCGGCTGGCTGGCGGCGCGGGGCGGCCAGCGCGTCCTGTTCGGCCTCGCCTTCACCGTGATCGGCCTCAGGCTGCTGATCCTTTATTTCGAGGCGATCGGCGGCCTGACCGCGACCGGCCTCGGCCTGATCGGCGGTGGCGCGCTCTGCCTCGCGCTGACCTGGGTCGGCTGGCGGCTGACGCGCCGCCTGGCGCACGGGGCGATGCCGTGAGGCGCAAGGTTGCGGCGCTCGTGATCGTGGCGCTCGCGCTGCCGGTGGTGGCGCTGGCGGCGATGATTGGCCAGCAGGAATGGCTGCGCAGCCGTGTCACGGTCCTGAACGTGCCGGTGCGTGGCGTCGATCCCCGTGACCTGTTGCGGGGCCACTACCTGACCGCGGGCTTCGAGTGGAACTGGGAGCGCCTGCCACAGCCCGAGGCCGACGGCCGGATGCCCGCGGGCGCGCTGTGCGTCATCGCGATCGATGCCCGGCGGCGGCCCCGCGTGCGCTTTCTTGCCGACTCGACGGCCGACCAGGCGACGGCCGGCGACTGCCTGCTGGTCGTTCCCGGCGGGATGTGGGGAAGCGACGCGTTCGTGCCGGGCACGCTCGACACCACCAATGGCGGCATCCGGCTATACGTGCCGGAAACGCGTGCCGGCGAACTCGAACGGCTGGTCCGCGAGCAGCCGGGCGCGCTCAGCGTCGACCTGGCGGTGCGCGCCGACGGCTATGTCAGCATCCAGGCGCTGCGCGTCGACGATCAGGTTCTGGGCCGCTGACTGCGCCCAATTCAACGCCCGTGCCTGCCCCTGGAGCACGTGCCAAGCGGCGCGCCGTAGCCCATCGCGATTTCGGACGCTAGGTTTTGCCGATGAAGCCGCTTCGAACCCACGATCGCTACGATTATGTGCCGCTGCGCGGCCGTCCCGACTATTCATGGCCCGGCGGATGCCGGCTTGCCGTCTATTTCGCGCTCAACCTGGAGCATTTTTCCTTCGGCGAAGGCCTTGGCGCGGAACTGGCGCCCGGTGGGCCGCAGCCCGATGTTCTCAACTTCGCCTGGCGCGACTACGGCAACCGGGTCGGCGCCTGGTACATGCTCGATGCCTTCGACGCGCTCGACCTGCCGATGGCGGCCCTGGTCAACAGCACGATGTACGACTATGCGCCGGCGCTTGTGGCGGCCTGTCGGGCGCGCGGCGACGAGATCGTGGGCCATGGCCGAACCAATTCAGAGCGCCAGGGCCATCTCGAAGAGGCCGCCGAGCGCGCGCTGATCGGCGAAGCGACGGCCCGCATAACCGAAGGCGAGGGCCGCTCTCCGGAAGGCTGGCTGGGCCCGTGGATTTCCCAGAGTCATCGCACGCCCGACCTGCTGGCCGAGGCGGGCTATCGCTACCTGCTCGACTGGTGCATGGACGATCAGCCGATCTGGTGCCGCTGCCGCGGCGGCAAGCGGATCATGGCGGTGCCCTATCCCCAGGAGGTGAACGACATTCCCGCCATCGCCGCGCGCAAGATGGGCGCATCCCAATTCGCCGACCTGATCATCGATCAGTTCGACGAGATGCTCGAGCTCTCGCAGGACCGGCCGCTGGTGATGGGCGTGGCGCTGCATGCCTATCTGGTGGGCCAGCCGCATCGCCTGAAACATCTGAAGCGCGCGCTGCGCCACATCGCGGCGCGTCGCGAGGAGATCTGGCTCACCACGCCGGGCGCCATCGCCCGGCATTGTGTTTCGCTTCCCTCGGGGGTCGTTCCGTAGAACCATATCCTTTTCATGTTCCTCTCCCCTTTGGGGGAGAGGCTAGGTGAGGGGGTGCAACACAAGTCTGCCTCCTGCATCACCCCCTCACCCAACCTCTCCCCCAAGGGGGAGAGGAGTCTGAATCGCCAGAGGAACCCGAATGCGCCTGTTCACTGCCACCCTTGCCACCGAGACCAACACTTTCTCGCCCCTGCCAACCAGCCTCGAGAGCTACCGCGAGTCGGTGTTCTTCGGCGCCGGCGAGCACCCGGCCGATGCGCCGCGCATGTGCACGGCGCCGTTGTTCGTCGGCCGGGCGCGCGCCGCGAAGGAAGGTTTCGAGCTGATCGAGGGCAGCTGCTTTGCCGCCAGCCCGGCCGGCACCACCAACCGCGCCGACTACGAGACCATGCGCGACGAGATTCTAGGCCAGCTCGAGGCGGCGATGCCGGTCGACGGGCTGTTGCTCGGCCTGCACGGCGCCATGGTGGCGTACGGCTACGACGACGTCGAAGGCGACATCATCGAACGCGCGCGGGCCATCGTCGGGCCCAACTGCGTGATCGGCGTCGAGCTCGATCCGCATTGCCATCTCACCCTGAAGCGCGTCTCGGCGGCCGACATCATCGTGCTCTACAAGGAATTCCCGCACACCGACGTGGTCGAGCGCGCCGAAGACGTGCTCGATCTCGTGCTCGCCACGCTGCGCGGCAAGGTGAAGCCGGTTATGTCGGTCTATGACTGCCGGCAGATCCAGAGCTATCCGACGACGATCCAGCCGATGCGCGGCCTGGTCGACCGCATCAAGTCGCTGGAGGGCAGGGACGGCATTCTCTCCGTCTCCATCGCGCATTGCTTTCCCTATGGCGACGTGATCGAGATCGGCACGCGCGTGCTGGTGATCGCCGACGGCGACAAGAAGAAGGCCGATGCGCTGGCGACCAAGCTCGGCGAGGAGCTGGTGTCGCTACGCGGCAAGACCCAGCCGCCGTCGTTCGACGTCGCGGCGGGCGTGGGCGAGGGCGTGGCCTTCAACGACCTGCCGGTGGTGATCGCCGATCCCGCCGACAATGCCGGCGGCGGCGCGCCGTCGGACAATACCGACATCGTGCGCCACCTGATCGACAGCAAGGTCGAGAATGCCTGCCTGGGCCCGATCTGGGATCCCATCGCCGTGCGCATCTGCCTCGACGCCGGCCTCGGCGCCAGGATCGGGCTGCGCTTCGGCGGCAAGATCGCGCGGAGCTCCGGCCAGCCGGTCGACGCCGAGGTCGAGATCATCGGCCTGAAGCGCGACGCCTGGCAGAGCTTCGGCCCGACCCAGGTGCCGGTGGGCGATTGCGCCGCCGTGCGCGTGGGCGGCGTCGACGTGGTGCTGATCAGCAAGCGCACGCAGGCGACCGGCCTTGAGCTCTTCACCAATCTCGGCATCGATCCCGCGCAGAAGAAGATCGTCGTGGTGAAGTCGACCAACCACTTCATGGCGGCCTACGGGCCGATCGCCAAGAAGGTGATCTATGTCGAATCGAGCGGCCCGCTGCGCCGCGACCATCGCAAGGTGCCCTACACGAAAGTGCAGCGCCCGATCTGGCCGCTCGACGAGAACGCCAAGCCGATGGGTTTGATTTTTTAGCTCGCTGGACAAGCGCGCCGCTTTGCATAGTTTGTGCATGGGGAGTTTATGGGTTTTAGGGGAAACATGATGCTCCGACTGTTGGCCGGACTCGTCGCGCTCATTCTGCCGTTGTCGGCTATGGCGCAGGACAAGGTGCTGCGCGCCGTGATGCACGCCGATGTGCGCGTGATCGATCCGATCTGGACCACGCAGACCATCGCCAACATCCACGGCGCGCTGGTCTATGACACGCTGTTCGGCAACGACGCCGAGCAGAAGCCGCAGCCGCAGATGGTCGGCAAGTACGAGATCAGCCCCGATCGGCTGACCTACACCTTCACCTTGCGCGACGGGCTTAAATTCCACGACGGTTCGCCGGTGACGACAAGGGACGTCATCGCGTCGCTGAAGCGCTGGGGCGCCAAGGACGGCGTCGGCCAGCGCCTGCTGGGCTACGTCGTCAAGATGGATGCGGTTGACGACAAGACCTTCACCATGGTGCTGCGCGAGCCCTACGGCATGGTGCTCGAATCGCTCGGCAAGAGCGGCAGCTCGATCGCCGCCATCATGCGCGAGAAGGACGCGCTCACCGACCCGCAGCAGCAGGTCAAGGAATCGGTCGGCTCCGGTCCCTTCGTCTTCGCCAAGGACCAATGGGTGCCGGGCAGCAAGGCGGTCTATCTTAAGAACAAGGACTACGTGCCGCGCCCGGGCAACGAGCCGCCGTCGGGCTTCGCCGGAGCCAAGATCCCGGGGGTCGATCGCATCGAGCTGCTGTGGATCTCCGATCCGCAGACCGCCATGTCGGCGCTGGTCAACGGCGAGATCGATTTCTACGAGAATCCCAACATCGATTTCCTGCCGCTGCTCGCCAAGGCCAAGGGCGTGAAGCTGATGAAGACCGGCCAGATGGACAGCACGCAGGGCATGATCCGGCTCAACCATCTGCATCCGCCGTTCGACAACGTGAAGGCGCGCCAGGCAATGTACTACCTGATCAACCAGGAGGACTTCCTGCGCGCCATCATCGGCGATCCGAAATACTACCACGTGTGCCTCGGCCTGCTGACCTGCGGCGGGCCGTACGAGAACGACGGCGGTACCGCCTTCATGAAGGAATACAATCCGAAGAAGGCGCTGCAGCTCCTCAAGGAGGCCGGCTACAAGGGCGAGCCGATCACCGTCCTCGCCGCCACCGACCACGCCACCATCACGCCGGCCACCCAGGTGCTCATCCAGGCGATGCGCGAAGCCGGCATCAATGTCGACGTGCAGTCGATGGATTGGGGTTCGGTGGTGTCGCGGCGCGCCAAGAAGGAGCCGCCGGCGCAGGGCGGCTGGAACATCTTCGTCACCACCTCGGGCGGCGTCGGTTCGGCCAACCCGGTGCTTCATACCTGGATCGGTGCGGCGTGCGACAAGGGCCTGTTCGGTTGGCCGTGCGATCCCAAGATCGAGGAGCTGCGCAACGCCTTCGGCATGGCGTCGAACGAGGACGAGCGCAAGAGGATCGCCAAGGAGCTGCAGACCCGGGCGATGGAGGACGTCGTGTTCCTGCCCTTCGGCCAGTGGGACCAGCCGCTCGCCTACCGCGCCGACAAGATCGACGGCATCGTGCCCAACACCGGCCTCGCAGTGCTGTGGGGCATTACCAAGAAGTGACCACCCAACCGTCATCCCGACCGAAGCCGAGCGCAGCGAGGCGTAGTGGAGGGACCTGCTCAGTATCCCGACGAAAGCAGACCCTTCGACTCCGCTTCGCTCCGCTCAGGGCGACGGCTTCACCGTCGTGACCGCCTACATCGTGCGCCGCCTGTTCGCCGTCCTGCCGGTGATGGCGGTGGTGGCGCTGTTCGTGTTCTTCCTGCTGCGCTTCGCGCCGGGCGATCCGGCGGCGATCATCGCCGGCGACGATGCGACGGCCGAAACGATCGCCGCCGTGCGTGCCAAGCTCGGGCTCGACCGGCCGGTGGTCGAGCAGTTCGCCGTCTGGCTGTGGGGCCTGCTGCACGGCGACATGGGCGTGTCGATCTTCTCCAACTTGGCCGTCACGCGGGTGATCGCCCAGCGCCTGGAGCCGACCCTGGCGCTGACGCTCAGCACCTTGATCGTAGCGGTGGGTCTCGCCGTGCCGATCGGCGTCGTCGCCGCCTGGAAGGCGCGCAAGCTGGTCGATCGCCTGGTCATGGGTTTCGCCGTGCTGGGCTTCGCCATGCCGGTGTTCGTGCTGGCCTACATCCTGATCTATTTCTTCGCGGTCCAGTGGCAGCTCCTGCCGGTGCAGGGTTACCAGCCGATCGGCGAGGGCTTCTGGCCCTTCGTGCAGAGCCTGATCCTGCCCTCGGTGGCGCTGGGCGTCACCTACATGGCGCTGATCGCCCGCATCACCCGCGCCTCGATGCTGGAAGTGCTGCAGCAGGACTATATCCGCACCGCCAACGCCAAGGGTCTGGCGACCGACCGCGTGCTGCTGCTGCATGCGCTGAAGAACGCCGCCGTGCCCATCGTCACGGTGATCGGCATCGGCATCGCGCTGCTGATCTCGGGCGTCGTCATCACCGAAACCGTGTTCAATATTCCGGGCCTCGGCCGCCTCACCGTCGATGCCGTGCTGAAGCGCGACTATCCCATCGTGCAGGGCCTGATCCTGGTGTTCGCTGCGGCCAAGGTGATGGTCAACCTGATCATCGACATTTCCTACGCCTTCCTCGATCCGCGCATCCGCTACTGACATGGCCATCCTCGTCGACGATCTCGCCCCGCCGCGCCGCTTCTCGCTGGTCACCGCCATTCGGCGCAATCCGACGATCGCTTTCGGCGGCCTGCTGCTCGCGGCTCTGATCGTCATGGCGATCCTGGCGCCGGTCATCGCCACCAACGATCCGTTCAAGATCGCGCCGGTCAACCGGCTGCGGCCGCCGTCGGAGCGCTGGTGGTTCGGCACCGACCAGTTCGGCCGCGACGTCTTCTCTCGCACCGTCTATGGCGCGCGCGTGTCGCTGATCGTGGGCCTTTCGGTCGCCGCCTTCTCGTGCCTGCTCGGGCTCGCCCTGGGCCTCGCCTGCGGCTACTTCCGGCGGATCGACGGGCTCGTCATGCGGGTCATGGACGGTCTGATGGCGATCCCCTCGATCCTGCTCGCCATCGCGCTGATCACCCTGACGCGGCCCGGCCTCGGCATCGTGATCGTGGCCATCGTCATTCCCGAGGTGCCGCGGGTGGTGCGCGTGGTGCGCGCGGTCGTGCTCTCCATCCGCTCCCAGCCCTATATCGAGAGCGCCATCGCCGGCGGCACCAGAAACACGAAGCTGCTCATACGCCACGTGCTGCCCAACACGCTGGCGCCGCTGATCGTGCAATCGACCTATGTCTGCGCCTCGGCCATGCTGATCGAGGCGGGCTTGAGTTTTCTGGGCGCCGGCGTGCCGCCGGAGGTGCCGAGCTGGGGCAACATCATCGCCCAGGGCCGCACCTTCTTCCAGATCGCGCCCTGGACGATCCTGATTCCCGGCACGTTCCTGGCCATCACCGTGCTGGCGGTGAACCTTTTGGGCGACGGGCTGCGCGACCGTCTCGACCCGCGGTTGGCGAGACGGCTGTGACCGCCATCCTCGAAGTCCGCGACCTGCACACCCAGTTCGACACGCTGGACGGTGTGGTGCGCGCGGTCGACGGCGTATCCTTCGAGCTGGCGCACGGCGAGACCCTGGGCATCGTGGGCGAATCGGGCTGCGGCAAGTCGGTGACGGCGCTGTCCATCCTGCGCCTGATCCCGACCGAGACCGGCCGCATCGCCTCGGGCTCGATCCGCTTCGAGGGCGAGGAGCTGACGGCGCTGAGCGAAGAGGCGATGAAGCGCCTGCGCGGTCATCGCATATCGATGATCTTCCAGGAGCCGATGACCAGCCTCAATCCGGTGCTGACCGTCGGCACGCAGATCGCCGAGAACGTTGTGCGCCACCGGGGCGTGCCATGGCGCGCGGCGCGCGATCGGGCTTGCGAGATGCTCGACCTGGTGCGCATCGCCGATCCACGCCGGCGGCTCGACGAATATCCCCATCAGCTTTCGGGCGGCATGCGCCAGCGGGTGATGATCGCCATGGCCCTCAGCTGCGATCCGCGGGTGCTGATCGCCGACGAGCCGACGACGGCGCTCGATGTCACCATCCAGGCCCAGATCCTCGATCTCATGCTCGAGCTCAAGGAGAAGACCGGCACGGCCATCGTGCTGATCACCCACGACCTCGGCGTGGTGGCGGAGACCACCCAGCGCGTCGTCGTCATGTATGCCGGACGCAAGGTCGAGGAGGCGCCGGTCGAGGTGCTGTTCGAGGAGCCGTTGCATCCCTATACGCGCGGCCTGATGCGGGCGATCCCGCGCCTCGACATCGAGGCCGACTTAGCCGGCACGCGACCGCGCCTGCAGGAGATCCCCGGCCTGGTGCCGATCCTGACGCGCCCGATCGTCGGCTGCGCCTTCGCGCCGCGCTGCGGCTTCGCCACGGACCGCTGCCGCGCCGAGCCACCGCCGATCGTCGATGCCGGCGCTGGCCACACGGTGGCCTGCTGGGAAGTCGAGCGGGTAAGGGCAGCGGCATGAGTGCCGCACCCGTCCTCGAGGTCGAGAATCTGGTGAAGCATTTCCCGATCCATGGCGGGCTGCTGCAGCGCCGCGTCGGCGAGGTGAGGGCGGTTGATGGGGTGAGCTTCGCCATAGCCAAGGGCGAGACCCTGGGGTTGGTGGGCGAATCGGGCTGCGGCAAGTCGACCATCGGCAAGGCGGCGCTGAAGCTGATCGAGCCCACCGCCGGCCGCATCCTGCTGGGCGGCGAGGATGTGACGCATCTCAAGCCCGGCGCCATGTGGCCGCACCGCCGACGCATCCAGACGATCTTCCAGGACCCCTATTCGTCGATGAACCCCCGCCTGCCCGCCGGCACGATCGTAGGCGAGCCGTTGGAGAATTTCGGCATCACCCGCGGCCGCGCCACCGACGACCGCGTCGCCCGCCTGTTCGAGCGCGTGGGGCTGCGCCCCGATGCCGTGCGCAAGTACGCCCATGAATTCTCCGGCGGCCAGCGCCAGCGGCTGGGCATCGCCAAGGCGCTGTCGGTCAATCCCGACCTGATCGTGGCCGATGAGCCGGTGTCGGCGCTCGACGTTTCGGTGCAAGCCCAGGTGCTGAACCTGCTGATCGACCTGCAGGACGAGCTCGGACTCGCCTATCTCTTCATCAGCCACGACCTCGCCGTGATGCGCCATATCAGCCATCGCATCGCGGTGATGTATCTCGGCCGCATCGTCGAACTCGCCGACAAGCGCATGCTGTTCACGCAGCCGCTGCATCCCTACACCGAGGCGCTGCTGTCGGCCGCCACGGCGCCCGACCCCAAGCGACGCCGTCGGCGCAAACCCATCGTGCAGGGCGACGTGCCGAGCCCGGCCAAACCGCCGCCCGGCTGCCATTTCCACACGCGCTGTCCCTACGCCATCGCCGAGTGCCGCGTGACGGCGCCGCCATTGATCGAGGTGGCACCTGGCCGCCACGTCGCCTGCCTGCGCCGCCCCGTCGGCGGTGATCAGGGGCCACTGCCGATAGCCTAGCGCGATTTCGCTGTAACGCTTTCCTTTGCCGTTTCGTCCTCCAGGGAGAGGAGGACGCACGCATGCGACGGCGATCTTTTTTGGCTCTTTCGGGAGCATGCCTGGTTTGCGGATGTTCGGGAGCCGTGCACCAGCTGCCGGAGATCAGCCGGGGCAATCTCGGCCTGGCGCAAACCGAAGTGCGGGAAGCGGGTGGGCCGCCACTGCGCCGCAGCGTAACGGATGAGGAAGTGCTTGAAACCTTGCAGAGCGCCGAACGGCGTCTCCGCGCGCCGGCCGCCCAAGTCTGCGGCGAGATGAATGTCGGCGTGTGCAACTGGCATTTTGGTGCGGCGCGCGACAGCTCGATGAATGCCGGCGCCTGGCCGAACGGGCTGATCGTCGTCAACCGCGGCATCGTCGAGTATGCGGCGAATGAAGAAGAAGTCTGCCTGGTGATCGCCCATGAGATGGGCCATCAGGCGGCCAACCACATCGCGACGGGCCAGCGCAACAGAGCGGTTGGCGCTCTGATCGGAGCTGTTCTTCTGGGTGCTGCCGGCGCCGTTGCATCGCGCGGCAGCTACGGCAGCGCCCGTGTCACCCGGTCCGCCTCGGAAGCGGGAGCGAATATTGGCGGGGCTATTGGCGGGCTATCGTTCTCAAAGGAGCAGGAGCGGGAGGCGGACTACCTGGCGGCGCTGATCCTGTACCGCGCCGGCGTCGATCTCGATAAGGCGCGAGGCTTCCTGGTGACGATGGCAAGGGCGTCGGGCCGGCGGGAAACGGGCCTGCTGGATACGCACCCGGCGGGACCTGAGCGGATTGCCGGCTGGGATCGGGCAGTCGCGGAAATCCGTGCGTCCAACGGACGACTGCCGCCGCGGGCATCCTGAGCGCAGCCCTTGCCGGCTTGGCAATCCGCCGCGCATGTTGTCGACCGTCGCGTGCTAGAAGGTCCTTCCGGCCATGGCCATCATCCTCCAGGAATCCCTGCGCGCGCTCTTCTATGCGCCCTTCTACGTGGCGCTCGCGCGCGACGCCTTCGCGGCCGAGGGCGTGGAGATCCGCTTCACCAGCGGCTCCGTGATGGCTAACTGATGATGAAAAGCAGCCGACGGTAGGTCGTCGGCTCTTGCGGCAGTTCATCCACCGCGCGGGCGACGGGCAACGGCTGGCCGGTCACGATCATGTCGTGAAGGCATTGCCGGGCGCGGCTGAACAGCCGCTGATAGACGTCGT
>Ga0210402_10006633_pt1 | contig 10233 bp, 9 predicted proteins | sample IncBWC7MmetaG_FD_161055 | JGI IMG/M metagenome (GOLD analysis project Ga0210402, IMG submission 161055) | Forest soil microbial communities from Barre Woods Harvard Forest LTER site, Petersham, Massachusetts, United States - Inc-BW-C-7-M | ecosystem: Environmental > Terrestrial > Soil >...
CGACCGCTGCTCTGAGCCCCGTAGTGAGGGCGTTCAGTAGTGTTGCAGTTTCCGTGACCTTTGTTGCTACGAGCGTCGGAAGCTGCGACTGCATCACGTGAGAGACAAGGCTGATCGCGATCAACATGTCGTTGGCTGCGGCGGTGCCATTTTGTCCGGTAACCTTGATCACAATTGGGGCAGTATCCGTTTGATTAGGTGCGGTTACGGCCGTAGCCGGCGTGGAATTGACAAATGTGCTCTTCGCTATAGCGGTTTGCGTGTTCGGGCCGGTTTTGTAGACGTTCGCCCACGTGAACCAGCTTCCGTTGTTGGTCGTCAGAGTCGTCGAGTCATAGATCTCCGTTCCGAAATACAGGCGCACGGTTTTGTTGTTGTTGTCCGCTCCGGTCGTTCCCCAGGCCTCGATGCGGACGCCCCTGCCGATCGCATGGAAAGCATTGGCCGGCAGCGTGAACGTCTGAAGCGTGTCTTCGGTCGTGTCCGCGCCGGTGCCGATTGTGGTCAGCTGCGCCGCGATCAATCCCGGTGCGCGCACGTTGGTCGTGCTGTTTCCGGCCTTTCCAAGCAAGGTCGTGAATGTACCGGCAGCCGGCGTAGTGCCACCGATTACTGCGTTGTCGATTGTGCCCCCGCTGATCGCCGGGTTCGTCAATGTCTTGTTGGTCAGCGTATCGGTCGTTGCCCTCCCGACCAGCGTATCAATGGCGGCCGGCAGACTGAGAACGGCGGTATCCGGCAATGTGAGCCGCGTGGTCCACCCCGCCTCATTGAGATTTGATTGCCACACGAACGAGGACACGCCCGCGTTGCTTGTCACATTGTTGAATTGCCGCCACCACACGGCGCCGTCGGCGCCATTGTTGAATTTTCCCTCCCAGAGAATGGCATCACTGCTACGCTGTCCGGCGCTTCCGATCGACTGCTTATTAAGCGAAATTCTATTAATCTGCGACGTGTTTTCGGCGCCCGCACCGAAGGATGTCGCTCCCAGCGCCGCGGATTCGCCAAGCGTGACAGTTTGCAGGCGAAGGAATTCGGTCGAGGCAAAAGTGCCGGCCGGATTTTCGTAGGTGCTTTGAAAATAAAATGGCGTCGGCGTCGTTGCGGTCCCGAATTCTCCGACTATGCCGGACAGATTTCCCGATACACTGCCAAGTGCGGTGAAGCTCCAGCGGCCATAAGAACCGCCGAATGCCTGCGCGGCGGTTCGGTGGAGGACCAATTCCGTAATGGTTCCGGTCGGTATTGTTCCGGAACCGGAGTTCATGTGGATCGCGGTTGTCAGCGAATTCCCTTGTCCTCCGAATTGAATGATATTCTGAGGGCCAATGGTGACGTTGACTGTCCCGGGGCCGACTAAATTCATCAAAGGACTGCCGGCGAAACTGTGCGTCCCGAATCCCGCGATGCGATTCCTCTACGTCTCCGGCATGGGCACTGGCGGCAAGGCTATGTGGGCACGCGTGAAGGGCCGCACGGAGGACGATCTCCTTGGGCTCTTTCCTGCGGCGATCATGATCCGCCTCGGCGCGTTGCGCCCGATGCACGGCGAGCGCTCGAAGGCGTCGGCGGCGACGTGCTGCTCGCCGTGCTGTCGCCTCTCTGGCCGGTCCTCCAAAGGCTCTGGCCCAGCGGCGTCATCACGACCGAGGAGCTCGGCCGCGCGATGATTCTCGCCGTGCGCAACGGCGGCCCCTTCTCCATTCGGCAATTCGGCTACCATGGCGCCAGAAATCCCAGAATTGGACGTGGTGCGTAAACAAGGACCGCTTCTCTCGCAGGTGCTGATGCAGGCGATCGCGGCACGCGCATCCGCGTGCAGGCGATCGTGGCACGCGCATCCGCGTGCCACTCGTTCGCGAGCATCTTCCGCAATCTGTGACCAGCTTGAGTCCGTCCAAGTCTTTCGCTTGGAGAAATAATCGAACATCGCCATAGCTACGAGTTCAACAACTTGAGCTTCAGTCATCGTCCGCTCCTTTATTTTGCTTTGATGCCGGCATCTGGCCGGCGACGCGTGCGCAAACCACCCGTCGTCGTGCTCGACCGGTGGCAATCGCCGCCGTGCTGCCGGGAGTGAACCAAATCAAGCCTTCACCTTCGCGAGCTTGCGCGCGTCCCGCATCAGCACTCTCGTGGCGCGCAAGAGCCTCTGCGTCGCTTGTGCGTAAAGGCCGTGAAGATAGCGGCCGTTGCGTTCGCCGAGGGGGCCGCCGGAGCCCGACGCGCCACCGTGCATACGACATCTCCGCTTTCCCTTGACTGCCGGCGCGCGACAACTCCCGCCGGCTCGGGTCCGGGCTCCGCACCTGGGCGCAGCGTTCAGCCGCGCCGCTTTACTCGCAGGATGCATGGGGCTGATTGTCACTTTTGGTGGCCCCCCTCTCCCTGTGGAGGATTGATGATGCCGACCACCCCTTGTGCACCGGGGTGAAAATGGAGATGGCGGATTTCGACCGTCTGTGTGTTGCCCCTCCGGTGCCGGTCTAGGGTGTGGATTAAGTCGTTTTGCAGCTTCAGAAGCTTGATCGCATACGTGCCATACACGTCGATGTAGTCCTCCGTCATGTGCCGCTGGCTCTGTCGCAGGAAGCGCATACCTGAGAACCCGGTGGCAACAATCTGGACTGCTAACAGCGCCTCGAGCTCGGACCGGGGCGCTACCGAGTCCACCAGCGCGAGGCCCGCATTCAGCGTTGCTTCCTCAAGCTGGTCGAAATGACTAGGTCTGAGCGCCTCCACCAGCTTGCCGAGCATAACGTCCACGAACTCGTCTGACATGGTGTTGCCTAGTGACTCCCTCAGCCGTGCACGATGTGCCTCGAGATCGGGTGTGGGCGCTAGGCATCTGTCATTTCCCGCGGAAGGCTTCCTAATCCGCGGGGGCGGCTTTCGCTCACCAGCGCCCATCTCCAGGGCTTTGGGGGGCGCTCCTAACGCGACCACGTTGGCGCTCTCGATGTCGCCGGATGCCTCCAGCCGAACCGGGCTACGCCCGCGGGCCTCGAAGGCGATATTGGCTGCGTCTTTTCCAGAAATTCGAGGACGTTCGCTCATCTGAGGCCTCGGTTTTCTCGCCATTAAGGGTGGAGATGTTGAAGGCGGTCTACGCCGTCTCGTTTCCGCAGTCCCGGAATTCGGCGCAGGCGCAGGTTAATGGAACCATCGTGATCGTTCGGGTGAAACAGAACGATGGCGTGTCTCGCTCTAAGCTACTCTCCTTGAGATCCTCGGTTACGAGAGACTGTGGATTACCGCTGGGCCGGTTGGGGGCGGCATCGCTGCGGGGGTTGGCGGTCGCGCACCCGATGAGATTGCCGGGGCGAACTGCTGACGTTGCGCCTTGCAATCGCGGAAGTACTTCTCGATCGCAGCCGGACCGATGTTGCGGGTAACGCCGCCACGCTTTCCTAGAATCGGCCCTCCAGCCCTGCGGATCCGCGGGCGACGCCAGCACGCCTGCGGCAACATTTGCTTGGTGATGTAGCCGATCGCCGACTTCTGCTTTCCGTTTGTGGTGACAAACACTTTCTGGTCCCTGCGGCTAACGTCGGCGGCTCCCGGCTCCGGAAACCAGCCGAGAACTGTCCGCTCCAACTTCTCGAACTTCCGCTGGGGGATGTGCATGAGGATGTGGATGTGCTCGCCGGTGCCGTTCGGGTCGCACTCACGTGCCCATGCTGCCACAAACGGAAACCCGTGCTGGCGGGCGAACATACCGAGCTTGTTTCGGATAGTCGCCGCCAACTTGCATGCGGTCGTGGAATTGAGCTCCTCGAATGGGTGGATGGTGACCATGACGTTGAGCGGGTAGCCGATCCTGCGGGCGTGCTGCCAGCCGTGCGTCATCTCATTAACGAGCTTGTTGCTGAGACCGCGAGTGACTCGACGATGGTGCATTTCTCAAACCTCCTAAAGAGAAGCAGCCCGCCGACTGGGAATCGGCAGGCTGCCAAGTTGCTGGGTGCTCGAAAGAAACTGCCTACGTTCTTAGGTTGGACGTTTTGAATTTTTAGGTGTCCCGAAGAACTGGGTCGTTTGCGACGTGAGGGCGCCTAGAATTCACCTCCAGATCTATTCCGACAGGCGCGAATTCTTTTTGCGGATCAGAGAAGGACAAAACGAGATTTGTCGGAATCGCTCTTGATTCGACCGGCTTCTCTGCCAACTCTTAATCAGCGGGTCCCAGGTTCGAGCCCTGGTGCGCCCACCAATGAAATCAAAGGGTTATGATGAGGCGCTTCGGCGCTCTCTTTCGTCAGGTAAGCGCCGGGTAAGCGCCAAGTTTGCAAATCCGGCACGCCTCGTTACGGTTGTTTACAGGAAATCTTCACCGTCGGGGCGGTGAGACATGGGTCACGTCCGGCTGGGCGTTCTGTCGAAATCCAGAAAATGGCAGCAGGTCGTCGAAGAGCTGCGCCTGGGTGCCGATGTCAGCATTGTGGCGGCTTCGGCGGCGGATGCTGCCGAGGCAAGTCTTCAAGCTGCCTCGAAAGACCCGGCCTTTCTACATTCTTTTTGGCTCCTGACTCAAATCCCGCTCGCCGCGCGCGGCCCGGCTTTTGCCGAAGAATTGCGTCGCCTCGGCCTTGCCGTCCCGAATCGACCAAGCCTCATGGACGTGGCCGCCGCTTTCTCAGGAGCGGTTGATCGCTATGCCCACCAAAGCGAGGGACGGACCGATCTGGGCGAGATGGCCCAGATGGCGGCGGTCGAGAGCCTGACGGCCACAGTCGGACCGACCTTGCCGTCATTGTTTGCCGCTACCCCAGAGGAGGTCCAGCGTGCCCTCGGACGCTTCTCCAGCGGCGATCGGTTCAGTGCGCTGGCGCGCGAGTTCTTCGCTCGGCTAACCCGGCGCAGCCTCGACTACTACCTCAGTCGCGAGCTGTCCAACCACATAGGGGCGAGGGGCCGTTTCCAAAATGACGTCGCTCGAGCTCAATTCGACGGTGCGCTCGAAATGCACTGCCGCGAGGCATCTCGGATAGTCGAGGCATTCTCCGGCGGATGGTACGGCAAAAATGTGTATCAGGGCGAAGGACTAACACCTGATAGTATTCGCCGCTTCGCGCCGGTGGCGTTCAAGAAAATCCGAGCTGAACTTCGGAAACGTCGAGATGCTGCCGCTTGAGCATCTCGTAGTTTGCGGACAGCAAGATCGGCCAAATGGCGCCGATATGCGGACGCTTCGACTGAACCTCCAAGGGGGGACGCCGAACGTGCGGCTGCGCATAGCGGACCTGAGCAAACGACTTGTCGCAAATATTCCAAATGTGCTCATCGATCTCCTGGAAATCGCGAGCTACGTCTATGCGGCGGACAGCGCGATCTCGCGTGGCGGTAAGTCGGACTCTCAGATGGGAGCGCGATGGCGGCGGAAGTTCAGGCTGGTTATTCCGGTCCGCCGTCCTGATCTGTGGGTGTCACCTGCCGTGCATGCGGCGCTGGTCGACACGCTGCGTTTCCTATCTGAGGATGAGTACGTATTCGAGTTCGTTGAGCTCGTTGAGCATCCTGAAATTCAGAGCTATTTTGAGTTCTCCGGTGTTCGCAACGACGGTTTTTTGCCGGAAGAGATTGTCCTGTTTTCCGGTGGCCTGGATTCATTCGCCGGTTCGATCCAGGAGCTAGTCGTTAACAACAAATCGATTGCGCTGGTGACTCATCGCTCATCCACGAAAATGGCTTCTGCACAGATGCGGCTCATTGACGAATTGCGCAAGCGTGTATCGGCCAGTCGTATCCTACATATTCCGGTCTGGGCCACCGTAGATGAAAATCTAGCAAAAGAGCCGACCCATCGGACACGGTCCTTCTTGTTCGCCGCTCTCGGCAGCGTGACCGCGCACCTGTTTGATATCGATCGCATCAAATTCTTTGAGAATGGCGTGATGAGTCTGAATCTTCCGCCGGTGGCGCAAGTTGTTGGCGCCCGCGCAACAAGAACCACGCATCCTCAAACCCTGCATGGTTTTCGTTCCTTAATATCGGCCTTGTTGGGGCGCGAATTTGATGTGGTCAATCCATTCGTTTGGATGACCAAAACGGAAGTCGTTGCGAGCATTGCAGCAAATGGGTTCGCCGATTTGATCCGAGATACGCGCAGCTGTGCCCGCGTCCACGACATGACGACGTTTAATCCTCATTGCGGGCACTGTTCGCAGTGCATTGATCGCCGCTTTTCTGTGCTTGCTGCTGGGCAGGGACAAAATGATCCTGACGAAGCGTACAAGGTCCATCTGTTCACGCATGAACGGTCGGTGGGATCCGATCGAGAAATGGCGCTTGCTTATGTGCGATCCGCCTCGGAGGTGAACCGGATGGCGGATGTCGCCTTTTTCTCGCGTTACGGCGAAGCGAGTCGCGCCGTCGGATTCTATTCCGAGCCAGTTGGTACGGTCGCGGAGCGCATCTTCGACCTTCATCGCAGACATGCCGCGGCTATCTGTGCGGTCTTCGATCGGGCGATCGCATCGCATGCCGCTGAATTGCGACAAGGAAGTTTGCCGTCGTCTTGCCTGCTTTCGCTTGTCGTTGCCCAGCAGGGGGCGGACCCGGTCACTGGTTATCCCGACCGCAGCCAAGTGGCAGACCGGACAATCATGGCCCGCGCGGAGATTCGGATGTCAGTTGACGAAAAGCGCAAGCGCGTCATCTTCAATCGATGGGGAGAGATCAAAGGCGTGGGCGCCGAGTTGCTGATATTTCTTGCTGGTCTTCACAGGGAGGCGACCACTAACGGAGTTGCGCCGGAGCGATATCCTTTCACACCGACTCGCGATGTGCTTGGCAAGCTTCACATTGACAGTGACGAGACGCTCAGGCGACGTGTGTTCCGCTGTCGGAAGCAGATTGAAAAGCTAGCGGTGAGTGCCGGCGCGCCTGCGCCATCGATCGATGATGTCATTGAAAACCAGCAGTGGCATGGCTACCGCCTCAATCCGGATGTGGTTCGGATTGTCGCGATCACCGAGTTGATCGGAACCAGCTCCTGAGTTCGCAGACCGGCTACCGCTCGCGCTGCGTGGGGTCGAACAGGTGTTAATGGCTCCGTCCGGGATGACAACCCACGAAACGAAGGCGTGACTCTCAGAGCCGTCATCCGGAGTCTCACAGCAGATCGATTCTTCTCGTTTTCGCGCTCGTGGCGACGAGCCACTGCCGTTTGGTCACGTCTTTCCATCCGTGCGTCACGCATTGGTTGGAGGGCGAAGAGATTTCAATGAATTAGCAAATAAATAGGTCACGCCTTTCTCCGGCTGCGTCCACAGCGTTCCGCATTCAGAAAGTCCAAGTGTCTCCACGGACTTCAAAGCGCGTCCGCGTAGCACGGCGCGCCGAGTCGGGAAGGACCGCAGCATGCCGAACTTAGGCCAAAAGCAGTTGGCTTACCGTTGGCTGATTTCGCCGCGCACGTTGGAGCAGTGGCGTTGGCAGGGCAAGGGACCGAAGTACCTGAAAATCGGGTCAAAAGTCGTCTACCGCCTGGAGGACGTCGAGGCATTCGAGTCCGAACATCTTCAACTCAACACAACGGGATCGGTTGGTGTGCGGTTGATAGTCTCCACTGGGGCAATCAGCGGTGACGAGGCCGCAAACGCCTTTGAAGGGTGCAACGTTGGCTGCGATCGGGAGGCGCCCCGCCCAGCACCGCAAGACAACGGCGTCTGCGGGAAACGACGCCGATGATCGAGTTGCTCGCTCACTTGAAGAATGTCCACCGGAGCGGTGAAGGCTGGACTGCCCGTTGCCCGGCTCACGGTGACCGGCTCAGTATCAACCATCACGACGGTCGATGGTTGTTGAAATGCCATGCGGGTTGCGAGTGGCGAGCGGTCGTGGCTGCCCTAGGGATGGTGCCCGCCGACCTATTCGATGATGAAGCACGTGGGCGAAGGATGCCTGGCCACCACAACCGCGCAACCGTGCAACCGACGGCTAGATCGTCAACAAAATCAGACGCTCCGCACATTCTAGATGCGATGCGGCCCATAGAGGCAAGTGAATCGGGATTGACGCTCGATCGCTATGCGACCGCGAAGGTGTTGTCGATCGATTTTCTGAAGAGCTGCGGATTATCAGAGTTTACCTTCGACCATAAGCCGGCAGTGCGCATCCCTTATTTCGGGCAGACAGGTGAAGAACTCGCGGTGCGGTTTCGTATCGCGCTCGAAGGTGACCGCTTCCGTTGGAAGTCGGGGACCAAGCCGTGTCTGTACGGCCTCAACCGTCTCGTTGAACTGAAGAAAGCGGGGCAGGTGGCTCTGGTTGAGGGAGAATCGGATTGTCACACCCTTTGGCGTCACGGAATCGGCGCGCTCGGCATCCCCGGCGCTGGCAACTGGCGGGAGGACCGCGACGCAAGGCACCTGGATGGGATCAACACGATCTACGTGGTCATCGAGCCCGATCGCGGCGGCGACACGCTACGGCAATGGCTGTCCCTGTCGACCATCCGCAATCGAGCAAAGCTCGTCAGTTTGCCGGTGAAAGATCCTTCGGCATTGCACCTGGAAAACCCGGCGGAGTTCAAGAGGCGCTGGCAGGTCGCGTGTGTAAGTGCGGTGCCATGGGCGGCTGCTGAGGCAGCGGCCAGCGAGGACAAACGATCTGAGACGTGGGAGAAGTGCGGCGGTTTGGCGCGAGAGACAAACGTCCTTGATGAGTTTGCGAACGAGTTATCTCGCATCGGCGTCGTAGGCGAGCGCCGCGCGGCAAAGCTGATCTACCTCGCAGTGACCTCCCGTTTGCTGGAGCGGCCGGTCTCCATCGTGGTCAAGGGACCGTCATCGGGCGGCAAATCGTTCCTCGTGGAGTCGACGCTGAAGTTCTTTCCGTCCGAGGCGTTTTACGCGTTAACGGCGATGAGCGATCGGGCGCTTGCCTACTCCACCGAGCCGCTCAGGCACCGCCATCTCGTGATTTATGAGGCAGCCGGAATGTGCTCGGATTTTGCGACCTATCTCATTCGGTCGCTGCTGTCCGAGGGGCGTCTCCGCTACGAGACGGTAGAGAAGACCAAGGACGGACTTGTCCCGCGCCTGATCCAGCGGGAGGGGCCAACCGGACTGATCGTAACAACGACTAGCCTGCGTCTCCATCCCGAGAATGAGACGAGGATGCTCAGCCTGACGATCACCGACACGCCCGACCAGACCGCAGCGGTATTCCGTGCGCTTGCGCAGGACGGCAACCGCGTTGTGACCGATCTGACGGAATGGCACGCGCTGCAAACATGGTTGGCAACAGGACCGAGTCGGGTGGGCATCCCCTTCGCAGATCGATTGGCGAAACTTGTGCCACCAGTAGCTTTGAGGCTTCGGAGGGATTTCAAGACGGTCCTCATGCTGGTCCGCGCGCACGCCGTACTGCATCAGGCATCACGACGGAAAAACGAAGAGGGCCGGATCATCGCTGAGATTGAAGACTATCGGGTGGTGCGTGAGTTGATCGCCGATGTTGTGGCTGTCGGTGTCGAGGCGGCTGTCAAGCCGGAGGTCGGCGAGGTCGTTAGGACGGTAGGCGCTTTGCTTGAAAAGGGACGGGAGGAAGTCCGGCAGTCAGACCTCAAGTCGGCACTTCGACTCGATAAGTCAACGATTTCACGGCGCGTTGCAGATGCCGTCCATGCCGGCTTTCTCAAGAACCTGGAAGATCGCAAGGGTCGGCCTGCAAGGCTCGTTCTTGGAGATGCATTGCCGGATAACTGCGAGGTCCTGCCCACGCCTGAGCAGCTGGTCAGCGACGATGGGTTGCGCGGTTGCGCGGTTGATCCGCGGGGTAAGCAACCCCCACCCCCTCCGAAAGCCCACCAGAAGGGTAATTCGCGCGAGACCCAGCCAAGTGCGTCATCTGCGATATCTCAATGGGAGCCGCGCCCGTGAGCACGATCCATCCCCTGATACCGGGACCCGCAGGCGGCGGGAACGTCGGCATCAACGGCGTCAATCCGGCACCGGACCCGCTGCCCGCCATGATCGAGGTAGCGTTGCGCGACAATGAGGACGTGCTGGCAAACGACGGACGGACCTCCGAGGACCAGCAGGTCTGCTCCGATGCGTCGCCGACCTAACCCGAGTCTCATCAAGATTCACCGCAATTATAGTGTCGAAGAGGCGGCTCGCGTCCTGCGTACCCACAAGAACACTGTCCGGAGCTGGATCAAACGGGGACTGCCAACGATCGACCAGAGGAGGCCGACGCTCATCCACGGTACCGAGCTATCTT
>Ga0210402_10006634_pt1 | contig 10232 bp, 12 predicted proteins | sample IncBWC7MmetaG_FD_161055 | JGI IMG/M metagenome (GOLD analysis project Ga0210402, IMG submission 161055) | Forest soil microbial communities from Barre Woods Harvard Forest LTER site, Petersham, Massachusetts, United States - Inc-BW-C-7-M | ecosystem: Environmental > Terrestrial > Soil >...
TCGGTGGCGCATGACCCCACCGAATTGAACCGCCAGGGACCAGACGAAGGCACCAGCTATCGTTCGGAAATCTTCGCCGCCACGCCAGATCAGGAAAAGACCGCCCGCGCCTATGTCGCCCAGCTTGGCGTGGCCCATATCTTCACCGGCCCGATCGTGACCAGGATCGAGGCGCTGAAGGGTTTTTACCCGGCCGAGGGCTATCACCAGGATTTCCTGGTTCACAATCCGACCCAGGCCTACATCGTCTATAACGACCTGCCCAAGCTGGCGGCATTGAAGAAGGTCTGGCCGGAATATTACCGCGACCAGCCTGTCCTCCTCGCCAGCCGGTAATTCCGCGAATTACCGGGTTTTTAGGCCTGCCCGGCGCTAACCTTCTGCCCCAAAAAGGCAAAAGGGCCGTTTCCTTTGGATTCGTGATCTGCTAACCACACGCCGGTTTCGGGCGGCCATGCGGCCCCCTCCACGAAAAGCGATCCGAACGATGAACATATTGATCGAACGTCTGGTGCTGGGCGCTGCCGCGCTGGTGATTGGCCTCGGGCTGGGTTGGGCGGTGCGCGGACTTGTCTCCTACAACCCTGCCTCCGAGAACGTGACCGCCTACCAGGACTGGCGCGTCGCCTGTCCGCCGGCCTCCGCCAAGGAACTGTCTTGCGAGATGCAGGAAGACGTGCTCGACGGCAAGAGCGGCTCCATTGTGGTGCGCGTCGGCATCACCAGCGAAAAGGGCAAGCCGGAACTGGGCCTGACCTTGCCTCTGGGCGTGGCGCTGCCGCCCGGCGTCGGCCTGGTCCTGGGCACCGACAAGCCGAAGGTCTTCTCATTCCGTACCTGCAAAGACGTGGGCTGCATCGCGGTCATGCCGCTGGATGCCCCGACACAGGTTGCCTTAAACGCCGCCAAGGATGGAAAAGTCCTGGTTGCGGGGCTGGACGGCAAAGTGGTGGCGATCCCGATATCCTTCAAAGGCTATTCTGACGCGATAAGCGCTTATCACGGCGCCGAAGTCAGGCGCGCATCCTGGGTCTGGAGATTGGTATCATGAGGATTTCCCGCCTTCTGGCTGGCCTGATCGCTTTGGGCGCCGCTACGTCCACCACGGTTATGGCGCAAGATACCGCCCCGGCGCCGCAGGCTGCCCCGGCGCCGGCCGCTCCCCCCGCCGTGACCGACACCAAACCGGTCGGCGACTGGACCGTGCGTTGCTTCGCGGTGGCCTCGGCTTCGCCCTGCGATATGTACGCCGAGTATCATCAAGACACCTCGCAACAGCGCGTGCTCAGCGTCTCCATCGCCTATGTTCCCAAGGACGACCGCCATGTGGTGGATATCGCGGTGCCCCTGGGCATATCCATCGCCGCCGGCGTGGTCATCAAGACCGATTCCTATACCTCGCCCAAGCTGGGCTTTCGCCGCTGCGACCAGGCGGGCTGCTATGTCGAAGGCCTGATGCCCAACGACATGGTCGCTGCCATCGCCAAGTCCGGTCCAAATGCCTCTGTGAATATCATGGCCGACGACGGCAAGCCTTTTTCGATACGCCTCTCGCTCAACGGCTTTGCCGGCGCGCACGACGCCATGGCCCAGATGGCCAAGGAAAAGGCCAAGAATACCGATGCCGCGGCGGCGGCGCCGAAGAAAAAGTGACACCGGCTTCGGCCAAAAGGAAAAAAGCCGCTCGCGAGAGCGGCTTTTTTTTCGCCAGTTCGGCCAGATGCTATGCCGGTTTGAATTTCAGCGCCACGCCATTCATGCAGTAGCGCAGACCCGTGGGCCTGGGTCCGTCCTCAAAGACATGCCCCAGATGCCCGCCGCAGCGGCGGCAATGCACTTCGGTCCGCACATCGCCATCGCTGGTGTCCCTCTGGGTCAGAACCGCATCGGGCAGCGGCCGCCAGAAGCTGGGCCAGCCGGTGTGGCTGTCATATTTGGTATCCGAGGAATAATTCGGCAGGTCGCAGCCGGCGCAGGAATAGGTACCTTTTGCGGTGACATGATCGAGCGGACTGGAGAATGGCATTTCGGTGCCCGCATGCCGCAGCACATCATAGGCCTGGGGCGAGAGCAGCTTCTTCCATTCCGCGTCGCTCTTGGTCACTTCATAGGCGAATGACGGTGTCCGCCCAACCAGGGCCAGTCCCGCGCCGCCCATCAACATTGCGTTCAACAATCCACGCCGGTTCATCGGATTCTCCGTGCACTCAACCTACCAAGCATAACTTCGTTTGAGCCGGCAAAAAAGTTACGGGAACCCCACCGGCAGACTGCCGTTATTGCCACGATACCAAAAAAAGGAGAGTTTATGGACAAGGACAGAATCGCCGGTTCCGCAAAGCAGGCCAAGGGTGCCGTGAAACAGGCTGCCGGAAAGATCACCGGCGACACCAAGCTTCAGGCCGAGGGCGCCGCGGACAAGGCCGCAGGCAAGTTGCAGAACGCCGTGGGCGGGGCCAAGGACGCAATCCGCCAGGCTTCCAAGCATTAAGGCCAATTCGCCTCAAAAGCCCGGCATCCGGCTCACCGGATGCTGGGTTTTTCATGCCATAATGGGGAACAGACAAAGGATTCTCCATGATCGCCCTGCTCAGCTGGCTGCGTTCCATCCTGGCTTCGGTCCTGAATGGCATCGCCAAATTCGTGGCCTTATTGGTGATGGTTGCCGCGGTCCTTGTCGTGATCGGACTGGCGCGGGGCGACGGCCTGCCGGCAAACAGCGTGCTGACGCTCGACCTGCGCCAGACCATCGCTGATTCCGCCAGCCGGCCGCCCTTTCCGCTGGCGGTAAGGCCGGTGACCATGATGGGCCTGATATTCGCGCTGGACGATGCCGGGCGGGACAAGCGCATCAAGGGCATGATCATGCGGCTGGGCGCCGGCATGCCGCTGGCCCAGGCGGAAGAACTGACCCAGGCGCTGGCCCGCTTCAAGCAACATGGCAAATTTGTCATCGCCCAGACAACCGGCTTTCAGGGACCAGGCCTTGGCGATTATGTGGCAGCTTCCGCGGCCAATGAAATCTGGGTGCAGCCCAGAAGCGATTTCGCGGTTTCGGGCGCGGGTGTGGGCGAATTGTTCCTGCGCGGGCTGATCGACAAGGTCCATGCCGTGCCGCAGATGGTCAAGCGCGCGGAATTCAAAAGCGCCGCCGACATGTTCATGGAAAAAGATATGACCGCGCCGGACCGCGAACAGCTGGGTCAGGTGGTGCGGTCCTGGTATGACGCGGCGCTGGATGAATCCGCCCGCGCGCGGCATCTGACTAGGGAGCAGGTCCAGGCCGCATTCGAAGCCAGCCCGCAATTCGGCGAGGACGCCAGGGCCAAGGGCCTGGTGGACCGCATCGGTTATGACGATGACGCTTTTGGCGCGGCGCTGGGCCGGGCGGGGGCGGGCGCCAAGCCCCTCAAGATGAGCGATTATATCAAGTCCCGCGAAGGCGCATCCGGGATGACAGCGGCCAATGTCGCGGTCATAGAGGCGGCGGGTGAGATCGCCGACGGCACCGCCGGCACCAGCCTCATTGGTTCCAGTGCCGGCATCGCCAGCGACGACCTGTCCGCGGCCATCCGCCAGGCGACGCGCGACAGCGATATCAAGGTGATCCTGCTGAGGGTGGATTCGCCGGGGGGATCGGTCACCGCCTCGGATCAGATTCTGGATGCCGTCAAGAAAGCGCAGGCCAAGGGCAAGCCGGTGGTGGTGAGCATGGCCGGCCTGGCGGCTTCCGGCGGCTATTATATTTCGGCCAGCGCCGACCGCATTGTCGCTGAACCCGGCACGCTGACCGGTTCGATCGGCGTTCTGACCGGCAAGGTCACCTTTGCCGGCACCGCCGACATGATCGGGGCAAAGCTGAGCGAAGTCTCCATCGGCAAAAACACCCTGATGGATTCACCTGTCGCGCCTTACACGCAAGACCAGCTGGCTGCGGTCAATCGGGAAGCCGACGTGATCTATAACGATTTCCTGAACAAGGTGGCCAGCGGCCGCCATCTGCCGCTCTCCCAGGTCCAGGACGTGGCCAGGGGCCGGGTGTGGACAGGCGCGGACGCCGCGACTCACGGGCTGGTCAATGGCCTGGGAGGCTTCTGGACGGCGGCGGGCCTTGCGGCGAGTCTGGGCAAGCTGGCGCCCGACCAGCTGGTCTTCCGGGTCTATCCCAAGCCCAGGGGTTTCTGGGACGAGGCGGTCCGATTTTTCGGCGGCGCCGGCGACAGCGTAAAGACGCTCGAAAATATTCAAACCGTGATGGATTTGCCCGCGGTTCACACGGTGACCGAAGCCATCCACGATGCCCCCCGGCATCGGGTGGAACTTCGCGCACCCAATGTTGCCCGGTTTCTTGGAAATTAAAAATCTTGTCAGACGCACCGTAGGATATATAGTTTCTTATAGCGCAACCGCAGCAAACCTGCGAGATTGTGACAGAGGTGCGTCGGGGGGCGATACCTCAAAAGCATGGTGGAGCAATTGACGAATTCGGCATCTCAGAAAAAACCCGCAACTGACGTCGGTGTGATGAGCTTTGAGTCAGGCTTGAGGGAACTGGAGGGCATTGTGGCGCGGTTGGAGCAGGGCGAGGTGGATCTGGAAGATTCCATCGCGCTTTACGAACGCGGCCAGGCCCTGAAAAGTCATTGCGAAGCCAAGCTGAAGGCGGCAGAAGGCCGGCTGGAAAAACTCGTCCTCGGAACAACTGGCCCGGTGGCCAGCGAACTGGTCGAGACGGTGTAGATGATGAATCCTCCCAGCAAGACCCCGCTCCTGGACGACGTGAATTCTCCCGCAGACCTGCGCAAACTGCCCAGGTCCAAGCTCCGGGCCTTCGCCGCGGAGTTGCGCACCGACCTGATCGACATTGTTTCGGTGACGGGTGGCCACTTTGGCGCCGGGTTGGGCGTGGTCGAGCTGACCACCGCCCTGCATTATGTTTTCAATACCCCGGCCGACCGGCTGATCTGGGATGTCGGCCACCAGGCCTATCCCCACAAGATCATCACCGGCCGCCGCCACCGCATGCGTTCCCTGCGCCAGGGGGGCGGGCTGTCCGGTTTCACCAGGCGCAGCGAAAGTGAATACGATCCCTTCGGCGCCGCCCATTCCTCCACCTCCATCTCCGCCGGCCTGGGCATGGCGGTGGCGCGCGACCTCAAGGGCGAAAAGAACAACGTCATCGCCGTGATCGGCGACGGCTCGATGAGCGCGGGCATGGCCTATGAGGCGATGAACAACGCCGGCGCCAACAAGAACCGGTTGATCGTGATCCTCAACGACAATGACATGTCTATCGCCCCGCCGGTTGGCGCGATGAGCGCCTATCTGGCGCGGCTGGTCTCGTCGCGGCCCTATACCGGCTTTCGCAACTTCGTCAAACGGCTGGCACGGCGGCTGTTGCCGCGCGGGTTGTTCAAGGTGGCGCAGCGGACCGAGGAATATGCCCGCGGCATGGCGATGGGCGGCACGCTGTTCGAGGAGATGGGCTTTTATTATGTCGGCCCGATCGACGGCCACAATCTCGACCACCTGATCCCGGTGCTTGAGAATGTCCGCGACACCATCACCGGCCCGGTCCTGGTGCATGTGGTGACCAAGAAGGGCCATGGCTACGCTCCGGCCGAAGCCGCGCCCGACAAATATCATGCCGTCAACAAGTTCGTGGTGCTGACCGGCGAGCAGAAAAAGTCCACTCCCAAGAATCCCGCCTACCAGAAAGTATTCGGCGAGGCCCTGATCGCGGAAGCAAAAAAGGATTCGCGCATCGTCGCCATCACCGCCGCCATGCCGTCCGGCACCGGCGTCGACCTGTTCGAGAAAGCATTTCCCGAGCGCACCTTCGATGTCGGCATTGCCGAACAGCATGCCGTCACCTTCGCCGCCGGCCTCGCCGCCGAAGGCATGAAGCCCTTCTGCGCCATTTATTCCACCTTCCTGCAACGCGCCTATGATCAGGTGGTGCATGACGTGGCCATTCAGTGCCTGCCGGTGCGTTTTGCCATGGACCGCGCCGGCCTGGTGGGGGCTGACGGCGCCACCCATGCGGGATCTTTCGACATCGCCTATCTCGCCACCCTGCCCAATTTCGTGGTGATGGCGGCGGCGGATGAGGCTGAGCTTACCCACATGATCGCCACCCAGGTGGCGATCAACGACCGGCCGAGCGCGGTGCGTTATCCGCGCGGCGAGGGCACCGGCGTCACCCGCCCGGCCGAAGGCGTGGCGCTTCCCATCGGCAAGGGCCGCATGATCCGCGAAGGATCGGGCATAGCCATCCTCAATTTCGGCACCCGCCTCACCGAAGTGATCGCGGCGGCCGAGAAACTGTCCGCCTACGGACTTTTTCCCACCATCGCCGATGCCCGTTTCGCCAAGCCGCTGGACACCGCCCTGATCGCCAGGCTGGCGCGCGAGCATGAAGTGCTGATCACCATCGAGGAAGGCGCTGCCGGTGGCTTCGGCGCCCATGTGATGCAGTTCCTTGCCTGGGAAGGCCTGCTCGACAAGGGCCTCAAGATCCGGCCCATGACCCTGCCGGATGTTTTCCAGGACCATGACACGCCGGAAAAGATGTATGCCGCGGCGGGCCTGGATGCCGACGGCATCGTGCTGACGGCGCTCAACGCCCTGGGGCGTTCCAACGAGGCGCCGGCTGCGATAGGCAGAACGGCTTAAAAAAGGCATGGTTCTTTTGCGTCTCTGGCGGATTCCCGCTAAAGACGCGCTCATGAAGAGGGCGGACCAGTATCTGGTCGAAAAGGGCCATGCGGCCAGCCGCACCGAGGCGCAGGCCGCCATTCGTGCCGGGCTGGTCAAGGTGGACGGCGAAAAGCTGGTCAAGCCGTCGAAGAATATCGAAGACAGCCCGGCAATCGAATACGCCAAGCCCCATCCCTTTGTGTCGCGCGGCGGCGTCAAGCTGGCGGCGGCGCTGGATCATTTCAACCTCTCGCCCGACGGCTTGATCTGCCTCGACATCGGCGCCTCCACCGGCGGCTTCACCGACGTGCTGCTGGCGGGCGGTGCCGTCACGGTCTATGCGGTCGATGTCGGCCATGGCCAGATGCACGCCCGCCTTCGGCGCGATCCGCGCGTGGTGCCGCGCGACGGCGTCAATGCCCGTGATCTTTCCCTCACGCATGTACCGCAGGCGCCCCAGGCCATTGTCGCGGATGTAAGCTTTATCGGGCTGAAACTGGCGCTGCCGCCCGCCCTCGACATGGCCGCGCCGGGCGCCTGGCTGGTGGCGCTGGTCAAGCCGCAATTCGAGGTGGGACGGCTCTGGGTCGGCAAGGGCGGCATTGTCCGCGATGCCGGGATGCAGGCGGCGGCGGTTGCCGACATCAAGCAGTTCATCGCCGGCCAGTCGCGCTGGAATGTGATCGGCCATATGGAGAGTCCGATTCAGGGCGGCGAGGGCAATCGCGAGTTTCTCCTCGCTGCGCAAAAAGCCGGATGACCTGCAAGCATTTCGGTCTGTGCGGCGGCTGCAGCCTGCAAAACCTCCCGTCGGAAGAATATCGCGCTCGAAAGCGTGACATCGTGGTCCAGGCGCTGGCGCGGGCGGGCCTCGGCGACATGGAAGTGGCCGCCCCGGTGATTGTGCCGGAGCATTCGCGCCGCCGCGCGGTGTTCAAGCTCGCAAAACACGGGAGCGCCGTGGAGGTGGGCTTTCACGCCGCCAGAAGTCATTCCATCGTGAATATGGCCGAGTGCCTTGTGCTGACGCCGGCCTTGTTCGCGCTGGCCGAGATGGCACGGGTGGCGCTGGCGCCGATCCTGAACCAGGGTGAAAAGGCCGAGCTTCATGTCACCGAGAGCGACACCGGCCTTGACCTGGCCTTCCGCTCGCCCCGCAAATTGACGCCTGCCCTGACGGCGCAATTCGCCGCGGCATTTTCCGGGAGAAATATCGCCCGCATCTTCTTCAACAGGGACGTGATGATGGAGAATGCCGCGCCTGCCATTGTCCTCGGCGGCGTGAGGGTCACCCTGCCGCCCCATGCCTTCCTGCAGGCGACGCGGGAGGGTGAGGCGGCGCTCGTGAACCATGTCCTCGCAATGACGCAAGGGGCCCGCCATGTCGCCGACCTGTTCGCCGGGCTGGGCACCTTCACGTTCGCGTTGGCGCGCCATGCCAGGGTTCATGCCGTGGAGCAGGACGCCGATGCCCTTGCCGCTCTGGCCTCGGCGGCAAAAAACGCTTTCGCCCCTGTGGGTAGCGGGGCGAAAGGACTGAAACCCATCACCACCGAAAGGCGCGATCTGTTCAAGCAGCCGCTGACCGCTCCGGAACTCAAACCATTCGATGCCGTGCTGCTGGACCCGCCCCGCGCCGGGGCCGAAGCGCAGGTCCGCGCCCTGGCAGATTCCGCCATTGCCCGAATTGCCTATGTTTCCTGCGACGCGGCCAGCTTCGCCCGCGATGCCGCCATCCTCAAAATAGCGGGTTTCCGGCCCGGCCCGGTGACCCCGATAGACCAATTTCTTTACTCGGGGCATATTGAACTGGTTGCCGGTTTTGAACGGAAGACCAGACGATGAGAAAGCTGTTCCTCTGGCTGTTGCCGCTGATGTTGTACGCCGGCGCGGCCCAGGCCGCGGGCTTTTCCGACTGGGCGGTTCTGCTGGTGGCGGGCGACGATCACGCCCATTCCGGTGCGTCCAGCCAGGTGTTCGACAATGCCCGCCGCGATCTCGCCCGTGCTTTTGCGGGAATCGGATTTTCGCCGCAGAACATGGTGCAATTCTCGCTCGATCCCGACAAGGATTCGGAAGAAACCACCATACCCATATCGCCAATGGCCTTTGGGATTTGAGCAACCGGGCCACCGGCGGCTGCCTGATCTATTTTACCTCTCATGGCGCTTACAATGAGGGCATCGTGACGGGCAACGCCATGCTGGCCCCCGACACCTTTGCCAAGATCGTCAACAATGCCTGCGGCAAGCGTCCCGCCGTGATCGTGATGTCGGCCTGTTTTTCGGGTCAGTTTGTGCCGGTGCTGGAAGGCGACAATCGCATGGTGATTGCGGCGGCGCGGCCCGACCGCACCAGTTTCGGCTGCGGTGAGAGCGATCACTACACGTTCTTCGACGGCTGTTTCCTGCAGTCGCTTCCCACCAGCGGCAATTTCCCCGAACTGGCGGACAAGACCAAGGACTGCGTCTCGCACCAGGAACAGGCGCTGGGGGTGGATTATCCCTCCGAGCCTCAAATCGTCGTCGGCAACGCCATCGCTCCCGCATTGCGCTGGCGGTAGGGCGCACATTTATTGCTCCGGGTGGGCTTGGGAATCATCCATACCCACCTTAGATATAGGGTATAGCTGTTTACGGGAGGCTTGACCGCTATGAAATGGCTGGATTTTTTGGGGGCCCTTGTGCTCGCCGTCGCCGTGGCCTGGGGATTTTATAAAATGGCCGAACTGGCAATCATCGGCATTCGCGCCAAGCGCAATCGGCCGACGCTGCTGCAACGGAACGACCGCGATGGTTAATACCAGCTACGCACTTCCGCGGGCAGGCGCGACCCATATTGCCCTGCTGGGCGCTGCCATCGTCGGCGGCCTGGTGTTTTTCGCGGTTGCCCTCGGCTCCTTTTATACCGTGGCCCAGGGCGAACGCGGCGTCGTCACCCATTATGGCGCGGTCGTCGGCGAGGCCGAACCCGGTCTTGGTTTCAAGATACCCTTCGTGACGGGCATCCATAACATTTCCATCCAGCCTCAGGTCCTGTCCTATGGCGCCGGCACAGGTTCTGCCCCGCTGGAGGCCTATTCCAAGGACCAGCAGCCGGCGAAAATCCAGGTCTCGGTGAATTTTCATGTCACCGACCCGCTGGTCTTGTACGGTTCTTTCGGCTCCATCGAACAGGCCGCCGATACCATCCTGACCCCCAAAGTCTATGAGCAGTTGAAGAATGTCTTCGGTCAGTTTGATGCGGTGGACAGCATCCAGAAGCGCGCCGTGCTGAACGGGGAATTTGCCAGGGCGCTGACCGGCGCGGTCAAGGGCCCCATCGTCATCGACAGCGTCCAGATCCAGGACATCAGCTTCTCGGCCCAATATGAAAAGGCCGTCGAAGACCGCATGGAAGCACAGGTTCGTGAACAGCAGGCCATCGCCGAGAAAACCCAGCGCATGACGCGGGCCGATGCGGCGAAATACGAGATTGAAGCGCAGGCCGATGCCGCGGCCTATGCGGGCAAGGCCGAAGCCTCCGCCATCCAA
>Ga0210402_10006637_pt1 | contig 10230 bp, 12 predicted proteins | sample IncBWC7MmetaG_FD_161055 | JGI IMG/M metagenome (GOLD analysis project Ga0210402, IMG submission 161055) | Forest soil microbial communities from Barre Woods Harvard Forest LTER site, Petersham, Massachusetts, United States - Inc-BW-C-7-M | ecosystem: Environmental > Terrestrial > Soil >...
ATTCAAAAAGGCGAGAAAATTGAAATTCGCGGCTTTGGCAGTTTCCGCACCCGGGAACGCAAGGGCCGGGTCGGCCGCAATCCCAAAACCGGCGAAAAAGTGGAAGTTCCCGCCAAGCGTATTCCTTTCTTCAAGCCCAGCAAGGAATTGAAAGATTTTGTGAATAGCGACGAAGCTGCCGCGTTGACCTCCGCCGCAGAGGCCGCCGCCGGTGCTGCGAATTCATAGCACTCCTGATTTTTGAGCTTTTCGTTTGTTGCTTGACCCTACCGCACCTTGATTTTTTCCGCGCGAGGATTTGTAACTAATGGACTACCTGTGGACCCCGTGGCGCTACCAATACATCGCGCAAGCCATCTCCGGTAAACAGCCCGACTGCATTTTCTGCGATGCGGTCGCGCGTAACGACGACGAAGTCACGCTGATCGTTCATCGCGGCAAAAACGCCTTCGTCATCTTGAATCGTTTTCCGTATACCTCCGGCCACGTTATGGTCGTTCCTTACGCACACGTCGCCGAGCTTGCGCTCTGCGATGCCGCCACGCTATCGGAGATGATGCAACTCGCGCAGCGCGTCGAAGCCGCGTTTCGCACTGAATACAAGCCCGACGGCATGAATTTCGGAATGAATCTCGGCAGAGCAGCCGGTGCTGGCGTCACCGGACATCTCCACCTGCACGGCCTTCCGCGCTGGATCGGTGACACCAACTTCATGACCGTCACCGCCGAAACCCGCCTGCATCCCGAAGATCTCCCCACCACTTATGCGCGCATGAAAAAAGCCTTCGCTTAGATTTCGGCACGGGGCCTGCTCTACAATCGCTTTTGTTTCTTTTCCCGTAGGGGCGCAGCTTGCTGCGCCCGAAATGCCCAGAGGTAGGCATTCCCGTTCGCTGCGCTACAATAAAAACTCTAAGGACGCTCCATGAATCTGCAACTCACCGAAGAACAGCTCCTGTTGCAAAAAACGGTTCGCGAATTCGCCGAAGCCGAAGTCAAGCCACGCGCGCGCGAACTGGACGAAACCGGCCACTTTCCGCGCGACCTTTTCGCCAAAGCCGCTGATCTCGGCCTGACCGGCGTGGCGTTGCCCGAAAATGAAGGTGGCGCGGGCTTCGATCACATCTCGTATTCCATCGTGATCGAAGAAATTTCCCGCTGCTGCGCTTCCACCGGAGTGATCCTCTCCGTGCAGAATTCGCTCTACTGCGATCCCATTCACCGCTATGGCACCGAAGAACAAATGAAGAAATTCCTCCTGCCGTTTGCGCGCGGCGAAAAAATCGGCTGTTACGCGTTAACCGAGCCACAAGCCGGTTCGAACGCCGCAGCGCTGCAAACTAAAGCCGTCAAGAGCGGCGACAGTTACATTTTGAACGGCACCAAGGCATGGATCACCAATGGCGGCGCCGCTGACGCTGCCATCGTTTACGTCAACACCGAGCCCTCAAAGGGCGAAAAAGGAATCACAGCGGTCGTGGTGGAAAAGGGCACGCCAGGATTTAAGGTCGGCAAAGAAGAAAAGAAACTTGGCATCAGTGCCACCGCGTGCAGTGAACTGGTCTTCACCGATTGCGCGGTGCCGGTGGCGAATCGCATAGGCAACGAAGGCGAAGGCTACAAAGTTGCGCTCTCGACTCTCGATGGCGGCCGCATCGGAATCGCCGCCCAGGCCACGGGCATCGCGCAGGGCGCGTTCGAAGCAGCGCTGAAATATTCGCAGGAACGCCTTGCCTTCGGCCACCCCATCGCCGAGTTTCAAGCCATTCAGTTCCTGCTCGCGGACATGGCCACCGAAATCGATGCAGCTCGCTTGCTTATCCGCAAAGCTGCGTGGAAGCAGGACACCGGCGCGCGCTTCAGCATGGACGCCGCCATGGCCAAACTATTTGCCAGCGAAATGGCCACCCGCGTCGCCCACAAAGCCATCCAGATCCACGGCGGCAACGGCTACAGTCGCGAATATTCTGTCGAACGCGCCTATCGCGATGCTCGCATCACCGAAATTTACGAGGGCACCAGCGAAATCCAGCGCCTGGTCATCTCTTCGTGGGCCCTCCGCTCGTGATGTCTCCCGCGTAGTATCCTGAATTCGTGCTGACTCTTGACTACGGCCTCGATTTCAATCCGGCCCGCGATGAAGATTTTTTCGCCGCGCTCCCAACGCATCCGGCAGTCTGTTTGATCGAGTCGCATGAATCTTCCGCCGAACCACTCTTCATCCGTACCCAAGATCTGCGCCGCAGATTGCAGCGACTGCTGGGTCCGCTGGATCCTTCCAGCAAACGGCTCAATCTTCGCGATTTTGCGAAATCAATCCGCTACCGCCTCACGCCTTCCCCGTTCGAACAAACTTTCGCCTACTACCAGAACGCCAAAGAACTTTTTCCGTCCCGCTATCGCGACATGTTGCGTATGCGCCCGCCCGCCGTCCTCAAAGTGAATCTGCGAAACGCCTACCCGCGCTGCTACCCGACTCGTAGAATTCCGATCGCTTCGAACGGGGAACCATCTGGCGGCCTCTACTATGGCCCATTCCGTTCCCGCAAAGCCGCCGATGCGTTCGCGGAACGCGTGCTCGATCTCTTCAAAGTCCGTCGCTGCCAGATCAAAATCCGCCGCGATCCGGAATTTTCCGGCTGCATCTACTCCGAAATGAAAATGTGCCTCGCTCCCTGTTTCGCCGGTTGCACAAAAGAAGAATACGACGTTGAAGTTCAGCGCCTCGTAAGCTTTCTTGAATCCGGCGGCACCTCGTTGCGCGAGGATTTGGAATCGGATCGCAATAGCGCAAGCGAACATCTCGACTATGAGAAGGCGGCATTGCTGCACAAAAAACTAGACAAGCTCGATGACGCTCTGCGTGGCCAACCAGAACTTCCCCGCCGCCTGCAGGACCTCAACGCGGTCATCCTGCAACGAGCCGTCGCCGATCAATCAATCTCCGCCTACCAAGTCCGCGCAGGAAAAATCGCCGATCCATTCGAGCTTTCCTTTGCCACACTAACCGGCGAACCTCGCTCCGCCGAGCAACTTCTCCGCGAACATCTTGACGCCCCTGACGACGCGCCGAGCGCCGATCTCTCCGAACATCTGTGGCTGCTCGCCCGCTGGTTCTACAGCAATCCTCGCCACGGCGAAATTTTCTTTCGCGCAAAGGCCTGGCCATACCGCAGAATGATGCGAGCCTGCGCGCGGCTACTTGCACCGCAGGATGCCGCGAATAGCGCGCCGCAAGAAAACGCTTCGTCTCAACCTGATGGAGAAAGAGAAAAATCTTCATGACAGACCGCGCAACTTTAGAAGGCACACGTCGCTATGCTGAATCTTTCCGCAGCCGCGCCGCCGACGGCCATTTCCGCGAAGTTCACGGCCTCGTGCTCTCTTCCCTTGGCATCGGCACCTACCTCGGCCAGCCCGACGAACGCACCGACGCTGCCTACACCGACGCGGTCGTCGCCGCCGTCGAAAATGGAATCAACGTCGCTGACGCCGCCATCAACTACCGCTTTCAACGCAGCGAACGTAGCATCGGCGCAGCTCTCGTCCAGCTCGAAGCCAAAGGCTTCTCCCGCGATCAGCTTGTTCTCTGCACCAAGGCCGGCTATCTCACGCCCGATGGCAAAATGCCCGCCGACCCCAATCAATATTTTTTCCAGGAATATATTCAGCGCGGCATTTTTACCGCCAAGGATATCGCCGCGGGCAGTCATTGCATCGCGCCGCGCTTTCTGCAAGACCAGATCTTGCGCAGCATGTCCAACCTCGGCGTGAATTGTATCGACGTCTTCTACTTGCACAACCCCGAAACGCAGCTCGCTGAAATTTCCAAGGTGCAATTCCTTGGACGTATCCGCGAAGCTTTTTTCTACCTTGAATCCGCGGTTCGAACCGGCAAAATCCAGTTCTACGGAATGGCGACTTGGAACGGCTTCCGGCAGGATGCCAGCGCACGTGATTCCGTGCAGCTAGCGGAGGTTGCGGACGTCGCAAAGGAAATCGCCGGTGACAATCATCACTTCCGCTTTGTGCAGTTGCCCTTCAATCTCGGAATGACTGAAGCGCTCACCCTCGGCAATCAATCCGTCAACGGAAAAGTCATGACCATCATGGAGGCGTCTGAAGAATTAAATATCACGCTGATCGCCAGCGCATCATTGCTGCAAGGCCAAGTGGCCAGCAATCTTCCCGGCTTCGTTGCGGAAGCCTTAGGCCTTCAGTCCGACGCCGAGCGCGCGCTGCAATTTGTGCGGTCCTCACCCGGCATCACTACCGCGCTGGTCGGAATGTCGCGCCAGCAGCACGTCCTGGCAAACGCGAGACTCGTCGGAGTTCCCCCCGCCACCATTGACCAATTTTCCAAGCTATTCTCGCGCGGGCAGTCTACCTAGTCACAATCTTTTCGAAATCTCCGATTGCCCAATCAAGCGTGCGAGCGCGCCGCACCCGAGCTTTGCAACGACGGTTTGAGCCATTCGGTTATTGCTTTCCCTAGCTCGTCAATTCTTCCGGTAAAAAAATGGTCCACCCGGTCCACAACCACCAATTCGTTTTCTCCCGGTAACGAATAAACCATCTGCCGCACCTTCTCCACATCCCCAAACTCGTCATTCGAACCGTGCACAAACAATTTAGGCTTGGCACATTTCACTAAATAACTGAAGTCCGAACTGTTCACCGGCGCGCCGATCCCGATCAACTTCTCCACTCGCTCATCCTCGCACCCCGCCCGGAGCCCGACCCAGCATCCAAAACTAAATCCCGCCACCAGCAGCGGCGTCCCGGCGAATTCCGTGCCCATAAACGCAAGCGCGGCCCTCACATCGTCCACTTCTCCGTTCCCGCGATCGTGCGATCCTTCGCTCAGTCCAGCGCCGCGAAAATTAAATCTCAGCACTGCAATGCCCAGCGAATCCAGCGCTTTCGCCGCTTGAAACACCACTTTGTTGTGCATGGTTCCGCCAAATAGCGGATGCGGATGGCACACCAGCGCGGCAATTTCCGGTGCAACCGTCGGCGGCGTCCACAGCACCGCTTCCAGTTTTCCCGCTGGTCCCTGCAAGAAGAAGTTTTTCGATTCGTGCGTTGAGCTCATCGGCAGCCATGACAGTCTACACGAATCGCGTGCGGCTCTCGCCTCGATCGCTCATTCCGTTTGCTTCTGCACCGTTACACAGAGCGACTCCCGGCCCGGCTCCGTTTCGATTCCGGTGACGCTCGTTACCCATTCCCCTTCGCCGCTCCACGGCGCTTCACTTCCCGCGGCAAACGACACCAGCAGTCGTTGCCCCATCACGTACTCGCGATTCGTCAAAAATTTCAATTTCTGGCGGTCTACTTCCACCGTCATCGCTTCTTCCGGCCACGGAATATGTTCGGGGCGTACCCGAATCGGCAGCGCAATTCTATTTCCTCCACCGTTTTGTTTGCTATGAACGCCGTGACTTCCGTTTCGCCGCGTCTGCAAATGAGCAGTGGCTTCGAATTGCAGCGCAGCCCTCCATCTCCCAGCCAATCCTGCAGCACGCTCGCCGCTTGCCTCCGCACGGCGCACCACTCGCGCCAGAGTCTCCGGTTGTGCTCCACTCGCCTCCGGGTCAAATGGAAAAGTCACCCACAACGGATGCCCTTCGGCCGGAATATCATCACAAGCCAGCAGTAATCCGCCCCGTGACACATTGATCGTTTCACATTTTTCCGTTCTCTGGCCGAGCGGCGCAGACCACCGCAGCCTCGCGGGAAGGCGCAATCGTACGCGGGAATGCATGCGGCGCTGCATGGCAGGCACGCTTGGACGGCGTGAAGTGGCCGGGTCTTCGCTTACTATATTCCTGTATTGACGAAGCAGGCAAGCCTTCGTACTAGAGCTGTGTGCCGTTCCGTAAACGCAAATTAGCAAAGCCACTTAGCTCCAGGATGTATCGCATCCAGATTTCTCGGCGCATTTGCGGCTCACCTCGTTCAGGCAGTACTAGAGCTAAATTCTTCGACTTTGGCGTTGCAGTTCCCCCATGCGGGTGATACGTTTTGGCAGCTTTTCTATCTCGCAGGAGTGTTATGTCTGACGGTTCCGACCGCCGCGAAGCTCGCCGCTTTAACATGACCCTTCCAATGCGAGTTCTTCCGCGCGATTCGCAATCGCCCGAATTCATCGCACAGACCCGCGATGTCAGCTATCGTGGCCTCTATTTTCTTGCCGAAGCGGCATTCAAGGTCGGCAGTTCCATCGAATTCGTGATTACTCTTCCCGAGCAAGTCACCCGTTCCGCCGACGTCAACATCCGTTGTTCCGGTCAAATCGTGCGTACCGAGCCCACCAACAACGGCAAGACCGGCATCGCCGCGAAAATCGAACGTTACGAATTTCTCCACGCGGCCGCATAGCACTAAACTCCCGTCTTCTCGGATGCCTTCTTCTCCTTTGTAGCGGGCGCCTTTTGGCCGGCTCGACTACTCCCTCACGTTTCTTCTCCGCGCGCAAATGCGTACAATCACCATGTCCGTTGTCTCGACTGTGAGGTCCTGATGTATCACTACGACGCCGCAACCGCCCTCGAAGAACTTCAGGAGGACGCGCTCCTTCCCCATCCCGTTAAACTGCGCGACATGATTCTCCGGCACCAACTGGCCATTCAGGAAGCCAAGGATATCAACCACGAATTTCAGGAATATTTATCGCACTTCGGCGAGTCACAAAAAATCGCTCGTGGCATTCTGGAAAAGCTCGCCTCCAGCGCCAGGAAGCCTGCATGACTTTTCATCTCGCATCGCCTCAACTCAACACGCTCGACCACGCCACATGACTCGCAAACCGCGCGTCCTCCTTCTCTCCGCATCCTCCGGAGCCGGCCACGTTCGCGCCGCCCAAGCTCTCGAAAAAGCCTTTTCGTCGCGCGGCGACTGTGCCGTCGAGCACATTGACGCTATCGAATACGTAAGCAAACTTTTCCAGGGCGTTTACGACAAGACTTACATCTCGATGGTGCAGAACGCTCCCGATTTGATGGGTGTGCTCTACCAGCGTACCGATCAACCCTGGCACCATCCGCGCCGCCGCCTGGCGCTCGATCGCCTCAATGCCCAACCTATGATTCGCCTGCTGAAGCGGGTCCAACCCGACCTCTGCGTCGCAACGCATTTTCTTCCTGCCGAAATCATCGCATGGCTCATCGCCAAGAAAAAACTTCACGCCAAGAACGCCATCGTCATCACCGACTACGATGTCCACGCCATGTGGCTCTGCCGAACCGTCGGCCGCTACTACGTCGCAATCCCCGAAGCCGTCGAATATCTCTCTGGAATTGGAGTCCCGAGGGAAATTCTTCGCGTCACCGGAATCCCCATTGACCCGGTATTCGCCATTCCTCTGGACCGTGCAACCGCCCGCAAGGAACTGAATCTAGACTCGGCCGCCAAAATTCTGCTTCTCGCCGCCGGCGGTTACGGCGTCGGCCCGGTCGAACAATTGGTCCAGGATCTCCTGAAATTGCAGAAGCCTTGGCAGCTTGTCGCCATCGCCGGCAAATCCGAAAAAATGAAAAAACGGCTCGACGAAATTGCTCGTTCTGCGGGCACGCTGCCCGGCGGCTCTCCTCGACTTGTTCCCGTAGGGTTCACCAAGCAAATGGACCAGTACATGGCCGCCGCCGACTTACTCGTCGGCAAGGCCGGCGGCCTCACTACTTCCGAAGCTCTGTCTCGTCACTTACCGATGGCGCTTATTGAACCGATTCCCGGCCAGGAATTCCGCAACGCCGATCATCTCCTCGAACAAGGCGCCGCGATTCGCTGCAACAATCTTCCCGCAGCCGCCTGGAAAATCGCCAACCTGCTCGATGATCCGCACCGTATGGACCGCATGCGCCGCGCCGCCGCCGAAATGGCCCGCCCCAACGCCGCCGCCCACATCGCAGAAGACGCGCTTCGCCTGCTACACTAATCTTTGGGTTTTGTTTTTTGGTTTTGCTTTCAGTTCTGTCGTGCTGCATTTTGCAGTCAAAAAGGAGGCTTGTCATTCTGAGGGTCCCGACCTTGTCGGGGCCCGAAGAATCTCAACCTAGATGCTTGGCTCAATTTCCAGTTCGCGCAGGCTCCCGGGCCTCACTATCGCGCATCACGTTTCCGGATTTCCCACTCAGAGATAACTCACCACACCATGCGACGCCACACCTTGATGATCGATGCCGACGACACCCTCTGGGAAAACAACGTCTTCTTTGAAAAATTAATCGAGGACTTCATCACCCTCACCGAACCCTGCGGCTACGCCCGCGCCTACATTCGCCACATCCTCAACGAAACCGAGCGCAAGAATATCCGCCAGTACGGCTACGGCGTGCGCAGTTTCGGCAAATCACTCGAAGAAACTTATCTAAAACTCGCCGACCAGATGGCCAAACGCGAAACCCTCGCCGAAATTCACCAGCGCGTCATCGAACTCGAACGCACTCCTCCAAAAATTCTCGACGGCGTACCCGAAACGCTGGCGTATCTTACCGAACGCCACCGCCTGATTCTTTTCACCAAAGGCGAACCAGCCGAGCAATCCGCAAAAGTGCAACGCTCCGGCCTGCAAGGATTTTTCGAAGCCATTGAAATCGTTCCGGAAAAAGACACCGTCACCTACACCGGCTTGGTCAACAAACACAAAATCGTAAAAGCCCACGGTTGGATGATCGGCAACAGCCCGCGCAGCGACATCAATCCCGCCATGAAGGTCGGCCTGAACGCCGTCTACATCCCTCATCAACACACCTGGCATCTCGAACACGAACCGGTCATGGCCGGCTCCGGAAAACTGGTCATCTTGCCGGCCTTCCGCGAACTCCGCAGCCACTTCTAATTTTTTCCACGCAATCGAGCGCAACTCAACGCACCAGTTCCTCGTAATAGCGGTACGAATCGCTTTCGCCGGCTACCATCCAGCCACCACCGAGTTTTTCCATCACACTAAAATACCGGACCACGCGCCCGTCCGGCGGCGGACCTCCATCCACTCTCACCTCGGCTCGCACCAACGTATACATTCCGCCCATTCTCCCGTGCGCCGCAATCGACGTGAACTCCACATCCCGCTGCACCACCGGCTGCAACTGTTCTACCGGCCTGCCTTCCTTCGCCTCTGCCAGAATTCGCATCACGTCTTTCGGGCCTCGCCCGGAATATTCGTTCTGCAGTCGCGCCTTCACCGCGTCGCGCAGTCCGTCCTCGACTGGCCGTACTCGAAGATACACTCGGCCGCCCATAAATACCGCCACGACCGCAATCGCCGCGACCGCCTGCCATCCTTTGAACTGATAAGTGTATTCAGCCATTTATGGCCTCTGTCTAAGCGACCGTTGCTTATACTGACATTCTCTCGCCGCGCAGTATGGCGTCCATCGACGCCCAAAACTCCATGCGCCGAAGAGTCAACAGCCTCACAGCGAATGTCGCCGTTCTACCACACAGTTCCATTATTTGTTCGTCGTCCAGCAAACGCCGCTGCCGTTTCTTTCTCCCCGTGGCGGCCGGGCTTCCGCAAACCTTGTGCTCCGGCTCGTTCCAGCTACGCCCGGCGGCGTTAGCTTCATGCCAACGCTTCGCTAACTCGGACCGCTTCAATGCACGTCCGGATAAATCTCATCCGCAATCCAATAATTCGCCAGCACGATCGCAAACACCGTCCCCGCCACCCACAATCCCCACCGCCGGTTTCTCCAAACGCTCGCAAATCCCGATTGCTGCATCGGAATATCCACCAGGTACGCCGCGCTGTAGCAAACGTTCGCCACCAACGCCAGAAATGCCATCGGCGGCACCGCCCACCAAGTAAACGCCGGACGAAAATGCGGCCATGTCGCCACCACCCAAACCACACACACCGCAAACAGCGCCGCGTTGTAAATCACCCGTCGCACTTCCCAATATCGAACCGCATCTCTCACCAGGCCTCGAAACGATCCCTCGGGAGCCTCGCCAAATCCTTCGCCCTGCTTCGCCAGTTCCGATTCCATGTCCCGCCACCTCCGTTTCACGCAACCTCATCAACCGTCAGCATACTCTCAGACTTCGCATTGTCAAGTACTTTTTATTGTAAAGCTAACGGCCAAGCCCGCGGCTAATATTGGCGCTCTTCATGTAGCAGTGGGTCTTGCGGTTAGGTCTGACTTCCTAATTCGCTACCGCCCATAAACCAGGACGTGAAACGTCCCCGGAATCGGCGCTCCTCGCGGATGCGGATTCTTCTCG
>Ga0210402_10006639_pt1 | contig 10227 bp, 15 predicted proteins | sample IncBWC7MmetaG_FD_161055 | JGI IMG/M metagenome (GOLD analysis project Ga0210402, IMG submission 161055) | Forest soil microbial communities from Barre Woods Harvard Forest LTER site, Petersham, Massachusetts, United States - Inc-BW-C-7-M | ecosystem: Environmental > Terrestrial > Soil >...
ATCATGGAGTTTCACTGTGGAGACTGATCGAACCACCTCTGTACCAAATCGAGAGATAGTCTGTGTTGGTGATCGGTGCAGATCATTGGCTATACAGGAAGCGCTGCAGAATAGCCCTGACAGACATGACAGGTTTCAAGATTGCGCCAGCACGACAGAATCCTATTGAGTGCGCTGGATTTCGCTCCCTGCTGGTGCTACTCATTGGTCTTCTCTCCGATATGCCGTGGTGATCCTCCGTTTACATCGCGAAGACGTCGCTCGGAGGCACTAGAAGAGAAACGGACTCGGTAAATGATATTGGAAGGCATTAGTAATAAGGACTACATGCGTCGTGCCCTTGAAGTGGCTATTCACGTGGGGCTCCTCAGTTTGCTGGCTGCCGCGTGTCTTCTCATCCTGCGGCCCTTCGTTCCTCTGATTGCGTGGGGCATCATCATCGCCATCGCGGCTTACCCCGGCTATCGCAGGGTGCGGAATCTACTAGGCGGCCGCAGTCGCCTCGCCGCGGTCGCGGTTACGGTATTTCTATTCATCGTTTTACTGGTGCCGGTTGTGCTGCTGACGGGATCATTGGTCGAAGGTATTCAGAGTCTGGCGGCTCGCCTCAAGGATGGAACACACCTCATTCCACCGCCACCGCCACGCATCGAAACCTGGCCGGTCATCGGGCATCGGTTGAAAGACGCTTGGGAATTGGCCTCGAAGAACTTGGCCGCGGCCTTGCAGACCTTTGCTCCTCAGATCAAAGTGATCATTCCACAATTGTTTTTGGCCTCTGCTGGAGTCGGACTGGCGGTCTTGCAGTGGATTCTCTCTGTCATCGTTGCTGGAGTCCTTCTTGCCAACTCTGCAATATGTGGTAAGACGGCGCGGTCACTAGCTAACCGTCTCTTTGGCGACAAGGGGCCGGAGTTTGAGGAACTGGCCGCCGCCACCGTGCGCAGCGTAACGAACGGCATTATTGGCGTAGCGTTGATCCAGTCAATCTTCGCGGCCGTGGGTTTTCTGGTTGCGGGCCTCCCTGGTGCGGGATTGTGGGGGATAGTCTTCCTTCTTGCAGCCGTGCTCCAACTGGGAGGGCTCGTCTTAATACCGGCTGTGATCTACATGTTTGCGATTGCCAGCACCACCAAGGCTGTAATCTTCCTGGTTTGGTGTGTTGTCGTCGGCTTGATGGACAACGTGCTTAAGCCTCTGCTGCTGGGACGCGGCGTCGCAGTTCCCACCGCGGTTGTGTTCCTGGGGGCCATTGGCGGATTCATGGCAATGGGGATTATCGGGCTTTTCGTAGGTGCAATCGTCTTGTCAGTGGGATACAAACTGTTCCTCGCCTGGCTGGAGGGAACCGTCGAAATCGCGCCGCAGTCATGAGCTAGAGGTTAAGTAAGACGCGAGCCTGCGGAATTGAAAGGACCATCAGGATGGAACCTCCTATTTCCCCTTCACTTTTCGCGGTCTTGCTCTTTGGCGGCATGTTGATCATGTTGGAAGTCGGCCCTCGCCTTGGCATTCGGCGCCGCCCGACCGAATCGGAAGGCGAGCGGGGTAGCCTGGGTACGATCGAAGGCGCGATGTTCGCCATGTCTGGATTGGTCGTGGCGTTCACATTTTCGGGCGCGGCAGGACGGTTTAACGAAAAGCGTGCGTTGATCGCTGTGGAGGCGAAATTGCATCGAAACCGCGTACCTTCGGCTCAACTTGCTGTCAGTGAAAGCACAGCCCGAACTTCAAGGGTTGATTCGCCGCTTTGTGGACTCTCGATTGGAAAGCTACCGCAAGCTGCCAAACATTGAGGCAGCGGAAGTGGAGGTGGCCAAATCCAAGAAAATCCAGAGAGAGATCTGGACCAACGCAGTGGCTGCTCCGCAGCTCAAAGATTCTCACGTGGACGCTGGCAAGCTGCTCCTTCCTTCGCTAAACAGCATGATCGACATCACTACGACACGCGGGATGGCGCTAGAAACGCACCCACCCAATGTCATCTATGCGCTTCTGTTCGGCCTCGGTCTTATTTGCGCGATGTTGGCCGGGTACAGAATGGCGAGCGGATAGCGGCGGAGTTGGCTGAAAGATCCTGAGTTTCGTGGTAATCACTGTCATCATCGTGTACGTCATCATTGATGTGGAATATCCACGCGCAGGTTTTCTGACTCCAGGCGTTTGATGAACTATTGGTCGATGTTCGCGAAGGGATGAACTAAAAGAAACTTTCCCATCCAAAGAAGCGGGCCCACATCACTCTTGAGAGGGGTGCGCAAGAGGTGGGGATGTGGGCCGAGGTGAATTGTCGGGAATATAGCTACCGTTTGAAAACTGCACTACTGCCACTTCTTACAGTGATACTGATTTAGGTCTTCGCCGACCGAGGCGGCTGATCGGAGATCGCGAGGCGCGGTTCCGCAAGAGGGCCGACGCCTGCCGGGGTTCTTATGCGTTTGGATCGATGTGACGGAAGGCGCTTCTCCGGAGGGCGGCTACGCTCGAGTCTCTGCCGGCTACTCATATTGCTCTGTTTCGGAGTGCGACTGGAATGGTGACTATCGGGGTGGAGGAAATTCGTTCGACCTCGGCGACTCCCGCGGTTCGAGATCGAGATACTTAATCAGCGTTACCTCGTTGCCTTGCTGGTTATATACCAGTTCATCAATGAGTCGCTGGGTGAGCAGAACGCCAAACCCACCTGGCCGCATGCCGAGCGCGTCGCGATATTCGAGATGGCGTAATGGCTCTTCCGCAGGGTTCGCGATAGCGGCATGGGGAATCTCGTCCAGCGTAAAACCTTCCCCCGGATCGCTAATTAGGCACGTTACTATATGACGGGCTCGTAAATAAGAAATCTCAACTTGCTGGTTGGGGTCCAGGTGCCCGCCGTGTTCGATCGCGTTCGTCAACATCTCGCGGAACGCCATGCCAACCGCATTTTTTTCCGGATTCGGCAACTCGGCGATCTCGTCGAAGAACTGGAGCACTCGATCGGCGGTCTTAAGATCGCAGCGAGCATAAATACGAATCCACTCTGGAGTTGCTGAGACCACCTCGATACCATCGTCCCAGCAAGGTTCCTCAATTGCACTACGAATCATCACTGCGAGCGCGCCTGAAGAGAATGGCTTGGAAAAATAACTGAATGCATGCTCACGCATTGACGCAATTACATCCGTGGGCGTGCTTTCTTCAGTCAGGATGATCAGGCGTGTATGCGGACGTATGCGTCTCAGCTTGCGAAGGAGTTCGACATCTGCTCGTCCTGAGGTCTTCTCGCTCGTCACCACCAGATCAAAGTTCTTATCGCGGGCCATGAGCAGCGCCGAGGCGTTGTCGGTTGCGTGCTGCAGGGCCCAGACGCCGGGCTCCAGAATGGCATGCAGTTGTTCAGTGATAAGCGAGTCTCCACCCACCAATAATGCAACGCGGACCGGAACAGGGCGACTCTCGATATTGGGAAGAGCACTCATATCAGAACCGCATCATAGAGTCGATGGAATCTCTCCCTGCTTTGGCAGAGCGGCTACTCTCTGGCCGCGACAGACAACCACCTAAACGGAATTGTCACATCCCGATTCTTATTCCACAGCTGATTGTTGTAACAGGCCTTGTTGCACACAGATTCTCGAATGAACATGACGACCATTTCACAGGGTGCACTCGTATGGCCCGCGTCGCTCTTAACTCATCGAAGGTCAAGCCCGCGAAGCCTTACGTGAGCGTGCTCGGAGCACAACAATCGGGATCGCGAGTCCGGTTCCCAGAGCGCCGATAGTAAATAAAGCGCGCAAGAGGTTCTGTAGGGCAGCGATGAGCACCTCGTTGGCTATGTCAGGGCCCTGCGCCGTGACCGCAAACAATCCCAGAATCGCCTTGGCCGTGAATCCACCCGGAATCAAAGGAATGCAGCCCACGACATGAAGGGCGTTACGCGAAACCCCGATCTATGATGGAAGCAGTTGCACGACGGTTCCAAGCAGGAGAGCCGCGACAAACGAGGCTGCTTCGAGTCTCCAGCCTGCCCCGAGGGCGATCGTCCGCAATGCCAAGGCTAGTGCTCCACTGGCCGCACACTAAGGCAGTCCTCGGAAGCTGACGTTGAAGAGCACACCGAAGCCTGCCGCGGCGAGCCCGCCACAAACCGTGTTGTGGAGCAGTGGCAGCGGATCCATAGTCAGCGCGCTCCTTCCAGCAACTCCCGGGCCAGCCAGACACCAAGGGTCATGAATATCAGCATCACCGCCGCCCTGACGGCTCGGGCACTTCCCAGACGCGGACGACCTTCGAGGATGTCGGACTGCGCATTGAACAGGGGTACTCCGGGCACCAACAGCAAGACGGGGGTAATCACGTTCGTGGCCGCTGTAGGACTGCCAACCCACCGTGCCCCGAATCCGCACAGGGCTGATCCGAAAAACGCCGCCGTTGCCGCAGATATAAAGGGATTTACATTGTGCAACGCCAGCCCGCGCCGGACGATCTGGACGAGTGCAGCTCCCAAGAAGATAGGTCCAAGGTCTCGCCAGTCAATTCCCATCAGCCGACCAAACGCGGCGCACGCGACGCTGACGCCGAGGGTGATGAGCCAATCGGCATGACGAGAACCATCGCGCAGCGTTGACGTGAGCTCAGTACGAGCCTGTGTGACAGTCATTTCGCTCCGCTCGATTCGCGCAGCAGCTGCGCTCAAGGCGCCATGCAGGCGCTCGATCACGCCCACCGGTCCAACTTTGCTGATTCGTGTGATTGCGTCGTGACCGAGGGAGATCGTGACGGCTAGGGAGCAATAGCCTACGCGCACATCTACTCGCTCAGCCCCCAGACCAAGAGCTATTCTTTCTGTGATGTCCGCTACATGACGGGCGCTTGCGCCCGCCTCCATCGATAGCCGGCCGAATTCCAATGCCAGGTCTGTGACTTCTTCCAAAGACTCAGGTGCTCTGGTCTCAGCCTGCATAAGCGGCTCGAGTGCAATTTTTCATGTTTCGGGAGGGTCCTCCAATCCATGAATACCCCTTACATCCCATTGGAGCGAACGGCCACTGAGAGATTTGACAGCTTTCAACGGCAGTCTCGGAGCGCCACAATCACTGGGGAAGAACGCATTTCCGCCGTAACAGATATTCACCAGCAAGGGAAGGGAAACGTGGAATTCAAAGTCGATTACTTCATGCACATCGCCAACATCCTGCTACTGGCGGCGTACTGCGTTCGTGACATTTTATGGTTGCGGTTGTTTGCCGTCGCATCTTCGATAATCGCGCTTCCCTATCTCATGTTTCAGCCAACACCTCTGTGGGCTGCGTTCGGCTGGAGCGTTCTATTTGCCGGAATCAATATCTTTCATGCGTGGCGTCTCTTTCGCGAACGGCGACCCGTCCAGCCGACGTCAGAGGAGGAGGAGGTACGGCGGCTTGCCTGCGGGGATTTGCCGCCGCGGGAAGTTCTACGGGTTCTGAGCATGGGATCTTGGACCACGACTGCCGCTGGCGAGCGCTTAATGGAACACGGAAAATCCATCGAATCCGTTTCCCTCATCATTCATGGAAAGGTTCGGGTAACGAACGAAGGACGGACTCTCGGTGAACTTGGAGCCGGGGAGATCGTGGGTTCGGCTCTCCTCATTCGAGGAGTTGTGTCGGACGTGGATGCAGTGACGGTGGAACCAGCCCGCATAATCCAGTGGGATACGGCGACGCTGGAGCGCTATCTGAATGCCCATCTCGAAACTCGGAGTGTATTACAGCGTCACCTCGCACGTGATTTGGCTGGAAAACTCCTGCGCATGGGCATTGAAGTCTCCAAAGTCCCATCGTCCGCCGCCTCTTAGAGCCGCTGCCAATTTTGACAGTTCGAGACCCCGGCAAACGGCCAGTAATATCTGCGTCGGAGTCAACATTAAGGTGGCAGAAAGCATCACGATTCTCTCGGCAAGGCGGTCGCGAATCTCAAATGGTTAAGGTTCTGGCAGATTAGAATCTCTCACAGTCTCTCGAACGCGCCCAATGGTTGGAGGCTGTACTCCGCGAGGAATCAGGAAGAGCCGGACTGGACGGAGTGATGCAAATTCGCAAGTTGAGGGTGAGAAACATCATTCTTCTGGCAATCGCACTGGTGCCGGTGCCACTTCTCCAAGCGCAGGATGACTGTGGAGACGAATGCAAACTCAACAGTAATCTTGCCATGATTGTGAGTGTGCCTGTCAATCCTTCCGCTCAGGCTGTCGGCACCGGCTGGGGCATTGTGGGCGGCGTGGGGTATAACTTCAACCTTCGTAATGCATTTGTCGGTGAGTTCATGTGGACCAGGGTCTATCCGTCAAGTGGAGCTCTGCAACCGCTGCAAACGGCCCTGCAATCGAAGGATCTTAACGGAAACTCCGACCTATATGCTCTCACTGGAAATTACCGATTCGAATTACGCGGCCGGCTCTTAGGCGCGTATCTTATCGGTGGTGGAGGCTGGTATTACCGCAATACATGGCTGTCAAAAGAGGTTAGTTCCGGCTCCGGCAACATTTGCACACCGGTGTGGCGCTGGTTCGGATATGCCTGCACGTCAGGAGTTGTTAATCCTAACCAGCCCCCGGTAAGTTCGACATCAAACGCATTTGGAGCGAATGGAGGCATGGGGTTCACTGCAAGAGTCGGTGAGGCCCCGTACCGTTTCTACGCGGAGGCTCGCTATCACTATGCTCCTACCAAGAATATGAGCACGCAGTTGATAGTGATCACTTTAGGGATCCGGTACTGAGCAGCGATGCCTTCACCACTGAACAGGCATGAAGCGTCCAGCCACACACTGTCGTACTTCGGACCGTGCGATTGAGAAGTTCGCGTCCTTCCCTGATGTCCCAGGACGTAACCGGCGCACGATAAATGTCGCCTCTCAACGTTGGCGATTATTTAGAGTACACCGTCACTCTGCATTTGTTTTACGAGCAGCTTGACAAGTTTCCCGATTGCTTTGTCTACGTCGGTGGGATCGAAAGTATCGGTGATGCCGGTCCACACGAGCACTCCATCTCCTTCAGAGAGGAGATATAGATTAGTCTCGATGCGTACCTTCTTTTCTTCACGCAAGTAATCCGGTGAGTAGACTATGGGATAAACCGACCCGTAGTAGCCGTAGAAAGTGCCGTAATACGGATAGGGCACGAAGGAGGGTTCACCCGGAATGTACGTGACCTTCTTTTCGACTTTGATCAAACGAGAGACAACCACTGCCTCGATCTGGTTGTCTCGTACCTGGGCTCGAAGGTAATCCAGGCTGAGCTGCGTTCCCTCCGGTCTCAAAAGGATCGCGTTTCCGGAGATCGCTTGGCGTCCCGTTTCTTCAAGTCGAGCGGCTAACGCATCTTCGAAGTCGGCACGGACGGCAGTCTTCTCACTCAGCCCTAATGCCAGGACACGCCGGAACTGCTTGGCCGGTGCGTTCGGATTCCGCCAACTCATCACCACGTGGCTGGACTTGCCGAAGGCGAGACAGCCCATGATCGACAGAGCTACAGCAAGTGCACGCAATTGCGCCTTCATAACGAAGAATTCTCGCGACTCGACTCGACTGCTGTCACCTGTCAACGCTGGCAGTCGAGCGATGTTTCTCTAGGTTTCTTATTCCGCCAGAACCCGGAGAACGAGGTCCACGGAAATTTCCTGCCACAATCGTCACTTTTCATGAAGCTGTTAGTTCTGCCAGTGCACAAATTCGGGTTACATCGATAGTTTCCTCTCGTGGAGGTGTAACCAAAATGAAAAGAACCAGTGTGTTTGTTGCTCTGGCCCTGGTCTTCTGCTGCGTTCCCTGGGGCCTGATGTCTGGACAAGATGAAACCACCGTCAAAGGCCTGATCACCGCGCGTGCGGCGGATACTCTTACGCTGCGCACCGCCGATGGAACTCAGGTCATCACCCTAACGGACTCAACAAAGGTGCAGACGCCGAAAGGTCTCGGACTGCGTAAACAGCAGATGTCGTGGACAAGTCTCATCCCCGGGCTTAAGGTCAGCGTGAAGGGTTTTCCAGGCGCGGACGGCAAGCTCGAAGCCAAAACTATTACGTTCAGCAAAGACGACTTGCAAACCGCCAGCATGATCCAGGCTGGGCTGGCGCCTACCGAAGAAAAGGTAGCGGCGAATGCGGTGCAGATCGCTTCAAACAAGGAATCCATCTCTCTAAACGAGGCAAATATCGCAGCGAACAAAGCGCAGATCTCAGCCAATGACGAAGAGGTAAGCCGGCGTTTCTCGGACTTGGCAGATTACGACGTGAAAGATCAGGCCATTGTGTATTTCGCTACGGGCAAATCAGTGGTGGCGGAAAAAGATAGGGCGGCGTTAACGAAACTTGCGGGAGATGCCAGTAGCCTACCTGGCTACATCCTTGAAGTGAAGGGATTTGCCGATTCAACTGGAAATGCGGCAGCGAACCAGAGTTTGAGCAAAGATCGCGCATACGCAGTCGTCAATTACCTGATGCAGGAATGCAAAGTTCCACCTCGTCACATTGTTTCTCCCGGTGCGATGGGCATTTCAAACCCGGTTGCTTCGAATGAAACCGCGCAAGGGCGTTCCCAGAACCGGCGAGTCGAAGTCAAGCTGATGGTAAACAAGGGAGTGAGTGGCGGAAACTAGTCGTCAAAGTTGGCGATCACGGTTCGAAGTGCAGAACAGCGCTAGGGAGTTTTGTGTTTCTTCGAGATTATCCGTCCCAAGTCAGGAAGAAATTCTTTCAGCACACTGAATCCCATATTGCTGGCCATGGTGATCCCGAAGCTGACGGCCCCATCACCAGCAGAGCGCTGGCTGGGAGGCTGCCAGTAACGGGACAGGAATGCACCGGCGGCTACTCCTCCCAGCTGGGAAATTGAGACATGCCGGCTTCCATCATCATGTCGGGCAAGCACGCCACTCACTAGCGCGTACTCAGTGCGGGGTAAGAGACCCGATTTGCCGGAATTGAAATAACGGTTGTCTTCATGGAATGCGCTGGAGAGACCGAATGTCACAGTGCGTTGAATAGAATACTGGCCCACGATGTTCGCAAAGCGCTTTCCGTAGCCGGATGCTCCCTGTTCCCATTCTGGAGGCTTGTCTTTCCATTGATCGATTCCGGCAGAGAATCCGGCCTTAATGTATCCCAAGGGATTCGCCATGGTCTTCAAATAGATATGGGTTCGTTCCGGCTGAGTCAAAGGCCGGAACTCACTGGCCTTTGTGGTGCCTGCCATATTTAGGTAGTTGAAGAGGAAATCGAGAGGTTTACCGGCTGCTTTAGGGGTCTGGTCAACCGCGGACGAGTTCTGGTTTTGTGCTGCGGCGGAGGAAATCAGCGTGAGAACGAGTGTCGCGATCAGGTAAATAGGATGCTTCATGGTGAATGAGCCTCGGCATGGGCCACGTGCCGATCCGGGAAGGTTAAGATTCCTAATCTACGCAACATCTTTGTAAAATCGTTCCTGGGAATCCCCGTGGACAGCGCCAGTGTTAAGCGCTCGAAAGAAGCGGGAGAAAACAAAGGGCGATCCTCTTTTAGAACTTGATTACAAGCCCTGTCGAAGCGCGAACGTTCCGATTACGAGTGGTGCCTGAGAAGTTGGTGCTGATCCAGTCCGCTTGTACGACTCGGAAGCCGATTCCTTTGCGCATTCCAATATCGAGGCCACCGCCAAACATCATGGTGAAGCCGGAGGTGGAAGTGGATGTTCCGCCGCCGACCGTCATACCACCAAATAGCGCATGTACAAAGGGCTGTACTACGGGCAAACGGGCAGTCAGCACCGGTCCCCCGGTATATGTGTATGCATGAACGCCCCGTTCATAAGCTCCACTGAAATCGCCGGTGATGCCCAATATGTGTTTGAAGTTCCCAGTAATTGAGGCATCCCAGCCGTTTGCATTGAAGGCTGGTTGAAGGTGAGTGAACTGATATCCACCAAAAAGTTCCACTCTTTGAGCAGCAGCGGGGAAGGAGAGCCAAGTAACGACCAGAGGGACAATACCGAACTTTCTTATGAGTTGCCTTAGGTTGAGCATTCGCTTTTCTTCTCCTCGTTCGCCTCGAACAGTCCACGCATGGAATGTCTTGGGAGAAATGTAGCCCCATGGCCAGCGGCGAAGAACTGTCGGTCCTGACAGTGCGGGGACGCTGGGATCGAACCAATCATCCGCATCCAGTTCGCGAGTTTGGGCGTCCAAACGCTGGGATCTGTGCACTCTAATCGGCGATCAAAACGCCGTAT
>Ga0210402_10006640_pt1 | contig 10226 bp, 4 predicted proteins | sample IncBWC7MmetaG_FD_161055 | JGI IMG/M metagenome (GOLD analysis project Ga0210402, IMG submission 161055) | Forest soil microbial communities from Barre Woods Harvard Forest LTER site, Petersham, Massachusetts, United States - Inc-BW-C-7-M | ecosystem: Environmental > Terrestrial > Soil >...
CTCAACATCGAAAGCGCGGCGATGTTCAGCGAGCACGGTGCGGGCCTGTTCCAGATACTCTTTATCGTCGAGCACGCCGGCGGTCAGCGCCTTCGTGTCTTCGGCAATGCCTTGAGTGTGGAATTCGCCGATTTGCTTCGCCAAGTCGCTCGAGTAACTCGATGGCGTAGATATCGGAAGCGCGGGGTTTGACGGGTCAATGTTGATCGGCGATACGTACAGTTGAAAACGTGGATGCGTCTGCTTGAGATAAAAACGGCAGATCCCTTTCACATTGCCGATAAACGGCATGAGCTGAAACTCCACCGGAACCCATCCACTCCATTCGCCTTCGTTCAGCACGAACTGCTGGTCCTGCACTCCGATGCGCGCCACCGGCTCCAGAGGGTCAACATCAACTGTGAAAGGCTCGGTAGAGGGAGGCGAGTTCTTTCGAAACGTGTTGTCCGGTCCAATGAGATTGGTCGCGACCCGATTGTTCTTCACTTCGACTTGCACCACCTCCCCGCCTTCGACGGCTCCCACCGCCGCCGTGGGATCATCGGTGTAGAAAGTAAACGTGCCATACGTACCGCGCAGGTCGGGCGTGCCCATGCCGGAAAGAGTCTTCCCTTTCGCGGCGATCGGAGGGAAATTTGCCGGGATGCGGTAAACATAATTGGGCACGCTCTTTTCGTCCAGAATCTCCCAGAACGCCTTGCCGTGCCGCAACTGTTCCGCCGTACCGCTGCCGAGCGGAATCACCCAACTCCCGATATGAAAACTATGCTTTGGGCCTTCTACCCGCGAGGTGGAGAAATAAAGCTGAAAGGTTTTCGGATCGCGGTGGATGAAATCAAAGATTCCGTGCCCGCCGGCATTCATGCCCGTAATTAGGTTGGACCACGCCACCGGGCTTTGCGGCGGAATGCTGGTCGTCAAACGCCGGAACGATCCCTGCTCGGCCAGCCGGGCGAAGTTCGGCATCTTGCCCTCCGCCATGAACTTCGTGAGCAGGTCCGGATCGAGCCCGTCAATACCAAGAATGATCAGCTTTCTGGAGCCAACTGCTCCGCCCCGCGCGTGCTGGCAGGAGAGAAGCAGACTCAACCCCGCGGCGCATAAAGCTAGCAGGCATACCAGACAAAGACGTTTTCTGAAGGGCGCAGTCACTGCAAAATATGGTCCGGCTTCCTGGCTGGCTTCCTGGCTAGCTTCCTGGCTAACGATGGGTGGTGATCATGACATCACCATGAGACCTGAAATCCCGAGGAGCTGGTACATAGGATTGTACGCGGAGTTGCATGGACGTCAAGACTGGCGCTTTTAAGGTTTTGATCAACGGCGGCGCAGCCTCTACACTTACTGGCATGAGCTGGAAATTCATAGCCGGCGTGAGTCTGATCTTTCTTAGTCTTAGTTTCGCTTTCGCCGCCCCCGCATCGAAACCCAATCTGGTGCTGATCACCCTCGACTCCACCCGCGCCGACCGCATGGGCTTCCTTGGAGCCAAGGCCGCACTCACTCCCAACCTTGACCGTCTCGCCCGGGAAAGCATCGTCTTCGAGCATGCCTACGCCCAGGCGCCGGGAAGCGTTGTTTCGCACGCAACCATTCTTTCCGGAGCCTACCCTCAGAGCACCGGCATGAGCGACATTGGCGGTACGCTCTCGTCATCGCTGCCCTACCTCCCGGAACTGCTGAAGACGCAAGGCTACCGCACAGCCGCCTTTGTTGGCTCCGTCGATCTCGACCCATGGAACGGGCTGGCGCAGGGTTTCGACCGCGGCTTCCAGACTTACGACGCGAGTGTCCGGCCAGGAGGTGTGGGGACCGGCGTCTCGCCCGTCCAAGCCAAGCGAAGCTCGGCAGCTAGCAGCGGCCCGCGCTTTTCACCCACACAGCGTCGTCCGGATCAGGTAGTGACCAGTGCCGCAGGTTGGCTCACCCGCACGCAAGCCCCATTTTTCCTCTGGATTCAGATCGATCCGCACGCGGCCGCCGTGTCCTACGATGCCGGCATCGCAGCAGCCGATATCGGAATCGGCAAACTCCTGGCAATTTTGCACCAACGGAAGCTCGACGCCAGCACCGCTGTTGTCGTCGCAGCCAGCCAGGGCGAGAGCCTCGGCGCTCACGGCGAGGAAACCCACGGAATCTTCCTGTATGACGAGACCATCCACGTCCCACTCGTAGTGAGACTCCCGGAAGCCTACCCCGCCGCGAAGCGAGTAGCCGCCAAGGTTAGGCTCGTGGACATCGCTCCTACGCTGTTGGAAATCGCCGCCATCCCGGTTCCCTCGCAAATGCAGGGACAGTCGTTATTACGCATTGCAAAAACGAGTAGTGGCGGGGGGAGTGGTGATCAGCCCGTATATTCCCGCAGCGATCTGCCCCAACGCGGTTTCGGCTGGAGCCCACTAGAATCGTGGCGCGCCGGCAAGTATCTCTACATCCGCGCCCCCAAGCCCGAACTCTACGACTTAACCACGGACCCGGGGGCATCCCACAGCCTCGCCCAGGGTTCGAAGGCCACGCTCGACACGATGGCTGCGCAGCTCGATGGCTTTGATCGGCATTTCAACGGTGAGGCTGGCAAGTCTTCCGCGGAGTTGAGTTCTTCCGAAATGCAGAAACTAGCGTCGCTAGGATACATCGGACTGCAAAAGTCGTCGGCCTCCGCCGCCTCGGTCACAGGTACCGATCCAACAGACAAAATAGCGACCGCCAACAAGGTGATCGAAGCGGCCTCAGCTCGCGACCGGTCGAAGCCAGACATTGCTATCGCCCACGCCATTGCAACATTGGAGCCCATCGTCGTAGCCGATCCCAACCTCTATCTGGCACAGTACGCGTTAGGCAGTGCGCTGGCACGAAAAGGGGAATATGCCGAGGCGGCCAAGCATCTGCACAAAGCGATTGAACTGCAGCCCGACTCCGCCTGGGCCCACTACGAAATTGGCTCGACGCTGCTGAAAACCGGCGACTTCAAAACCGCCGTCGTCCACCTGGAAATCGCCACTGGACGCCTGCCAGCCTTTGCCCCCGCACACATCTCCCTTGCCGAAGCCTACGGACACCTGGGCCGGACCGAAGACGCGAAACGGGAGCGAAGCAAGGGCGGAAAATGAGGCGCACTGGACCTTGGTTGGAGCGACGGGCGTCTCGCCCGTCCAGCACAATGGTGACCGGTCGAGGACGCCCGGCGTTCCAACTACTCGGGCGGCTGACCTTTCAGCTGGTCAGCCCTGGCTCGTTCCCGAGTTGCGTTCTGGGCTTGTCCAAGCTGATGGTAGGTGTCGGCAAGAGCAGCGTGAGCCTCCGCAGACTTCGGATCCACCTTCGCCGCCCGGCTCAGCTTCGGCAGCGCACCCGCCGCATCGCCCTCCCGGAAAAGCATCTCTCCGTATTTAAGATTGGCCAGAAAGTGATCCGGATCAATCTTCAAACTGCTCTCAAACTCAGCGGTGGCCTCGAGGATATGCTTCAAGCGCAGGTGCACGGCTCCGGCATAGAAATGCAGCTGGGCCGAATTCGGAGTGCACACGACCGCCGCCTGCATCTCAGGAAGCGCCGCCTCCCACTGCCCGGTCTTGATTAACGCCAGCCCCAACTCGTAGTGCGCCATTCCGGAATTCGGATTCTTTTCCGCCGCGGTGCGCAACACCGGCAACGCCTCTTGATACCGCTGGACGTGCACCAGGGCGCGGCCGAGTTCCAGGTGGCCACTGGCGATATCGGGCTCCAGCCGCACCACCTCGCGGAGTTCCGTAATCGCCTCCTCGTAACGATCTTCTTCGAGATCGACGAGCGACCGGTGGAACTTGTTCGCAATTTCGATCTTGTCTTTTGGATCGATCTCTGCCTTCCCGCTGCTATTTGGACCCGAGCTGTCCGAAGCCAGATAGCCAAGCGCCCGAAGCTTTTCCGCCTGGGTCGGATCCATCTTCGTCGGCTCGCTCCGGACGCTGTTGGTCTTCTCTTGAAAATTGGCGAGTTGCGATTCGAGGGTATCGGCAACGGCTCTGACGGCGGGCGCAAGATTCTTGACGGCATCGGGATCGGAGGATTGATCGTAGAGCTCAGGCTTCGGTGCCTGCACGTAAAGGTATTTTCCGGTTCGCCACGAACGCAATTCACTCCACCCGAAGGCGCGGTGAGCGTAATTCGTCTCGGAATAAACGGGGCGCTCAGGCGCTTTTCCTTTGTCGCTGGCCGCTGACTTTGCCTCATCAATGAAGGGGAAAAGTGAGTGCGCCTGCATCGTCGCCGGAGCAGGAATTCCCGCCATCTCCAGGAGTGAAGGTGCGACCTCAGCCAGCGCCACCCGCTCCTCTACTCGTTTTCCTCCAAGCCGCTCCGACGGAAGCTTCAACAGCAGGGGAACATGGATGGTCTCGTCGTATAGAAACATACCGTGCCGCTCTTCCCCGTGCTCACCAAAAGCCTCCCCGTGATCCGCAACGATGGCGATGACGGAGTTCTGATACAACCCGTGCTTCCGCAGTACCTCAACAAAGCTGCCGACGATCGAATCGGTATACGCGATCTCGCCATCGTAAGGCTCTGAGGCATAGTGAGTCTTGAACGGCTCCGGCGGATCATACGGGTCGTGGGCATCGTAAAAGTGCAGCCAGATAAAAAACGGCCTCTGCTGGTGACGGCTTAGCCAGCCTAGGGCGCGATTGGCAACATCCACCGCACGACGTTCCACGCTCTGGTAGCGGTCTTCACCCGGTTTACGCTGGTGAAAATTGGCATCATATAGGTCGAAGCCGCGCTCGAAGCCCGGTGCGGCGGCCGCAGGATCGAGAATATAGGCTCCCAGAAATGCTGCTGTGTGATAGCCGTGCTTGTGCAAAAGGTCCGGCAAGTACGGAAGATCCTTGCCAAGCGGCGCGCCCAAGTCCTCGAGATGACTGAACTGAGGATAGGTCCCCGTCAACAAAGCGGCGTGCGAAGGCGTAGTCAGAGGAACCTGCGCGTAGGCTCGCGTAAACACGACACTCTGCTTGGCCAGCGCATCAAGGTTGGGCGTCAGGCCGCGATCAGATCCGAGAAACCCCATGCGATCGGCTCGTGTCGTATCGAGCGTGATCAGGATGATGTTCGGGGGCACTGCGCTCGCCGCGGATGGCGTCTTGGCGGTCTTCGCGGGGGCAGCGAACCCCACACACTGCGCCACAAACAGAAAAAGCAGAAACCGCCTGACAAGTTGCATAGGGGGATGGGAAAAAGTCTAGCACACGCTCTCGTCAGCCTAAGAGAGCACGCCAACGACCGCCAACGACCAAGGACTAAGCACCGGCCACCCCTTTGGGGTGGTTGGGAGAGCCAGAAACTCCCATCGGATACCCAGTCCGTGTTTTCAATAGGTTGCGTGGGAGTTAGTGGTGAGAACTAACGACCGACCAAGAAAAAGGCCGACCTCGCGGCCGGCCCAGAGTCGTTCAGCTTGTGCTTCGGTTAGAAATCGAACCGTAGCGCGAGCTGCGTAACCCGGTGACCGCCCTGGTCCCCAAAAGTAGACTGCGAGTTACCGAAGGCCGGGTCAACGACGTTGCCATTCGGGTTTGCGAAGTTCGGGTGGTTCGCCAGATCGAAGAAGTTCGCCTGGAAGGTTAGCTTCGAACTTTCCGTGATCTTGAACGCCTTATCCACTCCAAAATCGAGATTCACAAAGTGCGGTCCATGCAACGACCCGCGAGCAATGTTGGCGTTGCACCAGACTCCGTTGTTCACGGTCGACGGACAAGTCACGATATCGATCGCTCGGAGACCCGACAAGGTTACCGGATCTTTGATGAACCCATGCGCCGGACTAACATTATGGTTGATGAGGCTGGTAATGTTTCCCGTTCCATAAAAGTCCGGCCTCTGGTTAACCAGGCCCGTTCCATTCGGATCGTCGATGGAATCGAGCAGCGCAATCGAAGCGCCCGTCTGCCAGGAGAAGATCCCGTTCAACGACCAGCCTCCCAACCAGCGGTTCCCCTTCATGAACGGCAAATCGTAGTTGTAGCTGGTGACGAAGCGGTGACGGATATCGAAGTCCGCCGCTCCGTAGTCCAGGTGAATGTTCATCGGATCGGTCGGGCCGGTAGTGCCCTTGGCGCGGAATACGTCACTGATCTGGTCCAACGCCTTGGCATAAGTATAGTTGGCATTGAACTGCAGGCCATTGGAGAAACGCTTCCGCAAGGTCACGTTGAGCCCGTCGTAATTGGACGAAAACGCCGGGGAGCGGAAGTTGTCCGAGCCGATGGTTGGGTTCGGTCGAGTCGTACTACCGACACCCGACAGGCGGCCGTCGAAGGTGTTGATGTTCCTGATGCCCAGCAGTTTGCGCCCGAGCGTGCCAACATAATTCGCTTCAAGGGCAAAGTCCTTCGCGAGCTGATACTGAACGCCCATGCTGAACTGCTCGTAGTACGGCGCCACCATGTTCTGATCCATGTGACGCGGACGCGGCTTGGGGTTTTGAGTCGCAAAGGCGCCAGTGGCGGTAAATGGAACCCCCTGCAGAGTCTCATCCCCTGGAACCAAGGGGCCCGACGGTATTCCGTTCTGAAAAGTGCCAATCGTGCAGGCACAATAGAAGGGGGGATTGAAACGGATGTTCTCGAAAATGTTGTTGTACATCCGGTCGTAGAAGATCCCGAACCCTGACCGGAGTACGAGTTTTTGGCTACCCAACATATCCCACGAAAAACCCACGCGTGGACCAAAATTGTGCAGGTCCTTGTTCCAGACACTAGAATTCACAACCCGGAAACTGCCGGTTGCTTCCCCGGCGTAAAACGGGTTGTTAACTGGCATATACGGATTGGTGCTTGTGGTCGCAAACGGCGTGACCGGACTTCCAAAATAGAAGTTGGAGTCGCCCACCGTGGAATTGTGCTGGAAGTTGGTCGGGGGGCCAAAGTACTCCCACCGCAAACCGAGGTTTAACGTGAGGCGCGGCGCAATGCGCCAGTCATCCTGCCCATAGAGTCCCAATTCGTGGGAGCGGTAGCCGCGGTAAAAGACTGGCAACTGCGCGGTGTGCTGATTCACTGCGGCACCCGCATAGTACCAGGCCCCAACGGCCGGATAACCGAAGTAGGCTTTATCCGCCTGGTCGGTGAACTGGGAGTCAGTAATTATGTCTTCCCCGCCCCAACTCCAGAACGCTCCGTTCTCGAGGGCGTCGAAGCTGGACCCGTTGCGGGTCCGCCGGTAGTCCACGCCTAACTTGAAGCTGTGCTTGCCCCTGGTCACGGAAACGTCATCCTTGACCTCGAACTGGTTCTCCGTGAAAAACTGCGGGATCGCCGTAGAGCCTCCAAAACCGGATTGCAGCGCATCAATTGTGAGGAAAGAAGGAACGCCAGCCGTCCCAGGATCGACAAAATTCGCCGTCCGCCGAACGTATCCCCCCTTCAACTGGTTCAGCACCGTTGGAGAAAATGTGTGCACTAAGGTGACACCGACGGTTTGCGCCCGGTTCGGGTTGTCTTGCGGCACCCCAAATAGGGTGTCGCTGCCACAAAAGTTGCAATTGGATTTCGCATCTTCCAGCAGATAGACAGCGTTGATCTGGTCATTGCTAGAGAATTTGTGGTCGAATTTCACACTCACCCGGTACTGATCGAGTGGAGAACTCAATGCCTCGGTTGCGCTGGCATATAGCGGCACCGGATAGGTAATCTTCTGTCCCAGTCCAAAAATCGCCTGGCCTGTGTAGACCCCCTCGCCAGTGAAACTCGTGGAACCCGCAGTCAGACATGAACCGGTGCAATTCACCAGTGGCATGGCCAATGGGAACTTTGCCAGTTGGGACTTGAAAATCGGCCCCACTGTAGAGGAACCTGTGTGGACTACCCCAAGCGAGTCTGTGACCGGGCCAAACGCTCCCGGGCAGGCCCCGCCGAAATTCTTCATACAGAAGCCGGCCGGGTCGGTCTCCATGAAGGTTTCGAACGCGCCTGTATTTACGAAATCATAGAACTGCTGCGTGAAAGAAGTCCCATTCGAAGGGGAGGCCACGCGCAGGCGCTGAAGTTCTGTGGTGGCGTAGAAGAACGTTTTGTCCTTGATGATCGGCCCGCCGAACGAACCCCCAAATTGATTGCGGACCAGGTGATCTTTACTTCCCGATTGGTTAGAAAACCAGTCATTCGCCGTCAGCGCCTGAATACGGTTGTATTCGAAGAGAGATCCGTGCCACTGGTTGGTGCCGCTCTTGAGCACGGTGTCGGTCACAAACCCGCCGGCCTTGCCGTACTCGGCATTGAAGTCGTGCGTGATGACGCGGTATTCCTGGATTGCATCGGGCGAAATCGAGGTGTTCGCGCCGCCCGACTGTCCCGCAAGATCCACGCCGCCCTGACCTTGCTCGTTGTTGTCCACGCCTTCCACCAGATAGTTGCCGGTTCCCGTGCGGGTTCCATTGACGGACGCCCCGCGGAAGGTGTTGTCAAACTGCTGGGGGACCGCGCCTGCAACCAGGTTGATGAATACGTTCTGGCTGCGGGTTTCGAGAGGCATGGATTCCCAAACCCGTCGATCTATCAGTTGTGACAGCGAGGAGTCTTCCGTCTGCACCAACTGCGCACCGGCTTCCACCGTCACCTGCTCGGTGGTCGCTCCAACTTCGAGTTTGACGTCCCGAGTCGTGATCGTCCCGACACTGACAATGATGTTCTGAACTTTAGTCGACTTGAAACCCTTCGACCCAACTTCCAGCGTGTAGGTGCCGACGATCGCCAACGCCGGGAAGGTGTAATTACCAGTCGGAGTGGTGACGGTCGTGCGCACTTCGCCAGTCGCCGTGTTGGTTAGCTTAACCTCAACGCCCGAAACAACAGCGCCCGTTGTGTCTGTCACCACGCCAGCCAGTTCGCCGCTTCCGCCTTGCGCAAACGCTCCAACGCAAAGGGCCAGAACCACGGATACGAGCAGAAGGTAAGTCCAAGTGTTGCGGAATGCAGATTCCATTCGATCTCTCCTGTTGAATTCTGGAAATCCAAATGCAGTTAATCGAGTTACGTTGATTGCTCGGGGAGGGCCTGACTTCAGCACGCAGCCCCAGGAAAAGTCCTACAGGATAACCTGTACCTGTTTGCAATCGGCATTCCAAAGGATTATCGAATAACAATCATATTTGTCAATGACATACGTGTTAAAATGCCCGCGCTCTACATTTTTTTGGAGGAGCGCTGTCTATTAATCTATGGAAACATGTAGATTGACAGGAGGAGTTGAGTAATCGAACTTGCTGGCCTGCTATGACCACGCTGCCCAACAAGACAGAGTTCAACAGAGGTCTCGATCTGTTCAACCGCGCCCACTTTTTCGACGCGCATGAAGTTCTCGAAGACGTCTGGCGTGCGCTGCCGCGCGACCTCTCCTCGGGTCGGCATCTCCGGTTGCATGTCCAGGGCGTGGTTCAGCTGGCGGTCGCTTTTCATCACCAGTCCAAAGGCAACCATCTGGGAGCGCGCTCGGTGCTAGAGCGTGCCGTGCGCAATATCAGCGACGCGAACAGCTCGTTTCCCGATCTCGATCTCGACCGACTGCGGGCTGACCTGGCATGCTGGCGGGAGCACCTGGATAACTGCTTGGACGCGAGAGAGAAATGTTTGGAGGGGCGGGACGTTCGTCGGCATGGCGTCTGGAATAGCAAAGCCCCGGCCCTGCCGAAGATTAGGAAACGCCGCTAGATCGCCGCCAGGCCCCGAATGTTGCGCACCGACCGCGCACGACTGATCGCCCTGCTAGAATCTTCTTCCTGTGAAGTCCAGCCTCTCATCCTCCCGCAAGACAGCACGAACGACGCTACCAAAGACGACACGAAACCCCACGCCCCAGTCTGTTCCGCTTTCCGCCCCGCTCCAGGTTCCGCTGCTCGACTTGCGCCGCCAGTACGATGGCATTCGCGAAGACGTGCTGTCCGCCATCGCGCGTGTGTGCGACTCGCAAAGCTTCATTCTCGGTCCGGAGGTTGAGGCGTTTGAGCGTGAGATTGCTGCATTGACGGGAGCCGGCTTCGCCGTAGGTTGCGCGTCCGGAACGGAAGCCCTTTGGCTGGCGCTCGTGGCCGCGGGCGTCAAGCCCGGAGACTCGGTCATTACCACTGCCTTCAGCTTCTTTGCCTCGGCCAGCGCAATTGTGCGTGCAGGCGCAACGCCCGTTTTCGTGGACGTCGATCGCGGCACCCTGAATCTGGATGCGGCGCTAGTTGCTCAGAAACTCCGCGCGAAGCG
>Ga0210402_10006642_pt1 | contig 10223 bp, 10 predicted proteins | sample IncBWC7MmetaG_FD_161055 | JGI IMG/M metagenome (GOLD analysis project Ga0210402, IMG submission 161055) | Forest soil microbial communities from Barre Woods Harvard Forest LTER site, Petersham, Massachusetts, United States - Inc-BW-C-7-M | ecosystem: Environmental > Terrestrial > Soil >...
CCTGGGGCAGCTCGGGTAGGAGGCTCAGGAGCTGCCGGGCACGCTTGTTCTTCGGTTCGCGTAAAAGTAAGCTTAGCGTCACCAAAGCTAAGAGCAGAGAGTCATGCCCCAACCGAGCCTTCCCGGAACAACGGATCGCCGCATCGCCGCATTGCTGACGCTGCTCGGCGAAAACGCGACGATTGTCATCAGCGGGTCGCGTATCGCGCGCGAGGTGGGGATGTCGCGCTCGACGGTCTGGCGCTGGGTCGAACGGCTGCGCGAATTGGGCGTCAAGGTCAAAGGTCATCCGAGGACCGGCTACTTTCTGGAACGCGTGCCGGACATCCTTACGCCGGACATGCTGCGACAGCGGCTGAAAGGTAATCTGTTCGGCAAGCGCATCCATCATTTCTTCAAGACGGATTCGACGAATCGCATCGCGCTGGAACTAGGCCACGCCGGCGAGCCCGAGGGAGCACTGATCATTGCCGAGGAGCAAACGGCCGGTCGGGGACGCATTGGGCGAACCTGGCATTCCGAGCGCGCGACTGGTATCTACGCAACTCTTTTGCTCCGGCCAAAGTTGGCGCCCGTGCAAGCGCCGCTGCTGACCATGATGGCAGGCCTTTCCGCCCGCACGGCAATCGCCGATGCAACGGGTGTCGCCGTGGATGTGAAATGGCCGAATGACTTGCTGGTGCAGGGCAAAAAGATCGGCGGCATCCTCACCGAGATGCATGCTGAGCCGAGCCAGGTGCGCTTTGTCATCGTGGGGATTGGCATCAACGTGAATCAAGACAAGTTTCCCGCGGAAATTGCCGGCGCCGCCACTTCCCTGCGGGCCGCGTCCGGCAAAGTGCAATCGCGTGCCGACATCCTGATCCGGTTGCTACGTGAATTTGAGAACGACTACAATCGTTTCTTGCAGGAAGGCGCGGCAAATATTGTGAAGCGATTCGAAGAAGTATCCAGCTATGCGCGGGGCAAGCAGGTTCAAGTGATGAACGGCAGCGAGGCGTTTACGGGCGTGACCGCCGGACTGGCTCCAGAAGGGCTCCTGCGCGTTAAGCGCGACAGTGGCGAGGTCGTGACCGTGGTTGCCGGCGATGTGACGGAGTTGCGCTAATGCTGCTGACCATCGATGTCGGTAATTCCAACACCGTGCTCGGCGTATTTCGCGGCGACCGGTTGATCGCGAACTGGCGGTTGACCACCGCACGGCAGCAGACTATCGACGAATACGGCGTCCTGACGCGCAACCTCCTGGGATATGCCGGGATTGAGCCCGCAGGAATCGGCGGCGTCATCGTGAGCTCGGTCGTGCCGCCCGTGAACTGGACGCTCGGGGAAATGGCGAGGATTTATCTCGACCGCAAAGCTCTTTTCGTCGAGCCCGGCGTGAAAACCGGGATGGCCATCCTCGTCGACAACCCGCAGGAAGTTGGCGCGGATCGCATAGTCAACGGCGTGGCTGCGTTTCATCAGTATGGCGGACCGTGCGTCGTGGTCGATTTCGGCACGGCCATCACGTTCGACGCTATTTCAGCCAAAGGCGAGTATCTCGGTGGCGTCATCGCTCCCGGATTGGGCATTTCGTCCGAAGCCCTATTCTCCCGCGCCGCGAAGTTGCCTCGCGTCGAAATCAAGGATCCGGGCAAGGTCGTCGGCACGAATACGGTGGCCAGCATGCAAGCGGGCTTGTACTACGGCGCGCTGGACATGATGGACGGCATTATTGCGCGCATGAAGGCGGAACTTGGCGGCGAGACGAAAGTGATTTCCACCGGAGGCCAGGCGAAACTCGTGACCCGCGGCTCGAAGCACATCGAGCATACCGACGAATTCCTGACCCTCACCGGGCTTCGCCTGATTTGGGAAAAGAATCAGCCACTGGATCGCGCTAAGAGTGTCGCTGGCGACGACGCCACGCGATCCGAGCCAGCGAAGAAGGCTCACCGATAAGCTCGCTATCAGCCGCGCGCCCGATCCTTCCCATGGAGAACTGGAATTACTTCAACTACTTTACCGAGATCGAGGAATACTTTTGGAAGAAGCGCGGTGCGCATCTGTTGGTATCGCCGCTCGATTGGGCCATCATGGAGACGTGGCAAAAAGCTGGCGTCCCTCTCGAGGCAGTCCTCAAGGGCGTCGATCGCGCCTTTGAGAGCTATCAGCGTTCCAGGCGCGGCGCTGGAAAGCCGCTGAAGAATCTGGCTTATTGCGTTGACGCAGTTTTGGAAGCGGCGGAAGAGCAGACCGAAGCCACCACTGGCAGCTTGCGGAAGGGTCACAGCACCTCAGCAAATTCGGCGTTCTCGGTCGACGAGTTGCGCGGCTATTTTCTGAAGAATGCCGACAAGATGGGGAAGGCGATCGCGAAGACTCAAGGCCAGCAACCTGAGTTGGCATCAGTGCTTAGCCAAACGAAGCAAGCGCTGGCGTCCAGTCTGACTCTGCTGGAAGTGCCGAGCGGGCCGGATCTGGAAGACCTCGAGCGGAGACTCACCGTTTTGGATGACAAGCTCCATGCAGCCCTCTCCACTTACGCCGGCGAAGACATCGTGGTTGGAATCCGGCGTGAGATGGATGCACAACTTGCGGTTTACCGGAGAAAGATGAAACCCGCTCAGCTTGCCATGGTCGAGAAGCAATTCTTGCAAAAGCGATTGCTCGAACATTTTGGGTTGCCCCGGCTAAGCTTGTTCTACCTTACGTGAGCATCACCGCATCATCCGATCGCGCGACCGGTCAAGCCGTCGCAAATCAGTTTGCCCTACACTTTTAGCGAGAATCATCGCAGAATAGAGCGCACATGAACGAGGAACTGACGTTATCAATCGAGAAATTAGTGTACGGTGGCGACGGATTGGGTCACACCGACGGAAACACGGTGTTCGTGCCGTACGTCCTGCCAGGCGAGCAAGTGCGCGCCAGCACCAAGTCCAAAAAGAAAAAGGTGATTTGGGCCGACCTGCTGGAGGTGACCCAGCTAGCCAAGGAGCGTCAACAACCGCGCTGCCCTCATTTTGGCAAATGCGGCGGATGCCACTACCAGCACATTTCTCTCGCGGAGCAAGTCCGCCTGAAGAAGGAAATCTTCCGTGAGACGCTGTCTCGTCTCGGCGGCATTCAATGGACAGGAGAGATCATTGAGCATACGGCTGAGCCCTTCGGCTACCGCAACCGAGCACAATGGGCCGTCCGCGATGCCAAGCCGCGTGCTATCGGATATTTCCTCCCGGAAAGTTCAGTCATCCTGCCCATCGACGAATGCCCCGTGCTGTCGCCCCGGCTAGCGGAAACCTTTGCACAGCTTCAGGAGCTGACGCGCTCGGTCCGGTTGCCCGCCGGTGTACTCGAAATCGAAGCGTTCGCCGACTCCGCAGACCAGAAAATCGCGCTAAACGTAGCCTTCGAGAAATTTCCCAAGCCTCCAGCCGAACTCGCAGCCATCTTTCGCACCGCCATTCCGCAGCTGGAAAGCTTGCTGCTCCTCGATCAAAAGACCGATCGGTTCGATCTGGCCGGTCCGGGGTTCCTGCTGCACGAAGCCGGCGGATTCACCTACCGCGTTAGCCACCTTTCCTTCTTCCAGGTAAATCGCTTCCTGATTGAAGATTTGTTGAAAACCGTTCTCAGTGGCGCGAAAGGCTCGCTTGCGCTGGACATGTATGCGGGTGTTGGCTTTTTCAGCTTGCCGCTGGCCAAAGCATTCGAACGCGTAGTTGCCGTGGACGCCAATCTGGCAGCCACCCGCGATCTCTACGCCAACGCCGAAAAAGCTGGCGTTACCATTGTCACCTTCAACGAGCACGCCGAAGTCTTCCTGAAGCAAACGGACGAGAAGCCCGATTTCGTCGTACTCGATCCGCCGCGCGCAGGGCTCGGTGCTGAAGCCGCTGCCAAGCTGGCCGCGTTGGGCGCTCCGGAAATTGCCTATCTTTCGTGTGATCCTTCGACCTTGGCCCGCGATCTCGCAGTGCTCACCGGAAGCGTCAAGAAACAAAGTCCAGACGCTGACTCCGGCCCCCATTACGAAATCACCGAAGTCCATTTCTTCGACCTCTTCCCGCAAACATTTCACATCGAAACGCTCGTTAGGCTGCGCAAAGCACCATGAGACTGCCCGCAGTCGCGATCGTCGCCTGCTTCGCTGGCGGCATCGCACTCGGGCTGTACACGCGCCGCACCGATTCCCTCCCGTTCTCGGAGCAGGATTCATCGTTGCCCTGCTCCTCATCCTGGCGGACTGCCTTCTGATCAAGCTCGACAAATTAATTCCAGCCGCAGCACTCTCGGCAGTGGCTTGGGCGCTTCTCGGCATCTTGGCGGCGAAGGTGGCCGACCAGCCGCGCTCACCGCAACACGTTGTCTCGCAAATCGAAAGCAACTCGATCAGTCTCAAAACTCCACTGCGCTGGCACGGCATCCTCCGCGATGAGCCAACCAAGCTTCCGTGGGGTATCGGATATGACGTCGCACTGACCGGCGTCGAATTCGAAGAACATCTAGTTCCACTCACCGGCGGCTTGCGCACCAGCTTTTCACCCAAATCGGACGAAGTCTTTCCGGATGTTCACGCGGGCGACGAAGTATCCGCAGTTGTGCAGGCCAAGCTGCCGCAAGTCTTTCGAGACCCCGGCGCCTTCGATCGCCGCTCGTATTTGGCGAGCCAGCACACCGACATCGTCGCAACGCTGCGCTCCACCGAACTATTGCAAAAGGTCACTTCGGAACCGCCCAGTCTCAGAAATCTGCTGCCTCGCGTAAGGCGCCGCCTGCGCGATGAAATCGACACTCTCTTGGCCACTTCACCGCACGTCGCAGCCACCATGCGCGCCATGCTCCTCGGCGATCGCAGCTTCGTCGAACGCACCGAATCAGAAGCCTTCCAGAAGACGGGAGTCTTCCACATCCTCGTCGTCGCGGGCCTCCACGTCGGCGCCATCGCTTTTGCACTGTACTGGCTCGGCAGAAAGCTTCGCCAAAATGTTGTTTGGACCGCCTTACTCACCCTCACACTTCTGCTCGCGTACGTAGCGGTAGTCGAGCAACGCCCTCCAGTCCTCCGCGCCGCCGTCATGGCCACCGTGGTCGTGATCGGCAGCGTCTTCTTCCGTCGACTCGAGTTGCTGAATTCCGCCGCGATAGCCGCCTTTCTGCTTCTGCTTGCTCAGCCCCTCGAACTCCGCGACTCCAGCTTTCAACTCTCGTTTCTTGCCATCGGCTGCATCGCCGGCATCGCCGCGCCGTGGCTCGACCGCACGGCTCAGCCCTACGCTCGAGCCTTGCGCGGTTGGCGCGACGTCACTCGTGACGCATCCCACGAACCGCGCGCCGCGCAATTCCGCATCGACTTGCGAGCAGCGGTAACTTGGCTCTTCGCACGATGCCCGCAACGAGCCATCGCACCCGCTCAAAATGCTGCCGTCTCCAGCTTGAAATTCTCCCTGCGCGTCTGGGAACTCTTCGTCCTCTCAGTAGTCCTGCAAATTGGCATGCTCCCGCTCATGGCGCGAGACTTCAATCGCATCACCCTCTCGGGGCCAATCGTGAATCTCTTAGCCGTGCCGCTCACCGGAATTCTAGTCCCACTCGGATTCCTAACCCTCTCGGTTGGGTTACTTTTTTCCGCAGCCGGCAAGTTGCTCGCCACCTTAGTCACCTGGATCGCGACTGCCCTGCTGCACGCCGTGCAATGGTTCGCGGATTTCCCTCGGTGGAGTTATCGAATTCCCGGGCCGCCAGGGCTCCTGGTCTTGCTATTCTTTGCTGTAGCCTTCGCATTTGCGGCAATGCTTCGCCTCCAACCGTCTGCCGCACGCTGGCCGCGCAGAACCCTCGGTGTCGTTCTGTTATCCTGCGCCGCACTCGTAGCAATCTATCCTTTTGCGCTGCAGTTCCATTCAGCCAAACTCGAAGTCACCGTGCTCGACGTTGGCCAGGGCGATTCCATCCTTGTCGTTTCACCCGCAGGACACACGCTGTTGATCGATGGCGGCGGGGCATTCGCGGGATTCCCGGGACATGAAGAACGCACCGCGGTCGACCCAGGCGAAGAAGCAGTATCGCCGTACCTGTGGTCCCGCGGATTCCGGCAGCTCGACGTCGTAGCACTCACTCACGCGCACCAGGACCATCTGGGTGGCCTTCGCGCCGTGCTGGAGAACTTTCGCGTCGGGCAACTCTGGATCGGTCGCGAAGTCTCCTCTCCAGCGCTCGCCGGTCTCGAAACGCTGGCCCGACACAAAGGCATCCCCGTCACACACGAGCTTCGCGCGCAGAAATTTGCCTGGGACGGGGTCGAAGGCGAATTCCTTTGGCCCAACGGCAGCACCGATACGGTAGCTTCCGCCGCGAAGAACGATGACTCACTCGTTCTGAAGCTGACCTTCGGCAACGAACGAATTCTCTTGCCCGGCGACGCTGAAAAACAGACCGAGCGCGAAATACTAGCGGAGAATTCCGCGGAAGCGTTACGCGCGGACGTCTTAAAGATTGGGCACCACGGCGGCAAGAACTCCTCGGTCCCGGATTTTCTCGCCACTGTTCAGCCACGAATCGCCATCATCTCGGCAGGTTTCGGCAATCCCTATGGCCACCCCAGTCCGGAAGTGTTGGAGCGGTTGGCGAGTCTGAACGTGCGCGTGCTCCGCACGGACCGGGACGGCGCGGTTCAGGTTCTGACCGACGGAAAGACGCTGGATATAAGCTGTTTCGTTGCCTGTGCCGACGCGCTCTCCACAGAGTCAGTGCATTCGGAGTCGCCAAATCACCAGGAGCAGGCCCAGCAGCAATAAAAACCCTAACGCCGCCTTCCATTCGCGGTTCTTCTTGTATTGCGCGAAGGAAAAAGCTGCTGCCCCAACTGCCGTCGCCCCAATCACTCGTGGGAAAAACAGTGGCACCGTTTTCGTATACGCGTCAAACGCGGTTCCGTGGCGTTTCCGCAGCTCGAACTCTTCACGGCGCATCACCATTGAATAGAACACAGCGAAATAGAACAGCAACAACGCGGCGGAAATCCACGACCGCGTCGCCACCGCCGCTCCCAGCGCCAGCACCGAACTTCCTAGATACAATGGATTCCGTGTGTAGGCGTAGGGCCCGGTAACCGTCAGCACTTCCTGCTTATGCAGATATCCCGCCGCGTATGCCCGGATGAACAAGCCAATCAACCCAATGGCGCCGCCGTACAAAATGCTCGTGGGAACCGGCCGCGCAAACCACAACACCGCAACCGCAACTAGATAGCCTGTCCGTACGCGCCAACGCACGAAGAACTTGCCGTCTCCGCTCAACGCGACGCTCCGGTACGCCGCCGAACCGCTTCGAAAACGGCATCCACCTCGATGGCCAGCATCGAGGAATCGGTTTCGTTACGGCGGCTGTGATCCCGGGCAGCGCCTAGCGCCCGCAGAACGATATCCTGCGAACGATAAGGTCCATTGCGCGCCGGATCGGTCGGCCCAAAGATCGCAACCGCTGGCGTGCCCAGCGCTATGCCCAGGTGCAGCGGACCAGTATCGCCTCCAACAATGCAGCAGGACTTTTTCACGATCGCCATGAGTTGGCCAAGATCTCCATTGTAGAGAAGCGGCCGGGCATCACCAGCAGCCGCGCAAAGATCGCGCGCCAAATCCTCTTCACCCGGCCCGTAGTTGACCACGCAACGCAAACCGAGTGTGCGATGAATCATTTGCGCCAGTACGCCAAATCGCTCCGCTGGCCAGCACTTCGAACGCCATCCGCCGCCCGGACTCAACACGACATATCGCTCGAGCCCTTGCTCCCGCAAATAAGCCTTAACCGAACTCTCCGCTTCATCCGGAACCTGTAACACAAAGTTTCCAACCCCGCTCCGAGCGCCCGCGCGCAACGACAACTCTCCATTCTGATCCGCGATGTGCGTCGTCGCGCATCGCACGCGGTCGGTGTAAAGAATCGGCACGCCATATTCGCGAATCGTCTCGGAAGAAAACCCGATTCTCCGCCCAACACCCGCTGCCAACGGAAGCCCCGCGGACTTCCACAACCCCTGGTAATCGATAGCCGCCGTAAACTGCGCCGCGCGAATCCGCTGGACGATCGCGCGAATCGAAGACAGCGATCGAGTCTCCGTCGCCAGAACTTCCGACACCAGCCCGCTGCTTCGAACCAACAACTCCCAGCGTGGATGAGTAAGCCAGGTAATTTGCGCCGCAGGAAACGTCTCGCGCAGTCCCGCTACCGCCGGAAATGTATGCACGATATCGCCAAGCGAGCCGAGGCGCACGACCAGCAAGCGTGGCTCAGCCATGTGGAGCCTTGCGCACACTCTCCAGCAGCGCGCGCGTCGAATGGTCTTTCGGGTCGCCCACAATCGCCACGCGAATCCCTAGCCGGTCCGCAGTCGCGCGCTCCGGCACCGTATCTGCCGTGTAGTCCGTGCCCTTCGCGTGCACGTCCGGGCGCAATTCTTCCAGCAACCTCTCGACGTTGGGCTCTGAGAACACGACCACGTAGTCGACCACGCGCAAAGCCGCCACCAGCGTCGCGCGCGCACCTTCATCCAGAATGGGACGTCCAGGCCCCTTCAACTCACGCGTGCTGGCGTCGGAATTTACGCCCACTACGAGTACATCGCCCTCGCGCCGCGCCGCTTCCAAATAACGCGCGTGCCCCACATGCAATCCATCAAAGCAGCCGTTCGCAAAAACGATCCGCCGCCCGCGCCCTTTCTCCTGCGCCAACTGCGCGCTCAACTTGTCGCGTGCAATAACTTTCGGCTGCGCTTCCCGCATCGTCAGGAGGCCGCCCCTGCTGCGTCTTGGCGAATCGCGTCCAGCAATTCCTCGCGGCTAACGGTCGCCGTGCCGCGCTTCATCACCACCAGCCCTCCCGCAATATTCGCGATATGTGCCGCCTCCAACGGATTCGCTCCGCACGCCAGCGCCAGCGTATACGCCGCCAGCACCGTGTCTCCCGCACCGGTTACGTCCACCGCTTGATCGCTGCCATGCACCGGGATGTGCGCCACTCGCCCGCGGCCCTCGAACAATGCCATCCCGTCGCGCCCACGCGTTACCAGCAGCGCGTTCAACTTCATCACCTTCAAAGTCGCCGCTCCGCAACGCTTCAATTCCGCAACATTCTTTCCGATGCTCGCGTGGTGCAGCGCCTCCAACTCCGGCTCATTCGGCGTCGCGGAAGTAACTCCAGCCTTCGCATACTCATGTAGGCGAAAGCGCGAATCCAGCGTAAGTGGCATCGCCTTCCGCTTTCCACGGGCGCTGAATCGCACCGCCTCTGGCGATGCAACTCCAAATCCGTAATCGGAAACCGCCAAAGCGTCCGCCTTCCGCAATTTCGCTGCCAACACGGTCCTAAGTTTCTTTCGCGCACTCTCCGGCAGCGCCCCTGCGGGTTCGCGGTCCATCCGCAACACCTGCTGGCTCACCGTGTGTGCAAATCCCGCCAGAAATCGTGTTTTCGTTGGCGTAGTCCAGCCCTTCACCCGCAGAATCCCCGTAGCATCGATGCGCCTCGCTCGAAAATAGGATGCCAGCGCGTCGCCAGCGGCATCATCGCCAACCGCCGTCACCGGAAGCACTCGCGCACCCAACGCCGCAAGATTATTGGCAGCGTTCCCGCCGCCGCCTGGCACCACTTCCGTCTGCCGATGCCGCAAAATCAGCACCGGAGCCTCGCGCGACACTCGAGCGATGTCGCCATACTGAAACTCATCCGCCACGAAATCGCCGAATAACACCACTCTCTTGCCGAAAAACTCCTCCACAAACCCGGCGAGCTCGAGCAGGTCCACCGCCGCAGATTGCTTTTCGGCTGCCAGCAAACGCTTCATCGTTTCTGCTCCAGAATCCAATCCGCTGCTTCCGTCAGGGTACTCGCCACGAAATCCGGCCGCACGGTCCACGAACCAGAGTGCCACGCCAATTCGCCTTCGCCGTAACCCGTCCGCACCAAAACGCTCTGCGCCCTCGCATTGCTTGCCAACTCGATATCGCCGTAACGATCGCCCACCACAAACGATCGCTTCACATCAATCCCATGCGCCTGCGCCGCTTGCTCCAGCATGCCTGTCTTCGGCTTCCGGCAAACGCAACCATCCGCCGAAATGTGTGGACAGAAATACACCGCATCCACTCGCGCACCTGCCTCCGCAAGCTGCCGATTCATCAACGCGTGCACCTCATGCACCAGCGATTCTGGAAAATATCCTCGCCCCACGCCGGACTGAT
>Ga0210402_10006644_pt1 | contig 10221 bp, 14 predicted proteins | sample IncBWC7MmetaG_FD_161055 | JGI IMG/M metagenome (GOLD analysis project Ga0210402, IMG submission 161055) | Forest soil microbial communities from Barre Woods Harvard Forest LTER site, Petersham, Massachusetts, United States - Inc-BW-C-7-M | ecosystem: Environmental > Terrestrial > Soil >...
CGCCCTGGTTGGCGACCTCGCCGATCTCGATCCGCTGCACACCAAAATTCTCGCCTACGCCAACGAGGTCAACGCCGGGCTGCTCTCCACCCATGGGCGTCTCGGCTGGCTGCGCGAGGGCAGTTTCGAGCGGCTCGGCTGGCGGCTGAAGGCCAAGGGCCACCTCTACCAGAAGGAACTCTAAGATGGGCAGTTCCGGCTCGACCGACGCGCAGTCCTCGCAGCAGAACATCAGCCAGACGAGCCTGCCGCCGTGGATCAATCAGGCGGCGGAACAAAATTATGCCTTGGCGCAAAATATCGCCAACCGGCCGCTCACGCAGTTCCAGGGCCAGCAGGTGGCGAACATCGGCCCGCAGACGCAACAGGCGTGGAATTTAGCCGCCACCAGCGGCGGCGCGGGCGCCGATCAGTATAACGCCGCGCAGGCTGGCTATCTCACGGCGGCGGGAACGCCCGCGACCCAGGTGACGCCGCAGTCGCTCGCCGGGACAAGCCTAGCGCCCTACCTTTCGCCATACACGCAGGATGTGATCAACACGACGCTGCCGCTGATGCAGCAGCAGAACGCGCTGACCCAGAACCAGCAGGGGAACGCGGCCAACGCGGCCAACGCCTTCGGCGGCTCGCGGCAGGGCGTGCAGCAGGGCGTCGCCCAGGCGCAGGGCGCGCTCAACATCGGCCAGATGGCGGCGCAACTGAACCAAGCGAATTTCGGCCAAGCGCAGGCGGCGGCGACCGGCGACATCAGCCGCAACCTCACGGCCCAGCAGGCGAACCAGACGGCCAATCAGCAGAACATCAATTCGCTGATCCAGGCCTCGTCTGGGCTTGGAGCCTTGGGCACGCAGGCGCAGCAAAACCAGCGCCAGCAATTTTTGGAGCTGTCGACCGCTGGCGCGCAGCAGCAGCAGCAGGCGCAGAACCAGATCGCCGCGCAGATGGGCCAGTTCGCCAACGCGCAGCAATATCCCGGCCAGCAGCTCAGCGTGCTGCAGTCGGCGTTGGGCATGACGCCCTACGGTTCGACGACGATGGGCGCGCAAACCGGGCAGTCGCAGACGACGACGACCCCGTCCACCATGGCCGACATATCGGGCGGCTTGACGGCGCTGGGGGGCGCGTTCGGAGCTGGCGGCCCGTTCGGCGCGGGCGGCGCGCTCGCTCCGTTGCTCGGTGGCTCAGACAAGCACCTCAAGACCGACATCACCAAGATCGGCGTCCACCCGCCGACCGGCCTGCCGCTCTATTCGTACCGCTACAAGGGCGACCCCAAGTCGTACCCCAAGGTCAGCGGGCCGATGGCCGAGGACGCGATGCAGGTCGCTCCGCACGCGGTCCAGACCGTCGGCGTGCATGGGCCGACCGGGCAGGCGCTGCATACCGTGAACATGGCCGCGCTCAATCAAGCCGGGCCTCCAGGCATGCCGCCAGGGATGGGCGCTCCGGCCGGGCCGCCGCCTCTGGGCGTTCCGGCGATGCGTCCGCAGCGCCTGCCGATGCCAGGGGCTGGGGCCGGGTTCGCGCCGCAGGCGCCGGGGCCGCTCGCAGCAAGGGCGCCGATGGGGCTGACCGGCGCGCTCGGCGCCACCATGCGCCCACAACGCATGCGGCCTGCAGCGCGCATGGCGCGCGTCGCGGGAGGCCTGCGTGGCTGACGGGGATCGCCCTCAATACCAGCATGGCGTTGGGACAATCGGGGGCACCCAGTTCCACTGGGGCTCAGGCACGCCAGGGCAGTACTGGTCGATCCCTTATGGCGACTATCCGGTAACCCCAAACGCGCCAACGGGAGCATGGGCGCATCAGGCTGGCGCGATCCCGATTGCCAACAACGTCATCCCCGATCCCCTGCTGGGCCGGAACCGCATTGGCATTATGATCCACTCGGGCTCGGCCCCGAGCCTCGATCAACTCTACACCGAAGGCTGTTTCAAGGTTGATCCGCAGGACTGGCCCAACGTTCGGTCCCAGATCCTCGCCCAGGCTGAGAAAGGCCCGCTCTACCTGCATGTCGCCCCTGGCGGCGTCGCGGCGTTCACCAATACCAAGACGTTCTCGCAGGCTGGCGAGGACACGCCTGCAGCCACCGCCAACACCACCGCCAACACCACCGCCAACGCGCAGGGAGGCGGCCCCTCGCGCCCGGCCACAATCGCGCGAGGCACGACGCTCAATTCGACCCCGCTGGACATCGTCCTGAACGCCGAGAGCGGCGACCGCAACATCCCCAACGTCCACCAGACCACTTCGAGCGGGCAGGCGCAGGGCAACGCGCAGATCACCACCGGCACCTGGACCGACTTCGCCCCCAAGGCGGGCGTCGACCTGAAGCAATATCCGACGCCCATGGACGCGCCGCGCGACGTGCAAATCAAGGTGGCGAGCGTCATCCCGCTCAACCGTTGGGCGTCCTCGACCGTCAACGCGGTCCTGGCCAAATATCCGGGGATCGACACCTCCCAGCCGCTCGGCTCCATTCAGTCGGCGGCGATCAACCCCTCAGGAGCCCCTGCGGCGGCCCCTGGAGCCCCTGGAGCCCCGGCGGCCACTCCGGCTACCCAAACAGCCGGAACCACCCTGCCGGGCTTCCAGCCCGGCTCTCCGGCCAACAAGATGACCCAGGCGGGCTTGCAGCAGCTCGCCGGGGGCAAGCCGGGGGGCGCGCCGACCGACGAGCCGCCGCCGATGCCATTGCAGCAGGCCCAGCCTGCGCAGGCGATGGGCGGGGCGATGATGATGCGGCCGGGCGGGCAGAACATGGAGCCCCGCATGGCCGCCATGCAGGCGCTCGCCCAGCAGGGCCTCATGATGCAGCCGTCGGTGGCGGCGTTCGGCGGCGGCGCCCTGCAATCGCCGCTCCCCTCGACGGCCCAGTCGACGATCATGCCGATGGCGCCCGGCTCGGCCACCGGCATGCCCGCAAGCGGCATCGCGGGGACGACCCTCAACTCGCCATCTCAATTGCAGATGGCGCTCATGTCGGGCTCGATTAACCCCTACGACTTCTACGCCAGACAGGCAGGGAGCTGACACCATGGCCCAGGATATGGGGCTGATCACCGACACCTGGATGACCAACCCGTGGATGTTCGACCCGACCCAGAAGTCGAACCAGTTCTCGAACTACAACAACGCGGCCCTGCCCTGGCCGCCGTCGTACAACACGGGAGCGGGAGGACCGGTCAACGCCGCGACCGGCCAGCCGATCCAGTCGTTCCAGAACTGGCAGGCGGCCAACCCCGGCGGCATGAACATCAACGCCACGCCCGCCCAGCCGCCGCAGGCTCCGGCAGCAGCGCAAGGCGGCAATCCGTTCGCCGGGGTTCAGATCCCGCAAGGTCAGAATACGGCGGTCGCGCAGCCATTCGGTGGTCTAGGTAGCCAGCAATGGCAGGCGCTAACGCCGCAGCAGCGAAGCGCGGCGATGGGGCCGATGAGCCAATATGCATCCGGCTTGGCGATGATGCCATCCGGCAACAACTTCGTCGCCTCCGGCAGCAACCCAAGCGGCTCCAATCCGCAGGCCTCGAATGCGCTGGCGTGGATGAACGCTGGCGGCTCTGGCTTCAACCAGATGGCGGGCCAAGGAGCGCCCCAGGCCGCGCCGCAGGGCGGGGCCGGAGCGCCGCCGAACAATTGGCAGGCCGCCATCAACGCCCTCGCCAATCCCGGCAAAGTGCAGACGATGGGCGCGAACGTGCCGCTGGTGACGGGCTATCAACCTAGCGGAGGCGTTAATCAGGCGTTCCTCAATCAGGCCGGGGCGGGCCAGGGCATGAACCAGGGCTTCCTCTCGGCCCTGCGCGCGATCCAGAACAGGTGACGTGATGGCAGGCCTCGCTGATCTTCTCTACCTCGGCCAGCCCGATCCGGCGCGGCAGCTCGCGATGGCGCTCGCAGGACGGCAGCAGCCGCAGCCCGGTCCTGGCCCTGCTGGCCCGGCCCCGGCTGGCCCTGGCCCTGTTGACCCGAACGCGCCAGCCCCCAACGCGCAGCCGGTGAACGCCGCCGATCCGAACGCTCCCGCGCCCAACCCCGCTCCAGGCGCTCCCCCGCCTCCCGGCTCGCCGCCGCAACCGCAGGCGCTCACGTCGACGCCCGACATGTCGGCGTCCTACCAGACGCTCGCCAACCCGCCGAACATCATGTCGCTCTACATGCAGATGGACGCGCGGAACCGGGCAAGCGACCAGATCAACAGGGGATTGGCGTTAATAGCCGCGAACCATTCCGCGCCCAGCATGCGCCAAGCGATCATGGAGAGCGTGGGCGGCGGCCAGGACGCGGGCTCGACCGTCGGCAACTTGATGAACATCTACCAAATGCAGCAGGGGATGGCGGCGAACCAGCAACTGCTGGGGCAGGCGCCCGACATCGCCGCCAAGCTCGGCCTGCCGCTGGCCGTCGTGCAGTCGCGCATCATGGCGGGGAAGGGCGATGAGCTGGTGCAGGCGATGGAGCCGACGCCCAAGACGCGCGACATCCAGGCCGAGCATGACATGTTCATCAAGAACGGCGGCTCGGAGGACGACTGGCAGAAAACCTACCTGCCGCTGATCATCACGGGCGGCATACCGGGGGCGACCCCCGACACGCGCACGCGCATACGGGCCCTCACCCAATGGAACAGCGATCCGGCCAACCAGGGCAAGCCCACGCCCCCCTACCTGACCGACGACACGAAGTGGAAGCTCTACACCACCGACCTGGGCGACGCGAAAACCCAGTTCAGCGGGCTGAACGACAGCCTAGGCAGGTTCATCGACCAAATGGGCGACGTGTCCAATGACAAGGGGCTCGACGGTCTGGCTGGCCATCCCATCAGCGGAGGCCTCGCCGCTATGGCTCCCACCAGCGACGCCTACCAACTTTCTCGCAAGATGCAGGGGCTGGCGGGAACGGCGAAAGACATGGCGTCGCGCGGCGGCCCCAAGGGCCTTAGCCAAAACCTGAAGACGCTGGGGTCGAACCCCGACGACTTCACCGACCTCGGCATCACGGACTATCGCGGCGATGTCATTGCGCCGCGCATGCGGCAGGCCCTGGCCGCACAGGCCAACGCTTACGGCGCGTCGGGACAAATCAACATCATGCCCGGCTACCTCAAGCCATATCTCGACCAGCAGTATCAACCGGGCGGCGAAAACGACCCTGGCGGCGGCTTCAAGCCTTTCACGCCGAGCAAGGACCTCAAGCAACCGAACGCCTCGACGCTCAACGCATTTCGAAACGACGTGGAGCATCGGGGGCCGAAGGCTGCGCTCGCGAACCTCGAAGCTCAGGGCTTCGATACCAGCAGTTTGAAGTGACCGACGATGGCCGCAGATGATGACCAAGGCTATGTCCCGCTCCAAGGCCAGAAGCAGGACGCTCCGGTCGTGGCCCCGCCGCCTAAGGCAGCGGTGGCGGCCCCGAAGCCGGTTGACCCCAACGACCAAGGATATGTCCCGCTCCATCAACCCCCAGCGCAGACCGGCGACGCTCCCGCCGCGACGACCGGCAATGACGCGCCCCAGCCCGACAGCGGCTGGGGCATCGACTGGAATAACCCCTGGTCCAAAGGCGGCCCGGCGCTGAAGGCTCCGCAGTCGGTGCAGGACTTCTCAGATGTCGCGGGCAACGAGGCTGGGATGGGCGTGCCCGGCATTGCGCTGCAGAAGGCGCAGCTCGATGCGGCGCGGCAGCGGCTCGGCCCGATAGCGTCGGCGGGCGCGGATATGGCGGGCAGCATCGCAAGCCCCACGACCTTGCTCAACGCAGTCCCCGGTGTGGGGCCTGAACTCGCTGGGGCGGCGCATGAGGGCATCAAGAGCGCGGTGGCGAACTGGACCCCAGACCAGAGCTGGCCGACCTATTTGAAAAACGTGGGCGAGGACACGGCCGCAGGCGCGGCGGCGGGCCTCGGCGGCCGGGTGGCGGGTTTAGCCGCTCAACACGCCCTGCCGGAACTCATCAAAGGGGGCCTGATGACGGGCACCGGGTTGGCGGCCCACAAATACCTTGGGGGGTCCATCTTGCCCGACGCTGCGAAGGAACTCCCCGGCCTCATGGGCTTGTACAAGGCGACGGACAAGGCAGTCGACTGGGTCGGGGACAGGAGCAAGGATTTGGTCAGCTCGCCTGCTGCGCAGCAGGCGATCAGGAGCCTGATCCTGGGAGGTACCTCGGCCGCCAGGAATTATGCTGGGCCTTACGACCAGTGGATACCTGGGCAGTAAGTTAGGGGCCATCACGGAGACAGGCCGAGCGGAAATCTTCCGTCTTGTAGAGCTTTGAACACTTCTCCTCTGCTCTCTCGCAAGTGGCGATCTCCGCAGTAAGCGGCGTGTACTCCGTGGAGGCGCGTACCTCCGCCATAATCTTAGGGCAGCTGGCATAGAGCGAGGCAATTTGTTGGCTATCACGGTCGGACAGCCACCAGACATACGCCCCCAGGCCGAGCGCCGCGACGACGGCGACGCCCAGGACCTTAAGCCCCGCCTTGGATGTGGCGAGGAACAGGACGCCGAGGATGAGGATCGCGGCGCCAATACCGATGTGCATCACTTCACCTTTCGTTGGAGTTTGGCGAGCAGATCGCGCTCGCGTTTGTTGAGGGCGTGGAGGCGGCGCAGGAGCTGGGCCAGGAGCGCCGCTTCGGCTTCCGTCAGAGCCCGGCTCGCGCCGGGGACCGCGTGGGCGGGCCAGCGCGCATTCACTTGATGAAGTGCGCGACGGTCAGAATGAGCGCCGCCCATCCGGCGGTCGCACTAAGGAGGATGGCAACCGCCTTAAGCGCCTCCCACCATGCCTGTTTTCGATAGAGATCAATTTGCACGGTCATCAGCTCGATCCTTAATTGCCGTTCTCGGTCGTCACTCATACGCGCCTAATTGCAATGCCATTGTCGTTTCACCTATGATGTCTCTGGGCCAACATATAACACTCCGCGCGCGTAGCGCCATGTCGGGCAGGCCAAAGTGTTGCCTTTATGAGCCAGACTGCCAAGTTGAGGGGTTACATGCCGGGAAGGGAGCCAGCCTACGGCCTCACGGAGGAAGAATACGAGCGGGTGTTTCGCATCGCCAAAGAGGCGGGCGCAAAGGCCCTGAGCGTTAAGAGAGACTTATCGGCGACGGTGATTACGTTTCACTGGGATGAGCCGCCCAAGGACGAGCATTCTCAGACTTTTTCAGTCGATGACCTGCTCCAGTTCTTCTCAACTGCGCACTAAAAGGGGCGGGACGGGTGATGGAAAAGGTTAGCGGGTTCAGGGGGGCCTATTTTCCCGCCCCTGGAGCGCAGTCGTTGAATTTACATGTAAACATCAGTTTGATATGAAATGTTCTGTTGTTTTTAAGACATTGAAGTATATGGAGTTTTTTATCTCAGATCCCGCCCTTTAAAAGGTGCGGGAAAAAATATCGCGAGCATGGTTGCGGTGAACATGGTAGAGTTGGCCATTGTTCGAACCAGGGGCTCCATCATGAAAAGCATCCTTCTCGCCGGGGCGTTCTCGCTCGCTGTCGGCTCGACCGCCGCCCACGCCGCCACCCAGATCACCGTCGACAACATCGGCGCAGTCCTCAACGAGAGCCTCGCGCTCCCCGCCCAGGACACGCCCGGCAGCGGCATCGGGTTCTCGGAGTTCTTCGAGTTCACGCTGCCGGTCACTGAGACGGTCACTGTGTCGGTGAGCGACAGCGCCATCGGCAATCAGCGGATCACGGGCGGGACGCTGTCGCTCAACAACTGGACCGGCAACGTCGGCGTGTCGCCGTTCCAGCCGACCGGCTCGCTGATCGAAAGCTCCTCGATCCTGAATGTCCTCGGCGGCCAGGAGGCGACTGTCGCGCCCGACGCGCTCGGCGCTGGATCGTACTTCGCCCTGGTCGATGGGATCAGCGGCGGCTCGCCGATCCACATCGCGATTGACGGCACGATCACCGCCGTGTCGACGCCGGAACCCTCGACCTGGGCGATGCTCTTGATCGGCGCGGCGGCGATGGCCTGGGCTAGCATGAAGCGCAAGAGCCCGCGCTACGCGCTCTAAAAAAAGGGGCCCTTCGGGGCCCCTTTTTCATCATCCGGCCACTACCCTCAGATGCGGTCGCGGCGCCTGCCTCTCCAAGTGAGCCGCGCCGCGCTCCGCAGCCTTCCTGCCATCGGCAGTCTGCACGTACCTAGCCGCGACCGGCAACGTGAACCCAAAGACCGAGGTCAGGTAGTCCACGTCGGCGCCGTTCTCCAGCGCCCGCGTGGCTGCGGCGTGCCTGAGGCCGTGCGGCGTGCATTCGGGGAGGCCGATGCTGTCGCAGGCCGAGCGCAGCCACGCGCCAAAGGCGCTCACGCCGAGCTTCCCGCCGTCTTGCTTGGCGATGAACGTCTCCTCGCCGGTTGGGCCTGCGGCTATCGCTGCCGCGAGAGAGGGCGGGACCTTCACCGTGATCCACTTGCTGGTCTTTTGTTGCCGTATCCTCATGAACCCATCTTCGTCGATATGCTGGGGGCCCATGAGGACAACGTCGCTGCTGCGTTGGCCGGTCATTCCAAGAAGCGCGTAGGCGAGCCGCTCACGGGTGCCGAGAGGATAGGCCGCCTCAAAGCGGTCGCACTCTTCGTCAGTCCAAGGGTGATTGGTTTTCTGCTCGTACTTGACCTTCTTGACGCCGTCGCAGGGGTTGACCTCAAGCAGCCGCTCTTCCTCGATGGCCCATTTGAACAGAATGCTAAGGACGGAGACAACGCGGTTCGCCATGGCGGGGGCTGGTTTGGGCCTGTCTGGATTGGAGCCCTTCTCGGCGATCTGATCACGGAGCGACTTGATGTGGCTCCAGCCGAGAGCGCGGAACGGCTGGTCGCCATTCTTCCTGGCTACGGCTCGCAGGACGATGCGATGCGCCGCCTGCGTGTTCGGTTTGTTCTCGTAGGCGAAGTAGCGCGACGCCAAGTACCGGTCGATCAGCCACTCAAGGCAGTTCGGGTCCTTGCGCGACAGAGCCTTTTGCGCGGGCGAAGGCTCCCCCGCAGGACCAGTGCCCCACTTGGCCGCCTTGTACGCCTCGATGAATTTAGGCGAGCCGAATGGGTGGTCGAGGCGGGTGCGCGGCCCATGGCCCTCGCGATAGTACCAGACCGCATTGCCGTGCCGGTTGATTTCGCAGTGTAGACCCTTCTCCGGCCTATGACCCGGAAACAGCGGCCTTCTCCGTTGTTCCGCCGATGCTTTGCGTGACGTGTTCATGGTTCCCTTACCAGACTAACTTGACCTCCTTCCGCTCCTCGGTGGTAAGCGGTGCGGGAGGTTGGCCCAGTGCCAACTTGTCCAAGTAAGCGTCGTTCAATGGAATTACAACGGGCGTTCCGCCGATATAAACAACCACGGCTGGAGCCCCGGCCCGCTTGGCTTCGCGGATCAGGCGCTTGTAGTCCTCCTGCAAGGGTCCATGGGCCTTAGTGGGCATTGGCGGCCTCCAGGGCGGCCCGTAGCAGCAATCGGGCGCGGGTGGGCTCATCCGCCCCGCCGCCGTCGAGATCGGCCTGGGCGAGGCCCGGCAGGGCGATGCGGGGAGGGGCCTCTGCGTAGGCGTCCCTCCCCTTCGTCCCATGCCTGTCAATCGCAGGACGGCTGGACGAACTCTCGCACCGCTGCGGCCAGGGATACCGCCAATCCGAAAACAGGTGGCATTTCGCGGCGGCGGGATTTGGCGCAAATGCAGCCAAAACCAGAAATGTGGCGAGCGCGATCCTCAGCATCAGTCGAACTCCTGCTTGATGCCGTAGCGCCGGGCCAGCTCGGTGGGTCCTCGGCCGACGACGCGGTGTTCCTTCTTGAGCCGCTTCATCTTGGCGATCTCGAACACGTCGCGCCGCGTCTTTTTGTCGTGGCACTTGAGGCACAACAATTTGCCGTCGTCTGCGGACAGCGCGGGCCGGTTGTCGTTGACCGGCTGCACGCCTTCGGCGACGCAATGGTCGATCTCGTAGTCGGCCCGCGTCGGGCATTCGGCGCCGCACTCCTCGCACCACCTGCGGCCGGTCATGTCGGTCGCGCGGCGCTCGATGGCGCGCTTGCTGGCGGCCGAGAACGAGATGCGGATCATGCCGCGCCCTTGCGCCGCGCTCGCGCTGTCTCGGCGCCTTTAAGGTGCGCCCGATGATCCTGAGCATGATAGCCGTCGAGGATCAGAAAGATCGCCTCGCGAACTTTGACCGGCATAAGAGACAGCCATTCGATGA
>Ga0210402_10006646_pt1 | contig 10219 bp, 10 predicted proteins | sample IncBWC7MmetaG_FD_161055 | JGI IMG/M metagenome (GOLD analysis project Ga0210402, IMG submission 161055) | Forest soil microbial communities from Barre Woods Harvard Forest LTER site, Petersham, Massachusetts, United States - Inc-BW-C-7-M | ecosystem: Environmental > Terrestrial > Soil >...
GACGGAAAGATGTTCGACGGCTCGTCGATCGCCGGCTGGAAGGGCATCAACGAGTCGGACATGATCTTGATGCCCGACCCTGCCACGGCCGTCATCGACCCTTTCTACGAAGAGACGACGGTCGACCTGCGCTGCGATGTGATCGAACCCATGACCATGCAGGGTTACGAACGCGACCCGCGCTCTTTGGCGAAGCGCGCGGAAGCCTACCTCAAGTCCACCGGAATCGCCGATTCGGCGCTGTTCGGTCCTGAAAACGAGTTCTTCATTTTCGACAACGTCACCGTCAGTTCCGGCATGAACGGCTGTGCGTACGAAGTAGATTCGTACGAGGGGTCATGGAATTCCGGCAAGACTTACGACGACGGCAACAAGGGGCACCGCCCGGGCGTGAAGGGCGGTTACTTTCCCGTGCCGCCCGTGGATTCCCAGCAAGACATCCGCACTGCGATGTCGATGGCCTGCGAAGAATTGGGCTTGAAGTTCGAAGTACATCACCACGAAGTCGCAACTGCGGGTCAGGGCGAAATCAATGTGGCGGCGAACACCCTGACCAAGAAAGCCGATGAAGTGCAGATTCTCAAGTATGCATTGCAGAACGTGGCGCACGGCTATGGAAAAACGCTGACGTTCATGCCGAAACCCATCGTCGGCGACAACGGCAGCGGCATGCACGTGCATCAATCGCTGCAAAAAGAGGGTAAGGCGCTGTTTGCCGGCGATAAGTACGGCGGCTTGTCGGACATCGCTCTCTACTACATCGGCGGCATCATCAAGCATGCCCGCGCCATCAACGCCTTCACCAATGCGAGCACGAACAGCTACAAGCGCCTGGTGCCGGGTTTCGAAGCGCCGGTGAAACTCGCCTACTCCGCGCGCAACCGTTCCGCGTCGATTCGCATCCCCTGGGTTTCCAATCCCAAGGGGCGGCGCATCGAAGTGCGCTTCCCCGATGCAACGGCCAATCCGTACTTCGCGTTTGCCTCCATGATGCTGGCGGGAATCGACGGCATCCAGAACAAGATCCATCCGGGCGACCCCGGCGACAAAGATCTCTACGACCTGGAGCCGGAAGAGGACAAGAAGATACCGACGGTCTGTCACTCCCTCGATATGGCGCTCGACTATCTCGACAAGGATCGCGGCTTCCTCAAGGCGGGCGGTGTCTTCACCGACGACCTGATCGATGCCTACATCGAGCTGAAGATGAAGGAAGTGACGCGCGTGCGTATGACCACGCATCCCATCGAAGTGGAGATGTATTACAGCCTGTGACGTCAAGGAGGGGGGTGCCAAACTCCTTAAGGTGACGGCGGTCACGCCGCCGTCACCTTGTTTTGTGGCTGGGAGGCGATAGGGCTATGCTTTGGAACCATGCACCCTTGGACACGATGGATCGTGCTGGCCGCGCTTGCAGCGTTTGCGGGACAGGCCGCCGTGGTTTACAAATGGACCGATGCCGATGGGGTCGTCCACTATTCGGATCAGCCGGTACCCGGCGCCGAGAAGATCTATACGTCGGCGAGCAGCGCCGGAACGGGATCGCCGGCCCGCGCGACACCGGATATTCCGGCGCCCGGGGCCCAACGAGCGGGCCCGGTGCTCGGCTACACCGACTTTTCCATCGCCTCTCCGCAGCCCGATCAAACGTTTTTCGGCGACGAAGTCATCACGGTCAGTTTGGCGCTGAGCCCGGAGCTCAAACAGAATCACGTCCTCACCTGGCATTTGAACGGCCGGGAGCTCGAGGATCAGGGGCCGAACGCGACCCAGTTCAGGCTGCCGCATTTGGATCGCAACACCTACGTTCTCACCGCGATCATCACGGATCCGCAATCCGGCGAATCACGCAGCACCGACAGCGTTACCTTTTTCGTTCGCCAGCCTTCTGCCTTGTCCCCGCAGCACCAGAGGCCCTAGGAGAGCGTCACTCGGACAGGCGCCTTGCGCATCTGCTGCGCCAACCGGACGCCCCGATTGGCCGCTGAATTCAAATTGGACCCCATTCACATCGAGGGCACCGAGCTCCTCGACGGCCTGGTCACCGCCGTATTCGTGCTGGATCAAGGCCTGCACGTCGGCTACTTGAACTCCGCCGCGCAAACCCTCCTGGGCGTGGGCCCCAACCAAGCGCTCGGCCGGAACATCATCGAACTCGCGCGGGGCGCGGAAACGTTATTGCCGCTGTTCGACCGCGCACGCAAGGGGGGCGAAGGAGTGGTGCAGCGCGAGCTTGCGTGGCCGGCGCCCGGCGGAGTCGATCGCATTCTCGATTGCGCCGTCACTCAAATAACGCTCGGTCAAGACAATGTCCGGCTGCTCCTGGAAATCGAAGACATCACCCAGCATCGCCGCCTGACGCGCGAGAACGCGCTGCTGGCTCAGCTCGGCGGGAGCCGTTTGATGGTTCGCCAGCTCGCGCACGAGATCAAAAACCCGCTCGGCGGCTTGCGCGGCGCCGCGCAACTGCTCGAACGGGAACTCTTGGATCCCAGCTTGCGCGAATACACGCGCGTCATCATCAGCGAAGCGGATCGGCTCACCAATTTGCTCGATTCCATGCTCGGACCCGGCCGCCCTCCCGCGAAGCAGCTGATCAACGTGCATGAGCTGCTGGAGCGTGTTTATCACCTGCTGCGCAGTGAAGCGCCCGAGGGCGTCTTCGTCGATCGCGACTACGACCCCAGCCTGCCGCCGCTCACGATCGATCCGAACCACATCATTCAGGCCATGCTCAATCTGGGCCGAAACGCACTCCAGGCTCTGTCCGGCGGCAACGTCCAGTCGCCGAAGCTCATCTTGAGGACGCGCGCGGCGAGCAATGTGAGCGTCGGCGCGCAGCGCCATCGATTGGTTGCCTCGATTCAATTCGAAGACAACGGTCCGGGAGTGCTCCCGGAAATCCGCGATACGATTTTTTATCCGCTGGTGTCAGGGCGCGCCGATGGCACGGGCTTGGGTCTGGGGATAGCGCAAGACTTGGTCAGCCGCCACGGCGGGCTGATCGAATTCGACAGCGCCCCGGGTAGAACCATATTCGTCATTCATCTGCCCATGGACTCCTCATGAACTCGAAACCCCTGCAAGTTTGGTTGGTCGACGACGATGCGTCCATCCGATGGGTGCTCGAGAAGGCGCTGAAGGGAAGCGGTATGACGGCCAAGTGCTTCGATCAGGCCGACAATGTCTTGACCGCGCTGCGCTCCGGCGCTCCCGACGTATTGATGACCGACATCCGGATGCCGGGACGCAGCGGTCTGGATCTGCTCAAGGAAATCCAAGTGTCGCGCCCCGGATTGCCGGTCATCGTCATGACCGCCCACTCCGACCTGGACGCAGCGGTCGCGGCCTATCAAGGCGGCGCCTTCGAGTACTTGCCCAAGCCCTTCGACATCGACAAGGCGGTGGACCTGGTGCGCCGGGCCGCACAGCAGGCAACCGTGACCATCGACGTGGAGGCCGCCCGGCGCAGCATCCCGGAATTGCTGGGCCAGGCGGCTGCCATGCAGCAAGTGTTTCGTGCGGTCGGCAGGCTGTCGCGCTCCAGCATGACCGTGTTGATCACCGGCGAATCCGGCACGGGCAAGGAACTCGTCGCGCGTGCCCTGCATCGTCACAGTCCGCGCTCCAACAAGGCGTTCGTCGCTCTCAACACGGCGGCCTTCACGGCGGATCTTCTGGAGTCGGAGCTGTTCGGGCACGAGAAGGGCGCCTTCACCGGCGCCGATGCGCTGCGCCGCGGCCGCTTCGAGCAAGCCGACGGCGGTACGCTGTTCCTCGATGAGATCGGGGACATGTCTCCCGCGCTGCAGACGCGGCTGCTGCGCGTGCTCGCCGAGGGCGAGTTCTATCGAGTCGGCGGACAGACGCCCGTGAAGGTCGATGTGCGCGTGATCGCCGCGACTCATCAAGACCTGGAAGCGCGGGTGAACTCCGGTCACTTTCGCGAGGATCTCTTGCACCGGCTCAACGTGATCCGCATCGAAATCCCGCCGTTGCGCGAGCGGCGCGAAGATATTCCGGAACTGTTGCGTCATTACTTGTCGGTCGCTGGACAAGAGCTGGGGGTTGAGCCGAAATCGCTGACATCCTCCGCCGAGACCGCGCTCGTGACTTTCGATTGGCCGGGCAATGTCCGCCAGCTCGTCAATGCGTGCCGCCGCCTCACCGTGACCGCGCCGGGCCGGGAAATTCGCGCCGAGGACATTCCGCCCGACCTTGGCGGTGCGCCGGCCGGTCACGCCGCGAATCATGATTGGATGGCGAAGCTCTCGCATTGGGCCGAGCAAGAATTGGAAGCGGGCACGCGACGACTGCTCGATCAAGCGGTGCCCGAGGTGGAGCGCATCTTGATCCGCGTGGCTCTGCGCAAGGCCGACGGCCTGAAGCAGGACGCGGCCAAACTCTTGGGCTGGGGACGCAACACGCTGTCGCGCAAGATGAAGGAGCTCGGCATGGAAGACGTCGCCTGACGCTAAAAGCCCGGCGCGGCGGCTATAATTCACCGTCATGCGGGATTTCTTCTCACATAAGATCGATGCGATCCAAAGGCTGCTGCTCAGCAACTCGCTGACCGATTGGCTGATCGCGGGCATCGTGGCCGTTGCGGTGTGGTCGAGTCTCTCGATCTTGCGGCGGCTCATCGCAGCTCGCTACGAAAAGATGTCATCTGCCCAGCGGCGTGCGCCGATCAGGCACATCGCCTATCTGGCCGGGAATACCAGGCAATTCCTCTTCATCGCCGTTGCCCTGTACGCTGCTCAGGCCAGTCTGACGCTGCCCGACGGAATTCAGCACATCGTCTCGAATATCGTGCTGATGCTCATCCTGCTGCAGGTGGGCCTCTGGGCCGGAAGGTCCGTGCGCTTCTACCTCGAGATGAAGCAGCGGGAGCGGGGCGCCGACCAGGTTTTCGCCGGCTCATTGGACATCATCAATTTCGTCGCACGGATGCTGATCTGGTCGCTGCTGACCCTGGTCGCGCTCGACAATCTGGGCGTCAATATCACCGCTCTGCTCGCCGGCCTCGGCGTCGGAGGCGTCGCGGTGGCGCTGGCGCTGCAAAATGTGCTCGGCGACCTGTTCGCCTCGCTGTCGATCGCGCTGGACAAGCCGTTCGTGGTGGGCGACAGCCTCGTGATCGACACCTTCATCGGCAAGGTCGAGCACATCGGCATCAAGACGACGCGGTTGCGCAGCGAGACCGGCGAACAAATCGTTCTCTCGAACGCCGATATCCTGAAGAGCCGAGTACGCAATTTTGCCCGCGCCCAGGAGCTGCGCGCCCTGGCGACGATCCGCGTGCCCTACGAGACCCCCGCCGACAAACTCAAGAGCATACCTGCGCTGCTGGAGAGCATCGTTCGCGACCAGGCGAACGCGCGCTTCGAGCGCTGTCATCTGAAGACGCTCGGCGATTCGGCCCTGCACTTCGAGCTCTCGTATTTCGTCCTGCAACCCAATCTCAATCCGCTGCTCGACCTGCAGCAAGCCGTCAATTTTCGGATCATCGACGAATTCCGCCGCTTGGGGGTCGAATTCGACTATCCGACGCAGCGCTTGATTCTTGCGCAACGCGGTTCAACGCCGGGATCGCCTCAGACAGGCTCCTGATGTTCCATGTCGTGCTGTTCGAGCCTGAGATCCCGCCGAACACCGGCAACGCCATTCGCTTGTGCGCCAACAGCGGCGCGACGCTGCACTTGGTCAAACCGTTGGGATTTCGCCTGGATGACAAGAGCCTGCAGCGGTCCGGGCTCGACTATCACGATCTTGCGTGCGTCAAGGTGCACTCGAGCCTCGATGTCTGCATCGATGAGCTGGCGGGCGCACGCCTGATGGCCGTGGAGACCAGCGGGAACCGCCGCTACAGCGATGTCGAGTATCGTGCCGGCGATGCGTTTTTATTCGGGCCGGAAACCCGCGGACTGCCGGCGGCGGTGCTGGATAGAGTCGGACGCGAATCGTCCGTGTTCATTCCCATGCGCTCCTCGAGCCGCAGCGTCAATTTATCCAATGCCGTGGCGCTCGTCGTATACGAAGCCTGGCGTCAGCTCGGCTTCACCGGCAGCTAGGCGCGGCGCTGCTCAAGACCAAAGCGCCCTCGAGAACGCGAACGCAGCGCCCGCCGATGTGCGTTTCGATCGTCGTCGCATCGCGCCGCGCGGTTCGCCCGAGCAAGAGACTCGGGCGGCCCATATCGACGCCCTGATGAATGCGCCAGGCAAGTTCGGCTGGGTCGTCCAGCGCCGCATCATGCCGAAGACTGGCGAGCAGTGCGATGGTCGCTGCGCAGGCGCTGCCCGTGGCCGGATCCTCGATTGTTCCGTCCAGCGGCGAGAACATGCGCGCATGCAGAACAGTCTCGTGCGCGGAGGATTCGTCGCGCGACCGCCAGTAAGCGAAAATTGCGTCCGCCCCGTCGAGCGGGAAGAGCTCGGCATGAGCCGCGAGGTTCGGCCTGGAACGGCGCAGCGCTTCGCGGCTGTCGAGCTGCACGACGAGAAAGGGCAGTCCCACGGAGACAATCCGCGGAGCGTGCACTTGCATCGCGATTTCATCGGCAGCGAGCGACAGACAAGCGGCGGCAACTTCGCGGGAAACGATCGTTCGAAGCGACAACGGCTCCGGCGCGCATAGCTCCGCCCCGACGGTGGCGCCGCGCTCCCGGAGGAGCTTGAGCGGCACCACACCTGCGGTCTCCTCGAAGAGGAACACTCCGTCGGCGGCGGGCGCCTCATAGCGGCTTTCCTGCGCCAGCACGAAGGCCGTTCCCACGTTCGGATGTCCGGCGAACGGCACTTCCGTGCGCGGCGTGAAGATCCGCACCCTCGCGGTGTGCGCAGGGTTTTGCGGCGGCAGGACGAAGGTGGTTTCCGAATAGTTGAACTCGAGCGCGACGGCCTGCATTTGCGATGCGGAGAGTCCTTGCGCATCGAGCACCACGGCAAGCGGATTCCCGCCGAACATCCGGTCCGTGAAGACGTCGGCGGTCACGTAGCGCCGCTTCACTCCGTCTCCGAACGCACTTCCCGCTCCATCAGCGCGCGCACCGCGGCGCCCACCGGTTTGCCCTCATGCATGACGCGGTAAATTTCCCGGCATATCGGCATGTCGACGTTGAGGCGTTGTGCAACGACATAGACGGCGCGCGCGGCAGACAGCCCCTCGACCACTTGATGAATTTCGCTCTGCGCTTGGCTCGTCGATTGGCCTCGACCCAATGCCATGCCGAAGCGGCGATTGCGCGATTGATCGTCGGTGCAGGTCAACACGAGATCGCCCAATCCGGCGAGCCCCATGAAGGTTTCGCGTGCTGCGCCGAGTTTGACGCCGAGACGCATCATTTCGGCCAGCCCGCGCGCTATCAGCGCCACGCGAGTGTTGGCGCCGAAACCCACGCCATCGGCGATACCGGAACCGATGGCGATGACGTTCTTGACGGCGCCTCCGACCTCGACTCCAACGATGTCCGATTGGGTATAGGCGCGGAAATTGGGCCCCGACAGAGAGAGCGCCAGCTCTCTCGCGAAGCGCTCGTCGCGGGAAGCGACCGTCATGGCGGTGGGCAGACCGGCGCCAACCTCGTTCGCGAACGTGGGGCCGGACAACACGGCTCCGGGGCGTCCGCCCAGCACCTCGAGCGCGACCTGGTGCGGCAGGAGTCCCGACGCGATCTCGAACCCCTTGGTCGCCCAAGCGACGCGAGTGTCGGGACCCAAGTGCGGCTTGATGCTCTCCAAAGTTGCCCGAAAGGCATGCGAGGGTACGGCGATCAGCGCGTCGCGCGCACCATTGAGCGCTTGGGTCAGGTCGTCCGTCACCTGTAAAGCGCTCGGAAATGCGGCGGCCGGCAGATACCGCTCGTTGCGCCGCGCGCGCTGCATGGCCTCGAGCTGGCGGCGGTCGCGCCCCCAAAGCTGGGTGGGATGGCCCTCGCGGGTGAGCTGAATGGCGAGTGCAGTGCCCCAGGATCCGGCGCCGATGACCGTCATCGATTCCGCGCGAGGGCCGCGCACCGGATCACGCGGAATACTCAGACTGGCTCCTAGTTGACGAGACCCTGTTGCGGCGCTTCCGATGCCTGCGCGAACAAAGCCTCGAAGTTGACCAAGGGGAGGAGGAAATTCGGGAAGCCGCCCTTCACGATGAGGTCCGAAATCACCTCGCGGGCATACGGAAACAAGACGCTCGGGCAGAAGCTGCCGATCAGGCGCTTCAAATCATCCACCGACGCACCGACGATCGAGAACACTCCCGCCTGCTTCACCTCGACCAAGTAGAGCGTCGCTTCGCCTTGTTTCGCCTCGAGCGTGATGGTGAGGAGCACCTCGCGGACATCCGCAGCGAGTTCCTCGGCCGAGGTATTCATGTTCAGCTGAAATTTGGGCTCCCATCCTTGATTGTTGGGCAGCCGCGGACCGTTCGGAGATTCATAGGAACAATCCTTCAAGTAAACGTTCTGCAAGCTCACTTGGACGCCGCCGACGCTGGCCTCGGGGCCCGGATTTCTAACCTCGTTCATCAAACCCCCTTGATTAGCCGATCCAGCTCCCCGCTGCGATCGAGTTCGAAAAGATCGTCGCAGCCGCCGACGTGCTTGTCGCCGATGAAAATTTGCGGAACCGTGCGCCGATTGCTGCGCGCAATCATCTCCTCGCGGAACTTCGGTTCGTCCTCGACATTGACTTCGTTGAAGACGAGGTTCTTTTGCATCAGCAGATCGCGGGCGCGCCGGCAGTACGGACACCAGTCCGACGTGTACAGAGTCACCTCGGGCTGGCTCATTTCGAGCTTCCCTTGCCGGGCGGCGAAGTCCTCGACAACGGCAAGTTGTCCTTGATCCAGGCGTCCAAGCCTCCCCGCAGATTGAACACTTTGGTGAAGCCGAGCTTCATCAGCGCGCGTGCACCGTTCGCACCGCTGGTGCCGCTGTCGCAATACGTGATCACGGTCTTATCGCGCCATTTTTTCAGGCTGTCGGCGTGAGATTCGAGTTCCGCCGCCGGCACGTTCCGGGCGTCGGCGATGTGGCCCGCGTCGTACAGATCCTTCCCGCGAAGGTCGATGACCAGAGCGCCCTGATTCATGAGCCTCACGGCCTGCATTGAACTCAATGCCGCGAATGCCTGCAGGCGCTCGCGAACCTCATAGAAAGCTACGAGGGCCGCGGCCAGCACCGCACCGGTCGCCAAGTAAGGATGATGACCAATGAACTCGAACAATCGCTGCATTCGGCTCGCACAAAAGGTTTTTGGGGCCGGCAAGTATAGCAGCGGCCACAAGGCTTGTATGCTTGCCGTCCATGAGCGAGAAGCCAATCAGCCGCCGCAGATATTCATGCGTAGTCCTCGCGGTGACCCTGTGCTCTGCCGGGGTATGGGCGGCGGCATCCGAACCGAAGGACTCGGAGCGTGCGAAGGCAAAGCTCGCGGCGGTGCGTGCGCGCATCGCGGCGCTGACCAACCGTCTGGGCGATGAGCTCAAGGAGCGCGACGCAGCCAGCGCACGTTTGCGCGCGGCGGAGCTCGTGATCACCGCGAAGCGCCAACGGCTGGAGGCCCTACGTGCCGCCGAGATCGCGGCGGAGCGGCGCCGATCGCAGCTGCGCGGCGAGCAGTCGGCTTTGGAGAACGCGCTGCAGGTTGAGCGCGCCGCCCTGGCGGCTCGCTTGCGCTCGGCGTACATGATCGGCCGGCAAGAGCAACTGAAGCTGCTCCTGAACCAGAGCAACCCCGCGAGCCTCGGCCGCACGCTCACCTACTATGGATACTTCGCTCGGGAACGCAGCAGCAAAATAAGCACGATCGAATCTCAGGTGGCGCGGCTGCAGCAGTTGGTCGCGGAAATCGATGAGCAAAGCGCGCAGCTCAAGACTCTCGAGAGCGACACGAATCGCGAGATGAGCGCCTTGGAGCAGGCGCGCGCGGAGCGCGCCGACGCGCTGGGGGCGCTCACGAAGCAAGTGGCGAGCGGCAGCCGCGAACTCGCCGACCTGAAGCGCGAGGAACAGGCTGTGGAGTCATTGGTGGCGGACCTCGCGCGAGTTCTGCAGGATTTTCCCGTCGATGCCACGCAAAGCTTCGCGGCGATGCGGGGCAAACTGCCGTGGCCCGTGCAGGGGCGTGTCACCGCGCGCTATCAGGAGCCGCACGGAAGTTCTACGCCCGGCATCCGCTGGAATGGCGACATGATCGAAGCGGCCCGCGGCGCCAAGGTG
>Ga0210402_10006647_pt1 | contig 10219 bp, 12 predicted proteins | sample IncBWC7MmetaG_FD_161055 | JGI IMG/M metagenome (GOLD analysis project Ga0210402, IMG submission 161055) | Forest soil microbial communities from Barre Woods Harvard Forest LTER site, Petersham, Massachusetts, United States - Inc-BW-C-7-M | ecosystem: Environmental > Terrestrial > Soil >...
GGCCTGAAATAAAAGAATGGGTGACGCACAATTAGCTGTTGACGTTACCCATAAATACGGAGTGCATACAAGTTCAACGTCTCCTTCATTCTCAAATTTCCTTTGAATAAGTGGTCCCATGGCGGAATGTTCTTCCCAAGCGTAGAGCGCAGGCCCTGTTGCCAGTCCAAGACGCAGATCTGCACCTCCAGGCTTACCGAGGGTACCTTCCCCAGCTTCATAGTCCAAAATATCATCCACAAGCTATCAAAAACATTGAGTCCCAAAATAAAGCGTCAAAATGATCAATGAGCCGCGCGAACCTGGAATGCAATACCAAGATTCCGCCCATATGCATATGCGACCTCCTTCCACACCTCTCCCTCTCTACATCCACCCAAAACCACCGCAGCCCGCGCGCCCTTCGCCATCAGACTCGCTGTCTTCAGGTATGTCTTCTTCAAATAGACATTCCAAGCCTCCTTGCCCACCTGGGGTGTATCGCGCAACTCCAAATCCGGGGTATACACCTCTCTCATCTGCAATATCTCACCTTCCACAAGATTCGCGATGACACTGGCGATGAGCTCAACCACCTCGCTCGCCCCGAGACGTGAGAGGGCTGCACTGGCTCGTCCAAGCAGGAAGTCGCCACCGAGGACGGAGAGCTTGTTGCCGAACGCGGCTGGGGCGGACGCGACGCCTCGCCGGAGCGGCGATTTATCGATAACATCGTCGTGGAGGAGTGACGCTACATGGATCATCTCCACTATTTGCGCCAGGCGGATTTGGGTTGGAAGGAGGGGCGATAGGGAAACGAGAGAGTGGGTGTTTCGGGATGTTGAGAAGGTCGGTGGAAGAGGTGGTTTGCGGTATGGTCTTGGGGGTTGCAGCGAAAAGACTGATTCGAATGAGGCAGAATGATCTGGCATGCTTGGATTCCAGTCGTTCAACACGTCCGGACGCGTCAATGGCTGGTCGAGTTCTTCCGTGCAACCACCTGCGCCTTCGCATTCTGCTGCCCATTTCTTAGTTTCCCATTCTTGTCCCAGACCATTAGTGGCCCTTGAAAAAAGGAGAACGAGCAGAGGTCGCAGCTGTTTAGACGGGTGCAGAAAGTAGTATTTCGCGATTTCGCTTAGACCAGGATGTGACGAGCCGAGGAGATTTAACAGAGTTCCCCGAAGATGTGAAAGTTCTGGTGCAAGAATGACATACGGATCCGGCCGTGTAGAGACATCGGAATCAGGTTTAATGGGAGTGGATGATGTCGCCGTGGGTTGTTCGACTTTGTGAGCTAACGCGCTGTATGTTCGATGTCTGTAACGCGTGACCGGTGTCGTTCGCAGTGAAAAAAGATGGGGGAGGGACGGGATACATCGTCGCATGCTCTCCGTCGTGCGTGACATCGTCGAGGACGAGGAGAAAAAGATGTTGGCAAATGGGATCGTTGCAGAACTCTAGAATCCTCCAATAACGACGAGCGGTGATGGTACGATTTTTCCCGCGTCCGTCACACTTGGGAATTTTTTTGGCTCATTTTCCAAGTACTAATTTCAGTAGTGTACACATTGTTCATTTCATAGAGTCTGTATAACGATATTCAAACAAGAGCGGGCGGTAACCTGTGGGGTTCGAAAGCCACCGTTAGTGCTTAGTCTATTCCACTGCTAAAAGTCAACCTTCAAAACGTTTCAACGAGTAGCAACGGGGGATGCAACTGTGATGGGAGGTATCGACTTCGCAACCGCCAAATATTCACGGAACTTGCTCAGAGGTTTGGCCAAATGGCTAGCCAGTACCTTTCCCTAAATGATAATGACTTGTCAATAAAGATGGGAACACCTAACATGCTATCCTTCACTTTTGCTTGCAATTGCTCCCATTCGATGGCATCAGTTGAATTCAACGCAAGCAACATAAGTGGTTGGTGATCCTCCGGAAGAGGTTCCTGACGGTCTTTGCGTGGTTCATCTACAGGCAATACGACTATGCGTCCGAGCTTCAACAACAATTAACTTCCGCGAGGTATGGACATGCTAAATTCGATTGCATTACCTCACTGTCGACCATCCCAAAACCCTGCGCTCGAGTCTCCTGCCATACTTCTCCGCAGAGGCCAACCACAACTCGGATTTCATCTTTGGGACGGTACGGATCACACGCTACGGATACTAATTGTCCTTCTGGGGTTAGGAGGACTGCAGTGTGCAAATGGGGTAGAGACAAGATCTGAGAGAGTAAATTGTGAAGCTTCGATAATACAAGCATTTTGAAGAACGCAGACTCGGAAATATTTGTCCTCAAGTCACGAGGACACGACACGTTGTGTAACATCATGAATCTGAGTCAGATGTTACTCCTAGCCTGAGATTTACAAACTCAATCGTGAAGGACATAATCACACGTTCATCCAAAATATATATAACGGAGCAAATCATAGAACAGAGTAGACATAGAACAGAGTGCCTTTTGGGGAAACATGTCACTAGTGCAAACAGTCAGGGATGGTTGATCCTTGCGATCCATGTATATGTCCCGGGCCAATTGCCGTACGATTGTGATTCATTTATTGCGGGCGTTTGCCTGCGGCTTGAGATTGCTGGGAAATGCAATGAATTTGGCGGATGAAGACAACGTGACGTTGGGCTTACTAGATACGCCATTAATTGCTGATATTGGGCGTTGGGATTCGTATTAGACGGGGGGGTGTTCATCTGTTGCGGAGGGATGCCGTATGGTGTTGGCCCTGGCGGTTGCAGCTGCGGTTGGGCTTGCTGTTGCTGTGCAGACTGAAGCAGGGCGAGTAAGTTGGGAGGAAGGGATTGAGCCGGCTGGGGGGTCGAAGATTGGGGCATAGAGCTATATGGATTGGGCGGAGGAACTGAGCCTGCAAAGGGAGGTTGTTGTAGAGCAGAAGAGGAAGGATGGGCATAGTAAGGATTGGGGTTTGGCGGGGGTTGTTGTAAAGATGACATGCCAGGCAATCCGCCCGCTGATGGCGGCGGGGCAGGTACGGCCGGACCCACGGGGGGGGCAGCACCATTTTGGGGTTGTTTCAGAGCTGCTAGAAGCTGAAGTATGGCAGTATTAGCCCGCTGAAACAACATGAGGTAAACGAGAACATACCTGCTGGACCTTCCGGGCCTGCTCAAGCCGGTCATCGGGCGGCTATGATAAGGATATGTCAGCACATGAAAGCGTACAAGACTGAAATATCTCACAGGGGCGGTGGGTGGTTGGCCGTAACCACCAACGGGGCCAGATGGCCCATTACTATAGCCTGCAGACGGTCCGCTGGGCCCTCCATATCCACCACGACTACCATCATACCTATCATTATAGCCACCCCCGCGACCACCACGACCACCATAGTCCTCATCGTACCGCCCTCGTCCTCGTGGATCGCGATCAGATCTTCCGTAGTCGCCGCGGCGATCGTCGTAATCATCGTATCCCCTCCCTCTGCCACGGCCACGGCCACGACCACGTCCGCGGGGAGGTCCACGAGGGCTGTCCTCCCAATCACGTCCGTTCTCCCTCTCATTTCTGAATTATGAATTAGATTTTCATATCAGTATGGAACACATGATCTCAAAATAAACGCACCGCTGAGATCCTGGTGGTCCAGTGCTTTCGCTCGCATCCCAAGCCAAAACAATATCCATAACACCGTCCTGTAATCCTTGATGGCGCAAGCGATCGAATGATTCATCACATGCCTACCGCAAGAGCTCAGTGTGAATATAAAGATAAAAAGGAGTTCGACTCACCCTTGTATCATAAAATTCGACGTATCGAGAACTTGGACAAAAAGTCAGAATTGCTACAAGTCGATGGTACTGAGAATGCGCACTCCGTCCGATCCCCGACGGGCTTTACTGATTTGACATCACCAAACTGCTGGAATTTGCGGCGTACTTCGTTGTCGTCGATCTGTTGACCTGATACCGAATTTCGGAGGGTGACCAAGAGGGTCCCTTGAAGCTGCTTGAGTGCATTTCAGCCGAGAACAATGATCTGCATATCAACTTTGCATACTTGATTTTTGTCACGGTCACTTCCTCTTGAATGATCATCACGTGGAAGAGAATAATGCACATCGATCTGACGAAATAGGCGAACAATGGTAAGTAGTAAACTCAGGTACTAATCACGGTAGGTCTTAAGACTCACAGGTCTACCACTGATTTCAGACCCTTGCAGACGTTCTCTGGCCCTTTCTGCAGCACGTAGGTCGTACTAACCAACCGATAGATATACAGTCAACACTCACAAAACCTCAACCGCGTTGCGGCTCGAATTGACTCACATATGTTACGAACACCATCCCGCGAGTTGAAATAAGATCGAAAAAAGTCTTGATTTCGCCATGTTCTTCGAACTGACGGCGTACATCATCACTATTGGTTTCGTACTGCAGGTATCGTCAGTTCATTCACGCTTGCATCATTGAAAAGTATTTGATCAAGAACAGGGAGACTCATGGTCACCCTCAAATATGCTAAATGAGAGACTTGCCTTGATGTTGCGGATAAATAAAGTACGACAAGGGCGCTCTCGTTGGATACGTTCTTCGATGATAGAGTCGTGCACTTTATCATCTCTTTCCTTCCGAATGGGGCGCCGGGCACGACCGTAGCCGCCTTCGTCGTCAAAATTTGATCCTGAACCGTCTAACACGGAATGAATGGTTACAAGTGAGAAACTTCACGACCAGTTTGACAGAAGACCGAGCAAAGTAAGGTAGGACGTAGCACATATAGCATGCGGATGAAGGCATCGTTGAGCCACGATTTTTTTTAAAATGACGCCTCAACGCATTCGGTGTCAGTGATCGGTAAACATTTCCTGCGTATTCACATCGCCAATAATGCGATGTCCGAGATTTACCACACTGCTCTCGCTAATGGATAGCTTAAGCTGAATCGATTGGTCCACCAGTAGTAAGTTGGCCAGTTTCCGCATGCCTTAACTTCAATCTAAGCTGGTACGAAAGTCTCCCTATACTTTGCGAGACTTTTATGTTTAGTCTTAAGTTTCAAGCGCACCTTCAAAAGTTCCAAAACCCTGATTAAAGCCGGCTGAAGGTGGTGCAGGAGGAAATTGGGCAGACGGACCACCGCCATAACCACTGTTCTGGTAAAAGGGATCTTGGGGTGTAGCACCCGTGGCTTCATAATTGCTGTAGGCACCATTGTCGCCCTGTGGAGGACCTTGATCATAGGCACCGTGGCTCATACTTCCATCGAAATTTCCATAACCTCCTCGACCACGACCAAATCCTCTTCCACGAGTTGGACCACCACCTCTATCTGGAAAGCGATGAGATCGGTCGGGACCAGGGCCCGACGGAGAACCGCCTCGGCGGACGGAAGGACTTTCGTAACCCCCACCATACGGATGATGACGATTCATGACTTTTGTTTAGATTTCAAGAAATCTTTTAGATGTTGCGGTAAAGTAGCTTAGTGACGTGGCGGGTCGAATCGGGAGCGATTGGATTAGTGCACTATCTGGCTGCGAAATGCAGAGAGACAGACGAGGAGCTTAACTCAAGGGACTAAAGTGACGGGATAACGCAGAATCGATAGGGCAGCGGGTGTTGATGGTGGTAAGAAGGCAAGTGTTGGTTTTCAAATATCGGCAAAAATATCCTTGTGGAAATCGTGGGAAATCAGCCTGACCGCTGCGGGCCTTCAGTTTGCATCACTCAACCGCTCCACTGTCGTATCAAACGCGTGCAGGACTCACTGCCCACGACCATGTCCAAACAATTCCAGTTTAAACTAGTCCTATTAGGTCCTTCCTTCCTCTTCTCCGTCTTCCTCATGTAGTCTCAACATTTTCTCAAATTACAGGGGAATCTGCTGTCGGGAAGTCAAGGTACAGCCTCTGCAGTTGGTAGTTCTACATGACAGTTCTGACAATCTCCCAGTTTGGTTTTGAGATTTGTGAAGGACCAGTTTGATGATTACCGGGAGAGCACGATTGGAGGTACGCAGCATACGTTTGTGGATGGCGTTGGTGGTCTGATGTGGTCTTACGAGCAGCCGCCTTCTTGACCCAAACTGTCACTCTGGATGACCAAACCACGGTGAAATTTGAAATCTGGTAGGCCATATGATATGTCTGGTGAGCGAATCACTCACCTTGGCTGTATTAGGGACACTGCTGGCCAAGAAAGATACAAGGTCCGTAGACACTTTCGTTGGATATGACTACTCAGCTCATCAATTTCCGCCTTCATTGCAGTCTCTTGTACGTTATTTTTCCGTTGGATAGACGTCTTCCTAATCACGAACTAGGCACCTATGTATTATCGCAATGCCAATTGTGCCGTTGTGGTATATGACATCACCCAAACCGCCTCCCTCGAGAAGGCACGTACATGGATCCGTGAACTACAACGTCAAGCAGACCCATCGATAGTCATCGCTCTATGCGGCAACAAATCCGATTTATCTGCGCGTCGTCAAGTTACACAAGAGGAAGCGAAGAAGTATGCTGAAGAAGAGGGGTTGATGTGGGGAGAAACCAGTGCAAAGTCAGGCGAAGGTGTATCAGATATTTTCACTGCTATCGGTCAGCTTCCTTTCCTGTGTCAATATTCATATCGTGCGTGGAGAGCTGAAACTGGTTGTCGCTTTGCAGCCAAGAAGCTGCCATTGACTGCACCACCATCTTCACGAGCAGGAGGCGCTGGCCGGGCGGCACCAGGAGCAAGAACGGGTGTCGATCTCAATAAGCAGTCGGCCACAGCCGGGGGCCAGAACGACCCCTGCAACTGTTGAATTCGTTCACTTCCGCCTCTCCTCTTCTCTTTTGAACGCTCTTCCCTCATATGCTTAGTCTGTAGTTTACTAGCACCACGCTTCTTCATGCCACATTGGTTTGTTCGGACCTTTGGGATATACATATTTCTTTGCATGCAAAGTTTCCCGAAATAAGGTAATTCCAGTGCTAAATCCGCGGACCTTATATATGAGCTACAATTAACACAACCTGGCCAGCACTGTTTCGACCTGCGAGGCGGACTGTCCTGATAAGATAAGAAATAAAGGAGTAACTCGTACTCAAAACCCTGCTGCCTCCAAACCCTTCCGAATATCAGCATGAGCCAGCTCCGATTGCTGCACCTCCTGGCTCCTCGTCCAGAACCAACCCTGCTCCTGTAGGCTCCCAGTGTGGAGATGAGCTGATACGAAATTCTGCATCGACTCGCTTTCCGCAATATTGTAGGGTCTTGACTGATACCGCAGCATCACCGTCACGACTTCGTACAATCTTTGCCTCTGCAGGAAACAGAGAAGTGGACCGTCGTCGCTAAATTGGTCTTGGATGTGGACAATATCTGTTAGGTACATCCCGATGAAAGGTACACATGACCCTTCGACGTTCAGGAGTAGGGAACGGTAGCCGGAGAAACCTCCCGTAGGTTCGTTATATTTGAGCAAGGCATCGAGGTTCGACTTTCTACCCACGTGGGCCCATGTAAGATGCAATCGGGTAATCACTGTGCTGGAGAGCGCATTAATCAAAGCACTCATCGAAGCGAAGTTGTTCAAGTTCCGACATTTCTGCAACAAAGTGATCGATGAAAGCGACAATCATATTGTGAGGGTTTTGCTCACCTCCGCAACCTTGATCCAGAAATCTACCGTGTCGGCTCTCTTACCCAATGCCTCGTTATTCAAAATGCTCGTCTTTACCCACGATGCAAGTTTGTCATGGGTGCTGCAGAAAGCACACAAGTTCGCGACGGATTTGCCAGTTTGGGTTTTCGCATACGTAATACATTCTTGCGGTGTAACTTTGGCATACAGCTTATACTCAAGCAAACAAAGCTGTTCCGCGATGTCGGTTGGATCTAATCGAAGTAGGTCATTTTTATGGGCTCGGGATTTCCGACGTCTCCGAGCGGAAACGGTTGGGGAGGGGTTAATAGGGTTGAAAGTCTAACAATTATGTCAAATTCGGATATCAAAAAAATTTTATTAAAGAAACCAATCTTACCAGACGCTCTATTGATTGGACTATGAGTTTTGCCGTAAGCGCAAGCGGTGGAGGAGTTACGATGAGAGCGAGGAAATCTGTGAGGCGTTGTGCGATTTGGGGTTCTTCCTCCAACAGTCTATGGTCTTCCAACCATATTGTAAAGACGGTAAGGACGCGTCCCTGAGTCGGAAGGAGGCATTTCTCCTTCCACTCCTCAAACTCTGCGCTGGTCATACCGCTAGGGTGATCCATTCGATATCTCTCGACGAGCATGTCGAAGAGTTGATCAGCGCTAGTAAAGTTGCGAAAGGTCATTAAAAAGATGTTGCGGAATGTAGTCTCTTGAGCCATTTCTGCGAGGGAAAATGGGTTAATGCAATGCATCCGGATGTCATACCAGCTTTCTCACTTATTGGGTCCTTGGTCAAGGTATCAGACGACAATTTCTCTACAAGCGCGGGTAAAGTCCCAAAGCGAACTTGACCTTCATTGTCCACCTGCAGTTGATCCGAATAACTGGGGCGCAAGTACGTAGGTAAACTCGCTTGTGCTCGAACAGCATTATGGAATGCCAAGGCATCTTCGCTGCCCGTGATTTGCTTGATCTTCTCTGCTCGTGGCCTCCTGGTCAGAGCATCAAAGGACCCCGTGGAGTCAGGGCTAGCCAGCTTATCAACCTCCGTCACGTTGTTCGACTCCATCAGAGTCGATAAACGAGATAACGAGACGCGATCATCAACCAGCATTGGCCGACGGCGTATGCTTCGACCATTCGCGAGACCAGGTGATGATGACTCGTAATGACTGCGTTGGAGGGTTTCATGTGAATCGGTCGGTGTAGGTGGTGTCGGTTTGTTAATAGGCGCGGTGTACAAGGGGGGTTGTGGCATAGGTGTTGAAGGGGAGGGCGGAGGGTATGGTCGTGGTCTATTTTCTCCGGTCGATCGTTGTGAGTCCGGCGGTGTGATATACAAGCCGGGACCTGGTGCAGATGGCGACACCGATTGGGATAAATCTCGAGCACGGTCAGTTGGAGTGATTGGCTGCGTGGACGGGGTCTGATCGGTAATCGGTAAATAAATAGGATGGACGGTGCGTTTACGCACATTGGCGTCCTCATCATTCCATCCGCCGGGGTTTGGTGGTGTGGGTGAAGCCTCTGGATCCGATTCATACAGCTGGTGGAGGCGTGAAATCGGGGCCGAATTGTATAATTGTTCGGCATCATATTCATAAACACGTAACTCCTCTCTGACATTTCGCAATCTCTCCGTCATCTCTTTTGAGAGAGGTTTCACGAATGCCTGTGGGATCCAGCCGATCACCTCGCCACCTCTGCGCATTGCAGCCCACCATCCCGTCTCCTCCTGCTTTACGATATCGAGAATTTCATTCTTGTTGAAGGGAAGGTGATCGGGATCGCTGCTCTGGAAATCGTACATACAGAGCACAGAGTAGATCGTCCATTCGGATCCCCCGCTCGCAGGAGTGGTGCCAGCCGTTTCTACACTTGCACGGGCTGAAGATGAGGATGGTGAGTTTGACTCGGGCGAAATCAGGACTTCTTGCGTGTTGTATGACGGGGTATCTATGGAGAGTTGAAGAGATTGGCGGACAGTCTGGGATCGTGAGGCAGTCATAACTCGAGATCAACTTGTTCAGTTCAAGAAACCAGAAAGCAAGAAAGACGTTGCAAGCTGGCCGCTGTGGACATCAGGAATCTAAATTGAGAGCTGCTGTCCGTTTATTTTCCTGACTATTAATAAGCAGTTACCATCACCAGTCAGTCACTAGCACTCATTCAGCAGCCACGTCACGCAGGCCTAGGTCTGTCCCGACATGTAAGGGTGCCGGTCGAACTGAGTTTAAATTCACATAGCGAGCGGATTCATCACGTGCTAATCACGTTCTCGTACTATATTCTATTTATAATGAACTCAATAAAGTGCCAGCAAAACTGAGGCGTGCAATGGGGTATTGGTTGGTTGTCCAAGGAAACTTGAATTTATTTGAGGTTGCTGTATTTCACGGAGTCGGTGAGCAGCAAACTTGGCAGAGAGACCAGTGGGAGGTGCCAGTGATCGAGGCTGTTGTGAACTTAATGATGGAGACTCTCCGGGTTGCTCAGGGCCAGAACGGTCAGTCGCGCCATGTCCGGACATTTGTGCGAATACAATTTAACGAACAAGATGAATGCTGCTGAGATGCAGAGCGACTCTATGCACTTTATTGAGTACATTAT
>Ga0210402_10006648_pt1 | contig 10219 bp, 9 predicted proteins | sample IncBWC7MmetaG_FD_161055 | JGI IMG/M metagenome (GOLD analysis project Ga0210402, IMG submission 161055) | Forest soil microbial communities from Barre Woods Harvard Forest LTER site, Petersham, Massachusetts, United States - Inc-BW-C-7-M | ecosystem: Environmental > Terrestrial > Soil >...
AAAGTTTGCCGTGAGTGGTCTGAGCAGCATTGTATCATCTTGCTCCTAGTCGCTGATGTCCTGCTTCTTAGTCTGTTCACAGCGCTGCATTTGCCGGTATCCCTCTTTGAGCTTCTCCTTTTAATTTCAGTCTTCCCAAGGAATCTAGGATTCCTCCACGAAGTACAATTTCGCTTCGAGGTTTTGTTCGACGTTCCAGCAGTCGTGTTAAACCAAGATATGTCTGGATCGTCGTATCGTCTCGAAACCCCTCGTCCGCGGCTGCCCCCACCTCCTCTCCATTTCCAACACTCCGCTTTAAATTCGTCATCAGCTTCGAGTAACAGTCAAAACACCCAAACACTCCTTTATGACCTTCCTTCAACCGTCTCCATGTCTCCACCTCCAACCAGCCCGAAGTCGAAAGGGCGACTAGTCTCCCCCACTTCACCCTCCTTTCCAGGACGATCGAGAGGACCGAGGAGTGTACGACCGACGTCGCCGCCTACAGGTCGAAATCGTTCCATAACCCCCTTAGGAGCTGCTCCGAGCGAACTTGACAAGTTTGCGGAACACTGCCGTGCTTGGTAAGCATTTCCCATTCTCCCTATGGAGAGAGACATCAACCGCCAGTGTTAGGTACTACACTCAAGATGATAATTCTGGGCGCCTTATGACGCACACTATAGCTAATCTTCCTCCATCTCAACGCGCTCCCTTTTCTCGTTTGCAGGCTTCAATACGCTCAGCATATCACCGTTCAGTCAATACCCGGAGAACAGCGGAGTTTCGTGCACATTTGAGCGCCACTCAGCCAGGCGGCTCTCTGATGCCACATTCAAGAGCAGATCCCCACGGTGCCGCAGCTAAGAAGTCAGTAGTTCTTCCAATTTGACACTAAACTTATTGTAATAATTCGACAACTCCAGGGAACGCTATGAACGGATGGAGAGATTTGTCAGGAGCTGGTGTACAATGGGCATGCCCGGTACTAAGCCTTTTTTTGAAGCTCTTTGGGCCATTATGCGACTTCAGGTTGTTCCTGAGCATATAGGTGGGGCGGGGGGGAACAGAATCGAATGGGAGTTTGATGATGCCGTATTTAAGGAGGCAGCGTAAGTCACAACAATAAATTTGCCCATATCAATTGTTGATCTGTTTCGACTTTGTTTCTCAGTGGCAAAGATTTTATGCTTGAAGCTATTGACGTTCTCAAAGGGGTAAGTCTCTTTTTCATATCACCTGACCTGTCTCCTGAGCTATTTCTTCCTCAGGTTCTCGCTTTTGAGGAAATATCCTCTGCTAAACGCTCTTCTACTTCAAACAGTTTGGGGGCGTACCGTACTCCGCCCACCCCTCATTCACGTTCACAATCCCAACCACTACCATCCGACCAGAAGCCATTGACCATCGCCACTACGGTTCAACCTAAACGTCTACGGGCACCTAGTGATCCATTTTTAGATACACCGAGCCTTTCGCGATCCGTCGCATCTTCGTCGTCCCAGTCCTCTGGAAATACCACTGCGCTACTCTCCACTTTTACCTCTGATGGAGGGGAAGAGCCTCCGAGTCCCGTTTCTCCCGATGGCGAAAATCCTCTTACTTCATCACGGGGCGACTTTCTGTTTGATGATTCTGAGGAGCAGTACCTACGGACATGGACATCTCCTGATCTCTCCAACCCTGAATATCTCAATCTACTGAAGATTTTTCCTTCATTCATCACTCGACGGCCTTTGCCGCGGTTTCCTGCTGTTCGGAGTTCTCGCCATGCAGATATTGAAGAAGGAGACGAAGACGGAGTAGAGGGAAAGCAGATACGTTTTGGGACAGGGTTGATGTGGGTCAGTTCGAAACAGCGCAGCGATGACTGGGAGGGTGGCTGGTGGGCAAGATTCATCTTATGGTGGAGGAAGATATTTTGCTAGTCCAGTCGAGGCACGTGGTTTCTTGATTCCCTCATCTTCATCGTATTGGACATCTGTATCCATCATATCTCTCCTTTGCGCCTAACTATCATCCGGGTTTTTATTTGTTGTTTGTTACACATCACACGCCGCTCTTGGACGCTCCATTCGAATGCAGACAGACGCGGGCGCCTCAATCTTTATTCCCGCTACAGTCATCATCCTGGTTGCTGACATCACAATGTATGACTGATAAGCGTCCCTTTGAGCGAGATTACCGAGAGGTTAGAACGTGCCTTTTACTGTCGCATTTGTTGCCGACGGAATAGGTCCTTATGAGCGACCATTTTGTCAATCAGTTCAAACACTCGGGACAAAATGGGTTCTATTGATGTGTCTTATGTTCCAAAACAAGGTCCCGCAGTGGAAAATATATCGCACGGAGTACACCCATAAAAGATCTGCTATCGTGTATGTTCATACATGTGGGAATGCATAAATGTCACTGGTGAAAAGATAACAAGCCCTACGCAAGTGGGTCAAGGCCATCTCGCTTTTAGCGCACCGACAGTTTCTTCCAGAACTCTGTTCGTTGTTTTTAGTCTGCCACGTTCAAATAAAATGACATGTTAACGTGAAAGAGAAAAGGTGAGAACTGACCCACTTTTGAACCTCCCCCTCCAGTTCAGCGATCTTCCTTGCCTTGGCATTGTTACTCTTCTCAGCGGCTGTCTTTTTCCTTTCAAGCTTCCGCACGTAATCGGGGATGGTGGTTAATCCTTGTAGAAGGGTTTCGATGTGATCGGCCGAAAGTTCCGCTTGTTGATTCGTCAATAAAGAAACCATAGAGCCACTGGTGGGTTCTAACAAATGGCGTGGTAGGGGTTGAGCTTGAGTTTGAAATGGATCCCTCAAGAGTGATGCTCGTTCGTGGAAAGGGTGTTCCTGGAACCGTAGAAACACTTTCAGGGGTCAGGCAACCGATATGTTCACATTACATACCGGATCATCCTGAATTTTTTGCCATGGTGTCGTGCCCATGTTGTGCGCCCTCGCTTTCCCTTTGTCCTTTGTAGGTGTTATCGGAGTGTAACTCTCCCTTCCATCAACCGCAAAACTATTTCCAAGACGTTGAAAACTTTCCGGTGGGGTTAAAATGGATCGGCTTTGGTTTCCTCTGTCCTCATCGGCATCCTGTATGCCGCCTTTCATCCATGTGCCGCTAGGATCAGGTGGAACGTCGATTACTCGATACTGTGGTCGTCTACTCGGTTGGCTGCTTGGGGGTGTCGAGAGGAAAACGTCATCATAGTCGTCAATGTTGTCCTGGAATCTGGGCGTTGGGGAGTTTAATTTCTGAATGGGAGACGAGGAATGACTAAATGGTAGGTCCATAAAATGCTTCTGTTGGGAAGTTTGAGTAGAAATAGATCGTCCAGGAATGCTGGAAGGTTTTACTACGGGTGATGGGAAACTTGTCATCCTGGTTTCAGATGAGAGTGGAGAGATCGGGGTTGATGGAAACGATTCAGATATTGCGTCTTGCATGATCTTCAGACGTTTCTGAGAAGGGGTGGGCTCGGGCGTTGCTGTGGAGGCAAGTTGAGGAGAAAGGCTTCTTTTGTGGGGGGTCACAGGGGAATCGATACGAGATGATCGGGCTTGGGCGGCTCTTTGACGTTGGGAGGCATGAGGTGAGGAGGATACGGGTCTGGACTCCTGCAGCAAAGGTTCCGCTTTTTGCAACATAGGGTCGTCCACCCACACTGGCCGATTAATGAGTTAATGGAACATATATTAATCAGAAGTGAAAAAAAATTACGAAAGAATTTGCAGCGTTCTGGGTCACCCATGTCTTTCGGACAGCAAAAGAACTGACTGCCAGAATTCATTGTCAAACAATCCCCAAATTGGATGGTAAAGTGTGCTCACCGGTTGGGGTTGCCCGCGGTTCGGCTCGTTCTAACTGCGACTGGAAGATTGTGAACGTAGCATCGAACTATACCGTCTCTGTCAATGGGGCTTGCAGAATGAATATGAGACATATCCGTCTGTTGCTCAACAGTTGAATATCATGATGAAGTCATGAGATTTGAAGAAAATCAATATTGTGGTTTGTTTAGCTGTGGACTCAAAACTAAATAAACAAATAAGAGCTGGACACTGATGTCACGAACGGTCACCACTGTTCACCCTTGAAATGCTCCCATCTCGGTTCACCCCAATCAGTTGGCAACATGCCGCTTGATTGTTGATTGTATTTTCACCTAACAGGGCAGTAAGATGTTCTTAGTACTGTGGATCCAAAGGACCCATTCTCTGCTCGAGATTCAAAGACATACCTGTCCGCGAAACTCAGCGGAAAAGTGGAAAACAATAAATGGCCAGTGTCTGGGCGAGCATCATGACATCTATAACTATAGGGATCTCGCACTATCCGAACACTGCCTTCACCAGGGTAGGTACTCCCCATTCCCACCCAAAATTGCTTGCCCCCTTGCAACTCGATTGGTGATAGCTGGCGGCCTACTTTTCCTCATCATCAAGACTAGAATTCAGCAGTGAATATCAGGCATCCCCGACTCAACTCCCCAGCCCCTCTGATGGTAGACGCTATGGCATATATATCACTACAGTTTCACTATATGCTCCCTGTTCCATTCTCAACAATGCTCATTGTGTTGACTGGTTCCAGAGTCATGCATTTTCTACAGTGCCCACCACTGTATAGGCCACTATTTTTGACAGTGGCCAATTTGACTTGGTAAAAAAAAATTTGGGCATTTGGAAAATATACTGTCAAGTGACCAGGTTACTAATTTTTTGCATGTCACAGAACAAACATGGCCATTTATGGAAGTCTGGCCAAAAAATAATTCCTTCAATTTTGAAAATTTTGAAAATTGGTCTAGTGGACTTGTTTCCTTTCATCAGAAGCAAAATTTTGGCTAGAGGGATTAGGGATAAGAAATTAGGTCAAATTTAGGTCAGCAATTTTTGGTGTACCAAGGTAGCAGCCTATAGGAGGTGGGCAGCACAGTTATCTGAATTTCAGGCTGGTGGAAGTGCTATGGCATATGGCAACCTGGGATGTCATATGTTGGTAATTGGAAAGTTTTGTAACATACTGCACAGCTTTGTTTAGCTGTTTGATAAGGCAAAGGCAGAATTCAGGGTGTACTAATTTGATATTTGATTATATACTCCTTTTCCTTTAATTCTCATATCTAACCAGAAAGTCTGATCTTGGGGAGGCAGGTTTGCTGAACCTCAGGCATGTACACAAACCTTGAACTGGAAACCTCCAATAAAAGTGTGAACCACATAATGTGAACCTGTGGTATGGCTGATTATCCAGCACCTCAGCATGTCAACTACTTCTAGTAGTGGTCTGCAGATCTGAGTCCTGCTAGCTTTGACAATGTCCTCCTTGTAAAAACACAGTGACATAATAGTGGCATTGTTCAGTGGTGCCAGATGTGAGACTTTCCTGGGCCTGTTAACAATATCATGTATGTGGATTGTTTCTGTGAGGTACAGTATGTATACATCTCACAAATGTTGAGCTGTGCCTGTACACAGACCTAGTCCATGATTTGGACTGGCCTGTAGACCTTGTCCACAACAGACAATGGTAGCTCTTAAGGATAATGGAGAACAACAGTTGAACAAAGAGTGAACACTATTCACCCAGGTTTGGTATGCAAACATGTGACTTGATGTGGAAATGAAACAAGGACAAACAAAGATTGTTTCTTCACCAAGAATGCCACAGTGACATATTTTCATTGTCCCAGTAATTGCACCTCATTCTAAACTTTTTATGGCTCATTTCCATCCTTTTCATCATTACTCCACCCATTTTTATCACTTATTTCTGGTTGCGTCAAAGGAAATCATATGCAATACATACCTCCAATATAGCCTTGATTTATAAGATTCTCACTTATCCCTTTCAGTTTAGTCTTATTCCCATATTTTCTCATCCTTTTCCTATAAAAACTCATGTACTTAGCACAAAAACAAGGAATCAAGTTGCCCCATCATCTAAGATTTATTTCTTGCACTTGTCAGGGGACACCTGTTTCCAAATCCTTCCACTGTGTTTGTGGTCATGCACCACACTCTGAGGGTGCACATTGTACTCCGATGTCACATGCACACTGGGCACACTGTGGAGTCTACCATGCTTACATATGTACATATTATGTTTCTATGTTCCTAGATCTTGCCTATACCTGACAGCTAGCTTGATGGCTTGGTACTGTACAGTTATTACTTATATATATCATTACACTGTAGTTGGGGGTCTCCTTAGGTTTATCTCTTCAGATTCCCCTTTCTAGGTATGTAGGGTGCATCATGTATCTAGGCCCATTCACTTATAGACTTCAGGTTCCTCTTTCTAGCCTGAGTGATATCCTCAGTCCTAAGGTTGCCCTTACAGCACTCTCAGATTTTTTATCATCATCTTTGCATCTTAGAAACTTAGTTTTGACATTGTCCTCACCTCAGATATCATTCTGATCATGTATGATATGATCTTGTGATTTGTGAATCACCTTTGTTGCACCCTTCATCATTTGTTGTACCCATCATTTACCCTCAGTTTTAGTCATTTCAGAACTGATCTTAGGGATTCTTTTGACTTACTCTCACTCTCACTGTTATGACCTTTGAGATTGTTTTGTGGTTTATTGGTTTGAGGATTTATTTTATATATTCTCAGCTGATTACTGCTGCATCTCATCATCACTGCTGGAGACAACACAGTCCAAGTCATCTGTTTCCAGTACTCATAACTCTAGTAAGTCACAAATGAGTACACCATCACTCAAAACATCTGGGTGGAGCCCAGACAGCACTTGACATTTCTAGCACTTCCTAGATAAGGAGTGTTATTGCTAGTGTTGATACCAGCCATTGTAGAGGAGGACTCATGAGCAAGGTATTACTTCCTTAGGTACTACAGTTGATTTGCTCATAATGTATAACATTGTAGTGCATCTCATTTTTCATCTGATTTTGCCCTGAACCAAGTTAGGAAGTGGAGAAATGGGTGATATAATGCATATAGCTTTTTTGGTCATATGCAGTATCAAATTGGGTCAAGTCTAGTATGCCATAAGCTACTTTCTGAGTTATATTGTCAATTTATGGGTGTGCACAGTGGCACATTATAAAAAAATGAAAGATTGATTTGTTTTTCTGACCCAACTGAACATTATGTGGATAGTGATTGGAGGCCTGTGCTTGCAGCTGTGACAGCTGCTAAAGGAGACATTACTGCAACTCTTAATGCAGTTAGGAAACTTGGCTCAACATCTTGCCCTCCCAGGCTCACCATCAAAATTCCTGCCCAACTGAAAAATTCAGCACCTCATGTCACCACTCTTGCAAAGGATTTGATGGATTCTGTGGCTGAGCTGCATAAATGAAGGTGGATTATTGGGAAACCGCCTTTGCTGGAGGATTTGCTGGATCTGATTGAAGAAAAGGAGGTTGGGGACTCACCATACAGATTTGAAGGAGGTGACACCAAGATTATGGCTGAGGTCTGTCATCAGATGGCTGTGTCGCATAGGGAGATTATAGAAGTTGACTCTGAAGTGGCTCCAAGGATGAAGATGGGTGAGTGAGCATTGTGGAGATGATTCAACAACTTGAAGGCCTACACATCAAATATCATTGAAATATGGTGCAGTGGAGACTCTGGAGAGTTCCCTTGACTTGTCGTGCCAGTTGCATTGCTTCTGAGGTTATTCAAGGCAAACAGAGTTGAAGACACTGAGTGCAAGACACAATAACTTGACCAAAACACTGTAAAATATGGTAAAGTTAATCCAATTTACATCACTATAATTGAATAACAATATTGAAAAAATGTTTTGCCAAATTTGCTCATTATTTGAAAAATATGCTAATGTGAGTGTCATGGATACTGGTATAGTTACCCATCTCTCTCCTCTTACTTCAGTCTACACCCTCTCTAATCTTCCCTTATGCTCATTTCCCCTTATTATATTACTCTACCCCACTATTCCTACTTACTATACCTTCTACTTTGCCTTATTCTCCCCAGAGTTACCCAGTATTACTTGTACTACATTTATTTCTTGAATGTGTCCACTTCAACTTCCTTTTTTGGAAATAGCCAAACATGGTGTTGCCAAACATCCCTTTTGGGAATGCCCCATGACCAACACATGTTTGGGGCTATCCAAGAATGTCCAGGAATGTAGTAGAATCATTCGGAATGTTCTCCCTAATTCCAAGGTAGTAGTATATAAACTTGCAGCAGAGTACAAGGTAAATAGCACTACTCAATCATCACTTACACTGTACTTAGCTACATTGCTGCCAATGCAATATCACTGCTTACCTTAATCCTCATCTGAGCTCTATCTGTATCAGGTTCTTGTGCGACAATCTGATCACTCCTTGTTCACATGTGTAAACAAATCACTTCCATTCACATCTTTGACATCAGTTGTGATTAGATAAGAAGTTTACATAATTGCTTAGTGTACTCATCCTAGTACACCAATATTAACTCATATATTCTCTCAGAACCCCTATTCCTTAACAGTAAGTTGGATTAACTTTACTGTATTTTTGCCATATTTTTGGTGAAGTTATTGTGCCCTGCACCCAGTGAGAACATGAAGCAAGTAATGGTGGATGAACTTTGCAGGGTCATTGTGAAGTAGGAAATAATTCACATGACTTGATTCAACTTGTCACACATTTGGCAGGCATCACATAAGGCACATGATGTCACATTATGTGACACATTTCCATCTTGCATAGTAAATCTAATATTGCATATAGTCTTAAAATCAACCCTAGTTGTAAAAAAATTTCCTGAGGAGTGTCCATGAGAACATTTGAGTCTCAATAAGCTGACAGCAATGGGTGGTGTGACTTGCACATCATACAGCTAACCATCTCTGTGCCTCTTCAGACACATCATTATTCATTCAAAAACCCATTGACAACATCTGCATAGCCTACCTAGTCATGCCTGGCCAGTCTGATTGCAAACAAAGACTCACATTCAGAACCATCATCACCTTGAATACTATTCTCTCACAGTGACCAGGCTTCTCAAAACAGTGCCTTATAGCATGGAAACCTCTACATCTGTCCACCTATTGATGTACTGCCCACTGGAATACCCTACCATTTACAATATTTAGTACCTATAAATACAACATGAAGTGCACTGCTTGATTGGTCATTAAGCCAGTTGATCAAACATGTTGATGAGGAAGCTGCAATTCCTGTGGCAATCACAAGAAATAGGTCTTTTCCAGCATTCAGATCCATAGCATGTTCAAGCTGGAACAGCCTGGAAGGGGTGGATTGTGGAGAGACTGCATTTTTCAAGTAACAGGCTCTCCATCCATGGTTGAGGATTTACTTCATGCCCTTAGAAGTCCCTCTGAGTTTAGAACTTCCATCACAGCAAATAAGTAGCCAGAATTTTATAATTACAAAACATTAGGATTATAACAAGCAGAGTGGTTGGCACTGGTTGCACTGCACAAATGTTGGAGAGCCAGCAAATTGAGTTTGTTTGCCAGTGTGCCAAGCCATTTGGTTGGGACTCAGACATTCTCACAGGCACTCCTGAGTGGACCCCTTACATCCTAGCCTAGACTTGAGGGCTGTCCCAACCTTATGCATTATGAGATAATCAAATGTAGCACCACATATCCATTTTCCCCCCTCCATCTACATTCTCAGATTCAAGACTGTGTATAGTACCACTAATGAGACTGGGTCTATGTTATTGCAGGCTATAATCTTTTGTTTCTGTTGTCATAGTGATTCAAGATTCATGCCTGTCAGGCTTGTGACAGTGACTCCAGTGTAAGGCATGTCACAACTCTGGGTAACTCATGGGTTTAATACCTGTTACGCTCTAAACCGGGAAGGGAGAGACCATAAGTGCACACTGGGTCCGATCACGTGACCAGGGTCTGATGGATGGGACAAGAACAAGAAGACTTAGCACGATGGGAGAACTTCGGCTTCAACCTACAAAGGTTGTGCCACTTGCACCAATGTGTTCTTGGATTTCAGGGATGACAGGGAACTAAGTCTTGTGGGACTCAGAGAGGATGACAGGCAAGGAGAGTTAAGCAGATAGGATAGTGCAGGTAACAAACAATATTCGAACTGAGGTACATGGGTAAATACTAGTGATTTAAATACTACAACAAGTCGGATCAGAACTTGTAATACTATCAGGGCTAATTGGGGTGCGACGGGGAATGTGAGCATAAGGCATACAGAGAGTAACATAAAGCGAGGGGGATGCATGG
>Ga0210402_10006650_pt1 | contig 10217 bp, 7 predicted proteins | sample IncBWC7MmetaG_FD_161055 | JGI IMG/M metagenome (GOLD analysis project Ga0210402, IMG submission 161055) | Forest soil microbial communities from Barre Woods Harvard Forest LTER site, Petersham, Massachusetts, United States - Inc-BW-C-7-M | ecosystem: Environmental > Terrestrial > Soil >...
GATCTGCAGGTTGTAACCGTTAAGTGTGGTCGTGTGGTAACGGGGCGTTCGGCAGCAGTCGATACTACGGTTATGAATCGGACGACCGGTCGACAAGCTGATTGCTATTATGTTTCTATCTCCGAAGGAAACTCCGATGCAGAGGTTGTTCCAGAAGCTGCTGGTAGCCAGACACCTTCGCTGCTGATCCTGAGGAGCTTGCTTCTCATGGAAAATCATGAAAAACCCGAATAGAATATCCTGAGAGTTTTGTAGAGTAGGGGCATGAGTCTTTCCACCAAGCTGGCAGCGAGTTTCACCAAGAATGTTCGGAAGCGCGGCGACGACTACTACTGCAGGGGCCGCGTCATGGTCCAGGAAGGCTCCCAATCCGAGCTTACTGCCTGCGTGCGTGGTTCCGGCTTGTACGAGGTGCAATTTGCCTGGAGAGACGACAGACTTGCGGCTTGGTGCGACTGCCCTCATTTTGTGGAGCAGGGCGTTCCCTGCAAGCACGTTTGGGCCGCCATCCTTGCCGCAGACGAGCATCAATATTTGACCGCAGCCGCCTCGGCCGACAAGCTGATCCTGGACTTGGATGCGCTTGGCACGGATGGCCTAGATGCCGGTGACTACCTTGATGGCGATGAAGAACTCTATGAGGAAGACGGGATGGCGCCGCTCCTCTCATCACGTTCTCCTGCGGTCGTCCGGAATCCGGCAAAGTTGGGACCACCGGGCTGGAGGAAGCAACTCGGTGAGGTCTTTCCGCCTCGAGATGGCACGGTTTGGCCGTCCAAGCGGGAGATCCTGTATGTCGTGGATGTCGCGAAAAACGTGCACGGCAGCGATTTGGTTCTCTCACTGCAATCGTGCAAGCGAAATGCCAACGGCAGTTTCTCGCGACCCAAAGTTCTTTCCATGAGCCAAGGCCAGATCGCCCAGCTCCCGCTGTCAGAGGATCGTGAAATTCTGTCCGCTCTGAAGGGAGGTCAATCGTTTACCTACGGCTACGCGGGAACTTATCTGCCGATCCCCGAATCCGCGCTGCTCTCGCCCGCTTTGGCCAGCATGCTCATGCCCTTGGTGGCGCGCACGAGACGTTGCTTCCTGCGGCCGCTGAACGAACCGGACAGCCTGCTTCCGCTTGCGTGGGACGAAGGAGGTGCCTGGAATTTTCTCCTTGAGCTTAAGCGGGTTGGCGAAACAGCATGTACCCTCGCCGGCTTTTTCGAGCGTGGAGAAGAGCGCCGGGAAGCCACATTCCCAGCCCTGGCCACGGCAGGTCTGGTAATCACGAGAGACCGTGTGGCACCTCTCGCTAGCGATACCCCGATCGAATGGATCATCGCTCTTCGCAAACGGGGCTCGATCTCGGTTCCCGAAGAGGAACGCGATGAATTCCTGGCGACTTTGCTCTGCTGTCCGAGCTTGCCGCCACTGCGGGTGCCAGAGGAGTTCCGATACGAGGAGGTCATGCTGCCACCCCATCCTCATTTGACAATTTCCAAAACCCGGGTCCGGTACTGGCATGAACGCCTGGATGCGAAACTGTGTTTTGCTTACGAGGGCCGCATGTTCGCGGCGTTCGATCCGGCGCGAGGCTTTTTCGATGCCGCAGGACGGCGTTTTATACGCCGGGATTCCAATGAGGAGAAGGCCGCCTGCGCGTTTCTCGATCAACTTGGCCTGAAGCAGTGCGCTCCCACCTACCCGGATTCTACGCCGCGGTGGGAGTTGGCGCCGAGCAAGCTGCCTCGCATCGTGCGCTCGCTTGTGGAGGCAGGCTGGGACATCGAAGCCGAAGGAAAGATCTTTCGACGTCCAGGCGCATTCCGCATCGAAGTTTCGAGTGGCGTTGATTGGTTCGAGTTGCACGGTGAGGTAGAGTACGGGAACACCACAGCGCGCCTGCCCGAGTTACTCGGGGCCCTGCGCCGCGGGGACAAGATGGTGCGGCTTGATGATGGAACCTATGGCGTGCTGCCGGAAGAGTGGCTCCGCCGTATTGGCCCGCTGGCTGGAATGGGTGAGCCAGAGCAAGGTCATGTACGCTTCCGTCAGAGCCAAGCGGGACTGCTTGACGCCCTTGTGGCGGCGCAACCAGAAGCCCGCTGCGATGAGACCTTCGCACGCCTGCGCGAGGAGCTACGACGGTTTCAAGGCGTCGAACCTGCGGCACAGCCCGCGGGATTTGTGGGCCGCCTGCGTGATTATCAAAGCGAAGGCTTGGGTTGGATGCACTTCCTGCAGCGTTTCTCCTTCGGTGGCTGCCTGGCGGACGACATGGGTGTGGGCAAGACCGCGCAAGTACTGGCGCTGCTCGAATCCCGCCGCGAGCTGCGCGCTGCGGGCGAGCCCGTCGGTCCATCCCTGGTGGTCGTTCCGAAGTCGCTCGTGTACAACTGGAAGGAGGAATCGGCACGCTTCACGCCGCAACTGCGCGTGCTCGACCATACCGGCTTGGAGCGCAACGGCAATGACTTCGCCGCTTACGACCTGGTACTCACCACTTACGGCACGCTGCGCCGGGACGCCTGGCGCTTCAAAGACGCCGAGTTTGATTACGTCGTGCTCGATGAGGCGCAAGTAGTCAAGAATGCGGAAACCGAATCGTCGAAGGCCGTGCGACTTCTGCGCGGACGACACCGCCTGGCGGTGAGCGGCACTCCGGTGGAAAACCACCTTGGTGAGCTGTGGACTTTATTCGAGTTTCTCAACCCTGGAATGCTTGGCGCTGCCAATGCCTTCAAGGTCGCCGGCGGGTCGATGCGTAATCCGGACGAAGAAACGCGCCGCCTGCTGGGCCAGGCGTTGCGGCCGTTTATCTTGCGCCGAACCAAGGAGCAGGTGGCGCGTGAACTGCCGTCCAAAACCGAGCAAACAGTGTACTGCGAACTCGAAACTGAGCAACGGAAGCTCTATGACGAGTTACGCCAACACTACCGCGATTCGTTGCTCAGGCGGATCGAAACCGCTGGCCTGGCGAGATCCAAGATTCAGGTCCTGGAGGCATTATTGCGCCTGCGGCAAGCTGCTTGCCATCCCGGGTTGCTCGATTCGAAACGCTCCAGCGATTCCAGCGCCAAGCTGGATGTGCTGCTCGAGCGACTGCGTGAAGTGCTCGACGAAGGACACAAGGCGCTGGTGTTCTCGCAGTTCACCAGCTTGCTGAAAATTCTTGGTGCCCGCCTGAATCAGGACGGTATACTCTACGAATATCTTGACGGCGCCACCCGTGACCGCCAGACCCGAGTGGAGCGCTTCCAGAATGACAAAGACTGCCGGCTCTTCCTCGTCAGCCTGAAGGCAGGCGGGCTGGGTTTGAATCTCACCGCCGCCGAGTATGTATTCATTCTTGATCCTTGGTGGAATCCCGCGGTTGAAGCGCAGGCTGTAGACCGCGCGCATCGCATCGGACAGACGCGGCCCATCTTCGCCTATCGCCTGATTGCCCGCGACACCGTTGAGGAGAAAGTCCTGGAGCTGCAGAAAACCAAGCGCGACCTTGTCGCCGCCATGATCGGCGCCGAGAACGGCATGATTCGAGACCTACGCCCTGAAGACCTGGAATTGCTGCTGTCATAGCGATGGTCCGCAATGAAAACGTACTACAGACGTAGTGTTAGTTGTGGAGAATGGCGGCAAAAAGTGAGTATTGCACGATAAAACTGAGGAAGTGACTCGTTGAATTTTGCTGCGATTTATTTCCTCGTATGGGCGGTCCTCATGAACAGTTTCAGGACACCAAGGAAGGCGCAGGATCCACCTGGCGCTCTATTTCGGAGATCTTGCCAGAACGCCTTGTAACTTCCAGATCAGAAATGTCAAAACCTGGGTCCATTTCAGCGATCCCCACGGCACCACTTTCGAGTAGTGTTCTACGTTTCTCTCCACTGACGTTCTCAGTCATACGGTGCTTTGAGCAACTCCATTTCAGGCTGCGTCTCCAGTGCCACCCTTCACAGGGACTTCAATTTCTCTTCGACATACAGCGAGAGCTCAATCATGCGCTCCGCGACTTGTTCGGCCGACTGACCAGCAAAGTTCTTAAGCACCAACTCCTTGACATAGAGGCGCACAAGATAACGCAACTGGAGCGCACGACTGCGCGTGGCGAAGACAAAATCGCGATGACCACTATTCACGACTATCAGGTTGCGTTCAGCATCGAATTGCGAGCGCCACAGTTCCCCGGCGGCCCGTGCAAAGGTGTAGCCCGGTAAGCCGCGCGCATTGACAACAGTCGGGCCGATAGCCACTTCAAGGCTGTCGGTGACGGTAATCAACGCCTCGGCACTGCAGCGTATGTCACGCTGTGAGACGGCAACGGACAAACGTACAAGAACGGGCGACGCGGGAGCTTCAAAGCTGACTTCTTGATCAGACGTGGACAAGAGCGTGCCACCCCCTTCGACGATCTCCCAGGCAAATGTCAAGTCCTGTTCGACCCGTCGGCGCGAGCGATCCCGGGGCAGCGCACGAAGCCGCCGACGTTGGTTCACTGCCAATGTGCTTGCCGCAGGTGAAATCACGACGGTGTGCAAGGGACCTGCATAGTCGAAGAATTGGCGCTGTGTAGGTTCGCCTCCGCTCGGTTCTGGAACCCCCTCTCCCTCGGCGCCTGAGGCCTCCACGTCTCTCCCGGGTGGCTCGCCGCCACCGGACCCTTGCGGTGAGCGAGACTGGATGTCAAACCAGTCGTATTCCTCGCGAGGCAAGACGAGCATAGCCTCGCGAAACGCACGTTGGATGGCACGTAGGGACTCCCGGTTTGCCTGTTCTTCCTCGGCGCGTCGCTGGGCCTCGATGAGCCCATTGAGGTGTGCTTCCAGCGGTACTAAAGCTTCCACGAAGGCCCCATAGCGTTCATCGTGGACAATCCCGGAACGCGTGCCGGGTGTGAGGTTAAGGTAGGGCACGTCGATCAGGCCCTGCAGGTAACGAGAACTCCACGGCGTGCGCTCCAAACCAGGCAGCGTTCCAATATCCGCGATCACCCGCGTGCCGTCTCGGGTAAGGGCGACCCGGCAATCCTCGTCCGGCTCTGTGAGATACAGTTCGCCATAGGCCTCGCCGAATGGCGAGCGAACCGTTGGGAGTTGGTGCAGCAAGCGGCCTTCGAACTGCCGCGGCTCGACCTGGTACTGCTTGCGCGCAAGTTTATCGATCACCGTTACACGAACCTGTGAATTGCGAATACGATCGCGCAGCTCCGAGGCCAGATACCACTGAATCTTCTCGCCGCTCAGTCCACGGATGCCCTCGAGCAGGGGCTTGATCTTGAGTTCGGTGCCCCGTTCGGAAAAGAGCACGCGTCGAGGCTTGACGACGTAGCGCGGATCCCCTTTGCTCATAACCATCTGATAGACACGCTCGTCGGAACTTGTAGAAGTCATCGTGAGCGTGTCGCCCACGGTCCAGAAGCTCAACAGACCGATGCCAAATTCCCCTTGTAAGCCGAGTCCAGCACCGTCTGCCTTCAGGCGTCGCTTGACCGAGTCGCAGATATGAGTTGCGACGTACTTGAAGTCAGGCAGTCCGTTCGCATCGCGAGGAACGCCGTCGCCATCGTCCTTGACCGTTAGATAGTGTTCGTCGTGCTCGCGACCGCGCGTGATGGCAATTGTCTTGGCGTGCGCATCGATACTGTTTTCGACCAACTCGGCGATGGCCTTAAGCGGATTGCTTTGTGACAGGGCAATGATACGGATAGCATTCCAATCGTCACCGATCCGTAGTTTACCGCTCTCTGATTCCTTCGACTTGGTCACGCTCGTCTTCGCCACAGTGACAACGAACTCCGCTCGTTGGGGTAAGGTAGGGAGGAACGACCTCAGCCTGCCATCAGCCACCTACTATATCGAGAGCTTTAGCTGCCGGGCAAGCATGGCTCAGCGGCGGGCACGCAGACCAAACTGAATAAGAATGTGCTCCGATTCATCTAGGATGATTTCGCCGCTCGCATTATCCACCCCCGTGATCTCTACTACCTGCAGCCCAATCGGGAGTTCGGTCGCCTGTCTAGCTCCAATGCAGACCTGCTCGGGCGAACACAAGCCGGGACGGAAGGAAGATGTGGCCTGCCATGGTTCATTCGTTCGACATCTTTCGCATCTTAAGAGATGACGTACCAAGGAGCGGTGTTCTACGAAGCTCAACAACCGACTGTCACAGATCAGCTGATACCTGGTGCGAGACCTCAATCGGGAGTAGAGGTTTCTGCCTCGAGAGAACGTTGCCGCACGACTGTGGCTCGCCCCACGAGGGTGCTCTGCAGCCTCCATGCTTCGCTGCTGGAAATATAGTAGCCCTGATGTGGCTCCAAGCTAAGCTGCAGGTCCACCCTGGCGTCTGGCAAAACCACGACTGAGTCGTTCTCAATACTCTGGGAAGGAATGAGAAGCTCCGGCTGGTCACCGGGCAAGCGTAGCCGCTCGACGTGTCCATCCGCCATGACGATGCAATTCCATCGCGTCTCTCCGCAGACATTCACGGCGGGAAGTTCTTCGGCGCTTGCGGGGGAGCCATCGAAAAATTGTAAGCGGACTTCGCGATAGCTTCCCGCAGGAACGTTTGCACTCTCTGCCAGAATTATCGGCATAGGGTTACCCATTAGGTCAATTTGACGGGGTTCCTTTGCGAGGTGGGGGGCGAGTTCGAGCCAATTGGGAGAACGCGCGTCTTCGCTGGCGCCAGGCCGAAGTTGAATGCCTCGCAAGGTCACAAAAACATGTTCCACGCGGGTGGCAGCCGTACAGGTCTCGCAGAGTGAGGATTTAAGCGCAACCACACTCATTGCGCCGTGGACCTGAGAAAGCGAACAGCTGGGCGGCGGATTTGCCACTTTTACGATGAGACCACCGTTGCCATTATTGGAAAAGCCGACAAAACAGGAATCACCGCAGCCAGTAAGGGCGATGGCGGTGAACATCGCAGCACAACTGAATGTACTCCGGAGATGACATCGAGAGAACCGCATGGATTCGCTCCAGTGCCTGCCACTCGACCGCGTCGAATCGGCCCCTCTGTCTTGTATTCTACGCCGCTTTCGTAACCTGAGGCGCGTCATTTGGAAAGAATCATCTGTACCGTCGAGATGGTCTGCGTGGCGCACCCGCTCTCAACCAGAACTGTTACCGGGCATCCTCGTGCTAGGCTAGTGCGGTGTCCCGGAAATAACTGAATCGTTGCCGTCAAAGAAGTAGGACGAACTGGGCACGGCTGAAGGATCGACCGTCCATCCGGAGAAACACGACTGATCGAGTTTGGGCGGTTCGCCGCGCAAAATCGGGAGAAGCGTGGTGAAGGGAAACCGGAGACTTTTACGCTCCTGGGCTTCACGCACTACTGTGGGAAGCGACGGAGCAATGGGTCGTTTATCGTCTGGCGGAAAACGGCGAAAAAGCGCATGGTGGCCAACGCTTGCGGCGATTTTGGTGGCCCGTCCTACGCCGCCGCAGTCAACGACCTGCGCGGCGGGATCGGCTCATCGCGATCGACACGACTGCGGGAACGTGGTCCCTACCGCGTTAGTTTTGGTTCGGCCCATCTTACGCCGAGGCGTCAGCTAGGCCTTTCCCTAGTTGTTTGGCAACGTGAAACGACCTAGAAATAGCGCCAGAGCGAGCCAGGGCGATTAGGACTTGGATGAGGACGCAGCGCAGAGCCCCCCCTTGCCCGAGCCCTAAGAGGCGTTTATCAAGACTTAGGGAGCTGCCTAAGCCGCTTCCCTGCCCAGCCCTGCATCCTCTGTGTGGTAAATACAAAATCGAGTGTCAAATGGAATTTCTTGAAAAGAAGATCACAACCACGCATCGCGTCCAGGAGCACGAATTGTTGAAGCGTTTGGAACATTTTTGCAAACGTGCAGGTTTGGAATTTCCAACAGATGCATGGCCGAAAGATGACCGCAAAGCGTATTTTCTACTCGGTTTATGTGCTATTGAAGATATGAAAGACCTTAGTTTTCGCGAAAGGCTCGCACGGCTCGATGACTGGGCACGCCAGCGCGACTTGCTTAAGCCGAATGAAACGCTCTTCGCAAAGAGGCGCTGAACGCTCGATGATCGACATTTCTTGTGCCTCACACGCAGGATTAATACCGTCGTGGCCCAAGCAGCCTTGAACTTGCTCTGGGAGCAATTCCGGGATGGAACAGCAACGGGAAACCAGAATGGCAATCGAGCCGCAGTTACATGGTACGCAAAAACAGCCGTTCAGGCGATCGGAGCAGAACCGTGCCGCGACGCTTTACTAAGGCGAGGTCACGTTGCCACTTGCTCATTAGGCGGCTAGCAGTGAAAGGCGTGACGTTCGCGGCGTCAGCCAACTCCTCGTTTGTGATCTGGAGTGCAGTACCACCCGCAACCTTCTTACCGATAGTCCGGGCAAGAGTAACGAGTACATGAGCAACCCGCTGTCGAGAGGTGTGGCAAGCTAAAGCGATGTGAGAGGTGAGATGCCAAGCCACGTAGTCTGAAGCAGTTGACAATGTGTTCTCCAACAATCTGGGATACCGCACGACAAGATCCCGGATCGTGGGACGATCCCACACCAACACCGAGCTGTCCGTTACTGCTTCTGTGCTGAAGAGATAAGAACAATGGTCCGACAGAACCGCCCGACCGCCGAATAGATCTCCTGGTCCAAGCCACTGAAAGAGAAGCTTCTTGCCCTCTTCTGCAACGAAGAAGGCTCTGACAAGTCCTTTCGTCAACAGGAAAAAATGGTCGGCAGAGTCACCCTGGTTTGTAACCACCGAATTGGCGAAGAATCGGCGTGGTGTTGCAGCTGCCAAGATTTTCTTGCGATGATCAGGAATCAATCCATCGAGAAATTGTGATCGCAAGCTGGTCGATACAGCAGCAATTCCTGAGTAAGGCATGAATGTGTCTCCTGGAGTGGCCGTAGGCCGAGCCTGAACTGTACGAGCGGCTAAAGGAAGAGGATTCTCCTGTAGATTACAGCCGACTAAAGTATAGGTCCGCCGAGTATTGCAGGGAAGAGCACGCGCCGCAAGGCGTCCATGCGTCACCCCCGGATCGAACGATTAATGCCAGGCGTCGTTTCCAAGTCTGGGGAACACAGCAAGCGTTTTGGCAACTCAGGCTAACTCCTGGAGAGTCGGCACCTCTTCGGCGGGGTGACTCTCCGTCGCCACTGCGTGCAACCAAACTTCGGGTTAGTGCACTTTCCGAAAGTGACTAGTAGCAAGATGTCCGGTTACGACTCTGATCGGGACGTACGGCTACAATGGAGTACATAATGGACGCAGCTTCAATTTATACATGTTGATGATAGGCCCACGTTCGTTGCGATTCCTTACGCGAGCTGGCTATTGCGTAAAGACCACCGGAGGCCCGCTGACTCGTTTCCCTTTGAGGTCGACGGAGACCTCGACACGGTCGGCAATTTTGACCAGCGGAATTCCTTTGTTCATTCCGTAGTCTTTACGGTCGAAGGCCATTGTCCCCTTAACCGTGCCAGTGCCTGTCCCCTTGCCGCTAATCGCAAACGTAAGCTTCTCCTGCTTCGTTACTCCTCGTATCGTGAAGTCGCCATCGAATACGACCGTATCGGGACCAGTTTGTTCAACCTTCGTCGAGTGAAACGTGATCAAAGGATTGTTGTCGACATCGAAGAAATCTTTGCTTTTCAGCTTGCCGTTCTTCATTCCACTTCCGGTATCCACCGTGGCAGCCTGAATCCTGATGTCCAAAACGGCTGTCGAAAGTTTCGGCGACGTGAATGTTACCGTGGCGTCCCACTTCTCGAACTTGCCGACTATAGCCACCGATGCCTCCACATCAAACTTCATCGCGCTTTCTACCCTCGTAAACTCGAACACCGGAGCCTGCGCAGGAGTTACTGCGGGGAACACCACGGATGCCAAGAGGAAAACTATAGTTAATTTCATGTAAGGAGTCTGATCGGAACCCGCCTCGTTGTCAAATAGCGCTATCACGAACGAGCCAATACGCGACCTTCTACAGTAGAGAATTAACATTAGTTAATCAGCTAAACCGATTAGTCCTTGCAGCATCCACGGGCAGTCTGGCAGTGGAATAAAAGTCCCAATGTCCAGCACACTGCTAGGAGCAGCAATCGCAAACGTCGTTATATCGGTGCGGGCCGTCCAGCAATCTCTGAAGAACCAACACAGTCTAACCGCGTTCGCGTCCAAACTAAGGTGGACTGCGATATTCGCCGGAGTCGCAGTCCACCTTAGTTTGGAC
>Ga0210402_10006651_pt1 | contig 10216 bp, 10 predicted proteins | sample IncBWC7MmetaG_FD_161055 | JGI IMG/M metagenome (GOLD analysis project Ga0210402, IMG submission 161055) | Forest soil microbial communities from Barre Woods Harvard Forest LTER site, Petersham, Massachusetts, United States - Inc-BW-C-7-M | ecosystem: Environmental > Terrestrial > Soil >...
GTGCCGTTCTGGCGCGCGCCCATCCCGTTTGCGGCAATCATCGCATCCGTATTGCTGGCAAATCACACGCTGTTCGAGCAGCCCGAGACCGTCTCTGTGCGCAGCTTCTTCGGGGTGGCCAAGGTCGTGGAAAGCCCGGATGGGCAGCTCCGCATTCTCCAACACGGGAGCACCATGCACGGCGCCCAGCGCATCCGCGCCGCCGACGGCGCGCCGGTTACCGGCCGGCCCGAGCAGCTGCTCTACTATTGGGACGGCTCCGGCATCGCGCAAACCTTCGACGCAGTGCGGGCGCAAAAGCAGGGACCTATCCGCTACGCGGTCATCGGGCTCGGCACGGGATCGCTGGCCTGCCGCGCCGAGCCGCAGGACGCGGTGGATTACTACGAGATCGATCCTGCGATCGTGCGCATCGCACGCGATCCAGCTCTCTTCAGCTTCCTCGCGGAATGCCGCCCGGATGTACCGATCATCCTGGGCGACGCGCGGCTCACACTGGCGCAGGCGAGCGATGCCGCCTATGACCTGATCATCGTCGATGCATTCTCCTCCGACGCGATCCCGATCCATCTGCTCACGCGCGAGGCCATGGCGATCTACGTGGCGAAGCTCAAACCGCACGGGCTGATCGTCATGCACGTCTCCAATCGGCACCTGGAATTGGCCTCGGTGGTTGCCGGCATTGCCGCGGCGAACGGCCTTGTCACGCTCGTCAGCGATGCACCCGACAGCGGCGAGCTATCCGAGCCCTACAAGTTCGGCAGCACCGTCGCCGCCGTTGCCCGCGAGCGGGAGGATTTTGGTCCGCTTGCGCGCTCGTCGGATTGGGAGCTTACGGCACCCGATCCCAAACAATGGGTCTGGACCGATGATTATTCCAACGTCTTCGGCTCCCTCTGGCGCAAGCTGAATGAATGAGTCGCCTTTGTCGGTGCTAACATGGCGTTACGGTGAGATTGATGCACAACGGCACGGCAGACTCGGTCGCTCCCTCTCCCCGCGCTTGGGGCGGGGAGAGGGTGGGGGTGAGGGGCAAGCCCGATCGAGTGAGCCTGAGCCCCTCACCCCAACCCTCTCCCCGTTAAGAACGGGGAGAGGGAGCAGACCGAGTATCTGGCACTACTGATCACACCTCACCGAAACGCGCGTAGATCTACGCTGATGAGCCGTAATTTGCACATGGACAAACCCGCGTTCCTGGCCTGGGTGCAGGGACGCGACCAGCGATATGAGCTTGCGGGAAGCCATGTCGTCATGATGACCGGCGGATCGCGCGGTCATGCGATCGTTACACGCCGGCTGGCGAGTGCCCTGGAGCAGCGCCTGGACGAGCGTCGCTGGGCAGTGCTGACGTCGGATTTCGGTGTGGACCTTGGTCCCGCCACCGTTCGCTACCCCGATGTCGTGGTCGATAGGGCTGGCGGCCCGCTCAAAGACTTGACGGCGACCGCTCCGGTTCTGATCGCTGAAGTGCTCTCTCCCGCCTCTGCCACTGATGATCTGGGTGAGAAGGCGGAGGAATACCTCCGATTGGCGAGCTTATGTGCTTACCTTGTGCTCGCACAGGATGAGCCGAAGGCTTGGATTTGGGTGCGCGGCGAGTCCGGATTTTCGCCAGCTCCCGAGGTGATAACTCACCCGACGGCTGTCGTTCACATCGCGGCGCTCGGCATCTCTCTGCCTTTGTCGGAAATCTACCCGCATCTGAAAACGCCGTAGGTATGACCGTAAGCCTCACCGTCATGCCCGGCCTTGGGCCGGGCATCCACGTCTTCGTGCGTTAGCCAAGGCGTGGATGGCCGGGACAAGCCCGGCCATGACGACCGAGACAATTCAAACTCCTCAGATCACCGACACAATCCACGCCACGAGCGCGTCCAGCATCTCGCTTCTCACATCGCTGTCGTTGCGGCCGCTGCGGGCGGGAACGTGGAAGGAATGATCCGCATCGCCCAGCACGCGCAGGGTCGCGCGCGCGCCGAGCCCTGTCGTTACCGACCGAATGAGATCGAGATCGGCGAGCGCGTCGCGCTCGCCTTGCAGAAACAGCATCGGCAGCTGCACGCCGGAAAGATGCCCCGCGCGCTCAATCGACGGGCGCTTCGCGGGGTGAAGGGGGAAGCCCAGGAAAGCAAGACCGCGTACACCGGGGAGCGCAGCGGCAGCCTGCGCCTGCGATGTCATGCGCCCGCCGAATGATTTGCCGCCCGCGATCAGAGGCAGGCCCGGCGCAAGGCGCTGTGCCAGCGCTGCCGCGGCTCGAACCGTCGCCTGCGCCAGCTCGGGGCGATCAGGGCGCTTGCTGCCCTGCTCCACGTACGGAAACTGATAGCGCAGGCTGGCGATCGCGCGTTGCGCAAGTCCCTCCGCAACCGCGGCCATGAACGGGTGCGCCATTCCAGCGCCTGCACCATGGGCGAGGACATAGCACGCACGTGCCCGCTCCGGGGCCAACAGCAGGCCGGAAACGCGATGTGCGTCGTCGATCTCGATCGTTACTTGCTGCGCGCCCAAATTGCGCATCAAACGCGCTTGACCGCGAGCACCGCGTTGAGCCCGCCGAAGGCAAATGAGTTGGACAGCGCTGCATCGATCGCCAGAGGCCTGGCTTCGTTCGGCACACAATCGAGATCGCAGGTCGGATCCGGGCCGAGATAGTTGATGGTGGGAGGCGCGACCGCCTTTCTGATCGACATCAAGGTCGCCACCAGCTCCAGCGCGCCGGCCGCGCCCAGGGCGTGGCCGAGCATCGATTTGTTGGAGGAGATGACGACCCGGGCGGCATGCGCCCCGAATGTCCGCTTGATCGCTTGCGTCTCGACCTCATCGTTCGCCGCGGTGCCGGTACCGTGGGCGTTGATATATTGAATGTCCTCGGGCGAGAGTGCTGCGTCGTCGAGCGCGCCCTCGATGGCGCGCGCCATGCCGCCCACATCCGGGCTGGTCAGGTCATGTGCATCCGAGCTCATGCCGAAGCCGACGATCTCGCCCAGAATTTCGGCGGAACGCTTGCGCGCGTGATCGAGGCTTTCGAGCACGACCATCGCTGCTCCTTCCCCGATCACCAAACCTTTGCGCTCGCGCGAGAACGGCCGGCAGGTGTCGGGCGCCATCACGCGCATCGCCTCCCAGCCCTTCATGGTGCCGAACGTGAGGCAGGCATCCGCCCCTCCGGTCACCGCGCACGTCACCGCGCCGGAGCGCACCAGCTGGAACGCAAGCCCGATGGCGTGGGTCGCCGACGCGCACGCGCTCGCCACGGCGAAAGCCGGCCCACGCAGGCCGCAATGCATGCTGACCTGGCTCGCCGGCGCATTGACCATCAGCTTGGGAATGGTCAGCGGATGGAGCCGCTTTGCGCCCTCGCGATAGAGCCGCTTGTAGTTGTCGTCCTGGGTATTCTGTCCGCCCACCCCGGTGCCGATGATGGTGGCGGTTCTCTCGGACAGCCCGTCCGCGAATGAGAGGCCGGAATGCTCCAGCGCTTCGCGCGCCGCCACCACTGCGAACTGCGCAACGCGATCGAGTGACGCGAGCTGGCGTTCGTCGAAGTGCGTCTGCGGCTTGAAATCCTTGACCTCGGCAACGACTTTTTGGGCCAGCTGGTCGGTGGAAAGAACGGTTGCCTCGGCAATTCCGCAGACACCCTGCACCAGGTTCGACCAGAACGACAGGAGCGTATGCCCAATGGCGGAGACGACCCCGCAACCGGTCACTACGACACGCTCGGCCATTCAGTCCGAGTTCCGCTGTTGTTGACACACAACGTGCCGCGCACGCGGTGTGCTCCCCTCCCCCTTGTGGGGAGGGGCTGGGGGTGGGGGTGGGGAGATCGGCCTCAGCATTGCCAGACGCGCTACCCCCCTCCCCAACCCTCCCCCACAAGGGGGGAGGGAGCTGACTGAGACTGCCGCACGTCCCGAGTATATCTGACCGGAACGCGCACCTAGGATCTGCCGACGAGCTTTTTGATCGCCGCAACGACATCGCCAACAGTCACAAGACCGGTCATGTTCTCGTTCGCGTTGAACGAAATCTGCACGTCGAATTTTTCTTCCAGATCGAAAATCATCTCGACCGCGGTGAAAGAGTCGATGCCGAGATCTTCCAGTCGATCGGTCATGCTCAGGTCGTGCCTGTCCGCGGGAAGCCGCTTGGCGATGATCGCCATGGTATCCGCTGTCACCTCATCCATCGCCGGTGCCCGCCTTTGCTCTCTGGCCGAATTGCCGCCGCAACATAGCGGTGGCGCGGACGAATTCGTGGCGCGGCCATGCCGGAGAGCCCAGCCAGATTTCACCGGGCGGGACATGCGATGCCACGCCGCTCTTTGCTCCGATCATCGCCCCTTCCCCGATTGTCAGATGGTCCGCGATGCCCACTTGCCCGCCCAGAACGACATTATCGCCCAGAACGACGCTCCCCGACAAACCGCACTGCGCGACGATGATGCAGTTGCGGCCCACCGTCACGTTGTGGCCGATCTGGACGAGATTGTCGATCTTGGTGCCCTCCCCGATGACTGTATCGGCAGTGGCGCCCCGATCTACCGTTGTTCCAGCACCGATCTCCACGTTGTCCTGAATGATCACGCGGCCGATCTGCGGCACTTTTGCGTGCGTACGGCCGCTGGGTTGAAAACGAAAGCCGTCCTGCCCGATGCGACACCCCGGATGGATGATGACATTGTCGCCGATGAGTGCATGCATGAGCGAGACGCCGGCACCGATCGAGCAATTGCGCCCGATTTGCACGCCGGCGCCGATCACGGCATTGGCGCCGATGATGCTGCACGCTCCGATGGCGGCGCGCGGCCCGATCACGGCACCGGGATCGAGGGTGACCTCATCCTCGATCTGGGCGGCGGGGTGAACGATCGCGCCTGGCGCTACGCCTTCCGAGTCGAACAACGAGGATGGACGCAACGCATCGGGGTAGAGCTCGCGCGCGACAGTAACAAAACCGTCGTAGGGCCGCTCAGTGCAGAGCACATTCACATGGGTCGGGGCCTGCGTGGAAAAACGTTCGGTCGTCAAGCACGCGCCGGCGCGGGTCGAGGCGAGCGCATCGGCATGCTTGTTGCTGTCGAGAAAGACGAGATCATGCGGGCCCGCTCGATCAAGCGATGCAATGTCGGTGATGACATGATCGAGGCGCGCCCCGGTGCCGGGCTTGGCCCCGGTAAGCTGCGCGATGCCCTGCACCGTGATCCCGGCCGGGCGCTTGAAAAACAGCGGCTCGATCATTCCACCCCGCGCAATGGCTGACGTCTCGTGTCAGTCAAGTCGTGAGAGGCAGACCATAGCAACTTTGCCAAGAGGTGTCGTCATGGCCGTCCCCGGACTTGATCCGGGGACATGACGGAAGAGTTGGCAGAAATGGGAACTCGAGGCCCAAAAACACCTACGACCACGAGCAGAGGTGCGCGTACATCCGGCGTCACCGCTTGATCGTGGCCGTCCCCCGCAATGGAGCCTTATCGGCTGTCACACTGCTTGGAGGGTTATATGGGGGCTCAGATACCCTGTGGCAAGGGCATCTACTCTGCCGGGACTACCGCACCCAGCCGCTCTTTTTCGACGCCGTTGACGAGAAACGCGATCACGGCCGTGGCAAACACGAATCCCAGCGCAATCACGGCGGTCGTCGCAAGCACAAGATCGAAGCCGCCTCGACCATAGAGGATGGCAATCGCCGAAACCGCGGCTCCCGAGACCAGGAAGGTCAGAAAGTAACGCACCGCATAGACGCGTCCGCGCCAGGCATCCGGCGTGTAGCGGGCGATTACCAGGTCGTTGACGGTCACCTGCGCATAGATGGCCGCCATCGCTACAGCGAGAACAAGAATCAGCGGCCTGCCCGACGTGTAGGCCGCGCACAGAACCCCCAGAAACTGCAGTACCGCTATGATTGCGAACAAAACGTGCGGCTGAAATCGCTCGACCAGACGGCCGACCGCGATCTGGGCAATAGCCCCGCACATGAACACTGCGCTCGCGATCCCGCCGACCCACGTGAGCGAGACCGCCGCGCCTAGCCGTTCATCCACGATTTTCGGGAGCGCAATGGAAATGATGTTGAACACCAGCCCGGCGCAGAGCGCGATGACCACGAACAGGCCGAATATGATGGCCGCGAGGGAGGTGCCGAGCGGCACTTCCGCCACCGTGGCCCGCTTTGCGGTTTGGCCTCCTTCGTCAGGTACGAACCACAGATACAACGGAGCAGTGACGAGGCAGACCACTCCGGGCAGGAGGAATGCAGCGCGCCACCCCCAGAGCGCAATCAGGGCGGCAGTGAGCCCGGCCGCGAGCGCCGCGCCGAGGTTGCCGCAAACGCCGTTGAACGCGAGCGAGCGCCCGCGCGTTTTTGCCTGCGCGACGAGGATTGAAGTCCCGACGGGATGGTAGATGGCGGCAAAAGCCCCCAGCACAAACAGCGCGGTCGCCAGCATCATAAGACTGGGGGCGAGTCCCGCCGCCAGCAATGATGCTCCGCAGCCCGCATAGAACAGCGCGATCATGCGGCGCCGGCTCCAGCGGTCGGCGAGCCAGCCCGCCGGCAGCGAAAAGATTCCAAAGGCAATGTAGGACGCGGTGGCGAGCGCGAGCAGCTCGGCGTAGGTTTTCGCGTAAACGACTTCAAGGCTGATCACCACCGTCGGGAAGATCAGCATCACGTAATGGTCGAGCGCATGCGCCCAGTTGATGAAGGCGATGGAGACGCTGGTGCGGTGGCGGTCTTCGGCTGTGAGCTGCAGCATGCGTTTTTGATTAGCGAGCCTATCGGAGGGCGATCTGGTTCAGCGGCTATTTTGTTTTGTCGAGACGCTCTATAGCGCGGGTGTCGGCCACCGACCATGCCGGAATTGCGGGGCGAGCCTGCGGCAATAGCAATGGTAGATCAACCGACTTTCACGTCATTGGCCTTGGGCAGGAACTTCTGAGCCATCTCCGAAAGTTCCCTCGCCTGGCGACTCAGCACGTCCGATTGCTCCCGCATGTGGCGGGTGGTGAGCTCAATGAAGTCCGACGGAGCTTTTGTGCCGGAAAGCTTCGAGAGGTACTCGAAGGTGGCGTTGGCGTTCGCAACCGCGAACTCCAGGACCTTGGCGTTGTAGTCCTGGGTTGCCTGCAAGGCATTTCGCATCAGATCTGTAGCCCCTTGGGTCGCAGCAGCCATTTGCGCTCCTGCACCCTCAGCCACCGCAGTGGCTTTTTCCCTCGTTTTTCTCATTCCGCTCGTATCGCTCATGTGCATCCATCCAATATTTTAAAGAACATCTTCCCATGACTGAGCTGGGAAGATACGAGGAATATCGGGTAGCTCTGATTGAGATCAAGCGTTTTAGCTGCCAAAGCGATTTGGGCCGATCGGGTAAACAGGCTATCCAGGCCGAAAAACGAGGAGGATTCGTATGTTGCGCCAGGTCATCGGTGCTTCTGCTGTCGCGCTGGCGATGGCATCGAGCGAGCCCGCCGCCGCGCAGCGGCTCAAGGCCGGACTGCTGACCTGCGATGTCTCAGCCGGGATCGGGTATATCATCGGGTCTCAAAAGGACGTGTCCTGCACGTTTACGCCGGAGGGGTCGGGCCGGCGAGAGGATTACGACGGGTCGATCAGCAAATTTGGACTCGATCTGGGCATAACCGGCCCTGGCCTGATGGTATGGGGCGTGTTCACCGACACGGTTGCCGGCCCGGGATTCCTCGCCGGGGATTATGTGGGCGCGAGCGGGGAAGTGTCGCTGGCGGCGGGCCTCGGCGCGAACGTTCTACTCGGTGGATCAAACCGCACCGTCGCCTTGCAGCCGCTCTCACTCAGCGGTCAGATCGGGGTAAATCTCGCGGTCGGCGTTGCTTCCCTGCGTCTGGGCCTGCCGCGGCGCTGATGCGACGGTTACAGCGATGACGCAAGCCACGCGTCCGCAGTCCCAGAGTGCCCGCAAGCGCTGGAGCGGCATCGGCAACGGCGCGGGCCCCTCGCCATTTCAGTCCGGTGCAGACATTACCGCCGAGATGGTCAAGACGCGCGCCAGAGCGCTTGGCGCGGATCTCGTCGGTATTGCCGATGCGGCGATCCTCAATGCGTTCCCGCCGGATCCGCTGTGGCCACAGACGCCCGAGCGCATCTCCCCTTACGTCAAGAGCGTGATCGTTCTCGTCCAGCACATTCCGGTCGGCGCATTTCGCTGCAAATCGAATGTTCCGGTCCAGTACATGGACATGCTGGTGCTGCGGAAAATGGACAAGGTCGCATTCCGGATCGCGGAGGAACTTGAAGCGGCCGGGCATCCAACGTTCGTGGTGCCGGCGCAGGAAACCGAGTGGAGCTACAAGCGCGCAAGTTACGGCCGGCTCTCGACCCGTCACCTCGGAGTGGAAGCGGGTCTCGGCACGCTTGGCCTGGAGGTCAATATTCTCACGCCCGAATATGGGCCGCGTCTCTACCTCACCGGGGTGCTCACCGAGCTCGAGCTTGACGCCGATCGCCCGATGACCGAGCAGGTGTGCATCGGCGAGTCGTGCAGCCGCTGTCTGCATTCCTGTCCCGGCGATGCGGTGCTGCATTTCGGCATCGACAAGCGCGGCTGCGCCGAGCACGCACAGGAGTTCGGCTTCGCCCAGATCCTGAAATTTCTCGGGCGCGCCTTGGATGCGCAGGCGGAGGGCGCGACCGCGGAGGATCTCATGGCGATGGCGCGCTCGCGGGATTTCTTCGGCTTCTGGCAGGGGCTGCTGCGCGTGGTCGGCTCCTTCGGTGATTGCCCGCGGTGCCTGGCGGTCTGTCCCGTCGGCGACGACTATCACGCGCACCTCGCCGGGCCGCAGAAGTTCATCCCGGAGAAGACACCGGAGAAGGTCTCGCTCGCCAAGCAAATGCAGGCTGCTCGAAAACGCGGCGAGGGAGGCGGCGGACTTTCCGACTGGAACATTCGCTGGGTCGGGCCGGAAGGTTACAAGGGAATCGTGGCGCGGCAGCTGCAACAGTTCAAACGCGTGCAGAAGGAGCGCGCCGCAGCCGCCGCCCCGGAGAGTACAGAATAAGAGCACGGAATAGGAGAATGCCGCAGCATGGTCGGCATCTTTCGCCAGCCTGTCACCGCTGACGAGGTCAAGCGCAAGGCCCGGGAGCTCGGCGCCGACCTCGTCGGCATTGCGGATGGCGAGCTGATGAACCTTCATCCGCCGGATCCTGCCGATCCGCGCCGGCCGATCGACATCACCGAGCTTGATTACCGGCGCGTGATCGTGCTGGCCAAGCGTCTCAACAACGGCGTCGCGCGGATCCTGCCGTGGGGGGATCGCACCAAGTTCTACAATGACGAGCTTGCGATCTCGACGCTCGAGGAAATCTCGCTCGAGCTCGTCTATTGGCTGGAGGAGCTGGGGTATCCCGCCATCATCGTGCCGCCGACTCATGTCGACCCGTGGCGTTACAACGATGACCCGAAGCAGCACATGACGCCCTTGTTGTCGCTTCCCCATGCCGCGGTGGAGGCAGGTCTCGGCACGCTCGGGCTTAACCTGCAGCTGTTGACGCCCGAGTTTGGTCCGCGCGTGATCCTCACTGCGGTGATGTCTTCGCTCGATGTCGAGCCGGACCGCCGGCGTACCGATAGCCTTTGTCTCGGGCCGGCCTGTGGCCGCTGTCTCAGCGCATGTCCCGCCGACGCGGTGCGCCATTGGGACCGCGACTGGGAAGCCTGCGATGCGTACAGGTCGCCCTACGGCTTTGCCAAGCTGACAAGCCACATCGAAACGGTGATGTCCGAGCCGGACGTGCAGAAGAAGAAGGAGCTTCTGCGCAGCGAGACGATGTTCAATCTCTGGCAGAGCATCCTGCGCGGGGCCGGGGTCATCACGGGATGCCGCCGCTGCGCCGATGTGTGCCCGGTCGGTGCAGACTATGCCACGATGCTGGCCGACGCGCTCGACGCGATCGCGGAGGATACGCAAGCGAAGCAACTGCGGCTCGTTGACATGGTTCGGGCGCAAGAGCGCAATGACCTGCCACAGCAGTATGAGCGACAGGAGCGCTGGATCGGGACGTTGCCCGGGTTGAAGCAGGAAACCCCATGAGCTCCGTCCTGCCTTCCCTCTCCCCTCCGGCGACCACTGACCTCATCCGCAAGATTCAATCGGAGCGCAAGCGCTATGCGGTCGCGCAGGCGAGGCGGGCCCCATTTTTCAAGGGCAGGCTCGATCACGTGAAC
>Ga0210402_10006652_pt1 | contig 10216 bp, 10 predicted proteins | sample IncBWC7MmetaG_FD_161055 | JGI IMG/M metagenome (GOLD analysis project Ga0210402, IMG submission 161055) | Forest soil microbial communities from Barre Woods Harvard Forest LTER site, Petersham, Massachusetts, United States - Inc-BW-C-7-M | ecosystem: Environmental > Terrestrial > Soil >...
GGCGCTACTCGAAAAACTGGCCGGGGATTACCTGACTCCGACTAAGGTCAAATTCCAAGTGCTGTATCAGCCGGGTACCGGCCTTTCGCTCTCCTTCCCCGGCGGACCTCCCATTAAGCTGATTCCAATCAAAGGCCTGAAGTTCAGGACCCCGCAATTCGCGGATGATATCTACGAGTTCGTTATGGAGAACGGCAAGGTCACCGCTTTGAAAGAGCGCGATCCGTCCGGCGAATTCACCTTCCCGCGCCAGTAATTGAGGGCCGCCGAGGCAGTCATTTTTCTATTCCGCCGGCAATCCGCTCCACAAATTCGAAACAGGATTACCTCGGCCAAAGCCAGCCAAAGGTGCCGGCCGTCAGCAAAGCGTAGATCAGGCCGTCGAAAGCCTCTTTAAAGACCATGCTCCACGGCTGGCCTTTCCAGATGCCGTTCACTAGAGGTGCCAAGCCGTAAGACATGAATGCGACGGTTCCCGCCACGCGAAACACTGCCGGATAGTGCGCGCCCGGTATGACCGTACGCCCCGTGATATAGGCCACAAAGAGACCAATCAGCAAGCAGTAGGCGAACCACAAACCGAGAAACTTACCCATGTTGGGCGGGGCACTGGGATAAATGGTCAGGAATCCCACTGGTCCCTGTTTATATTTCTCCTGCACGGCTGGCGTGTTCATGTCCTTATGCGTGCAAAACGGGAAATGATAAAGGCCCGGAGTCAGTCCAGCCGGCCGCAGAGCGGCCAGGAGCTGGTCCTCTTCGGGAAGTTGGCGGTAGTCGCTGGCGTGATACTTCAAGACCATGTGGATGAGAGAACTGGCCACGAACACGATGACGGCAGCAATCAGTATGGGCAGCAATAGAGAAGCGAGCGGAACCATGCGCAGCCTCCTTGGAAGCAAAGACCAATGCGGGAAATTAGGCGCGAGGCTATCGCCAAAAGGTACAGCGGTCAAGGGTTGTTAGCACATGATATGTCCGGTCGAATAAGCACATGAAATGTCCGCTTTAGCGAGCCGCTAGGGTAGAGCTACCAGCCTGGAGGGGCGGCCTGGAGAGCTACCCGAGGGCGGCAGTGGAGCGGGCGATGAAGGTACAGGAAGTCATCCTGCGAGCCATGGCCAGGAAGATTACCTGGACGCAGGCGGGAGAGATCATCGGACTATCCGGACGACAGGGTGCCGTTCCGCCCGAGCCGGGGAATCATGCCGCGAAGAAGCGGCCGTGAAGGAGCAAAAATAATGCTTGACATATTCCTATATGGGAATGTAATGTATGGCCCATGGCACGAGCGGCGACAACGTCGGACGCTTTCAACGCAGTGGCGGAGCCGCGCCGACGGGAGATTTTGAACTTCATCGCCTTGCAGGAGCGCCCGGTCGGAGAGATCGTCGATTCGCTGGGGATGGAGCAACCGTCGGTTTCAAAGCACCTTCGCGTATTGCTCGAGGTGGGCTTGGTCAATGTGCGGCGCGACGGGCGGCGCATGCTTTATCGCACTAATGCCGAGGCGATTCGGCCGCTTCATGAATGGACGGAAACATTCGAGCGATTCTGGCGTCATCAATTGAGCCGCGTCAAAGAGCGCGCCGAACGGAAGAGCAATCCGTCCCATGACAAAGGACCGGAATTCATTTCAGGGAGGAAAGATGATCTCGACAGGAATAAAAATTGAAGATCTCACGTTGAATATCACAGAGGAAATCCACGTTCGCGCGCCACTCGACACAACGTTCGCCGCGCTCCTCGAGCAACTCGGGCCGTGCAACGAAGCTCCGAATGTCGGGCCCATGCCCATGAAGCTTGAAGCGTGGCCTGGTGGCAGGTGGTATCGCGACTTGGGTGGCAATAACGGCCACTTCTGGGCGGTGGTGCAGGCTATCAAGCAGCCCACGTTGCTCGAATTTGCCGGGCCGTTGTTCATGTCCTATCCCGCGGTTTCAAATGTGCAGTATCGGCTCAGCGAGGCGAGCGGTGTAACGCTCATTAAGTTCCGGCACTCTGCCATGGGCATTATTTCTGACGAACACCGTGCGGGCGTCACGAAAGGATGGGGCTATATGAACGAATGCGTACGCAAGAGGGCGGAAGCGGCTCGGTCACACTGAGCACGGCTGCGGAGGGAGCAATCTATGTGTCCATTTTGCGTTGGCGGAGCACTGCTGTTGGCTGGAGGATTCATGTCCGCAGGTGGATTGACTACGCTCGTGGTGAGCGATTTTCGTTCAAAGAGAGCGTCGAAAGGAAAACTTATGAGACTTGTAGATTCCATATTGATGGAGATTGACCAGGAAGCCCAAACAACCAAGCGGGTCTTGGATCGAATTCCGGAGAACAAACTCGCTTGGAAGCCACACCCCAAAGCCTTCTCCTTGGGACAGCTGGGCCTGCACATCGCCTCCGTCCCGGGCAGCATCGCAGCCGCGGCGGCGCTGGACAGCATGGAAGCCCCGACCTTTTCGCAACCCGAGCCCAAGAGTCGTCAGGAAGTCTTGGACACTTTCTCCAAGAGCCTCGCGAGCGCAAGGGAAACGCTGAACAAGATGGACGACGCCCGGCTCATGTCCACGTGGAGCCTGACGAAAAACGGAAAGGTCCTGATGTCCGTTCCGCGCATCGGATTCATTCGCTCGATCCTCATGAATCATAATTACCACCATCGAGGGCAGCTCTCCGTCTACTTGCGGATGCTCGATGTTCCGGTGCCGTCGATTTATGGGCCCAGCGCGGACGAAAATCCCTTTGCTTAGCCCCTTGAAGATTCAGTCGATGTTCCAATCCAAAGGAGGAAACATGGGAGAAGTAACAAATGAGCAAGTAAACCTGATGTTGCGGCTGTTCGAAGAGCGGCGCGAAACTAAGTTGAGGGAAGCGCGCGACTGGTTCGGAGCAAACTTCCACGTGAAGAGTGCCGACGACCTGCTGCGCGTGTGTCCTCCGGGCAGTAAGGAAAGCACCTACGTCCGCATGGTGCTCGGTTACTGGGAGATGGTGGCGAGCATCGTAAATCGCGGCCTGATTGACGAAGAGTTCTTCTTCGAAAGCAACGGGGAGCAATGGGTTGTATTTGAACAGGTGAAGCCGGTGATCGGCGCGTGGCGCGCCATGTTCAGCAGCCCAAACTTCCTCGCCAACCTGGAAAAACTATGCAACCACCTGGAAGCGTGGCGCGAAAAGCGCAGCCCCGGGTCCAACGAAGCCATCCGCAAAATGCTCGCGCAAATGCAGCCGGCGAGCCAGGCACCTAAGGCGCAGGCAGCGAGCAGCTAGAGTTCCGGCTCAAACCTTGTACTACGCTGGCGAAATGCCGGTGAATGCGGGAGTGTTTGGGCTCCCGTATTCACGGCTCGCAATACTTGCTCAGTAGCTGTGGAAATCGCAACGTTTTCTTAAGTATGAGTCTGGTGAAAGGAGAATCAGTCATGGCATCGAGGGCGATGGAACATTCGAAAATCGTATCGGCGGCAGAATGGCTTACCGCTCGAAAGGAATTGTTGAAAAAGGAAAAGGAGTTTACGCGGTTGCGCGACGAGCTGAGCCAGCAGCGCCGCGAAATGCCTTGGGAGAAGGTTAGCAAGGCCTACGCCTTCGATGGTCCGGACGGCAAGGAAACGCTAGCCGACCTTTTCGGTGGCCGCGGCCAGCTGATCGTCTATCACTTCATGTTCGGTCCGGACTGGCAGGAAGGCTGCCCGAGTTGCTCGTTCATATCCGATCATATCGACGGCAGCGTGGTGCACTTAGCGGCGCGGGACGTACGCCTGGCCGTGGTGTCGCGCGCCCCGCTCGCGCAGATTGAGGCCTTTAAGAAGCGTATGGGCTGGCGGTTCCACTGGGTATCGTCCAATGCGACCGACTTCAACTATGACTACCAGGTATCGATGACAAAAGCGGAGCTGGAAAAGGGCGAAGTCTACTACAACTATTCCATGCAGAAGTTCCCCAGCGAAGAACGGCCCGGCGCCAGCGTGTTTTACAAGGATGCCGCCGGCAACATCTTCCACACCTACTCAAGTTATGCGCGCGGGCTGGACATTCTCATCGGCGCGTACAACTGGCTGGACCTCACCCCAAAGGGTCGCGACGAAGAAGGGTTGAAGCACGGTATGGCCTGGGTCCGCCACCACGACAAATATGATGCCGGATACAAAGTCGATGCCCAGGCTGAATACGTACAGCCCGCCAAGACCACAGACGCCGCAGACGGCTGCTGTGAACATCATTGATTGAAACTCGTTCTAGTTGATTCAAAGCTCGGCTAGGCGGCGACATTAACGAACCGGATCCACTTTGGTATTGGACGTTCGGGTTGCCGCCTTAGATCAGGGAAGCCTCACCCTTTTGGCGCGTAATAGCCCTTACGGGTGAGAACCTTCAAATCTTTATCGGCCGTTTCGACTTTAAGCTTGCGGAATTTTCCGTCCTGAGCCGCGTTCGTCGGGTAGTACCCCAGCGTATACTGGCTGCGCAGCTCCTCGGAAATCTCGTCAAAGGCTTCCATTAACTTCTTTTCCGAGCGAACCGAAATCATACGCCCGCCAGTCTCCTCCGCCAGTTTGTGCCCAACGCCCGAGTTGCCGCCGAACCGCGGATCCGCCACCAGCAGGATGTGAATGACGGTGTCCGTCCTCTGCGCAGCCTCAATCGCTTCCTCCAGCCTTACCTTGCTGCCCTCGTCCTGCGCGTCCGTCACAATCACAACTGCTTTGCGCCCTGCTTCCGTGGCTAGTTTTTCACCGCACGCCAGATAAATCGCATCATAAAGCGCGGTGCCGGTGATTTGTCGCGAACCGACTGGACCCGGATTTCCGACTCTTGCTCCCTGATCCGGCACATTGATCCTGGTTTTATGGATGGCGCGTTCCAGTTGGCTTTTCTCGTCTGTAAAATCCGAAAGCAGATCGACATTGGAATCGAACGACATCACCAGCGCTTCATCTCCCTTTCGGATGATGCGAGAGATGAACTGGCTACCCGCATCCTGAATGCCGCTGAGCATGTCCTGCTCGCTGCCGGAGGTATCCAGCAGCAAGGCCAGGGTAATCGGCAGCGCCACCTCCTTAGAAAAAAAAGAGATTTTCTGGTCCTGATTGTCCTCGGAAATCCGGAAATCTTCCTGCTTCAGGTTGGGCACGATCCTCTTGTTCTTGTCGCGCACGGTCGCAAACAGGTTCACCAGGCTCACCTGCGACTTGATCGTGCCGCCTTGCACCACGGGCTCCTGAGTCATGGCCGGAATCGCCAAACTCACCGCAACCGTTGCGGTCACACATTGCATCAAAAGGTTGTGCATCGATTGCATGTATACTTTCCTCTGCGAGAGATGCCCGACTGGAAAAGCTCCGCGGGGTATTGCCGCCTTGTAGGATGCTGCGAAGCGGTGCGATGGATGCGTGGCCGCATTCACCCGCGCGGATAATCTCACATGAAGTTTGGCTTGAGGCCCATGAAAAGTCTACGGAAAATACTTCCCCTGGTTTGCGGACTGCTACTCCCCGCGCTGCTCACCCGCCTTGGCGCACAAGCGCCGCAATCGAGCGCTACCCCGTCGGCCTCGCAACAAAGCCCTTCTACGCCTACCCAACAGGGCGCACAAGGCAAAATCGTCTTCAACGTCAACGAAGTCGTTGTGCCGGTCACCGTGAAAGACAGGTCCGGCAGGCTCGTCGCCGACCTGCGCCGCGACGAATTTCGTATCTTCGAGGATAACGTTGAACAAAAACTCAGTCATTTTGCGGCCGATCCCACGCCCATTTCCATGGTCTTGCTCGTCGACAACGACCTGAAATCGAAAGATGCCCAGCAAGTCTCAGAGAGCTTGCGCTCCGTTGTTGGGGGCCTGAGCTTGACCGATGAAGCATTTGTTTGCCGCTTTGACCAGTTTTTCCACGAAGGCAAAGGCTTCATCAACGACCCCGATAAGCTTCTCACCGAGTTGAAGCGCACCCGCTTGGACGATGAACCCTCCGTGGCCCCCTCCAGCCCGGCCATCGGCACCGGACCTTCCATCAACGGCCATTCCGCCACGGGAGACGCGCCGAACATTACTGGAGGCCTGATCAACCTCAAGGGCCAGCCGACCAAAGCCTTGGATGATGCCGTGTACAATGCCGCGCAGTTGCTGAAGGACCGTGATCCGGAACGCCAGCGGCGCAAGATCATTTTTCTGATTTCCGATGGCGTGAACGGGCCGAAATCTAATGTCAACAAGTACGACACCGTCTTGAAGGAACTGCTGCGTTACAACATTGGCGTTTACGGTGTCGGCGTGGGCAGCGCTTATTTCGAACGCCGGTTCGAACGCCTCTCCAGATACGCTCACGACACCGGCGGCGACGTCTACTACGGCATGAAGAGCCGTGCGATGGAAGAACTCTATGCCCGCGTCACGGAAGAAGCCCGCAACCAGTACACTCTGGCCTACGCCCCGAGCGGAACCGACCGTGGTGCGGAATATCATGCCATCGAAGTCCGCGTGAAACGCGAAGGTCTGACCATCCTCGCCCGCGAAGGTTACTTCGCTGGAGCCGCTCCTCGCTGATCGCTCGATTGGTTCTCTTCCAGTGCGCCTTCGCGAAGATACAGAAACAGTGGCAGCGCCAAACTGACTCCCACCACGCATAAACTAACAATCGGCAGCCAACGGAACCGCACACGCGCCACCTTTCCCTCGAGTCGCATAAACACCAGAAGTACGGCGGACGATACGAGCACGTCCAGCCCGAAAAAAGCACTGATACGGTTCGCGAAAAGTTGCCGCACCAGAAGCCCGAGTTGCAGCCCGTTTTCCATAACCCACGGTACAAATTGCGAATATGGGATCGCGGCGCCGAGGATGCACAGAAGCAAATAAATATTTTTGCGACTCACAGCGGCCCTCCTGTCGCACATCCCTTGAAGCCATCCTGAAAAATTCCTAAGAAGGGCTCAGCGCCTCTTCATGCGCCGGGCAAATCGGCTTATAGGCACAATTGCGGCAGATATAGCCCGGTTTCGCTTGAAACTGCCCGGCGCGAATGTCCGCCGCTGTTTCTTGTACCACCCGCAGCGCCTCATCGAGCTGCTTTGCGTCTCGAGTGGTTTCTTGCCGCTGATTGTCCTGCAGGTAGTGGAATACCAAGCGCACTGGATTCCACTCAAAAATCTCCTTTGCCGCAATCGCATAGATACTCAGTTGCAGGTCCTTCTGCGCATCCGCATCCTTTTTTGCTTTGCCCGTCTTGTAGTCGACGATCTCCACATCGTTTCGCCCCAGCGAATTCACCTGGTCGATGCGGCCCTTTAGAATGACGTTGTTCTCGGCGGGCAGCTCGAAGTTCTTCTCCAGTTCCAGCACCAGCAAAGGTTGCTCCACTATGGCTTGGTGAAAGCCGCGCAGTTGCTCCAGCCCGTCCTTCTTGTACTCCCCTTCCTGATATTCGTCTTCATAGCCCACGCGGGACCATTCCGTTTCATAAATCCGCTGTACTTCCTCAAACGGCAGCCGGTTGCCTTTCTTGAACTCCGCCATCATCCGCCGGATGGTCCCATGCATCACCCGCCCAAATGTCAGTGTGGCCTTGGGACCTTCCTGCAGTGACCATAGGGACGAGAAGAGGTACTTTTGCGGACAAGACCTGTAACTCTGCACTGCGGAAGGATGCAACTCCAATGGTTCTGGCGACGGCGGATGAAACGTTTTCGCCCAACGAGCGATGCGCGAGAAAACCTTGGCTCGGCCTGATGGCGCAAAAAGTGAATCCTGCGCTTCTCCATTCTCTTCCTCGCCGGAAATTTCGGCTGGCGCTGGCGCGACCTTTGGCGCCAGTTGCAGCACGTCACGCCGCTTCACCCGCGGTTCCATCAAGATGTCCTCGATGAACGGGGGCACCTTTCCTTTCCTTTCCGCCAGCGATGTAAGCGTCAGCCGGTCCTGCGCCCTCGTCAGCGCCACGTAGTACAGCCGGCGCTCTTCCTGATGGTGAAAATGAACCTCGGGAGCACCCTCCTTCATGAGCCTGGCCGGGAATTCGAACACGTGCGAACGTTCCGGCTGCGGGAATTTGTTTTTGTTCACGCGCAGCACAAATACGTGCGAAAACTCCAGGCCCTTGGCTCCATGAACGGTCATCAACTGCACCGCGTCACCCGGCGCATCCTCTTCGAGGCAAATCACTCCGCCCGCTTGGTCGAAGTACTCGAGGTATTCGACGAACTCCCCCAATCCGCGCGTCTCGCTCTTCGCTTCCCACTCTTTGACGAATTCCGGCAGCCTTCTCACATACGCGCGGTCTTGTTCCGAGGCGCGGGCGTAGATTTCGAGCCAATCGAGAAGGTCGTCCAGTATTTCCGCGGCCGTGCGGCGCTGCATCGTTTTGCGCTGCGCGATGAGGAAGTCCAGCAGTTCGCTCAATTCGTTCGAGGCGGGCTCAAAAGGCAGGCTCCCCTGCCTGGTCTGCAGCTCATCATAAATTTTCTTTCGGCTCTTACGCGCGCGTTCCGCCAAACGCACCAGGTCGGGCGGCGACTGCCGCCAGGCCGGAGCCGCCAGCACGCGAGCCGCTGCAATATCGTCGTAGGGCTTGGCAATCAAACGGAGGTACGCGATGAGATCTTTCACCAGCGGATGCTCCAGGATAGAGAGCCTGGAAATCACGAACGGAATTTTGCGCCTCGAGAGCTCCCGCACCAAGGCATTGCGATGCCCGTGCGCCCGGTACAGCACCGCGAAATCGCGCCACCGCCGGCCCGCCCGGTGAATGCGCTGGATTTCCCCGGCCACCCATCGAGCCTCGTCCTCGATTTCAGCGAGCTCCACCACGCGGATCTTTTCGCCTTCCGGCCGGTTCGCTGTAAGCACTTTCTTCGGGAAGTCCGCGCTCGCCGTGTTCATTCCGATGACTTGGCTCGCCACCCGCAGGATGTTCGGCGTCGAGCGGTAATTCTCCGTAAGGCTCACGCGGAATGGCGTCGAATCTTGGCCTTCGCGCCATCCGGCGAAACGCTCCAGAAAAAGCTTGAAGCTGCCGAACGACGCGCCCCTAAAACGGTAAATGGCCTGATCGTTGTCGCCCACGGCGAAGATATTCCTGTTGTCGTTGGCCAGAAGCTCCAGCAGGCGCAGTTGTGCGATGTTCGTGTCCTGGAATTCGTCGACCAGTATGTAGCGATAGCGGCTTTGCTGTGCGGTCCGCAGAACTGCATCGCGTTCGAGAAGCTCCACGGCCCCGGTGATCAGCGAACCGAAAGACGAGCGCTTCTTTTCTCGCAGCAATTCTTCACTTGCTTGGTAAGCGCGGGCGATTTCCCGCTCGCGGGCAACCGTTTCTTCGCGTTCGCCGAGCGTGTCTGCATCGAGTTGCGCGCGCTCGGCTTCCAGCTCGGAGGCAAGCTGCTCAGCGTACCGGAGATAGTCACTGCTGGAGACCAGTTCATCCTGGCACCGCGAGAAAAACTCGATGAAATCGCTCAAGAACTGGCCCGGCTCGGCCAGCCGACGGTAGCGATCGAGTTGCAGCCGGTGCAGGTTGCGTCGCAGCAGGATCCAGTGGTCGACTTTATCGAGCATCACATGGTCGGCGTCAACGTCTTTCAGCAGCGACTCGCAGAAGGCATGAAAAGTCTTGAGCGTCACGTCTTTGGCGCGCTCTCCCGCGGCCTTCACGACGCGCGCTTTCATCTCTCCGGCGGCTTTGTCGGTAAACGTCAGCCCTAGGATATTCTCTCCGGACAGGGAAGCGTCCGTCGCCAGCAAGTGCCGGATGCGCTCCGTAATAACGCGAGTCTTTCCCGTTCCCGCACCCGCAATCACCAGCAGCGGCCCCTCGCCATGCGTGATCGCGCGCTTCTGCGCGTCATTCAGTTTCAGCCCGCTCTCTCGGAGCGGTTCCATCTCAAACAAAGTTGCCATCGATTAGAAGGGTATCGGATTTTCAGGCGAAGAGGAAACCGGTCACAAATTTACTCATCGCGGCCGTACAAAACTGTTTACAGTGGTCTAATCTGAGAGCAGAATGCCCGCATCGGCTCTCCTGACATTCAGAAGCGGAGAAAACCCATGCGCCTTGCCCAACATTCAAAGCCTTCTTTCTTCATCGCCGCCCTCCTAGCCTTGCTGGCGCTCGCGCTCTCCGCACACGCCCAAGAGCAGGCCGCCACTCCAAAAGTAAAAATCGATTGGCAAGACGGCCCCACTGTCGGCAAACTCGGCGACCTCGCGGAAATCAAAGTCCCCGAA
>Ga0210402_10006654_pt1 | contig 10213 bp, 10 predicted proteins | sample IncBWC7MmetaG_FD_161055 | JGI IMG/M metagenome (GOLD analysis project Ga0210402, IMG submission 161055) | Forest soil microbial communities from Barre Woods Harvard Forest LTER site, Petersham, Massachusetts, United States - Inc-BW-C-7-M | ecosystem: Environmental > Terrestrial > Soil >...
GAGATCAAGCACAAGGGTTACAGCAAAGGCAGCGCCGTGCTCGAACTGATGACACATCCACCGTTCGCCGGACGGCGTCCGGTCTTCATCGGCGACGATACCACCGATCGCACCGCATTCGCGGTCATGCCCCGGTTTGCTGGACTTGCAATTTCAGTGCGCAGCCGCGCTCCCGGCGTCGACTTTCATTTCGAGACCCCGCATCAGGTGCGTGTCTGGCTCGAGCGCCTGGTCACAGCGAATGAAAGCGCACCGGTATGAACCACCATAGCCTCGATACCCGTACGCTCGACGATCCTGGTCGCGACGATCATGGCCGCAAAAACCATGGCTTCGAAAGCCACGGTCTCGACCTGGCGATCGTCGGCAACGGCCGCACTGCCGCACTGGTCGATCCGCAGGCACGCATCGTCTGGTGGTGTTACCCGCGCTACGACGGCGATCCGGTGTTCTGTCGCTTGCTGGCCGGCAACGAGGAAAAGGGCTTCGCCGACATCGTGCTCGACGACATCGTCGACTACAAATGCGAATATCAGCGAAACACCGCGATTGTTTGCACGACCTTGACCGATCGCCGCGGCGGCGCGGTTCGCATCACCGACTTCGCGCCACGTTTCCGGCACTACGAGCGCATCTTCCGTCCGCCGCAACTGATCCGCATCATCGAGCCGATTGCCGGCGTTCCGCGCATCACCATTCGGGTGCGGCCCACGCATAACTACGGCGAGCATCCAGGACAGCACGCGGCCAGCAGCAACCACATCCGCTATCAGGGCGACGATCAGGTTATCCGGCTCACGACTGACGCGCCGCTGTCGATGATCGAGCGCGAGTCGCCCTTTATCCTGAATCGGCCGCTGCATCTCGTGTTTGGCCCGGATGAGCCGTTCACCGGTAATCTGCAGACGACCTGTCGCGAATTCTGCGATCGTACTCGCGATTACTGGATGGGCTGGGTCCGCGGACTTTCGATCTCATGCGATTGGCAGGACGCCATCATCCGCGCCGCAATCACGCTCAAGCTCAGCACGTTCGAAGAGACCGGCGGCATTATCGCGGCGCTCACCACGTCGATACCGGAGGCACCGGGATCTGGGCGCACCTGGGACTATCGCTACTGCTGGGTGCGTGACGCCTATTTCGTGGTGAAGGCGCTCAACCGGATCGGCGCGACCCAGACCATGGAGGAGTTCATCTCCTACACGCTCGGCATCGCCGCCAATCGCGATGATGCTTTGCGGCCGGTGTACTCGGTGGTGCCTACCGACCCGATGGACGAGCGTATTGCCCCTCACCTCGCCGGATACCAGGGTGACGGCCCGGTGCGCATCGGCAACGCGGCGGTCCAACAGATCCAGCACGACTCCTATGGCAGCATTATTCTGGCAGCGCTGCCCATGTTCTTCGACCTTCGCCTTCCTCATCCGGCCGATACGAGCCTGTTTCATCTGCTCGAATCGCTCGGCGCCAAGGCCGCCAAGCTGGCGCTCGAGCCGGACGCCGGCATCTGGGAACTCCGCCAGCGCCGGCAGGTCCATACCCACTCGGCCGCCATGTGCTGGGCCGGATGCCACCGGCTCGCGGCCATCGCGCGCCATCTTGGTCTGCACGACCGCGCCAAGTTCTGGAACGATATTGCCGACCCGATCCGCAAGGAGCTGCTCGAACGTGCTTGGAACCGGGCTCGCGGCGCGTTTACTGCCGCGTTTGGTTCAGATGACCTTGACGCCAGCGTTCTTTTGTTGCCCGATCTAGGTATCATAGACGTTGGCGATGAGCGTTTTGTAGGCACGGTCAAGGCGATAGAGCGCGAACTTTTGCGTGAGAAGAGCGTTATGCGCTACGTGAGTTCCGACGACTTTGGGCTGCCTACGACAGCCTTCCTGACATGCCGCTTCTGGCTCGCCGATGTATGGTCGTCGCTCGGCCGCCGCGAGGAGGCGCATGATTTGTTTAGTGATGCATTGAAGCTGCGCAATCGCTTCGGCCTGCTGTCCGAGGACATCGATCCGAAGACCGGCGCCCTGTGGGGCAACTTTCCGCAGACCTACTCGATGGCGGGGCTGATCCTGACTGGCATGCGACTGTCGAGAAGCTGGGAGGACCGGTATTGGGGCGATTGATCATCGTTTCCAATCGAGTGGCGCTTCCAACCCGCCAGGGTGGCACACAGGCGGGTGGATTGGCTGTCGCCATGCGAGCCGTCCTGCGCCGCCAGTCAGGCATCTGGTTTGGCTGGAGCGGAAGCGTCGCACCGGATGCACCCGGCCCCGCGCGCGAAATCCATCACGGTGGCCTCAGCTATGTGGTCACCGATCTCCTGCAAGAGGATTATGACGAATACTACAACGGCTTCGCCAACCGCGTGCTGTGGCCGATCCTGCACTATCGGCTCGACCTCGCTGAGTTTTTGCGCCGCGATCTCACCGGCTACATGCGTGTCAACGAGCATTTCGCGAGCGAGCTGCACAAGTTCATCAAGCCCGATGATCTGATCTGGGTTCATGACTACCACCTGATGCCGCTCGCCCGGATGCTGCGCGAGCGCGGACATCGCAATCGCATCGGCTTTTTCCTGCATGTCCCGTTTCCGCCGCCCGAGATCATGACGGCGCTGCCGAACCATGAGCGGCTGATCCCGAGTCTGGGCTACTACGATGTGGCCGGCTTTCAAACGACGAACGACGCCGGCAACTTTGCGCGCTATCTCGTGCGCGAGTGCCGGTTCACCAAGATCGATCCGTACACGTTCCAGTCCGGCGAGCGGCGTGTTCGCATCGAAAGCTTTCCGATCGGCATCGAAACCGCGGAGTTCAACCGGCTGGCGCGGCGGTCCGCCCGCTCGCCGTTCGTCAAGTCCGTGCTCGAGAGCCTGTCCGGCCACATCATGATGATCGGCGTCGATCGACTGGATTACACCAAAGGTCTCACGCTGCGGATGGAAGCTTACGAAAGCTTCCTCGAAGCTAATCCGGATTGGAGCGGGCTCGTCACCTACCTGCAGATCACCCCGAAGAGCCGCTCGGCGATCGCGGAATACTCCGAAATGGAGCGCCAGCTCGGCGCCACCGCCGGGCGCATCAACGCCACCTTCGGCGAAGCCTCCTGGACGCCGATCCGCTACGTCAACCGAACCTACAGCCGCAGCGTGCTCGCCGGCCTCTATCGCGCGGCGCGCGTCGGTCTGGTGACGCCGCTGCGCGACGGCATGAATCTCGTTGCCAAAGAATACATCGCCGCGCAGGACGAAGAGGATCCGGGCGTGCTTGTCCTGTCGCGCTTTGCCGGCGCGGCGGCCGAATGCAATGCCGCGCTCCTGGTCAATCCGCATGATCCGGAAGCGGTCGGCAGCGCCATCGAGCGCGCGCTTACCATGACCTATGAAGAACGCCGCCAGCGTCACGCCGCGCTGTTCCAGGTCATCTCCGAGAACGACATCAACGTCTGGGGCGAGCGTTTTCTCGCAGCGTTGGCGGGCCCGGCGACCCCGGCCATACCATCGGCCGAGCGGCCCGAGCTGGTGGGCCCCCGCCTCGTTGTCGGAGGTGGGGTGCGGCGTGGGCTGGCCTCCAACTTTCGCGCCTGATTAGCGCGCCTGGGTGTTCGGTTTGGCCGATTGTTCGGAATCGCGCGCCATCTCAAGACAACTCATCAATTCGGTGTAGACCGGATTGACGGAGCCGGCGCCCGACACTCCGACGCACATCGCGCGATCGGCGGCGGCAAACTGCGTCCACTCCTTCGCCAACTCGTCGCGCGCCTGTTGTTCGGCCTCCTCACAGCGCTCACTCGCGTCGGCTTGCGTCCGGTCGATCGTGCGCGCCTCCGGTATCAGCGACAGGACCCGGCAGGCCGCCTTGATGTTGTAATTCGGTACCGTCGCAACACTGGGAGCAGCGTGCGCGGTGCCGGCCAGCGTGAGCAAGGCGATCAGGGTCGCGCTCGAGAACCTTAGCATGACACCTCGGCTCCTGCGTTAGAAGGGACTTGTTAAACAACGCATCAACAAGTTTGCTGGTTGCATCACGCAGGCGTACGCCTCGCCGCCCTAGTGCCTAATTCTCATGTGGTCATGCAGCGGGCGACGCGCGATCGGCCTTCGAGCACGAAGCGGCTGGGGTTCGCTGTTGCGCCAATCAGCACGGGGAAGACATGACCATCAACAACAGTGAAGCTGAGATTTTGGACGCTGCGGAAGAGCAAGCCGAGGACCTGAACCAAGGCCTAGGACCGGCCGAGCAGGTCGAAGCCGCCATCCGCGATTTTGTTCGCCAGGACGTCACGCACGTGCGGCGGGTGCCGGCGCCCGATCAACCGACCGAAGTCGTGGCAAGCGTCAATTCGCTGGTCCAGCGCGTCGCCGGAGCCTCGCTCCGCGAGATGCAGAACGTGATCTGGGAGCTGGAGAGCCTGCGCGATTTCCTGCAAACCGAGGGAGAGCGCGTGCAGCGGGAAATCTCCAACTATGCGCAGCTCGCCCAGGCCGCGATGACCTCGACCCGGAGCATCGCCGACAACATGGTGCACTGGAAGAAATTCGCCGACGGCAAGCGCTCGCACTGAACCCGTGCTAAATTAATGCCCGGCTAGCGGCGCGTTGGCTGGGCTCATGGCTGAACGAACCAGCATCGGCGACCGGGACGTCTTTCTGGTGGTCGATCTTCAAAATGACTTCTGCCCTGGCGGTAAGCTGGCGGTACCACGCGGCGACGAGGTGGTGCCGCTGGTCAACCGCCTGGCGGTCGAGTTCAGGCATGTCATCCTGACCCAGGACTGGCACCCGCCGGGCCATCTGTCGTTTGCCTCCTCGCACGCGGGCAAAAAGCCCTACGACACGATAGAGGCCCCCTACGGGACGCAGGAGCTGTGGCCGGATCATTGCGTCCAGGGCACGCGCGGCGCCGAGCTGCGGCAGGATCTTAAGGCCGCCCACGCCGAGCTCGTGTTGCGTAAGGGCTATCACCGCGAGATCGACTCCTACTCCGCGTTCTATGAGAACGATCGCAAGACCCATACCGGGCTTGCCGGGTATCTGCGCGAGCGCGGTTTTACCCGTGTGTTCATCGCCGGTCTCGCCTTCGATTTCTGCGTCCGCTTTTCAGGTGAGGACGCCCGCCGCGAGGGTTTCGAGCCGATTGTGATCGAGGATGCTTGCCGCGGCATCGATGTGGGAGGCTCGATGGCCAAGGCGCGGCGCGTCCTGGCCGAGTTCAACGTCGCCTGCGTCCCGGCCGACGCCGTTGCCCGGGGTTGACCGCCAACGGCGGCCGATGACGCGCCGCCCTGACGTGTGCGATTCCGGCGCTGGTTTTGCGGCGCGAACTGCGCTTGAATCCTGCGCAACACCATCCCGCCGACATCTGCAAACCCTGGAGCCGCGTCATGGCCACGAGTTTTCGTCAGATCATCAACCAGTCCGTCAAGGACAAGCGGTTCCTGGTCGTCCCCGGCGCGCATGACGCGCTCAGCGCGCGGCTCATTCAGTCGATCGGCTTCGAGACCTACTTCATCGGCGGCTTTCCGGTGACCGGCGCCCGCTATGGCGTGCCCGATATCGGCCTCAAGGGGTTCGGCGAAATCGCGGCTGCGGTGCGCGACATCATGTCGGCCTGCGACCTGCCGGTGTTCGTCGACGGCGACGACGGTTACGGCGACGTGAAGAACGTCGTGCACACCGTTCAGAGCTACGAGCGCATGGGCGTGAGCGCAATCCTGATCGAAGATCAGCAGTGGCCCAAACGCTGCGGCCACATGGTCGGCAAGAAGGTCGTCCCTACCGACGTTGCGGAGGCAAAGATCAAGGCGGCTTGTTCCGAGCGCAGCAACCCGGAGACCTGGATCCTCGCCCGCACCGATGCGCGTGCTGTCTACGACCTCGATGAGGCGCTGCGCCGCGCCGAGCGCTATGTGCGCGCCGGCGCCGACGGCATTTTCATCGAGGCGCCCCGCAGTATTGAAGAGCTCAAGCGCATCGGGCGCGCCTTCGACGTGCCGCAGATCTGCAATCCGCTGGTCGGCGGCCACACGCCGATCCTGGGCATGGAGGACCTGGGTGCGCTCGGTTTCAACGCTGCGGTACTCGGCCTCGACACGCTGATGCATGCCGCAAAAGCGATCGAGGCGGTGCTGCTGGACATGAAAACCGGGGCGTTTGCCCGCCGCAATGACGGCATGGAGTTCGAGCACTACAAGAAGGTGGTCGGCTACGACAAATGGGAAGCGATTGACGCGCGCTTTGCCGAAGCGAACTAAGCCCGGGAAAAGGGGGAGGAACGCATGAAGAAGAGCCAGCCGCGGAAAAGCAAGTCTCCTTCTGCGCTGATCGACGCGAGAATCAAGGAGCTGGGCGACTGGCGGGGTAAGATGCTCAGCCGGCTCCGTACCCTGGTCAAGGAAGCCGATCCCGATGTTGTCGAGGAGTGGAAGTGGAGAGGGGTTCCGGTGTGGTCGCACGATGGATTGATCTGCACGGGCGAGACTTATAAGAACGTCGTGAAGATGACTTTCGCCAAGGGAGCGGCCCTGCAGGATCCTTCGGGCCTGTTCAACTCCAGCCTTGACGGCAACACAAGGCGTGCCATCGACTTCCACGAGGGCAAGAAGATAAACGAGGCGGCGTTGAAGACTCTCGTTCGCGCTGCCGTGACCCTGAACAAGGCGAAAGCCAAAGGCTAATCCACGGAATCCAATATTTTTCCGTGGGCATCGGCCTAACAAGACGCAAGCCGACAGCGGGCGGCTCACGCACCAACCACTCGGTAAACAGCGCCTCGCAGAAGTGTCTTTACGTCACGGCCGTTGGCTCGTCTCTGCGACGATCTCAAGCGGCACGACCTCGACCTCCCCGCCGCCGGCGTGCTTCGTCTGTTCGGTATAACGCGCGAAAAACTCCCGGCTCTGCAGCGCCTTTACGGCCGCGTCATCGACCACGGTCGCGAGGTGGTAATAATCGTTGCCATCGCGATGCTTCATGCAACGGTAGCTGATCCCCTTCAGAGCGGGATCGGCGTTGAGAGCTGCGATGAAGCGGGCGATGTCGGCGTGCCAAGCATCCGGCGAACCGTTCTTCAGGCGATATTTGATCAGAAACTGTTTCATCCTAAGCTCCTTTGCCGCTCGGCGACACGCGTGTCAGATTCTGGGTGCCGGCTGCTCGCCCCGAAAGATCGCCGCATTGCGCTTGGCAAACTCGGCGAAGCTCGTCGGCCGACGTCCGAGCAAACCCTCGGCAACGGGCGACACCTGCGACTCCTTGCCCTTGCGCCGTTCGGCGAACAGCTCCGCAATCGCGTCCGCCATATAGGGCGGCAGTCCGGCGGCAAGCTGCGCTTTTTTCGCATCCTCGGGGGCAACATTGATGTATTTGATGATCTTGCCGGTAGCGGCGGAGAGCTGCTCGGCGATTTCCGTCATGGTGAGCGCCTCCGGACCGGTCAGCGGATAGATTTTTCCTTCGTGGCCGGGGCGAGTCAGCACGAGCGCCGAGATTTCGGCGAGGTCACCGACGTCGATCGAGGCAATTCTCTGGTCTTCCATCGGCAGAAACAGCGCACCCTTGGCGACGATCGACGGCACCTGGCGAAAATAGGTCGGCATGAATTCGCCGGCGCGCAGGTGCGTGAATGCCATGCCGGAAGCTTCCAGCCGCTTCTCGATCTCGCCGTGCATGCGCGCGAAGCGGAACGGCGAATCGAGCTCCGGCATGATGCCGGATAGTTTGACGACGTGCTTGACGCCGGCCTTGGCCGCGGCCGCAATGAAATTTGATTGCACCTCCAGCATCGCCGGGTCTGCCGAGGAGTTGAGCATGGCGCGATCAACGTCAGCCAGCGCAGCCGGCAGCGTCTCCAGCTTCGCCATGTCGGCGACCACGATCTCGACGTGCGGCAGCGCCGCCAACGGCGCCGCTTTGGTGACGTTGCGCACCAGTGCGCGCACCGGAATGCCCTTGGCCGAAAGCGTGCGTACCAGCGCCGTGCCGTTCAGCCCGGCGGCTCCTGTCACGAGAATCATTGTCGCCACCTTTGGATCCGGGCCCGGGCCCGCTGGCGCCCGAACCGCACGCTCTGCATTTGGCGAGTGAAGGAGCGATTTAGCAAGTATGGACAAAAACGATACTGTGGCGCGACCGCTCGCCATGTCCTATGATGGGTTGTGCAACCGACGTTCTGGCGGAGCGACGTATGCCGAGTTCGAAGATGACGCGCGGCTGCCCTGTCACCGCGTTTCAGAAGATGATCAGCGGGAAGTACAAGCTCCGCATCATGTGGGATCTCAAGGACGGACCGCGGCGCTACGGTGAGATCAGAAGCGGTCTGCTGCGTGGAGCGGAGGGCAGCCGTGAAATCGCGCCCCGCGTGCTCAGCCGCGAGCTCAAGGCTCTTAGTTTGAGCGGGCTGATTGTTCGCAAGGATTTCGGCGTCGTTCCGCCCAAGGTCGAGTATCGCCTCACCCGCAAGGGCCAAAGTTTCATTCCGGTGATCGATTCGATTCGAAAATGGGGCGAGCGTCACCTCGGGCCATCGAATAATGCCGACAGCGCATTAAGGATTGCGGCGGAGTAGCAGCGCGTCGAAACCGCGTCAGCCCCGAGATCAAGGGCTCGCCGCCCTCAGATCGCCCAGATCTAGAACGCATTTGAGCCATGCGTCGCACATTTCGGTAACCAGTGGGGCGACCGGCATCAAACTTTGGACACGATTCCGGCATCTTCTATCCCGGTGGTGGGGCATATGCCCGAGCAGCCTGTGGGGGGTGGCTCATGGCAGATTGGCAACTCAGACTTCGACAGTTTTGCTTCGTTGCCGCGGAGTTCGCGGTGGCGACGGCATTCGTCATCACCTTCGCAGCGGCCGTGAAATACGGCCTCTGACGCAGGTCGGTGTCGTACGTCGGTTGTTGGGCTTCGCGGCGAGGCCGATCGCCGCGCATCTAGATTCCGTCGCAGCCACGCATAGCGGCGCGACCGGCCGCTGAATCAATCAATCATCGCAGAGGTGGCTGCCCCGCCGCGCTTGCGGCGGGGAGCTTTTCAACGCGATCAATACCCGCGCAACACGCGCATCGCCTGGGTCGGCTCTTGTCGCCGATGAACGCGGAACATGGCCTTGAACAGGATGTGCAGCGGAAGCAACGCCGCCGCCGACAGCCAGATCGCGGCCAGAAGCCAAAGAAACGTCATGTCAGTCTCCCCACCAGTAGTCCCCACCAAGCCCCACGATCAGACTAGGCCTGCATTGTGTTCTCCAACGGGTACCCGGCGAATGCCCGGCGAATTCTCGTTGTGTGTTGCAGAATGATCACGCTTCGCTCACCCGATGGCGTCGAGCGCCGGCGGCGCGGTTCGAGCGGGTCCCGCAAAAGTGGCAACCGGTTTTGCGAAAAGGACACGCTCAAACAAAAGTTAACACGCGCTCCGCTGCGCTTGCGGTCATTCGCGCGTCGATCAGGCCCAGCTGCGCGTCTGCGCGGGCGCGGTGGAACCCGTCTCAATCTGGGTGATCCACTCGGCGACGGCGCGGCCGATCATCTCCGGATGGTCTTCCTGCAGAAAGTGCGCGCCTCTGCCGAGGTAGACGAAGCGGCAGTTATTAAGCGCCGCCGCAAACCGTTCGGCAAACTCCGGCGCGACCAGTGCGCCCGGTGTCGCAGCGAACAGCAGTTTCGGATAGGTCGACGCGGCCAGCGCCGCGTGCGCGGCTTCGAATGTCGCGTAGCCATCGGCGGGTTCGCCCGCGATCGGAATCTCATTGGGAAACCGCAGGACCGGCCGGCGCGATTGTGGCGTCGCAAACGGCGCACGGTAGACCGCCATCTCCTCATCGCTCAGCTTGCGGATGATCGAACCAGGCAACACGCGTTCCACGAACGCATTGTCCTCGAGAATCAATTTTTCGCCCGTGCCGGGCGTCCGAAACTTGCGGAACAGCTCGCGTGCGGCCGGACTTTGCAGGAACTCGTCCCAGGTCGGCACCGGCCGGATGAACTCCATAAAGGCCAGCCCATGCACAAACTCAGGCCGGCGCGCCGCCAGGTGGAACGCGAGCCCCGTGCCCCAGTCCTGCGCCACCAGATAGGCTGAGGTGATCCCGGCGGCGGCGATGAAGGCGTCCAGAAAGCGGACGTGATCGTCAAACCGGTAAGCGATGTCGGGCTTTCCCGACTGACCGAAGCCGATGAGATCGGGCGCGATGCAATGCGCGACCGGCGCCAC